>Ga0105242_10002070_pt1 | contig 15822 bp, 18 predicted proteins | sample KBSM24metaG_FD_81521 | JGI IMG/M metagenome (GOLD analysis project Ga0105242, IMG submission 81521) | Miscanthus rhizosphere microbial communities from Kellogg Biological Station, Michigan, USA - KBS M2-4 metaG | ecosystem: Host-associated > Plants > Roots > Rhizosphere > Soil | place... | reverse complement strand
CGAACAACGCGCTCGCGTTCATCCCGCTCAACTAAGTCTGTTCGAGCCGCCTGACCCGGCTGGCACTGAATTGCATACGGCTGCACCGGCCGGGGTGTCGAGATCTGCTGTCTGCAGCGGTTCGAGCCGACGTACCGGACAGCCCCGATTTCAGGACGCCACGTGGACCATTACGAAACGCTCCAGATCAGCGCCAACGCCGAGCCCGAGACGATTCACCGCGTGTATCGCCTGCTCGCGCAGCGGCTTCACCCCGACAACGGCGAGACCGGCAACGCCACCAAGTTCCGTGAGCTGACCGAAGCCTACGAGGTGCTGCGCGATCCCGAGCGCCGGGCGCAGTACGACGTGGTGCATCAGCAATTCGTCCGCGATCGCTGGAAGGTGGCCGAAAGCGCTGAAGCCGCCGACGTCGACTATCGGGCCGAGCAGATCACCCGCCTGACCTTGCTCGAAGTGCTGTACACGCGGCGGCGGACCGAGCCGCGGACCCCGTCGATCTCCATGCTCGACGTGGAAGCCCTGATCGGCCGTCCGCGGGAACACCTCGAGTTCCCGATCTGGTTCCTGGCGCAGAAGCGTTTCATCCTCAAGGGAGACGACGGCGGGCTGACCATCACCGCCGAAGGCGCCGAATACCTCGAGAACAACATCGAAGGGGTCGTTCAGAACCGCCTGCTGCGCGCCCGCAACGACTGAGCGGCCGATGAAGCCGGCCGCGGTGGTCGGCGTCCTGGCCGTCCGAACATCAGCGCCACCGGTGGGTCTCGTAGAATGTTCTTTACATAACAAAGAACATTGCCGTATGCTTCCGAGCCATGGATGCCCAACGGATCAACCAGGTCAGCACGATCGGCCTGACCGTGCTGTCTCTCATCGCCCTGATGGATGTGCTGCTGCTCGGCTACCTGCGGCCGCCTCTCGCCGACGAAGGCGCCGGCGCCCACATCTTCCAACTCTCGATCCTTCTGCTGGTGCCCACCGGGATTCTCTTTCTGGCCACCACGGACTGGACCCAGCCCACCCGAATCGCGCGGCGTCTGGCCCTGCCTGCCGGCCTTGCGGTTCTTGCCTTTGCCGCCCTCTTTTATCTCGAGCACTACTTCTACCCCGCGCACTACTGACACGCGCGCTCCGCCCCGCCGCGAGCATGGGCTAAGCTCGCTGGCGGAGAGTGTCCGCATGCCCGCCAGACAGAAGCCGACCAAGCGAGCGCAGCGTCCGCGAGAAGCGCCAGGCGTGGAGGTCCAGGTCCAGGCGGCGCTGGCGTCGCTCGAGAAGATGAGCACGCGACGCGATCGCGAGAACCTGAAGCGGTTCGGGATCACCGCGGGCAAGGCGTTTGGCGTGTCGATCGCCAACATCCAGCTCCTGGCGAAGCGTCTCGGACGCAGCCACGAGCTCGCCGCCGCGCTGTGGGATACCGGCTGGTACGAGGCGCGGCTGCTGACGTCGTTCGTCGACGACCCGGCGCGGGTCACGCCCGCGCAGATGGACCGCTGGTGCCGCGACTTCGACAACTGGGGCATCTGCGACACCGTCTGTTTTCATCTCTTCGATCGCACGCCGCACGCCTGGGCCAAGGTCGCGCAATGGCACGACAAGCGTGGTGAGTTCGTCAAGCGGGGGGCCTTTGCGCTCCTCGCCAGTCTGGCGCTGCACGACAAGCAGGCCGGCGATCGGCCGTTCATCGAAAGCCTGACCCTGATCGAGCGCGCCGCCCCCGACGAGCGCAACTTCGTCAAGAAAGGCGTGAGCTGGGCGCTGCGCCTGATCGGCCGACGCAACCTCGCGCTCAACGCCGAAGCGATCGTGCTGTCACGCCGGCTGGCGGCCTCGCCGGATGCCGCCGCCCGATGGATCGGGAGGGGCGCGCTCAAGGAGCTCACCAGCCCCATGGTGCAGCGCCACCTCACGACCCGGCGCCGCGCTTCGTAACATTTGCTACAGATCCCGCAAGAGCGCCCTTCCATCATGAGGTGCGTCACACCTTCGTGGCGTCTCAAAAGGAGATGGATCATGATGCGCACTCGTTTCTTCGTGATGTCTTGCGTGGTCGCGGTAGTCGTGTCGTCGAGCGGCGCAATCGCTGCCGGCGCCCTCGACGATGCGACGATTCTTGCGGTGTTCGATCAGGCCAATGCGGTGGATATCTTCACCGGGCGGCTCGGGGCGAAGCGCGGATCGTCGGAGGAGGTCCGCTCGTTAGGCAGAATGGTGGCCACCGATCATGTCGCGGTGCAGCAAATGGGCCGGGATCTCGCCAGGAAGCTGCAGGTGACTCCCACACCGCCGGACAACGACACCAGCGCAGCCGACTACGCCAGGACGGTTGCGCTGCTGCAGTCGAAGAGCGGAGCCGATTTCGACAAGGCCTACCTGCAATACGAAGTGGCCTTTCATCAGTCCGTCGTCGATGCTATCAAGGACACGCTGCTGCCAGCGGCCAAGAACGCCGAGCTGCGCAAGCTGCTGAACACGGTATTGCCCGGTTTCGAACACCATCTCGCCGCAACGAAGGCGGTGGCGTCGAAGATGGGTGTGATGTGAACGAGGTGTGATGTGGCGTCGACGAAGCCCGCGGCCGCAATCGAGGAGGTCAACGCGTTCCGCGACCTGTCTGACGCCAGCCGGTCGCTGATCGGCCGCGGGCTTCGTTATATCCAGTGCGCCAAGGGCGCACCGATCCTGGCGAAAGGGCAACGCGTGTCTGGCGCCTACGTCGTGATGAGCGGCAAGCTGCGCGTGTTCACGCTCTCGCCTGACGGCAACGAGGCCACGCTCTACGCGATCAACCGCCACGAAACCTGTGTCCTCGCCTTGAACTGCATCTTCAACGACCTGCTGTATCCGGCGTGGGTGGAGGCCAGTTCGGCCACGAGGGTCGCGGTGATCCCGGGCGCGGTGTTCAGGGTGTTGTTCGACACCGAACCGGCCGTCCGCAACATGACCGTCCAGGCGTTCTCCACCATCGTCTTCCGGCTGATGACCGAGCTCGAGGAGCTTCATTCATACAAGCTGGAGCGGCGCCTCTCCAACTTTCTGCTGCTGCACGCGTCGAGCGACGGGACGGTCCAGATGACGCAGCAGGAAATCGCGTCGCATCTCGGCACGACGCGCGAGGTGGTCGCGCGCGCCGTGGGTCAGCTTGCGTCCGGTGGGCACATCCGGACCCGTCGCGGCCACATCACCATCGACGATCCAGCGGGACTGGCGGAACAAAAAGCTACCGGCGCGCGGACGCCGGCGCAGCAACCCGCTCCGCCAACTCGAGGCCGTCGAGGCGTCCCGGCGGGACGTCGAGGCTGAGGACGTTGCCGGCGCGTTCGATCCGCAACTCGCGCGCGCGGTCGCCCCTGAAGAGCTCGAACGTATTGGTGAACTGATCGATCGTCGATACCGTCTGGCCGTCGTACGTCAGGATGAGGTCTCCGACGGTCAGCCCCGCGTCTGATGCGACCGACCCCCGCGCGACACGATCGACGCTGACCTTGAAATCGAGCCGCTTGCCGGTCGTATCCAACAACTCGCGTCCGGCGTCGCGGCCGTGCTCGTCGTAGCGATGCCTGAGGATCGAATATCCATACGCGTTGATGATCGGCCGCCCGTTCAGGTCGTGGTCCGAGCGTTCCGACACCCGTCCCGCCTCATCGTACGTCCAGCGTCGTCTCGCCGAGCCCAATCGAACGGCGGTCGTCGGCGCGCCCTGTTCGTCGAAAAAAGTCATTTCCAGCCGTTGCCCCGCAGCGCTGTGCTTGATGCGGGCGGAGCAGTAGCCGTAAAAGCCGCGCGAGGGCTTGCCATCGATGTCGAACTGCAGGATGCGCGTCAGGAAACCGCGCTGATCGTATTCGTAGCGAACCGTCGCGTAGCCGTCGGAGCCCAGGATCGGTCTGTCGCCGGCATCGAGATAGGCGGTTTCGAATTCGAGCCTGCGCTCGTCGAACTTCCGGCGAATGGCGGAGTACCCGTCGACGAGCGCCGTGCGGCTGCCGCGCTCGTCGAAGTACTCCGTCGCCACCTGGTTGCCGCTGGCATCGAACGCGTACTTCACCCGGGCGAATCCCCGCCGGTTCTTCACCAGCGAACCCTTCGCGTTCAGGAATGTTTCTTCTTCGACGAGGCCGGACGGCGTGAAGCTGCGGCGAGTGGACGCGTAGGCCTCGCCCTCGAGCCGGGGCGCACCCTGAAGATCGGAGAAGGCCGAGATGGTGCGATTGCCGAAGTCGTCGTACGTGAACGTGACGGTGGAGAAGCCATCTGTGGCAATCGTCGGTGCGTCCTGCTCGTTCAAACATGCGAGTCGGGCGAGGTTGCCCTGTTCGTCGTACTGCAGGCGGACCGTGGCGCAACCCTGCGACGTTCTCGTCGTGTGCCCTTCACGGTTCCGATACGTCGTCTCGACGGGGTATCCCCGCGAGTCCGCGGTGACCAGTCCCTCGAATGCGCCCCCGAACGCAGGGATGGGCTGACCGTTCGCGCCGAACACGCGGCTCAGAAAACGGTTCGGGCTCTGCCATTCGATCGTCTGTTTCGCAAAACCCGCCGCGCTCACGACCATGCTCTGGTCCGGGCCGAAGAAGGTCTGGCTCGTGAGGTTGCCGCGGCGATCGTAGGTGTAGCCGATGCTCGCGGCTCCGGCCATCTGAGCCACGACCGGTTGTCTCTTCTCGTCGAAGAACGACATGCGGACCGGATTGCCGGACTGATCGTATTGAATCCGGGTCAGTGCCGGTCCAATGCGCGATGGCTTCGGAGCGCCGCGTTCGTCGACCGTGGTCGCTTCGGTGAGGTTGCCGAAGGGGTCATCGTGCGATCGCACCTCCTTCAACACGCCGTAGCTGTTGGCCTTGTCCGCCCCGTCCGGACCGCGGTTCACCACTTCCGTCACGAGGCCACGACCGTCGAGCACCAGCCGATACCCGAAGTCGCCGCCGACATCCGGCTGGGGACGCTGTTTGTCGTCGAGGTAGCGCACGCTCTCATACAGGCCGGCGTTGGGACCGCTGGCGACCTTTGAGAAGCGCAAGTAGCTGATGCCTGATTCTCGAATGGTCTTGCCGAAGCCCTGCCATTTGTACTCGGCGATGTCCGGTTCGGCGAAATGCATCGTGTACAGACGGCGTCCGCCACGGTTGAAACCGGCCTGTTCGAGGAGCCGGCCGTTCGTGTCGTGCGAAAACGTGACGCGTGTCAGCTGAATCAGTTCAGAAGATTCCGGGCCGTCAGATCCGGCGCTCGGCAGGGGGTTCAGTTCGTTGATCGAGAAGATCGGCAGGCCCAACCCGACCGCCGGCGTGAGGCCCGCCGAGTTGACCACGCGGACTTCATGGGCCGGATTCCTTCGTCCGCGCCTGACCAGCACCACGCTTTCGTTGCGGCGGGACACCTGCTCCGCGGTGAGCCGGCCGATCCCTTCGGGCAGTCCCCATCGCTTCGTGACGTTCGCGTAGTAATCCGAAATCTCCCGATGGTACGCGTCCCAGTACCACACGCCGGGAACGATGACGAAGAGGAGAAGGATCGCCGCCCCGGCGGCAGCCAGCGATCGTCCGATCGATCGACCTGGGTGGACGGGCGTAGCGTCCTGTTCCGCAGCGGCGGCAACGCGCGCTTCTCCGACGATGAGAGCGACAGCATCGTGAAGGCGTTCCAGGGCAGGAGGCGCGGCGCCGGCCTTCCACCCTCTGAGGTCGAGCGCCTGCAAGTGCCGGAACTCCAGCGGAATCGTCACTTCTTCGGCGAGCACCGGCACGAGGACTTGTCGTTGGGCAGCGTCGGAGGCTTCAGCGCGGACCCATCGCGACGCGACCGCATCCTTCGTCCAGAGCACGACGACGCAGCGGGCTCGCTGGAGGGCGTGCTCGATCACCTCGTCGAACGCGCGACCGACGGGAATCTTGCGATCCCACCACACGATCCACCCGCGGGACTCCAGGTAATCGGCCAGCCGGCGCGCGCGATCACGGTCTTCAGCGGCATAGCTGACGAAGACGTCGTGGTCACGCTCGGGGGGCGGCCCTCCGGAGCCCTCATCGCTGATCGAGCTGCGCACCACGGGGGCGATTCTATCCGAGCGGAATCACGGGGTCTCCGCTTTCGGTGAAGTCGATCGACTGACCTCGTTGCGCCCGCGTGTAGACTGGCACCGTGCGGTTGCCGGCGCGTGACTGCCGCAAGCGCAGCGATCGGAGGTTGTGATGGACTTCATCGAGAGGCTGTTCGGCGTCGCGCCGGACAACGGAGACGGCTCGATCGAGCTGTTGTACTTCGCCGCGATTCTCTTCGGCGTGTACGTCCTCCGCAGGCACCTGTCATTCTTAACAAGGGGGCCGCGCTCATAAGGTGCGGATAAAAACTTTACCGCCGCGAATTCGTTCAGCCTCTACCGTATCGACGCGACGTGAACGGCTGCAAGCACCCTTCTAAGAACACGAGCGCGCACTGACGACTTCTCGATTGGTCAAAAAACGTTTGCGCTCTCCAGCTGCAGAGGCTTAAGCTCCTCGGCGTTCGGCGGCTCGATTCGCCACTCCCCCAATTCACGATCGCTCGCGGAGGCGTTGTGCTGGTGAAGCCCATGATCGATTCCTGGGAGGTGCCCCGGATCGATCACATTTCCTCGGGGGAATCACGCCGGATCTCGTTCCTGCCCGTGCCGGGGCTCATCGGTCATCTCAGTCAGGATCTGGGCCGGGGCGCACTCGTCGTCGAGATTTCCGGATCGCTCTACGGCGATGAGGCCCGCGACGATTTCCTGAAGACGCTCCGCGAAAAGTTTCTCGCCGGCGAGCCGGTGGACTTCGTCGCCGACATCGTCAACGAGTCGCAGCTCGAGCAGGTGCTGATCGAATCGCTCAACCTCGAAGAGAACGCCGCCAATCCGAACGAGTGCTTCTATCGCATCCGGTTGTGCGAGTACACCGAGCCGCCCGAGCCGCCGGGCCTCGCCTCGGACTTCGGCGCGGAACTTGACGCCGACCTCGATCTCGAGGCCGATCTCGGCCTCGATCTGCTGGACCTGCCGAGCCTCCCCGATTTGCCCGGTCTCCCGATCACGCTGCCGAAACTCGGAGACGCGCTGGCGCCGCTCAAACCGGCGGCCGAGAACCTGCGCGCCACGGTGGCCGACGCGGGCAAGCTGCTCGATCCGCTCAAGAGCCTGCTCGAATGATTGAACAGGCCCTGCTCGATCGTCTCGAGGTCCTGGTGACCGGCCTGGCGCTGACGCCGGCGCCGAAACTGATCGGCGTCATCGAGCCTCACGCCATAGCGGATCTGCCGGCGCTGGTGGTCTCGATCGAGCAGAACATGCGCATGGGCAACGGCCTCGGCGAACGCTCGAGCCTGGTGACGCGCGGCGCCCTGCCGTGGACGGCCGAGATCAATCTCGCGAGCCCATTCCTGGCATCGGAGCCGTCGTTCTCGCTGCTCAGCGACGACCGCAAGCGATTGAGCCTGCCGCACGGAGGGCTGGTCCGGCGAGACGGATCGAACGGCGCGCTGACCGCGGTCGATCTCCAGGTGACGGTGAACGCCGCGGCGCGAACGCTGGTTCAGGGCGCGCCCGCCGCCGGCGAGTTTTCGGCGGAGCCGCTTTCCGGATCCCTGGTCTTCGGCGATGCGCTGCCGCTCACCGGCACGCTGCGGGCGAACTATTTTCTCGGCCAGTGGGAACAGCGCGTCGTCCGCGGCCAGGGCACGCTCAGGCTGGCGGTCTTCGCGGAGGACGGCGCCACCGTCCGCGATCTGAGCAACAAAGTGCTGTCGGCGCTCGGCGACTCCGGACCGAGCCCGCTTCCCGGACTTTCTCAATTCACGGTCGCGGAAATCGGCAGCATCGGCGCCGCAGACCCGCCGATTCCCGACGCACGGCGGCGCATCGTGCGCTTCCGTTTCGAGTTCGAACAGGAAATCAATGTGCCGGATTCGTCTGGCGGCATCATCCAGCGCATTCCGGTGCAGGCCGTCTTGGAGTAAAGGAGAGGATTCATGAGCGAAGCCATCGGCGAAATGATCCTGCCGGGCACCTACATCGAGGTCCGGGCGGAGGGGCTCATCGGGGTCGGCGGGATTTCCACCGGCAACATCGGCATCGTCGGGACGGCCAGCAAGGGGCCGGTGGGCGAGGTGCGCATCCTCGGGAGCTACTCCGAAGCGCTCGACTTGTTCGGCTCGTACGATCGGTTCAGTCCGACCGGCACGCCGCTGACGCTGACGCGCGCGCTCGAGCAGGTGTTCAAAGGCGGCGGCTCCACCGTTTACGCCGTGCGCATCGCCAGCGGATCGCCGGGCACCATGCAGTGGTCGGTGAAGGGCGACGGCCCGGGGACGCCGGAACTGTTCAAGGTGTCGGCGGCATCGCCGGGCAGCTGGGCCAATGCGATGAAGGTGACGCTGGTGGACACCACGCTCACCGCGGAGCTGGGACGCCTCAAGGAATCCTTCACCGGCGCGACCGCCGCCGATATGGTGAGCGAGATCAAGGCGGGCAGCCGCCTGATTACCGCCGCCGATCCCGCGGACGCGGACAAAGCCAAGCCGGTCAAGTCGGTCGCGGTCGTCTCCGCCGGCGCCGGATCCGATGGCGCCAACGTCACGACGACAGAAGCGAAGGCAGGCCTCGACCTGCTCGCCACGCAGACGGTCAACATCGTCACCGTGGCGGGAATGGATGCGAAGACGGTCGGCGCGACGCTGCTCGCGCACCTCGAAGCGACCGAGAACGACGGCCGCGAGCGGATTGCGGTGGTAGGCGCGTCGAGCGACGACGTCGCCAAGATCGGCACCGACGACGCCAACGCGCTCAGCAACCCGCGGGTGATTCTCGTCGCCCCCGGCATCCTGTCCGACGATGCGGCGCGGACCGAGGCGAACAAGCAGGTGAAGCTGCCGGCTGCGTATTCGGCCGCGCTGCTGACCGGACGGCTCTCGACGCTGGCTCCGCACATCAGCCTGACGAACAAGGATGTCGCCGCCGACGGTCTGACCGACGAGTACACGCGTGCCGAGCAGAAGCAGCTCCTCAACAACCGTGTGCTGGTCCTGCAGAAGAACCTCGGCATCCGCGTCCTCAAGGGCATCACGACCGATACCGGCGCCTTCCGGCAGATCTCGGTGCGGCGGATTGTCGACTACGCCAAGGCGGGGGTGCGCATCGGTTCGAACCCCTACATCGGGCGGTTGAACAACTCGCGCGTCCGCGCGGCGCTCAAGGCCACGCTGGACGGCTTCCTTTCGGGGATGGTGCTCGACGAGATGCTGATTGGCTATCAACTCGACGTCACCGCCACGCGCTCGGAGGAGATCAACGGCATCGCGCTGGTCACGATGACGCTGCAGCCGACCTTCTCGATCGACTTCGTCAAGGTGATCATGACGCTTTCCTAAACTGCGCGAGGCACGAGAGGAGCTTCGGCCATGCCAACAACTGTGTATCGCGGATCGGACGGGACCATTTCTCTGGCGACGGAGGCGGGGCCGGAAGGCGACAAGGCCAACACCGTCAACGAGGCGTATTCGCTGACGCCGATCGGACGCGTCACCGGCGTGACGGTGCGCGTCACCAACGAGGTCAAGCCATTTCACGAGCTGGGGCAGCGGTTCGCCACCGATCTACGCCCCGGCAACATCAACGTCTACGGCACCATCGACCGGGCCTACATCAACGGCGCGCTGCTGAAGCTGATGCTGGGCGACGCCGCCGATTCGCGGCCCGCGGGCACGTTTGTCAGCCCGTCGTTCAACCTGTCGATCCGCCTGGAGAATCCGTCGGTCGCCGGGCTGAGCTCGACGGTCACCGTCATGGGCGTGAAGCTGGAGGAATGGTCGTACGACCTTCCCGAAGACGACTTCGCCATGGAGAAGGCCAGCTTCCGCGCGCTGTGGCTGAAGGTCGAGGACAAGTCGTCATAAGGGAGCGGACGTCGCCATGGCACGAGCACTGACAGCGGACGACCTGCTCGCCGGCGCGAGCGTTCAGCATCAGGTCGAGGTTCCGGCCAATCTTCTTCCGAGCGGCGAGACCTCGGGCGATGTCGTGCTGCGCCCGCTGACCGTGCGCGACATCCAGCGGGTGACGCAGGCGGCACGCGAGCAGTCGGCGCTGACCAGCGTGCTGATGGTGCAGCAGGCGCTGATCCAGCCGGCGCTCTCGATCGAGCAGGTCTCCGGCCTGCCGGCGGGCCTGGTCGAGTTCCTGCTCGCACAGGTCAATCGCATCAGCGGCCTGGCGATGGAAACGGGCGACGTGGATCAGGCGGTCCGCGCGCCGCTGTCGCGCGCCTGCTTCGTGCTGTCGCGCGAGTTTGGCTGGACTCCGGAGCAATGCTCGCAGCTCACCGTCGGCCAGGTGCTGCTCTATCTGGAAATGCTCGCCAGCGGTGACGCCAGAGGCGTGACGCCATGACTGGCGTGCGCGGACTGTTTCGGGACGCCGGGCGCGCGGCGGCGTTCATGCGCCGCCTCGAGCGATCGCTCGAACCGGCGCGCCGAGCGGTGTCCGCGTCCGCGGATTGGACGATCCTCAGCGTCGATGCGCGGCTCGCCGGGCTGACCGATCCCGTCGATGTGTCTTCAGCGCTCGATGCCGCGATGTCGCGACTGGCCGCGACGCCGGCCGGCGACCAACAGGAAACCCGAGCGGCCGGCCGCGTCGAGACGCCGGCGCGTGCGTCTGACGAACGCCGCCGCCAATCGATGCCAGACGAAGTGTCCCCGCCGCGCCGACTTGCCGCGCGGTCGCGGCCGACTGCTGCCAGCCATGCAGCGGCCGTTCTGCGGAAGGCCTCGACCACGATCGTGCCATCGGGACACGCCAGTGTGGCCGCCGTTTCCGCGCGCGCAACGGCGCAGGGCGCGTTTGCGGCGTCGCATGCTGCGGATCCGATGACGCTGGCGCCCTCGACGATTCAGACGTCAAGACCGCGCGCGTCCCGGCCGGGCCCGCTCTCATTGCGTGCGAGCGCGGCCGTGGCGTCGCCGTCCGCAGCAGACTCAAACGGGACGCTGACGCCTGCGGCCGTGAATCGCATTCCGCACGTCAGCCCCTCTCAGGCGACCGCGATCTTGAGCGAGCGCATGCGTGCGACGAATACGCTGGACGCGTTCCGCTCCGTCGTTCAGGCGGTGCCCTCGACTCGGGCCGGCCGGGAACGTCCAGCCTTGAGTGCCGCGCTCGGCCGCTCGTTCGCGGCCGAACCGGTCGCGACCGTCGTGCCGCCCGTCGTTCGCGTGTCCGGCGTCGCGCCTCTCCCGCAACCTGCGGCGGCCGGGGCGCCAAGCGTGTCCGGCCGCATTGAGGACGCCGCACACGCTGGCCTGCGGCGAGGGCCCGCACCGATCGCGGGCTCGGCGCTGAGCGGCCTGCGCCGGCTCGCGGCTCTCGCGACCACATCGCTCGACGATCCGCGGCCTGCCGTCGAACCGGTACGGCCGTCGCCACCGGTCGCTGGCGTGGAAGAGGAACTGGATCGCATTCTCCGAGCCGAGGCGCTGCGCTACGGCATTGGCGTGGATGGAGTGGTGCGATGAAGCCGCCGCGCCCCTCGGCCATCGTGACGCTCGCGAATCGCACGCTGAACGCGAGCGAGGCGGGACTGGCCTCGCTGCGGGTGATGCTCTCGCGCGGAAGCCATGACGCGGTGGAGATGGTGTTCTGGCCGCTGTCGAAGTTCTCGTCGGCCAAGCGCGGAGATTCCGTGTCGGTGAAGCTCGGCTACCAGGACAGCGAAGAGGACGTGTGGACCGGCGAGGTCACCCTCGTCGAGCACACCGCGCGCGCTCTCGTGATCATCGGTCACGCGCCGACCTCGGCGCTCAGCCGCGAGCGGAAGTCGCAGACCTATCTCGCGCAGACCGTCGCCGACATCGTCCGCGACCTCGCCTCGTCGGTCGACATCGACAAGGTCGACGCCGCCACCGACCTGTCGTACTACGCGGTCGATCACCGGCGAAGCGTCTGGGGGCACCTGCTCGATCTCGCCGATCTGAGCGGCTCCGAGATCACGTGCGCCGCCAGCGGCGGCCTGCGCTTCCTGCCGATCGCCCCGCTGCCCTCGACGACGCGCTTTCGATATGGCGCCGAGCTGCTGTCGTGGCGCGCTGCGTCCGGCGTCGAGGGGACGGCGTTGACCTACGCCGCGCACGGATCGGCGAGCGAGTCCGGCTCGGAGAAGTGGCATTGGGTGAACCCCGATCCGACCGGCGGCTCGGGTGGCAGCCAGGTGATCGGCGCGTTTCACTCGCGCTCCCTCGCCGAGGCGCTCTCGACCGCGGCCGGGAACGGCGTCAAGCGGGCGGGCGTGGGCGGCGAGGTCGAGCTCGTCGGCCAGGCGGCGCTTCGCGCCGGCGACGTTTTCAGCCTCAGCGATCTGGCGAGCGGCGACCCCGGGCCGCTGCGGGCGCTCGCGGTGGCGCACTCCATGGATGGCAGCCGCGGATTCCGGACCGTGGTGCGGGTCGAGGGCGCCGGCGCATGAGCAACCTGATTCCGACGCTGCGCGCGATCGTTCGCGAGGAGCTGACGCGCTACCGCATGCCGGAGCTGGGCGTGGTCAGCGGGGTCTTCGCCAAGGAGTCCGATTCGGGCGACGGCAATCACCAGGTGAGCGTCACGCTGCGCGGCAGCGGCGTCGAGCTGCAGCGGGCGCCGGTGACCGTCGATCGCGCCGGCTGGTCGTCGCTGCCACGCGAAGGCGACCTGGTCGTCGTCTCGTTTCTCGACGGCGATCTGAATTCGCCCGTGGTGCTCGGCACGATCTACGACAACACCTCGCGCCCGCCCAAGAGCGCGGCGCTCGACGTGGTCTACCAGCCGCCGGACGACGAAGACGCGTCCGTGCGCCGTTTTCATCTCGAGCTGCCGAGCGGCACGTCGATCACCTACGGCGACGACAAGCTGACGGTGACCAGCGGCAGCACGGAGATCGTGGTCGAAAAGGACGGCGACGTGTCGATCAAGTCGGGCGGCAACGTGAAGATCGAAAGCCAGGGCGACATCAGCCTCGAAGCCGGCGGCAACGTGACGGTGAAGGCGCAGCAGAACGTGTCGTTGAAGGGAATCGCCGCGACGCTCGAAGGGCAGGGCTCGACCACCGTGAAGGGCCCGTCGATCGCCATCAACGGCATGACCAGCTTCAGTCCGAGTTGAGCCTACGAAGATGCCTGGACCGCCCGTCACGATCGGCTGCGCTGTCGTATTGACCCCCGGCGCTGCAGGTCCGCCCGACTCGGGATTCATCAGCGTGATCACGCAAGCGGTGGTCACGGCCGGCGGAATGCCGCTGGCGACCGTCGGCAGCGTCTGCCAGATGGTGAACTCGTTGTCGGGCGTTCCGTACCCGCTGCCGATCGGTGCGGGCGGATCGACCTCGGTGTTAATCAGCGGCACCGGGCTGGTGCGGATGGGCGACATGATTCCGTCGGGGCCCGGTGTGCTGATGATTCTCGGGCCGCCGGCGGCGCCGTTCATGAACGATCAAGGAGCGCCGTGATGGCGAGACGGACCGCCGAAACCGTGGCGCCGTTTCAAGGCGCCGACCTGCGGCTGGACTATGCGCTTGGCGGAGGCTTCTTCGAGGATGCCGACGTGGCGGCGGAGCGGCGCGGGACCGCCCGCGACCTCGCCATCACCGCCGGGCTCGACAACCTGACGCAGGCGATCGCCAACCGCCTGAAGACCAGGCGCGGCGAGCTCTCGGATCTGGGCCATCCGACGTATGGATCGCGGCATCACGAGCTCATCGGCGAACCGAACGTGCCGCGCACCCGGAACCTGATCAAGCTGTACATCCTCCAGGCGCTGCGCGACGAGCCGCGGATCGAACGGGTGGTCCGCGCATCGGTGCGGGCCGAACACAACCCGCCTCGAGAATCCGTGCGCGTCGAGATCGAAGTTCGCGTCACCGGCCAGGCCGAGCCGTTGAATCTGGTCGTGCCGTTTTCGCTGGGAGTCGGCGTGTGAGTTACGCCTCAGAGCCTTACGTTCAGTTCGTCGACGATCTCCTCACGGCGCTGACCGGCGGGGTGATCCGCGACGAGTTCCGCTTTCTGCCGGAGAACGAGCCGTACCTCCTGCACGCGCCGGGGCCGCCGGTGCCGTCCACCGTGCGCATCTCCGGACAGGCGGCGGGCGCGTATCGCCGCTTCCAGAGCGGCAAGGACTACAAGCTCGAGCCGGACTTCACCATCACGTGGCTCGACACCGCGGATGCCGTGCTCCCCGATCCGGGCACGGTCTTCTTCGCGAACTACGAATACAACGGCCCGGCCGGCGTCAACCCGCCGCTCACCGACCGCAATCCCGGCAGCGTGACGCGCCTGCTGGCGGAGAGCTTCGCGCGCGAATACGCGGTGCTGTCGCGGCAGCTGGAAGGGATCTACAACGCCAGCTTCGTCGAGACCGCGACCGGCCGCGATCTCGATCAGATCGGGCTGCTGGTCGGGGTCGAGCGGCGGACCGCCACGTTCGCGATCGGCAGCGTCGTGTTCTTTCGATCCACGCCGTCGCCCGCCGACATCTTCATCCCGGCAGGCACGCGGGTGTCGACCAGCAAGCCGCCGGCGGCGCAGTTCGAGACCCAGATCGAGACGACGCTCAGGCGAGGCAGCCTGAGCGCCGAGGCGCTGATTCAGGCGCTGGCCTCGGGAGCCGCGGGTGTCGTGGCGGCGCAGGCGATCGCCGTCATCAACAGTCCGATTCTCGGCATCGACGGCGTGAGCAACGCGCAGGCGACCGGATTCCAGTCGTCCAGCGAGACCGACGATCAGCTGCGCCATCGCATCGAGCGCGGCCTCGAGGGCGCGGGACAGGCGACGCCGGGCGCGCTGCTCGCGGCGTTGACCACGATCCCGGGCCTGCGCGAGAAGGACGTTCAGATCCTCGAGGATCCGATCTCGCGCCCCGGGGTCATCCAGTTGAACGTCGCGCTGCCGCAGCTCCCGCCGGGGCAGGAAGCCGACATGCTGACGCTGCTGGCCGATCAGGCGGTTGGCCTGATCGAAGAGGCGCGGCCGGTCGGCGTCCGCATCGTGCACAACATCGATGCGCCGAGGCCCACCGGCCCAGGTGAGGCGGGTCCTGGCGTGCAGCCGGACGAGGGCGGCGATCCTGCCGCGACCGGCGCGCCGCCGACCGGCTCGCTGTCGCTGCCGATCGACGTCAACGCCTGGCTGACTCCGGCGACGCGCAGCCTGACCGAGACCGAGCGCACCGAGCTGATTCGCACCGGCGAGAACGCGATCCGCGCTTTCATCGCCGACGCCGGCATCGGCGAAACGCTGGTCTACAACCGGCTCGTGGCGCAGTTGATGGCGCTCGACGGTGTCCTCGACACCGCGCTCGAGATGTTCCCCCAAACCGATCCGAGCCAGCCGAAGCGGAAGAACATCCTGCCGATCGATCCGGCGCTCCGGCCGGTTGCCGGGAAGATCGACGTGCAGTTGCTCGGCTCCCTGATCGTGCTGGACGTCGCACTCGGGGTCACGCGCAAAGGCGCCGGCCTGCTCACCGACCCGGTGCAGATCTCCTCGACGATCGGCACCGACGTCACCGCGACGCTCAACCTGCGCTTCCGTACCGGAGCGCTCGCCCAACTCACGGTGGACGCGCTCAAAGGACTCCTCGGCACGGCCGACACCTACACCATCAACAGCCTCGACTATTCGGTCGAGTACCAGGATGCGGGGGTGCGGATCCACAAGAAGAATCCGGACATCACGCCCGCGCAGTCGGACCAGTTCTGGGTCCGGCGGGTCACGGTAGAGGTCCATTGACCGGCCGCGCGCGCAACGTGCTGAGCCGCTTCCCCGCGCACCTCGAGG
>Ga0105242_10002069_pt1 | contig 15825 bp, 19 predicted proteins | sample KBSM24metaG_FD_81521 | JGI IMG/M metagenome (GOLD analysis project Ga0105242, IMG submission 81521) | Miscanthus rhizosphere microbial communities from Kellogg Biological Station, Michigan, USA - KBS M2-4 metaG | ecosystem: Host-associated > Plants > Roots > Rhizosphere > Soil | place... | reverse complement strand
GCAGCAGAAAGTTGCTTTTTCTCAACAGAATGAACGCCCATGCCTTTTCCCCCAATGTTTGCGAAAAAATAGTTGGGAAAACAGTCTATCTCATTGCGAAAAATTATTTAACGGGAATCGCTGGGGCGGGCTGCGCCCGCTTCAATGTTAAGATCGGCTCTTCAAATGGACAAAGTCCAGTCCAAATGAAAAGAAAACAGCATAGCTCAAAAGGCACTAAATGGAAAGCAAGGGATATACATTCCCCCGCTTTAAATGAAGAACTCAACAGAATATAAGCAACTTACCAATCAACAGCGCGTTGATTTACGCAATATCTACGCACTAGAATTATTTTTACACATTCCAAGCAAGAAAACGGACCTCAAAAAGACAAGTCAATCCACCTACAATCTCTTTCCAGCACTCCATTTTCAATGTATTTTTAAAACACATTAATAATAAGCAACTTACACATATCATATAAAAAAATTTAAAAACTGATGTCAGAAAATCCAACAAAATATACTAAAAGGGCTATGCTTCAAAGACCAAATATGTCAGAATATCTAACCCCAATCAAAGGGAAATGGCCATGAACAACCAAGATATTGCTAGAAGAGTCCGTGAGATTCGTGAACAGCGTGGCTTGTCACAACAAGAGCTAGCTGATCTAATGGGTTGGAAAAGCCACGCCTCTATCGTGGCGATTGAAAATGGAGAGCAAAGCATTAAAATGCGAGAACTGCTGAAACTGGCGGCAATTTTAAATGTCCCTCCAGATTCATTTTATTCTGAATCATCTCAAGCATACGCTAAACACCCGGCAATACTTTGGCGAAAAAAAGCAATAGACCCGAAGATAGCACTTCGAGAAGAACATAATTTAATTCAGCATTACCAAAACTATCGCCTCGTCGAAAGATTGGTAGACATTCCATCCTCGCCAATCAAAGTCCTTCCGCAACAATCCTGCGATATTACTTCCGCTACCATCGATTGGGCTAACCAACTAGCTGAAAAAATGCATAGAGAACTCCGTTTGGGTGATTACCCGGCGGCAATGCTTATCAAATGTCTTGAGGAAGAATACGGCGTATTATTGATTAGTTGTCCTCTAGAGGATGGGTCAGCAGCTTGCTACCGAGAAGAAAATGGTTCTGTCGTTATGTTCAACGAAAAAGAAATGCGTTGGAGGCAAACATTTAATTTAGCCCATGAACTTTTTCATCTTGTCACGTGGAACGACACATTAATTGCGCAAATACAATCCAATGAAGTTTTATTCCGAAAAAACGAGAAACTAGCTGATGCTTTCGCTGCGGCATTACTAATGCCACAACAAATGATCGATCTAGACGTACGCGGTAACAAACTTACTTACTCATTCATTGTGGCCTTAGCAGGCAAATATCAAGTATCTAAACAGGCAATGCTGCTACGTTTACGATATTTAAGATTTATTTCCTCCAAAGCAGTTGATGAGGCGCTGGCAGACCCTGAATTTTCACAACTCGATCATGATGCATTCAAACAGTCATTCGCCTCAACCCCACCACTTGGCAATCGTTTTATCCGGTTGGCGTACTTAGCCTACGAAAAAGGCAGATTATCTAAGGCTAGACTTGCAAAAATGTTCAGCGTAAAACTTCGTGATTTGAACCAATATTTAGCGGAAAAAGGATTGTGTTTGACAAATGACAAAGAAATTAAAGGACTTACTTGTTGATAGTGTGGTAGTAATAGATGCTCATGAGAACGGCTACTGGGAACGTCTATGCAATGCTTATCGCATCTTTTTACCAGGCACAGTCATTGAAGATGAATTATTCTTTTTTACATCAGACAAAGGCAAGCAACCCTTATTAGTCCCTAACTGGATTCATCAAGGCAAGATCACCCGCATCGATGCACAAATTGCCGATTTCGCCGCGCTGACCAGAAGATTATCGAACGATTTCATCAAGGCGCTTGACGACGGAGAACTAGAAGCCTTAGCTATTCTCATATCCAAACAATATCAACACCTCTTCTTTACCACAGCAGATCGAGCAGCGATCAAAGCCATGGGAGTTTTGAGCCTTGGCATAAGAGGACTCTCTGTGGAAGACCTGCTGAATAATCTACAGGGACTTTCGACTAAAAAGAAAAAAATGGAACCTCATTTTACAAAACAATGGTTTCAAAAAGCTTTGGCCGAAGGGTTTACCGAACAGCATCTCTGGCTAAAACCATCTTAAATTTCAATAATACCTAAACCTTTGTGGCTGGTTTCATTTGGTCTAGTGCGTAAAATTTGCGTAAATTGGGTGCGGATTAGGCACCTTGTTCGATCTGATTTTTTGGCTGATTTTGCCTATGAAAATTGGGGTGCACCGGAGCGTTCTCGAACCAATTTCTCGAGGGAATGAAGCTTCTCTATGAGCTAGAACCCCTTATCAAAGTAAAGCCCTATCTCACAAATCAATGGGAAAAGAGGGGTTTAGCAGCAAAAAGGGCTTCTTGACCTCTATTCTTTCTCTTTTTCTACCCCTATACAGAAATAGAACCAAAGAATCCTCCTCCTAAAGTGGAAATTGACGATAAAGATGGTAGTATTGAGTCCCCAGACTTAAAGGAACTGTCTTAGAAGCTCCTTTAGAGTGAAGAAAGTCAGCGATTTCTTTATCTCCAATCGAAACCGCGGTGGCGAATGGAGTTAGGGTGCTCGTATCAGATGAAGCGACATTTGCCCCATGATCTACAGAGAGTTTTACCAATTCAAGCTTTTGACGACGTTCTAAATTTGCTTTAATCAAAAGCTGTAAGAAATGATGCCCATTTGATGTCTTTTGATTTACATTTTCTCCATTTTTAATAACTCTTTTCAAGATGTCGTATAGGGGAGTTCCTCTTAATTTATTCTGATTCATTGCTATTATGATTGAAGGAAAGTCGATTTCCTTGCCATTCAGAATTGGTTCCATTTTAGTTTTCAGAGTCCTTTCATAAAAATCATAGACCCTAGCAAAAACAGTGCCCATATCGCCTTCCAAGTGACATTGTTTTGCTAAAGCTTCGAAGGTGCCGTCCCATTCTTGCGGCGGATTTTTAAGTGTGTCTGGTAGCTCATGCGTATCTCTACGCGCAAATGTCTGCTTCAAGGCGGCTATAACCCTTTCATGATCCATCTCATAAGATTGAATCAAAAGAGCCATATCCACCAAATCTTTCACCCGAGAGTTATAGCCTTGCTCCCTGGGCAAGGTGTAAGCATGAATTTTTTCTGCAAACTGTTGCTCAACTGATATCACAAGGCAAACAGGCGCAGGAATACCGCAAAAATCGAGCCGATCTTTTCCTTTAATCCTTTCAAAAGGTTCAAAGCAAATATCGCCGATTCCGACATCTAGATGAAATTTTTCAAATGTGCGCGCTGCAATTCTAGATTCAACAGGAAATCTAAACCCCCCGTAAGGAGGTCCTGTTAGAGCGACTTCTGGAAAGCTAATTCGATATTCAAAAAAGTCAGACAAATCAATGTTACCATCCTCTTGCAATCGTTCTAAAACCATCTGTTGATCTGCAATCAAAGTATGGGTTTTTACGAACAGATCAATGTCTTGCGTAGCTCTTGCAATCTTTAAACGAAGCTCCATGGCATGTCCTCCTTTCAGAATCCAAGGGGAATGCTCTTGCTTAAACAATCTTGCTAAAAACCGCTCAAATGCAACCTGTTTTCTAATGCGCTGTAAATCAATTCCTGTGGATTGCGCTTGTTTGAGCAATCTCATTTCCAAACTCTTTCTGAAATCGACCGCGTTTTCAAATGTTTTCATAGAGAACCTTTTAAGAGATGGTAAATGGGAGATGATTGGACAGACTTCTCATTCAATAGCTGCTTTGCCATAGTTTGCGTAACGACTCCTCGATTAGAGGCTGCTTTTACGGCTTGTAAGATGAGGTCATGGGAGATATGCGCTTCTGTAATGACATCCAAGAGCGTTTGATAAGGCGTGGTTACAAAATATCCATCCATTGAAATAATTCCATCTTGATCGAGGTGTTTATGGTGAATGATTAATATCTTGGGAATGGCAGAATTGCGTCGAAATGACAGAGGCACGGTCATATGAAGCTTATCTGGCAAGATATCTGACAGACCGTGGATAGAAAGCGCTGTTTGATGAGAATAAACTCCCTCTATTTTCCCCGCTCTATTGCAAGACCACAGAGCCCAGATCATCAGATCGGGGCGTTCGGACCCAGGAAATTTAGCAAGGCGATAAATCCCCCTATGAACTCTAATCCAATGACCAGAGCGTACCTGATAAGGATGTGTATTATCCTTGTATCCAGAAGCTTTTGCTTGTTTAGAGGTAAAGTACCCCTGCTGAGATTCTGCTATCTCAAATAGCTTGCTTTCAGATTCTTGAGATTTTCCTTGCATATATCCTCAAATATATTGAGGGATTGTGCAGAAATAAAGGATTTAATGCAACTATTCCGATTCATTCGCATAACGCAATAGAGCTAACCCTCTCTCTCGAAAACTCTTGCTTAAAAACTCTGACACCATCATAATGGTTGCATTATACAACTAATTGAGCATCTGTGAAGCACCTTTCAGATCAAAAAATAAATTTACTTAGGCAAAATGCCAGGTCCGTAGTCAGAGAACTTGGGCTTCTTAATGATGCCTATTTTGAAGTAGGGGTTACCTTAGCTGAAAGGCACCTTCTCATAGAACTGGCTTCTTCCAAAGAGACCCTAACTGCAAAGGACATTGCCGAGCGACTTCTTTTAGATAAGTCGACTGTGAGTAGGTTAGTCTCTAAGGCAATAAAAAAGGGTTTTATAACCTGTGCAACTGATCAAACAGATAAGAGAAAACGCTTTCTGCAATTTACAGAATTAGGCAAAAACACTCTTTTTGCATTCGAGCCAATCGCATTTAATCAAACTAAAAATGCTCTTCAAACACTTAACTTTGAAGAAATTGAGCTTGTTCATCAGGGTGTGGCTCTTTATGCGCAAGGATTGAAAAATTCTCGTTTGCAAAATATAACTCCGACTCCATTACCAAAGAACGTAGACGGTATAGAAAGCCTGGAAGAGTTGCGCAACCAACTACATCACCTTGGGTATATTCTTGAAGCATATAAGGCAGAAGATGAAGAAGCTTTGTTTTCAATTTTCAAAGAGGTTGTTGATGCAGGATGTCAGTTTCCCTATGAAAGCAGTTCAATGGAAGAATTTTGCACCCAATTTTTTGGTCCAACATCGCAAGTTTATGTATGTCGATCTACTGAAGGTCAAGTGATTGGTGGCTTTTACCTTAAATCTAATTATTCAGGAAGATCAGGACACATCGCAAACGCTGGATACATGATTAAAAGCACACATAGAGGGCTGGGAATTGGAACCTTGCTTGTTAAATCATCTTTACACATCGCTAGCGCCCTTGGCTTCCTAGCTATGCAATTCAACATGGTTCTTAGTCAAAATGCGGGCGCCGTCAAACTCTATGAAAGACTCGGCTTTGAGATTGTTGGCACAATTCCTAATGCCATTCGAAATGCAGCTAGGAGTTTTCAAGATGGCTATACCATGTATCGTAGAATAGACAATTTATAAAGGAGATTTTATGTCTGATGAAAAACCAATCGTGTCAAAAGAAGAAACTTTCGATAAGCTTGAAATTCGTCTAGGGCGAGTCATAAGCGTAGAGATTGAACCTACAGCCCCAAAGAAAGCGTATAAAATGAAAATCGATTTTGGGAAATTCGGAATAAAAACAAGTGTCGGAAGGTTTACTCACCACTCTCCAGAAGAGATGAAAGACAAATTGGTATTGGGAGTTTTAAATTTCTCTCCGAGACAAATTGGAGATACTGTTTCGGACGCTCTAATTTTGGGCGTACAATATCCAAAAGCTGACAGCGGTGAAGCAACATTTATCACGCCCTCCGCTGAGGCAAAAATTGGGGGAAAGGTTTTCTAGAATCGGTTGTTAAAGATCAAATCTAGAAAGGCAATTTTTCTAAGTTCGTTTATACTTAACAAGTAAAACGAGCTTAGAAATAAAATGAAAAATCAGCACTTAAGAGAAGAGTTTATTCGTCTGCGTGCACTCGGAGTTTCCTACGATAAGATTGCCCAAACTATCAACGTTTCTAAACCTACCCTCCTGAAATGGGCACAAGAATGTACAGATCAAATAGCTAATGAGCTTTATCTCAATGTAGACTCCCTATTAGATCAGTACTGTGTGATAAAGACTTCGCGCATAGAAGCTTTTGCTGGGTGTCTCAAAAAGTCTATGGAGGAGCTTTCTAAACGAGATTTTAGCTCCCTTCCTACCAAGGAACTCCTCTCTATTACCTTGCTTCTCGAAAGCAAACTGAAAGCAGAAGCAGACTCCATTAAATATGTGCCAGATAGGGGCGGGCTTTCCCGTGAATTATTTGACGACCATTTCCCTACTTCGTATTGATTTACCAAAATTTTACTGATTTCCATTTCCAAAATCTTACATATATGTTAGATTTAAGCATTCTTCGAGCTAAGGATGCGTATGGAAGACCAAAATTCTTATAAGCCATCTGTTTTCAGAGGCGATTCTTTTCTCATTAATCTTGGAAAGCTTTGTGACTCTGCAAAAGCTATTGAAATCGTAAAACGATTCCGCTCTCGACATCTTGAGATAGAAAAAAGCGATGTTTCCTATCGAGTATTAACCCATTGGGATTCATTAGACTTGATCGAATGTGAGAGAGACTCCTCACAAGGCTGGCGCCGTTTCAATCTTATTGAGACGCTATGGCTATCTGTCATCAAAAAATCTAGGGAATTGGGAGTTTCTTTGGAGCAGATGGCTAAAGTAAAGTCTTCATTTTTCCAAAAAATCTCTTCTGACAGTTCCATTGATTTCGCTGACTATTATCTGATTGGTGCTATTTTTATGAAATTTCCTGCCTTCTTCATTATTTTTCCAGAAGGACATGGCGAATTTCTTTTTTATGAGGAAGTCGATCTAAATTTGAGTATGGGAACTGTTGAATCGCATACAAGCATTTTTCTAAGCCCTCTTTTAAATCAAATTTTACGCAAAAAGATTGAATGGTCATTTCCTCTTCAGCAAACCGTATCTCCTAAGCAAGCACAAGTCATCGATCTTATGAATATTGAAGACTTTGACTATCTGCATATTCTTAAAAAGAAAAACGAGCTAACCGATGTGAAAATTATAAAAAACTTCTCAGGTGCCACCAAAGAGCAAGAACTACAAGAAGCCTATGAAAATGTCAGCATTGAAAATCACTATGAAAATGGTGGCGTCAAAACCAGGAAAAGAACCATCCACAAAAAACTATAACAGCTATGCAACTACGTAATTACCCACGATGGAACATCGTGCTACAAAAAACAGAAGGCTCTCTTGAGGAACTCAGGCTCCCCTTCAAAAAGCAGTGGAATACACTATGCTTTCGGAAGAAAAAACCTTGGAGATTCTCAATCGTTACGGGAAAAAGTATTCCCGTGGTGAAGCCAAAATCATTAGAGAATTCATAGAGAGGCTTTGTCAGATTGAATATGAAATACTCAGCGAAAGAGCAAAAACAGAAAACAGCGATCATCTATACCCGCGTCTCAACAGATGATCAGGCTGAATACGGCTACAGCTTAGCCAATCAAGAAGATGTTTTACGCAAAGAGTGCGCCAGAAGAGGAATTCATGTCGTTGGTCACTACCAAGATGATGGCTATAGCGCTACAACTTTTAAGCGACCTCAATTTCAACAACTATTTGATTACATCAAGAGACATAAAAAACAAATTCAATATTTGTTTGTGACAAAATGGTGCCGCTTTTCAAGAGATGTTGGCAATACGATTGTTATGACTCGCGAACTACAATCGTATGGGACTCGCGTTATTACGTTAGATGACATGGAAGAATCAGACAATCCTTCTAATTTTCTATTTACTATGATCAATATGACGCTTCCTGAGATTGACAATCGCATCCGTGCTAGAAACACAAAATCGGGTATTACGCGAGCCCTAAAAGAAGGATATTATCCTCACGGCAATCCCCCTAGGGGCTATTCAAAAGATCGCAGCGCCCCAAAAAACCCCTCTGCTAGTGCCAAATGAAGAAGCTTCTCTTGTGCGCGAAGCCTTTGAAGTATTTGCAACAGGAGCTTTTCCGATTGAAGATGTTCGGAAGGCTTCATGGAAAAATGGATTAAAACTGCAGCGGTCTCAGTTTAGCAACATGTTTCGCAATCCGATTTATGCAGGCAAAATTTATGTGCCAGAAACAACTACTGAAGAAGGGTACTTGGTTCAAGGAGTTCACGAAGCAATCGTTTCTGAAGAGTTGTTTTTTAAAGTGCAAAAAATTTTGCATAAACGAATAGAAACCAGCTCATACCTGCGCACTAAAGAGAAGTTTCGTGAAGAGTTGCCATTAAGAGGGTATTTAACGTGCTCATGTTGTGGTAAACCTTGGACGGGCAGCATTTCTTCAGGCAATGGAGGGCAATATGCCTACTACCACTGCGAAAGAACATGCAAAGCTCGAGTCAATGCGACATTTGCGAATGAACGCTTTTTGCATTTTCTAGGCACACTGCAACCCCCTCAAGAAATTATCGATCTCCAAATGGCAATGATGGAAGTTTTGTTTAAAGCAAAAGAGGGAGATCGCGATCAACAAATCAATAAGCTAAGAATAGAAGTCGATAGGTATAAACAAAATATTTTTAAATTCGATCAACAACGATTTGTTTCTGAAGAAATGGATGCCGACACCTATAAGCGGCTAAAAAATCATGCAAATGAGCAAATTGACAGGCTAACGATCCAAATTAACGATTTGGAAGTCACAGACACAGCATTTGAGAAGTATACCCGATATGGGATGAGTCTTTTAAAGGACTTGTCTTGGTATTTTCAAGAAGCAGAACCGCAAGCGAAGAGAAAACTACTTGGTTCGATCTTCCCCGCAAAATTGATCTTCCAAGATGGAAATTATCGAACCAGCGTATTGAATCCAGCGCTCGCTCTTATCCTTCAGAAAAACAATAGGTTACAAAATGAAAAAGCCGAAGACATTTGCATTTCTGAAAATGTCTCCGGTGATGTGGGGGCGAGTGGACTCGAACCACCGAAGACCGAAGTCGGGGGATTTACAGTCCCCTGCAATTGCCACTATGCGACACCCCCGTAAAGGCAAAAAGCGACGAGCTTAACAAAAAATACTCTTTGCTCTCAACGAATTTAAAAGATGCTGGCGAAAGGAATTGAACCCTCAACCATCCGATTACAAGTCGGGCGCTCTACCATTGAGCTACACCAGCGAAATAGACAACTGTTAACCCGTCACCCAAATTGGAGCAAATATCTTGCTGCGCTTTACCAGATAAATCACTTCTCGGCCAATGCTCTTCGCATCAGGACTCGAGCGGATCACTCGCTTTCATCTGGCTTGCCAACATCTGCTTACACCTATTTGCATGCCGGGTTAACAGCCTATCAAATTTTCCGCTTTCTTCTCAAGATCAACAATCGGAGCCGGTTCGGAGAAACTTGGCGGCTCAGGAGGCAAGGGCTTCTTCGGAGTGGCTGCAAGATGAGACTGGAAAAGAGAGGTCAAACCTATAGTTTTTTGGATCTGGGGAGGGGCGCTCTGAACATCTACCTTCTCGGCCTTGAAACGCCCGCCGAGCATCAGGCTTTCACAACATTTTTTGAATTTCTTGCCGGATCCGCATGAACAAGGATCGTTTCGCCCTGTTTTTTTCATATAAATCTCAAATTTAAGATCCTATTTTAACATAGATGCGCACTGAAGTCTATAGCTTAATTATTAACTTTACATTTCTAAAAATGAAAGGGTTGCGAAACTGATGCTAGCATATCTGAAAACTTTAGAGAGAAAGGGCTGTTTGGGATAGAATGGCTGTACCTCGCGCGGCCAGATGTTGCGTTCCAGCAGGGCTAACGGAAAGTCGAAGCAGTTTGCGAAACCTAGCAATGCGCTGAAGCGCAAAGCCGATGAAAAATTTAACGCCGCCGCGCGTGATGTATCTGAGAATTCTATGGACATCACACCTCCCATTGCCCGCCCCCCTTGGACCGGCCTGGGGAAAGAGCTTGAGAGCGCAATGCGAAAAGCGCTGTTCGATTTTTCCCTCTTGGAAAAAAATGTAGAAAAGATCGCGGTAGCCTTGAGCGGAGGCAAAGACAGCTTGAGCTTGCTCTATCTGCTGCATGGGATCCGAGGGCGGGGATTTCCCCTCTTCGACCTTTATGCCATCCATGTCGATGGAGAATTCACCTGCGGGGCAGGGATCGGCGCAGACTACTTGGGGGCGATCTGTTCTGAATTGGGGGTTCCGCTCATCCGTCGGGAATCGACGCAAAAATTAGAAACTTTGGAGTGCTATAGGTGTTCAAGGGAAAGACGGCGACTGATTTTTGATGCCGCCAAGGAAGCAGGCGCTCGAGTCATCGCTTTCGGCCACCATCGCGACGATAGCGCCCAAACATTGCTTCTCAACTTATTCCATAAAGCGGAATTCGCCGCGAACCTTCCCAAAGTGTTCATGCGCGACTATGGGGTGACAATCATCAGGCCTCTGATCTATATCTCAGAGGAATCGATCCGTAAGTTTGCAAAAGAATATGGCTTCGCCAGAATCACATGCCAATGTCCCGTGGGTCAAAATTCAAAACGGAAAACGGTCGATCTTCTGCTCCGTCAGATCGAAGAGCATTTTCCCCATGTAAGGAGTAACTTGGCGCGCGCCGGTCTTTTATATGGGTCCGATAAAGCGGCGACTCCTTGAGAAGCTTGAAATCATTTATCCATTGCGATAATTTTGATCTTATATGGATGATTTTCCCGTTGCAAAGTCTTATGCATTTATAGAACTCGTAACCTTCTTCGGTTATTTCGCCATCATCCTCCTCATCGCTTTCATTTCCTATCGGAAACAACAATCCGATTCCGATTTTATCATAGGAAACCGCTCGCTGAATTTTTGGCTAACCGCCCTTTCGGCACACGCAAGCGATATGAGCAGTTGGCTCTTTTTAGCGTATCCCGCCGAAATCTTTACCCAGGGTGTTTTTTATGCCTGGGCTGCAATAGGTTTAGTCGGATTCATGTTCCTGAATTGGCAGTTCATCGCGCCTCGAATCCGAACGATCACCGAACAACTAGGCAGCTTGACGCTCAATTCCTACTTCGAAACCCGCTTCGGAGACAAAAGCGGAGCGATACGGGTCGTTTCCGCTCTTATGGCTGTCTTGTTCTACACGTTCTATATCACCTCGGGCTTATACGCTCTAGGAATCCTAGTTGAATCGCTATTCGGCCTCAGCTATTTCGTCGGAATTTCCTGCGGTCTTCTCATCGTCGTGATCTACGTGTTTATGGGAGGATATAAAACGGTTGCTTGGATCGATTTATTCCAAGGGTTTTTCCTCTTGGCCGTCATCGTCTTCATCCCTGCCTATCTGCTCTTCAAATTCGGCGGGATCGGGCCGATTCTGCAGACTGTTTCCTTAAAAGGAGTTTCGAGCAGTTTATTCCCCGATTTCAGACCCAAAACAATCTGGGACATCTTAATGATCATGGCTGTATGGGGACTCGGATATTTCGGCCAGCCTCATATCATCACCAAATTCATGGGAATCAGCCGCGTCAGCGACATGAGCAAAGCGAAATGGCTCGGCATCTCTTGGCAATCGATCGCGCTCTTCTCTGCGACTTGGATCGGTCTTATCGGCATCCACATGTTCCCCAACGGATTGAAGGAGTCGCAAGAAGTCATTCTCGATATAGTAAAAACGACCTTTGCTCCATTCTTCGCCGGGCTGGTGCTCTGCGCAATCCTGGCGGCGACCACCAACGTCATGGCGGCTCAAATCCTGGTCGTCGCTTCCAGTTTGGCTGAAGACATCTATAAACGACTGTTCCGCAAAGCGGCTTCTCCTTACGAACTTCTCTGGGTAACGCGAGCAAGCGTAGTCATCATCGCGGTCGTCGGATATATCATCGCTTACTTCAAGATTACGACCATTTTTCAGCTCGTCCTCTTCGCTTGGTCGGGGCTAGGCGCTTCGTTCGGCCCTCTTTTGCTCCTCTCTTTGTACATGAAACAGATCAATCGCTATGGAGCCTTCGCCGGAATCCTAGTCGGGGGCTTGACAGCGGCGATTTGGTCTCTCTTCAAGGAACCGCTCGGCATCGGAGCCATGGTTGGCGGATTTATCTTCAGCACTGCCGCTATCATTGGAATATCCTATGCCACCCAGCCCAAAAGAGCTGAATCTCCAAATGAGGGTCAAACTTGAATCCACTCCCTAAGAGGGTGTTATAATATTCAGTTTCAGTCGGTTTTGTGGTTCTTTTAAGCCGATTTTCGATTCAAAATTTTGAGGGCATATATGCTTGTCGATATTGCCCCCAAATTTTGAAGTCGAAAAGCGGCCAAAAATAATCCTCAAAAGCGACGAAATCTGAATTTTGTAACACCCTCTAATGTGCTTGAGTATATTACCCTCCCTCTAGGATAATTCACTCTTGAGAGATTATTTTTTAATCCAAGAAAGGCAACTAATTTTTGAGGAAGAATGACGCGGCCATTTTTTTTAATCACGAATGACGATGGAATCCATGCGCCCGGATTAAAACATCTCTGGCAATCGGTCCATGAACACGCAGATGTGGCGATTGTCGCCCCCCTAATCGAAAAATCGGGGTGCGGACTTGCGATCACATGGGGCAAGCCTCTAATGATCAATCCGGTCCCTTGGGATGGAGGCACCCAAGCCTGGAGTATGAACGGCACTCCAGCGGACTGTGTGAAAATGGCCCTGGCGGTTCTCCTGGAGCAGCGCCCCCAACTCGTCATATCGGGCATCAACCGAGGTTCGAACTCGGGCAGGAGCGCCCTTTATAGCGGTACGATTGGCGGAGTGATCGAAGGCGCAATGAAAGGCATCCCCGGAATCGCTTTTTCCTATTCCGACTATGATTTTACTCCTTCGCTCACCGTTACAAAAAAATATATTTTTCCTTTGATCCAGCATTTCCTGAGCCATCCTCTTCCGCCGGATACCATACTGAACGTGAATTTCCCCTATGCCGCCAAAGAGATCAAAGGGGTGCGGATTGCAACGCAAGGGAAAGGCTATTGGAGCGAACAGCCCGACAAGCGCATCCATCCCGAAGGCAGTCCTTATTATTGGCTTGGAGGCTGCTGGCACTCTTGCGAAGAAGAATCGGAAAGCGATGTTGCTCTTTTAGAACAAGGCTATATCACTGTCGCACCTCTTCAAGTCGGCGAGTTGACTCATCAGGAAACCTTTCTCAAACACAAAGAAGCGATTCAAAAGAAATTCGACGTGCAAGAATCGCTTAGACAGCAACAGCATTAGAATTGTTTCAGAGAGGGTCTCTTCGCCTTGAGCGGTCGAGCCGGTGCACAGCTTCTGTTTGAGCCGCTTCGATCGCAGCTCGCGCTCCCGGAATTTCATAGATCCGGGCTAGCTCGGCAAATAACTCCTCTCCTGCCGCGCCCGCTTCTAGAGCTTCGTCAGCAGTCGAGGGAAAATTCCTGGTTTCGATCAAAAGTTCCGCGATCCGATTGAAATGTGTTTTCAGCTTCTTGGAAGCTTTTTGCACATCCTCGTTCGTTTCCATCTTTTTCAGATCGGCGGTCAACTTTTTCATTTCCGCCTCCCCTTCGCATCGCAATTCACTCAAACTCGCAGGAGCGCAGCCGATAAGAAACAGGAACGAAACAAGCAAATATTTCATAAGTCCTCAAAAGAGATGTCTAAGACCGGGTAGTTTTCCCAATCGGGATCGTCGAAATGCCACCATTCTGCCGGATAGGGTATGAATCCTTCTCCACACATGGCAGATTCCAAAAGATCCCGGTTGAATCCTGCTTCGGGATTGCATCCTCGATAGCAACGGTGCGCCTTTTCCGTGAACTCATCGTAAGAGGTAGGCATCGGAAGATCTCGGCCATACGGATCGACTAGAGTTACATCGACAGCAGTTCCCCGATTGTGCTTCGATCCGACCGCAGGATCGGCTACGAAGCGCGTATTCGGAAGTAAATTCCAAAATATTTTTTGAACGGAAAGGGGGCGGTAGCCATCATAGACTTTGAGACCCAGCCCTTTTTTTTCAAGGGCGGTCTGCACTCGATGAAGCCGTTTGGCAGTTATATCTATGAGATAGACCCGGGCGGAGGGATAAACAACTTTGCCGGTGAAGTTGAAAGGGGTGGCATAGCGGACGTCCAGGCGGATATTCGGGCTGATCGAGCGCAGTTCAACGAGGTTCATCTTGTACATAATCCTTCGCCCATTATACTATAGTACTTCATTTTTGGGCGTATAGCTCAGTTGGTAGAGCGCCTGTCTTACACACAGGTGGTCATAGGTTCGAGTCCTGTTGCGCCCAAAAACTCCTACGCGGGAGTAGTTCAATTGGTTAGAGCGCCGCCCTGTCACGGCGGAAGTTGCGGGTTCGAGCCCCGTCTCCCGCGAATTTATGAGCGAGAGCAGCAAGCCAAAGTATTGGCTTGCGTACAGGGCGAGAGTTTTCGCTTTAGCGAAAACCGCCGTCCCGGAGGCCGCCGAGGGAAGCCCCATCTCCTCAATTTTGAGCGAGAGAAGTTTTCCCGCATTCTCTTTCATTTTTTGACAAACATAGCAAATCCGATTATTCTTAACTTTCAACTCTAGAAGCTGAATATGGCGCATACCCAACACACACCCAAGAAAAAATTCCTATCCATAGCTACCAGCTTCTTTGGAATGATGATCGGCGCGTTTCTTGCCGCATTGGCCCTGCGAGTCTTCTTGGTTCCGAACGAGTTGATCGACGGCGGCGTCATCGGCGTTTCGATGATCCTCGCCCGTCTTTATGGAAGTTCCTATATTTCCTATTTCCTCATCGTCCTGAATATCCCATTCGTATACCTTGCATGGCGCTATATCCGGCGCACGTTCGTCATCCATATGCTTGCCGCGATCGTCTTCTTCGCTATTTTTCTGATCCTATTGGAAAGACTCCCTTCATTTTCAACCGACGCTCTCGAGGCGATCGTAATCGGCGGTGCCATGCTGGGAGCTGGCGCTGGGATGATCATCCGCAACGGCGGATGCACTGACGGAACCGAAATTTTGGCGATCATCATCAACCGCAAGAAAGGGTTTACCGTCGGACAGGTGATTTTCTTCATCAATATTTTCGTATTCGGAATTTATGGATGGATTTTCAATGACTGGCATATCGCCCTCCGCTCGCTGATGATGTATATTGTCGCGTTCAAGATGATGGATATCGTGATCGCCGGGCTGGAAGAGTTGAAGTCGGTTCTCATCATGTGCTCCAAACCTGAGAAATTGAGCAAAATCATCACGCACGAATTGGGGCTGGGCCTTACTTTCATCAAAGGAAAAGGCGGATATTCCGGGGAAGATCGAGATATCCTTTTCATCATTGTAGAGCGGCTCGATCTCGCTGAACTCAAAGAAATAGTTCTGCGCGAGGATCCGAGCGCCTTCATTGCCATCGAAAACCTCCATGAAGTGGCTTACGGTCGCACTGCACGAGTCGCTATGCGGAGAAAAGCAAAGAAGCCGTTTACAAAAGGATTGATATAACCCATTTGGAAATGACGGTCTCCCCTCCTAATCCACTACCGGCCCCTGATGCTTGGCGCATTTTTCGCATCATGGCCGAATTCGTAGACGGCTTTGAGACGATGGCCTCCCTCGGTCCTTCCGTTGCGATTTTCGGATCTACTAACCCCTATCCTCAAGAGT
>Ga0105242_10002068_pt1 | contig 15825 bp, 10 predicted proteins | sample KBSM24metaG_FD_81521 | JGI IMG/M metagenome (GOLD analysis project Ga0105242, IMG submission 81521) | Miscanthus rhizosphere microbial communities from Kellogg Biological Station, Michigan, USA - KBS M2-4 metaG | ecosystem: Host-associated > Plants > Roots > Rhizosphere > Soil | place... | reverse complement strand
GTTCGCATCTGTCAAGCTTCGGCCGCGAGTGCTCATCATCAACGACGGATCGAGCGAGGCGCTTCCCGCGCCGCTGATATCCTGGCGCACGGAATCCCTCCACGCGGTGGACGTCCTGGAGTTGTATGGAAACCTGGGGCATCAACGAGCGCTGTGCTGCGGACTGGTCCAGGTTTATCAGGAAAACGCCACCGACGCAGTCCTGATCATGGACGCGGACGGAGAAGACGCCCCCAGTGACGTACCGGCTCTATTGGATTGCTACTTTGCCGAAAACCAACGCATGCTGGTGTTCGCATCCAGGGCTCGCCGCACCGAAGGATTGGTCTTTAAGTTCTTTTACCAGACGTACCGGACCTTGCATCGGATGTTTGTAGGGTTCGATATTCGAATCGGCAATTTCAGCGTGATTCCTTTCGGCGCCGTGGCTTCTCTGGTGCGCTCGCGTCATCTGTGGAACCACTATGCTGCGGCAGCGGTGAAATCCCGGTTTCCACTCACTGCGATTCCCATCGCGAAGGCCAAGCGAATCCAGGGCCGGTCCAAGATGAACTTCGTCTCGTTGCTTATCCACGGCCTGAGTGCGCTGGCGGTGAATACGGATAATATCGCCGCCCGCAGTGTGGTAATGGCCTCCATGGCGCTGGGCCTCGGCATTCTGGCCTTGGCCGTGGTCGTGTTTCTTCGTCTTGGCACCAGTCTGGCAATCGCCGGGTGGGCCACTTCCGCAGCTGGCCTCATCCTGCTCACTTTGCTTCAGGTGGTGATTATCGCGCTGCTCTTCAGTATGGGAGTCTTGAACACCAGAGCCGTTGCGGAAGTGATTCCCCTTCGCGATTGTCCATACTTTATGGAACGCGTGAAGCATCTGGAACTTCCGTCCTGAGGATCGCTTCAATGCGTTCGCAGGCAAGTCCATCTCCGTAAGGGTTATGGATACGCGACATCCTTTGGTATTCATCCGGGCTATCCAGCAAAAGCATGGTTTCGCGCACGATGCGGCTCGCGTCGGTTCCCACCAGTTTCACGGTGCCGGCGTCGACCGCTTCGGGACGTTCGGTTTTCTCGCGAAGGACCAGCACCGGCTTTCCCAGCGACGGCGCTTCTTCCTGGATGCCGCCGGAATCGGTCAGGATCAAGTACGCCCGGCGCATGAGATCGACGAAAGGCACATAGTCCATCGGCTCCGTCAGCGTGATATTTGAATGCGAATCCAGGTGCTCATGCACCGAGGCTCGCACGCTCGGATTCGGATGAACAGGGTACACCACGTGGACGCCGTCGCGATCCGCGATCGTCGCCAGAGCCTGGCAGATCTGCTTGAATCCATCGCCGAAGCTTTCACGCCGGTGTGCAGTAACCAGGACCAGGCGCTTTCCGGGGCGATCAAACTGTGAAGCCGAAGACGTGAGCTCGCCACGCTCCAGTTGCTCTCGAACATGCAGGACCGCATCGATACCTGTATTTCCAGTCACCGAGATCCCCGTCGAAATACCTTCGCACCGAAGGTTCTCGGCCGCTGCGGGTGTAGCAGCGAAATGCAGACTGGCTATTCGAGCGGTGAGAACGCGATTCAGTTCCTCGGGAAACGGTTGCTGAAGATCGCCGGTCCGCAATCCCGCTTCGACGTGGGCGACCGGAACATTGCTGTAGAACGCGGCCAGCGCTCCGCACAGCGTAGTTGTCGTGTCTCCCTGCACCACCACTAGATCGGGTTTCGATTGAGCCAGCGGCTGCTCCAGCGCTTCGATAATGCGCGCAGTCGAGTGAAACAGCGTTTGTCCCGCCTGCATCACGTTCAGGTCAAAATCCGGGTTTACGCCGAAGGCAGCGAGCACCTGATCCAGCATGCCGCGGTGCTGCCCCGTGACACAGACTTTAGCGGTGTACAGCTCAGGAAATGATCTGAGCTTCAAAAGCAGCGGACACAGCTTGATGGCTTCCGGCCGCGTTCCGAAGATAAAAAGGACGGTCCGTCGCAAGGATGCTCACGATTGTAACGCAGACCTTCGACCGAAGCGCCGGTTACTTGGCGACTTCGATGACGTCCGCCGGGTGATGGTGTTCGAGTTCAGGAACAATGCGCCTCTTCCGCAGGATCTCGGTGACCTGGCGGGCCGGGAGGGGCTCGCTGTACAGGAATCCCTGAGCCTCGGCGTCTTTCGCGCTCTCCAGCAGAAAGTCCTGCTGTTCCGCCGTTTCAACGCTTTTGGCGACAATCTCGATGCCCAAAGTATTCGCAAGATGAATCATCATTCGAACGGCGCCGGCATCCAGGAGACTGGACGTCATAGAGGCGATAAACTGTGGAGCAATCTTGAGGCGCTTGACGTGGTACAACTTGATTCTTCCGACGGAAGTATATTCCGCTCCGAAATCGTCAATGGCGATTCGAACGCCCAACTCTTGAAGCTTTTTTAGAACGTCCAGCTGCGGACCCACCGAGGCGGCCAGAACGGACTCGGGCACATCGAACTCCAGGTCTTCTGGCGCGAGTCCCCATTTTGCCAGGATGGCTGCCACATCGCGCTCCAGGTCGTGTCCCAGTTTTAGTTGCGACGCGGAAAGATTGACTGCGACGGATGGCGGCGCCACGCCTTGATCCCGCCACTCCCTGAACTGCCGGCATGCGCTGTCAAGCACCCAGGCGCCCAATGGCATGATCGCTCCGGTGCGCTCGGCCGCCGGAAGGAAAACACCGGGCATGAGCTGCCCGCGGCGGGGATGGTTCCAGCGCACCAACGCCTCTACACCCACGATTCTTCCAGTCGCGATTGCTACCTGAGGCTGATAGTACAGCTCGAGTTCACTGCGATCGATTGCCCCGCGCAGTTCCTCAGCCATACTGATGCGCTCATGCACAATCGTGTCCAGTTCCTCCGAGTGGAACCGGTAGCGATCGCCGCCTTCTTCTTTGGCGCGATAGAGCGCCCTGTCGGCCTGGGCAAGAATCTCGGCGGCGTTGGTGAGCTCCGGCGCATACAGGGCGATGCCGACGGTCGCAGTGATGTGCAGCACGTTACCTTCGATTTGAAACGGCTCCGCAAGCACCTTGCGAAGCTTGGCCGCCAGCGTTCCGGCCGTCGAGGGGTCCGACAAATCGGCCTGCAGCAGAGCGAACTCATCGCCGCCCAGGCGGGCGATGACATCGGTCACGCGTACCGCGCGGGCCAGACGCAGCCCTACGGCCTTCAGCAATCCGTCGCCGATCTGGTGCCCCAGAGTATCGTTAACATCCTTGAAATTGTCGAGGTCCACATAATGGACGGCAAAAGGAGTGTCCCCGCGTCGTGATGCAGCCATCGCCAAAGTCAGGCGATCGAGGAAGGCAGACCGGTTCGCGAGTCCGGTGAGCGCGTCGGTACGGGCCAGGCGCACCATTTCTTTGTCTGACTGCTTGCGTTCGGTGATGTCGCGGAAGAAATACATCCGGCCCAGGAATCCGCCGTTCGCATCGCGAAGAGCCGCGCCGTGCCGCTCGAAGATTCGGCCGTCCAGAAACTCAATTTCGTCTTGAACTCTGTCTTCGGTCTGCTGGTCCAGATGCTCCACGCTCGCCCGGAATCTGGCGGGGTGCTTGAGCGCGGCCGACATGGTTTCGAGCAGGGCGCCGTCCATTTTCGTAGTGACCGCGCCGGAGGGTATTTTCCACATGTCGAAAAAGCGCCGGTTGCTCGCCAGAACCCGCGCGTCCGTCCCCACTACCAAAAAGCCATTTGGCGAATTCTCAATCGCGGTGGCAAACAGCGTACTGACGAAGTTGAACTTGTCCTCGAAGTTCTTGCGATCTGTAATATCGAAGAGCATGCCTTCGAAGGCGGTTAGAACGCCCTTTTCATCCCGGATAGGAGTGATGTGATTCTCGGACCAGCGATAGCCGCCATCGGCTAGCCGGATGCGGAACGTCAGCCAGGACGGCGGATTGTGATCGGCTAGCAGTTCCTTCATCCATTCGGCGACTTGGGGCGCGTCTTCGGGATGAATGGTATCGAGATTGAATAATGGAGACGCTGTGAACTGCGCCGGCGTAAAACTCCACCTGGATGCATTTTCTGAAATGTACGTGATCGGCAGGCCCGGCAACGCGCTGGCGCGAAACAAGACGGTGGCGCTATTTTCTACGATTCTCTTGGCGTCCGCCAACTCGGCGATATACTGTGCGCGCGCAATAGCAGCGCCGATAATGCCAGCGACAACTTGAAGCATCTCCGATTCCGACGTGGTCCACGCTCGTTCGGTATGGCAATCGTCGAAAGCGAGATACTTGACGTGGGCGCTTCCGGAACAGAAAGTCTTTATCGATGGCCGTGCCGATGTGTACGCATGGACCGGCGTGTTTCAAGACTACGGCGCTTGGGCCACTCTCCGCGCAGATCCCAACGATCTTCTTGACAAGTATCAGATCGACTCTTGTCTGCTCTCCCGATCCGCCCCACTGGTTCGCGTGATGCGCTATTTGCCCGGCTGGCGCGAGCTATACTCCGACTCGAAGTCAGTGATCTTCGTTCGCGCTCTATAAGGCGAGATCTTGGGCGGATCGAAATCCGGTTCTACCAGCCACACCTTGCGGTCGTGAAAGTATCGCAGCAGTTCCCGATTGCTCTCGAAATCCATCTCCCTCGCCCATACAACTTTCGATGCATCGATGTTTGCCGCGTTGTAAACCCAATCGTCGAAGGGCAGATGATCGTGACTGTACCTCACGATGGCCAGCTGTCTACCCGGCATCACGTCCAGTTGCGCCGCGACTTGTGCGCGCGGAAGACCCAACGCCTCGGTCCCATACCACATGGTCGGCCAGCGGTGAATTTCGATCCCTAACGGCTCGGCGTAAGTCCGTACTCCAGCCAGCAACAGACACACCAGCGGTGCGAAGCGGACCAGTCCTAATCCGATCGGAGACCCTCCCGGACGCCACTGGCGCAAGTGTCGCATGCACTGGAGAAGCACCACGTAGATCGCGCCTGTCAGAGGTGCGGCGTAGTGTGGAAAGAACCACGCGTTCATTGCGAGGCCTGCTCCGAATACGACAGCGGTGACAACCACGAATCTCACGCGGCGATCTTTCAGCACTCGCCATAGCATCACCAGAGGAACAATCAGCGCGAAGCCCAGGAAGAAAAACAGCCCCGTCGCCATCTTCTGCGCCGTAATCGCAACGTACCCCCGCATCGTTCGCGCAAAACGGAAATCGTCCATCTCCCATGTCTGGTAGAAGTCACGCATCACAGTGTGGCGATACTCTGGCGATGGCCGCGGCGATTGCCATAGGAATACCGGTGCCGACGCGTACTTCGCCCGGTTGATCTGATACGGCAGAGTGAGCGCGTTGCCGAATGCCCGATGGTCGTAATACGCCATCAACCCGGCGGCGACCACCACCAGCACCGCGGGTGCTGCCAGCCTGCGCGCCAGCCTCTTTTTCAGCACGTAGAATAGTGCTGGGCCGCACAACAAGGCGCCTTCGTACGGACGACTGTTCGCCAACACGATCGCCCCCAAAGCCAGTAGAAATCCATCCCGAACATTTGCCCGGTGCTTCATCCGCGGCAAGGCTCCCAGCAACAGGGCACCTCCCGTCGCCGCAACCGCACCGCCGTAGTATCCGTTCACCCAATTGCTGAACAAGGCCAGCCGGAGTACAGCCAGCATCCCTCCGAAAAAAGCCCACCCAGGCGGCAACCATCCTTGCAGCATCCAGCACAACGCCGCGCACATCAGTCCACAGCTCAACAAAACTCCGAACCAGGGATTCCCGAACAGCACTTGTCCCGCAGCCATCACCAGGCCTTGGGCAGGAAAGTACATCGACATGTACGTCGGTTGCTGGGTGATGTGAAAACTTTCGAAGTGCGTCCACATCGGATGTGTGGGATTCGTCACTCGTCCCGCAGCGAACGTGTCGGCTGCCAGCAGAAAGCTGAATTCATCGTGGATGAACGGTTGGGGGATCGGCGTCATCGGAAGGATCGCCAGTCGGATCACCACCGCCGACACGCCTACCGCCAGCACTGCTTGCCCGCGCTTCCTGGCCAGCCGACCGAAAAATCTCTCGACTGCCGTGAACCATCGGCTACACGTTTTCGGCCAGCACAAAACTACAATCGTCGCGATCAGCGTCAGCCCGGCTTCCAAAACGAATAGTGACAATCAGAATGATCCCTGCACTTCAGCGCCCACGTCCAGCCCCGCGTTATCATACCTGCATCTGGCTACTCTCCGGCGGGCGGCACTATTCTGCCTTTTCTATCTCGCCGGAATCTTATACCTCTCTCTCTATCCCTGGCAGTTCGTGGCCTATCCCTCCGCCAGGACCCTGATTTGGATTTCGCCCAGTGGCCGCGGTCTCGTTCTGGATGCAGTCTTGAATAGCGTGTTCTACATGCCACTGGGAGCATCTGCGTTCCTGACGTTTCGGCGCAGACCTTTCGGCTTAGTGGCCGCCGGAGCTCTGGGCGGGCTCGTATCGCTTTCGGTGGAGTGGATGCAACTCTCGATTCCCTCCCGCGTGGGCAACCTGGCAGATCTTCTTACCAACACGATTGGCGCCTTGCTCGGGGCCGTAGTCGCGTTGGTGGCCACCAGTCCGCCGGTGGCTTCCAGGTTGCAGGTCTTCGAGTCCCCTGGTCCGCTCATCGTAGGCCTCTGGGCGATCTGGCAAGGCTTCCGATTCCTCCTGCCCCGAACCTGGTCCGCGATCGACATCGCCCAGGAGAGCGTCGGACTGATCATACTCTCGCTGCTCCGGGTCCGTGGAATGTGCCGAATCGCAGCACCGATTCTCCTCGCCTGGCTCGCGTTCGAAGAGCTGCGTCCGTTCCACTTCCTCGGACCGCCGCAGCAATTCGCATGGCTTCCATTCGTGAGCTGGTTTGCGGGAGCATCGGAATCCTACTACGGAGTGATCTTCGGAAAGCTGTTCTTCTACACGGCCATCGTGTGGATCTTACGCGAATCCAAGGTTCGATGGCCTTGGGCCGTGGGAATCTCCGCGTTCATCCTCGCTGCCGGAGAAGCTGCCCAGTGCTATTTACCCGGCCGCACGCCGGAATCGACCGATCTGGTCTTGCTTGCCGCCGGCGCCTTCCTCCTGGTGTGCGTCTACGATAGTCGCGTCTACGATAATAAAGGTTGAGAATGATTCCCTACGCAGACTTAAAGGCGCAATATCACAGCATCAAAGCCGAGATCGATCAGGCCATCTCCGGCGTTCTTGAGAGCAGTCAGTTCGCGCTCGGCGCGGAAGTAGCCGCATTTGAGAAAGAGTTTGCGGCTTACTGTTCCGCTGGCGAAGCCGTCGGCGTCAACTCAGGAACCAGCGCTTTGCATCTCGCGCTTCTGGCTGCCGGAGTCGGACCCGGCGACGAAGTGATCACCACGCCATTCACCTTCGTCGCCACCGTGGCCACGATTCTATACGCCGGCGCAACGCCCGTCTACGCTGATATCGATCCCGAGTCCTACAATCTCGACCCCGGCAAGCTGGTGGCGGCCATCACGCCCCGCACCAAAGCGATCATCCCTGTCCATCTCTACGGGCAGACCGCCGACATGGAGCCGATCCTGAATATCGCCCGGTCCCGCGGAATCGCAGTTATCGAAGACGCAGCCCAGGCTCATGGCGCCGAATACAAGGGCCAGCGCGCCGGATCTCTGGCAGAGCTCGCCTGCTTCAGTTTTTACCCCGGTAAGAATCTTGGAGCTTACGGAGAGGGCGGGGCAGTAGTCACTTCGAATCCCGACTACGCCAAGACCATCCGGCTCTTGCGAAGCTGGGGTGAATCGCGGCGCTATTATCACGATCTTCGCGGATACAACTATCGTATGGAGGGTCTGCAAGGCGCGATACTGCGCGTCAAATTGCGGCATCTTGAGCGTTGGACCGAAGCCCGCCGCGCCAACGCTGCCATCTATGATTTGCTCCTCAAAGATTCAGGAGTGACGACTCCGCGCCAGATGCCTTACGCTCGCCACGTCTATTGCGTTTATGCCATCCGCACGCCGCATCGCGACGCGCTTGCGGAGGCTTTGACGGCTGCCGGGATTCAGTACGGCATTCACTATCCCATTCCGATCCACTTGCAGGCGGCCTATCGCGACGCACGTTACGGCGAAGGTGCCTTTCCAGTGGCGGAACGCATCGCGCGGGAAGTGCTTTCCCTCCCGCTCTATCCCGAGCTTCAACGCTCTCAGATTGAAGAAGTGTGCGAAGTGGTCAGCCGGAAGGCGTTCGCGATCAGTTCGTAACACCGCAGCCGCGCGCCTGGATCGTGGACGATGTTCACCACGAAGACCTCGTCCGCGCCGTAATCCGCCGCCACGGTCTCCAGCGATTCGCGCACTCGCTCCGGCGATCCCGTGATGATTCTTCGTCCCGCGGGCAGCGTGTCGATCGGTACACCTTCGTGCGCCAGAAACGCCAAGGCTTTCTCCACGGCTGGCACCGGGATCAGCCGGCCCCGAAACAACGAGAGCAGCATCATGCGCGCGCTTGCCGAGATTCGTAAGGCCTCATCGTCGGTTTCTGCCGCCAAAGCCCACAACGCTACCGAGACCCTGGGTTCCGCCAGCGTCGCCGACGGACGAAAGTGCTGGCGATAGTATTCCGTTATCGCTTCTCCCCCAGGATGGATGAAGTCCGCGAACACGTAAGGCAATCCGAGCTCGGCTGCCCACACCGCACTCTGCGCCGACGATCCAAGTAGCGATACTTCCGGAATTTGCTTGTAGCCGAGCAGTTCGGCCATCTGCTCCCTGAAATCATCGGGGGACGGCTGCCGCCGATCGCGCTGCAGCGCGAATGCTACCTTTGCGCTCGTGCCAGGCGCCCGGCCAATCCCCAGGTCGATGCGGCCCGGAAACAGCGCACTCAGCATGGTGAAACTTTCCGCGACTTTAAGCGGGCTGTAGTGCGGCAGCATGACACCGCCGCTGCCCACGCGGATCGATGAGGTGGCAGCCGCCACCGGTCCAATCATGACTTCCGGACTATTGCAGGCCAGGCCGGGCGTTCCGTGATGCTCCGCCAGCCAGTAGCGGCCGTATCCCAGCCTGTCCGCTGCCTTCGCCAGCTCTATCGTAATCCGCAGCGCATCCCCGGCAGTCGACCCTTCAGGGATCGGACACTGATCCAGGATATTCAAGTGCATTCAGTTCTATGGATGCACGATTCGCCAGCGCGATTCAACTTAGGATGCTAAACGACTACCGCTTCGGGCCGCGTCGCAGCATCCTTTGGCGCTGCAGACCGTTCCATCACTTCGCGATACAGCTCCGCATACTTCGCCCCCATCTGCTCGATCGAATCCGGCAGGCGAACACCTTGCTTCATACGCTCTCGGAGCGACGCATCAGATATCGCCAAGTTGAGTGCCTGTACCCACGCATGAACATCGTCGCGTGGAACCTTGAGTCCATTGGAGCCACTTTCGATGCGATCCCCCAAAGCTCCGTAGTCCGATCCGATCACCGGGACGCCGCCCGCGAAAAACTCCGATAGCGTGTAGCTGAAGGTTTCCTGGACCTGGGCCGGCATGATGCCTATGTCAACTTGCGAAAGAATCTGCGGCAGATCCGCCTCGACGTACGGACCGTGATAGTAAATGCCTAGATCCTTGCAGCGCTGGATGTATTGAATATCCGACGCGCCATAAATGTGCAGTTCAGCCGCGCCCTTGGTAACCAACGGCCACACCTTGAAGATCACGTCGATACCCTTCACCGGAAGAAGGTTGCCGATCATGCCGAAACGAATCTTCCCATCCGCCGCGCGTTTCGAACGGAGCTTATCCGCGGCCTGTCGAATTTGTTCCGGACCGCGAATGCCGTGCCCGATCACCTTGATGTCGAGATCCGGATAGACCTCGCGCATCAGTTTCGCGGTCGACGCGCTCGGCGCTACCAGAGCCGCCGCGTTCCGTAAGCTTCCACCCAGCAAATCCCGCCGAAGCTCCTGGTATTGTGCCGGTCCCTTAAAACGATCCGGAAAGCACGTTTCGCACGAGTGGACTCCCGGACAATTATGCAAATGGAAATCCGGACAGAAGAAATAATAGTCGTGGAGAGAAACCACCAACGGAATTCCGGTGCCCGTCAGTTTTGCCAGCAGACTGAGCGGATGATTCAGCAGGTGATGCATATGGACCAGCTTCGGCTTCACCTGATTCAAGATCTCGACCCATCCCCGGTCGTTCGCGGGCAGGTCGGATGTCGTCAAAGGCCATCCCGCCTTTTCGTAGCTCCACTTTCCAAGCGGAACATTTTCGCAATACAGTGTCAGCGCCTCGTGTGGCGCCGCACCGAAGTTAAGAAACTCTCCGGATACCGACGCCGCCAGATCCATGGCGTGCTTCTCGGTTCCCCCTCCGCCGATGTAGCTATGTGCTACCTGCAAGACCCTTGGCCGCGTGTCCTGTGTCGCCGAAACCATCGTGCGGCGGTGTTCCATCAGCGGGTCGGCCGCATAGTACGCCTGAATCTCGATCGGTGCATGCGGATAACGCTTGTGAATTAGTTCCTGTTCGTCCTTCGATAACCGAACCGTCTCGCGTGGAGGCGGGGAGCCGGCGCGCCAGCACCAGCAGGCCGTATCGACCACGTGGGCATACTCAGCCCCCAGCCGCAGACTGAAATCCATCACCGCAGCCGACGGGGAAAGGCTCTGGTCGAAGAATCCATACTTCTCGATTGCCTCAGCCTTGATATACAGCAAATGAGCTCCTGCCAGTGGTGCCGCGATCAAGGACCCTGGAAGGGTTTCGCCCAGGTTGCGGGCGTCCGCCAGGCCAGGCACCGACGCGATCGAGCCATTGTTCGATACCGCGGTCACTGTTCCAATCGTTGGATTCGAGCCCGCGGTCTGCGCCATGCGCCGGATGAATCCCGGCATGGGACGCGTATCCGAAGCCATCAGGATAGTGTCCGCCGCCGGCCGCACTAAGTTTGTCATCGCTTGCTGCAGCGTCCCGCGATGAACCGTAATCCACTGGTGGCCGGAATACTCTTGAAGAAGATCAGCGCAGTCGGCCTGTAATCCGTCATCCGACAGAATCAGCCGATGCGAGGTATTCAACTCGGACAGCACCGCCTCAATCGCCTTCCGGGCTAGTGCCGCTCCATCCTGAATCCGCATGACGACATCCACATTCGGATTCTCAGCCGAGTCCGTCCGCGGGAATGCGAACAGCACACGATCCCGTCGCGGCTCCGTTGCTTCCAAAGCGTCCAGCAAGCGCGGAGCAGTTTTCGAGACATCGTGCGCCTCCGAGGCCGTTCGCGCAGCGTCCAACATCTGCAGCCGAAGATCATCGTTCCGAAGCAGCTTCAAGATTGCACGGGTCCAGGATTCGGCCTGGTTGTCCACCAAAAGTCCGCTGACGCCTTCCTGAATCGCTTCGGCAATCGGTCCGGAGTCGCTTGCAACCGTCACCGCTCCCGCAGCGGCGTATTCGTAAAACTTCAATGCCGACCGGTGCTTGTTGAAATCAAAGTCCGCCGATGGAGCCAGCGCGACGTCAATTCGCAGCTTGCTCAGCATCGCGGGATAGTCTGTAGGAGTGCAGGCTTCCACCACTTCGGCTCCGGTTACCGTGCTCGAAAGCCAGGTCGGGCGAAAACCGAAACAGACGAAGCGAATGCCCTGCACCTTGAATTCGTGCGATAGCTTCGCCAGCGCCGGGCGCAGCAGGTCCAGATTCGCACTATGCGATGGACTGCCCGCGAAACCCACGGTGCGCGCTCGATTCCGAACACTTAGCTTGTTGGCTTTGCGCCATGCATCAAGGTGGATGCCGTTAGGCGTCACCACAACCTTGCTGCTTACTCTCGATAACTGCCCGGCTAGCCTTTCGGTCGGCACCGTCAGTGCATCTACTGAGCCTAAGAATTCTCGAATTCGCGAATACGCCTGTTCGCTAATCTCAGAACCCTTGCCAGGTTCCAGCAGATCCGCATCCATGTCAGCCACGACTCGGATTCCGTTGCGCTTGAGTGATCGCACCAGGCCGAGCGACCCCGGCCATCCCTGCATTCCTTGCAGATAAACCAGATCGGCTTCCCAGGCTTTGTCCTGCGGCACCACTTCGATCGCCCCCTGCTCTTTCAACCAGAGAAGCGGCGTGTGGCACCGAACTTGAAAGTGTCCGTTATTCTCGCTGTGTAAGATCGCGATCTTAAGAGGTCTCATTGTGCGGCCATCCGAGCTTCCTGCGATTGCAGGCCGTAATAGTCCGCCTCAGACGTGATGTCCGGACCTCGGGTGTTCCGCAGCAGCGTCAGTAGATCTAGCTGTTGCACATGATTCGGATCGAATCCTAGCGACCCTGGATTGGACACTCGGCGCAGGCTGCCCGATTCCACCAGGTAGTGTTCGCCGTCGTCTCCTGCCAGCAATGCGCCTTCTTGCGCGGCGAAATCGGCCGTCAGATTCTCGAACGGAATACCGTATCCGTCCACGATCCCGGTCTGGATGCCCCGCAGGTTGGCCGGCATTTGATTGGCGTGAATCCGATAGAGCAGTTCTTCGCGTGCTCCGATAGCGTTATCCCAGGTAAGGCTTTCCGCCATCGCCCGGCCATTGCGAGCAAGCTGCGCGCGCAACTCGGGAACTCGCACCAGCCCGTCCAGCGCTACCGCCAGATCCCCGACTGCGCGAGGCCGCGCGATGATGGCATTGTGCCCGTCGATTGCGTAATCCTCGGTTCCGTACCGGGTCGTGATCACCGCGGTTCCGCACGCCATCGCCTCCAGAGGCGGCATGGCAAACCCTTCGTACCACGAAGGGCACAGCGCGATGTCGCTCTCCGCGTATAGCTTGCTCAGTTCATCGTGATTCAGTGCGCCATGGAATTGATACGGCGCCAGCTCGTTGTCAGGGTCCAGCAGCGGATGCGGAAAGCCATAGACATGCCACTGAATCTTGTAATACCGCTTCATCAGCTCGTGCATCGCCGGCACGGCATCCTGGAAACCCTTCCATTGCTCCGGACGGCAGTAGGTCACCACGCGAATCATGCCGTCGTGGTCGCTCAGCTTCGGCTGCGGCTGGAATCGCACGGTGTCCACACCGTTCTGCACGAACGGAATACTCTCATTGAAGCGGCGGCGGAACTCTCCTGCCAGCCAGGACGAATTCGCCACACGGGTCGCCGGCATCTGCAAAGCGCTACGGCATAGCATCTTGATCAGCGGATTGGCCTTGAGTGTTTCGGGCGAAGCTCCATCCAGCGTGAAGGAAATCTCGTCGTAGTGTTGCGGGAAGTGAACCACCTTGCCACGCCGAGCTTGCCAGGCCGGGATCACACCCTCCCAGCTTCCCGCCACGATCACATCGGACTTCGGAATCGCCGGAGTTGCCAGGTTCAGAAACGCCAGGAAGTATTGCAGCTCACCGGTATAGTCGCGCGGAGATTTGTCCAGCAGATGAATCGGCAACGCGTCCGCTTTGGCGTTGTTGTCGAAGAACACCGGCATCTTGGAATCGAGTCCCGGGAAAGGTCGATCCTCTTGCCAAAGAAATTTCGGCCAGGTGCTGATGGAAACATTGTGCCCGCGGTCCCTAAGGCCTCGGGCGTATTCCAGCGTGGACGCGACTCCCGCAGTCTGCACCTTGCCGGTCGGTCCCAGCACGAAATTGATGGATAAAGGCTTGTTGGCACTCATATGAACACGTAGTACCATCGACGGGCGACTCCTAAGGCTTTAGCCTCAGGCCGATCCAGGCTAGTTCGGACGGCTCATCGGGAGGATGTCGTAGATCTCGTCCGCATAAGCGCTCATTTCGATGAAGCGCTGGCACTTGGATGGCGCTCCTTGCTCGTCGAGCTCGTAGACCGCGATGCCCGGCTCTCCTGCCGGCTGCCCCGGATCTGCGCTGTTGCCAATCACAGTACCAGTGGACTTCGAGCGCGTGCGGCCTTTCGTGCTGCCGATGCACAGCAGTCCGTCCGTTACCGCCAGTCCGCGCAGATAACCGTGGGGAGCCGTGATTTGCTGCCCCGCTGTGCTACGGACCGTCATGGTTGCCGATTCGCACACCCACATAGCCTCGCCCGCTTGGACCAGGGAGTGAGGATGGTACAGGGACCCAAACATCCGAGTACCCGAAAGAATGTTCAGCGCATAGCCTTGTTCCGCCGATCGCCACAACGCTCCGGCTTTCTGGCCGAAGGCGGTAATCCACAAACCATCGTTGCGCCACACAACCGAGTTCAAGTGAATGGTGTCCGTGCCTGTATCGCTAGCACGCCAGAAAACCTTTTCGCCCTCTTCCGGAGTAAACTCGATCACGGAATCGGTTCCAGTGGAAGCGATGTAGAGCTTTCCGTCTTGCGATGCGATGGAGTGAGGATCACGCACCAGTTTGAGATCGAATAGCTGTTCGACTTCGAGCGACTCGGACAACAAAACCAGTGACCCTGGCGGCAGCAGGCACGCATAACCATTGCGATATCGCGTGACGCCGGTCATACCCCATCTGGATTCGGTCACGTGATCGGGCAGAGCGACCGGGGTAACCGTCCCGTCCGATGCGTTGACCTTAGCGGCAAACACTCCACGTAATTCCTTATAACGGTCCGGAAGACGATTGCAAAACGAGATCAGTAAATCCATAAGTACGCCTATCTCCAAAGCAAGCGCGTTTCCAATCTACGTGATTGATTTCGTTGAACCGGCGTAAGGAGTTCCGTTGAGAATCGGTCCCTCGCTGTCAACTTTCTGACATACGGCTTTCCCCTGTTGTTGGCCGCAAAATCAGCCGAAGAACAGCGTAAGTAAGGACACAACGTGGACCGGTACTACAGCGATGACGAACTCAGTCGGCTAGGCCTCGCCTCCGTTGGCAGGAACGTGCGCCTGGATCGTTCGACCATCATTCTGAATGCTACTGGCCTGCATATCGGCGACCACACGCGTATCGATGCCTTCTGTCTGATCAGTGCCTTCGGCCCCGGCGTATCTATGGGACGCAACGTGCATATCGCGGCTGGAGTCTACATCTTTGGCGGTGGGGGCGTCGTGATCGAGGACTTCGCCGGCGTGTCTGCTCGCAGCCTTATCTTTTCTACGAACGATGACTATTCGGGAGAGCATCTCACCGGACCGACACTGCCTGCCGAGTTCAGAGACGTCGCCGCCGCGCCCGTCCGCATCGGCCGGCATGCCGTGGTCGGTGCAGGTTCCGTTGTTCTGCCCGGCGTCACTTTCGGTGAGGGATCCGCGAGCGGCGCACTAAGCTTGATCAAGAACGATGTGAGTCCCTTCTCCATCGTTGCCGGTTCGCCGGCCAAGGTCGTTAAGGCCAGATCCCAGCGCATCTTGGAAGTCGAAGCCGAGCTCCTGCGTCGCGAACAGGAGCAGTACGCTTGAGCCGTCTGCAAATTCACATCCCTATCAGTCCGACGCCGTCGTTCTTCACGATGGTCCAGTACCTTGCCGCCAGCCTCCGCCGGTACGCAGGACTGTTCGCCGACGCACGCCTGATCGTCAGCATCGGTGATGATTGCGAACCTTTCGATATCGCCGCGGCATACCCGCAGCTTGCGCCTTACGGTATCACCTGGCGCTGGGTGGATCGCGAAGCCTTCCGTCGGCACTCTTACTTTGCAACGGGCCTAGATCGCTGGGCTGAGCCTTTTGAATCTGATTTTGTATTGATGGCCGATGCCGACATGCTTATCATGAGCGACTTCTCCGACGTGGCCGCCCGGCTCTCGCAGCCGCGTGGGATCGCTGGCGTCACGGCGACCATGCCACCGTGGCTCGGCCGAAACAAAGGCGACGTGGATGGCGAGCGTTGGCAGGAGATGTTCGCGCTTGCGGGACTTC
>Ga0105242_10002066_pt1 | contig 15833 bp, 12 predicted proteins | sample KBSM24metaG_FD_81521 | JGI IMG/M metagenome (GOLD analysis project Ga0105242, IMG submission 81521) | Miscanthus rhizosphere microbial communities from Kellogg Biological Station, Michigan, USA - KBS M2-4 metaG | ecosystem: Host-associated > Plants > Roots > Rhizosphere > Soil | place... | reverse complement strand
GCGGCGCTCGACCGCGAACGACACGTCGCGCACAGCGTGGTTGCCGCCGAACGAACGCTCCAGGCCGATCACCTCGAGCGCCGGTTGCTCGCTGCGTTCCGTGGCCGCGATCGTCGTACCGGGAGCGGCGACGTCGGTGAGGAAGACCGATCGCAGCAAATCGGGACGGTTCAACAGATCTGCAGTCGGGCCGGCGAACCGAATCGTGCCACGCTCCATGAAGTAGGCCCGCTCGGCGATGCTGAGGGCGACGTTGACGCTCTGCTCGACGAGCACCACGGCCACGCCGTCGTCGGCGAGCCGGCGCACCAGCGGCAGCAACTGTCCGACGATGACCGGCGCGAGGCCGAGCGACAACTCGTCGATCAGCAGGACGCGCGGTTTGGCGACGAACGCCATTCCGAGCGCGAGCATCTGCTGCTGGCCACCGCTGAGATCGGCCGCGGCCGCGGAGTGCCGTTCGCGCAGGACCGGGAACGTGTTCAACACGTCCTCGATCGCCGCGTCGGCGTCGCTGCCCTGCCGCGTCCAGCCCGCCATGCGCAGGTTCTCGCCGACCGTGAGCGAGCCGAACACGCCTTGGCCGCCGGGCATCTGGCTGATGCCGAGCGCGGCGATCTCGTTCGGCGGCGCGTGGGTGATGTCGCGACCGTCGAGGATCACCGCGCCACGGTCAGCTTCGACGACACCGCTGATCGACTTCAACAGCGTGCTCTTGCCGGCGCCATTGGTGCCGAGCAGCGCGACGATCTCGCCCTCTTTGACGTCGATGTCGACGCCGAACAACACCTGCCGGCCGGCATAACCGGCGTCGATGCCGCGCACAAGCAACAGATCGCTCTGGCCCTGTCGCCGTTGGTACAGCGCCTCGCTGCGGGCTGCTGCGGCGCGCCACACCTGGGCGATGTCGGCATCGATGACCGATGCCGCGCTGCCGAGGATGAAGCTGCCGATGATGAACAGCGGCACCAGCACGAGGAGGCCCCAGCGGATCCCGAGATGACCGGATATCCAGCCGATGATCGGCAGCACGATCAGCCCGGGGATGACCCACAACGAGGCCACCGAGAACCCGGTTGCCCGAGCACGTGGAGGAATCGCCAGCGACAGCGCCACGAGGATGCCGGGCCCGAGGATGGCCAACGACGCCGAGATCACGCAGTTGACTCCGACGGCGACGAAGATGTTCGGTGCGAGCGCGAACCCGACCGCCACGACCGACGTGACGATCGCGACCTTGGCCAGGAAGCGGATCAGCCCGCGCATGTTGCCGAGGTACCGGCGGGTCACGATCCGAGTTCCCCACACCAGGCCGACGAGCGCGAACGGTTCGGCGATCGCCGAGGCGATGCCGCGGGCGCGATCGTCGAGGCCGAACTCCTGCTCGTACAGCAACGAGGCCAGGGCGACGAATCCGATCAGCGCAGTCGCCAGGAACGGCAGGCTCCACCAGATCCGCTTGAGGCTCTCGATCTTCTGCACCGTCCGCCAACTCTCGGCATACGACGGCGCCGTCTCCTCAGTGGCGATCACGTCGTCACTGGCACCGGTCGCCCGACGCTCCCACGTTCCGCGGACGGGTTCGTGCAGCCGCAGCGCGATCACGGCGAAGACCATGGTGGGGATGACGAACACGAGGAACGGCACGCGCCAGCCGAAGGCGTATGCCAACAGCCCGGCCGACAGCGGACCGACGAACGAGCCGACCGCGTTCGCGGCGCGGTGCGTGCTGAAGACGCCGCTGCGCGAGTCGATCGGGTAGTAGTCGGCGAGGAGGGAGTTGTGCGTCGGGTCGATGACCGCCTTGCCGATCGAGCTGCCACTGCGGGCGATGCCGAGCATGATCACACCGGTCGCCAGACCGGTCATCCCGCTGAACATCGCCCACACGACGGCGCCGAAGATCGCCAACGGCACGCGCCGCGATCGATCGGCGTATTGGGCGATCGGCACCTGCAGCACCAAGGCGGCAACGGAGACGAGCGCCAACAGTCCGAGGATCTTGGTGTTGTCGAGGTTGAACTCGTCGCGGATGTTGGGAAGGAGGATGCCGAACGCGGTGCGGTCGAGTTCGTCGACGGCGTTGAGGCCGAACAACACCACGAGCGGGAACGCGGATTCACCACCGCAGATGCGGCCCAACCATTCGCCCGGATGCCGGCACGCGGCCACGAACCTGTTCACACGGTCTGCCGCTCAGGTTCGGCCACGGCCGGCGGCTCGGGTTCGGACACCTCGTCGTCGACGACGACGCGGGATGGCCTGGTCAGCAGACGCACGCACACGTCGCGGATCGTGATCCACAGCGCGCCGAGGCCGCCGGGCAGGATCAACAGCACCAGCAGCACACCGCCACCGGTCGACAGCAGCTGCCACTCCTGCGAAGTGATGAACCAGCGGATGCCGCGCAGGTACACGGCACCCAGCACCGCGCCGCCCAGCGACCCGAGCCCGCCGATCACTGCGGACGTGAACACACTGAAGCTCTCGCCGGTGCTGTAGCTGGAGACGCTGAACGATTGCGTGAGATGCGTGAACAGGGCACCACCGATCCCGGCGAGCACGCCGGAGATCACGAAAGCGGTCAACTTGGCTCGCACGACCGGGATCGAATAGCTCTGCGCGGCGCGCTCGTTCTCGCGCACGGCGATGATCACCCGCCCGGTTCGGGAGCGGCGAATGCCTCGCGTCGCCAGGAACGTCAGCACCAGGATGACCAGCGAGTACATGTAATAGCGGATCGGTGTGTCGAGCGGTATCCGACCGAACAGCGGCGGCCGCCCGAAGCGCGTTTCACCCTTCGGGAACCATCCGAAGAAGCGATCACTGAGCAGCCACTGCTCGGTGGCGAGGCCGAACGCGAACGTCGTGACAGCGAGGTACAGGCCGCGCAATCGCAACGCCGGCACGCCTATGACGAACGCCACGATGCCGCCGGTGGCGCCGCCGATCAGCAGGGCGAGCGTGAGGTCGACGTGCCAGCGCGATGTGCACGTCGCGCTGACGGCCGCGCCGATGCCGACGATCGCCATCTGCCCGAGCGAGATCTGTCCGGCCCAACCGGTGAGCACCACCAACGACAGTCCGATGATCGCGAACGCGAAGATCGCCGACGCCTTGATCGTGAAGTCGACGTCGAGCGCCAGTGGTGCGCCGAGCACGACGACCGTGCCGACGAGGATCAGCGCCCAGCGCGCCAGGCGGACCTTGCGGTTGCGGCGCTCGCTGTCGAGCAGCGGGCGTACCTCTTCGGAACCGCGCCACGTGCTGTCGTCGTCGTTGTCGCGCCGCGTCTGGCTCGACGGCTGCACCAGCAGCACCACGAAGATGACCAGCGCCATGATCGGGTAGGCCGCGGCGGGTGTCTCGGAGTTGAACCGCACGCCCGCCTCCAGCAAGCCCAGTGCGCAGGCCGCCATCGCGATGGTCGGCAGTCGTTCCAGCCGCCCGATCACCATCGCCGCGAGGCAGATCAACAACTGCGGCAACGCCGCCGCATAGCCGACCGGCACGCCGATGATGCCGCTGCGCAGGAACAGGGCCACGAACGACATCGCCGCGGCGATCCCCCACACCAGGGTGTTCAACCTGCTGACCGGAATGCCGAGCATCGCTGCTCGATCACCGCGCTCGGCACTGGCGCGCACGGCGAGGCCGTAGCGGCTGCGCGACAGGAACCAAGCGACGCCGCCCATCATCAGCGGCGAAGCGATGAGAGCGATGAGATGGTTGGCGTTGAGGATGACGTCGCCGACGGTGAGCTTCCAGTCGACCGGTGGCTTGATCCGTTCGCTGGCGAGGTTGCGGCCCCACCATCGCGGGATGAGGATGCCGATCACGACCAGCAACTGCGTGATGCCGAGGGTGGCGACGGTGACGACGAGTCGCGGTGAGTTGCGGAAACGGCGAATGAGGCAGAACTCGATCACCACGCCGGCGACGACGGCCATCACCAGACCGGCCGCCAACCCGATGAAGTACGGCCAGCCCCAGAAGAGCACGAACGCTGCCGAGAAAGCGGTGGGCACGGTGCCGAGTTCCGCCTGGGCGAAGTTGATGATCCGGTTGGCGCGGTAGATCAACGCCATGCCGATCGCCATGACGGCGGTCAGCGATCCGAGCACGAGACCATGCAGCCACAGGCCAAGTGGCATGCCGTAGAAGATCAGTTGGATTGCGACGATCGCAGCAATCGCTCCGAGCGCGACCAGGCGTGTCGGGTCGATCCTGCGGACACCGAGGCGGCGCACGCTGCGACCGTAGCTACATTCTCGTCGTGAGATGGACCCGGAACGACAAGGTGCGCGAGCTTCGCGCCCGGTCGAAGACGGTCGACATCGCGGTGCGCACACTGCAGGGATACCGCGACCACCGCAGCGGACGCAACGCCGTGACGATCTCCTATTACGGCTTCATCTCCGTGTTCCCTCTGATGCTGGTGTTCACCACGGTGCTCGGGTTCGTGTTGCACAACAACCCGAAGTTGCTGGCCGACATTCAGGATTCGGCTCTGGCTCAACTGCCGTTCATCGGCGAGCAGATCACCACCGATCCGACGCAGTTGCACGGCAGCGTCTTCGCCCTCGTTGCCGGGCTTGCAGTCAGCCTGTGGGGAGGGATGAAGGCCTTCGTCGCCGTGCACTTCGCGTTGGACGACATCGGCGAGGAACCGCTCGACGACCGCTCGAACCTCTTCATCACCCGGCTCCGCGCCCTGTTGGGTATCGCCTACGTCGGCGGAGCTCAGATCGTCGGCGCGTTCCTGGCGAGCCTGGCCAGCATCACGGGTGCCGGGCTGGTGACACAGGTGCTGCTCGTGATCTCGACCACGTTCGTCAATGCAGCGGTCCTCGCGCTCAGCTACCGATGGCTGCGCACCGCGTGGCCGTCGTGGCGCAGCGTCATGCCCGGCGCGATCGTCGGTGGCGTCATCTTCGCCGGACTGCAGCTGTTCGGGGTCGCGATCGTCGGCCGGGCCATCGCCAATGCCTCACCGGTGTACGGAACGTTCGCATCGGTGATCGGATTGTTGACGTGGCTGAGCCTGCACGCGTGGGTCGCGCTCGGAGGTGCTGAGCTGAACGCCGCCCTCGAGAAGACCCCCCAGCGACGTGAAGTCAGCGGCGGCGTGCAGGCGTGACCGACAGGGTTCGGACGCGCACCCCGACGCTCGAGGCAACCGGCCTGACGAGGCGGTACGGGCTCGTGACCGCGCTCGACGACGTCGACTTCGCCGTCTACTCCAGTGAGGTGCTGGCGGTGATCGGCGACAACGGCACCGGCAAGTCGACGTTGATCAAATGTCTTGCCGGTGTCGAGGTGCCCGACGCCGGGATCATCCGTCTCGAAGGTGCACCCGTCCGGTTTCGTGGGCCGAACGACGCCCGCCTCGCAGGGATCAACGCCGTGCATCAATCGCTGCGTGCCGACGCCGCACTCGACCTCGGCACGAGCCTGTTCCGCGACCACCAGGTTCATCCTCCCGGCGGCCTGGCGTGGGTGGCCAAGCAACTGGAACGCAAGGGGCTGCGCACGCCGCGCGCCCTGTCGACGAAGGTCGTCCTGCTCGACGAACCGACCGCGTCGCTCGGCAATCGGGAGAGCACGCAGGTGATGAACGTCATCGACATGCTGCGCCGTCGCGGACTGCCGATCGTCGTGGTGCTGCACGACGTGCCGCGGGCATTCGAGATCGCCGACCGGGTGCACGTGCAGGTCGACGGCCGGCGAGCCGCTGTCGTCGACCCGCACGGGGTGAGCGTGGCCGATGCCCTCGCGATCATGCGCGGCAACCTGAAGGTGGACATCGAGGATCAGGCGTTGGGGCCTACGTCGTAGCGCGCTACGACACGTGCACGACGACGTCGGCTCGATCGCGCGTCGTCGCCACGATCACCGCATTCGCCTCGTCGGAACGCCACACCCATTCCCGCGCCTCGTCCGGCGACTTGCCGAACTCGATGTGCCGAGCGATCAGTCGCGGCACGCGGACGGCGTCGTCGACGACGACGAACCAGACCTCGTCGAGCAACGGCCGCACCGCGTCCCACGGTGCCTCGTCCAGCAAGAGGTAGTTGCCCTCGGTGATGACCACCGCGACGTCGGGCTCGATCGTGATGGCGTCGGGAACCGGAGCGCTGGCGGCGCGGTCGTACCGCGGGGCGGTGATCGGTCGTCGATCCTGACCGCGGATCTTCGCGAGCTGAGCAACATATGCGGCGACGTCGAACGTGTCGGGTGCACCCTTCCGGTTGCGCCGGCCGAGGCGGACGAGGTCCTCGTTCAACATGTGGAAGCCGTCCATCGGCACGATCACGCTCGACGCCACTCGACCGGCGATGGCCGCTGACAGGGTCGACTTGCCGGCGCCCGGACATCCGGCAATTCCGAGCACCGTGCGTCCGTCGGCTGCCATCGCCGTGGCGCGTTGGACCGCCTGCTCGACATCCAGCTCGATCAACGGCGTGGACTCCACGCCGCGCCGAGCTCGGCGCGCCGCGGTGGTTGCGCGCCGACGCGCGTGCAGCTGATCGCGGCCACCTCGACCGCGGCAGCGACCGCACAACGGACCCGGTCACGGTCGAGCAGATCGCCGCGACCGAGGCCCGCTTGATCCCACCACGCCGCGAAGGCTCCCCCGAACGCGTCACCCGCGCCGATCGTGTCGACGAGGTCGACGGCCGGCACGGCGACTTCGATCTCCTCGCCCTTCCAGTGGGCATGCACGGCGCGTCCGCCGTCGGTGTGCAGCACGACGGACGCCCCGCCGTCGAACAGCCCGGCGACACCGCCGGCCCGATCGTCCGGGGCGATGAAGTCGAGGTCGTCGGTGCTGACCTTGACGACATCGGCGCGCTGCAGCATCCGTCGCAGACGCGCCACATAGTCGGCGTGGTCGGGCGTGACGCGGGGCCGGCAGTTGGGGTCGAGCATCACCAACACGTCGTCGCCGACGCCACTCACTGTGGCTTCGAGCGTCGTCGCCATCGGCTCCAGCACCATTCCGAGCGTGCCGACGTGCAACACGGTGACGTCGTCCGGCATCGAAACGGGATGCAGGCTCGGCGCTGCGGTCTGGGCGAAGTAGAAGTGGTAGGTGGCGGTGCCAACCTCGTCGAGCTCCGCGGCGGCGAGCGTCGTCGGCGCTTCGCTGAACTGCACCAACCCGTCGTCGACGCCATCGGCAACGAGCTGGTCGTGCAGCAGCGTTCCGAATCGATCTCGCGAGATTGCCCCGAGGAAGCTCACCGCGCTGCCCAGCCGGCCGATCGTGCGGGCCGCGTTGAACGGCCCTCCACCCAGCTTGGCATCGACCTGGCCGTCTCGGCCGATCACCAGGTCGACCAGCGCCTCACCCCCGACGACGATCACCGCTCGAAACTAGTGGACGTGGGCGTCGGGTGATGTGGCCACGGGTGGAGGCAGCTCCTCACCGGGGGGTGTGGAGAGCGTGGGCAGTGTGAACCCGACGGTTGTGCCCCCACCGTCGCGGGCCTCGGCGAACACGGTGCCGCCGTGGGACTCGACGATGTCGCGGACGATCGCCAGGCCGAGGCCGGAACCGGGCAGGCTACGCGAGGCGACGGATCGGTAGAAGCGGTCGAAGATGTGCGGCAGGTCGTCGGCGGGCACGCCGGGACCGCGGTCGCTGACCGACACTCGTCCGTCGCTGACACCGACTTCGATCGCGCCGGTGCCGGACGGCTGAGCGGAGCTGAACTTCGCGGCGTTGTCGATGAGGTTGATGATGGCTCGATCGATCGCGGCCGGGCGGCACGCCACCATCGACGAATCACCGACGACGGTGATCTCCCGGCCGGTGCGCCGGCGTACCCGGGCGGCCGCCTGCTCGGCCAGGTTCGTGAGATCGCACTCCTGCGTCGGCTCGTCGTCACGTCGATCGGTGGCCAGCTCGACGAGCTCGTTGACCAACTCGGTCAGCTCCTTGGTCTCACTGTCGAGATCGTCGACCAGTTGCCGCCGAGCATCCGGCGGAAGGTTGTCGATGCGGCGCAACACCGCGACGTTGGTCCGCAGGCTCGTCAACGGCGTGCGCAACTCGTGCCCGGCATCCTGCACCAACTGATGCTGCTGGTCGCGACTGCGCGCCAGCGCACCGAGCATTCCGTTGAGGGCCACGCCGAGCCGCGCCGTCTCGTCGGTGCCGCTCACGGGCACTTCGACATCGAGCCGGCCGGTGCTGGCGACGTCGTCGGCCGCCTGGGTGAGCCGGCGCAGTCGAAGCGTCATCTGCCGGCCGATCAACCAACCGGCGATCGCCGCCGCGGCCACGACCAGCGCCACCGAGAGCAGCGTGCGAACGCGGATCACTGCCAGGGCACGCTCGGTCTCGCGAGCCGATCGGGCGATCTGCACGGCACCGACTCCCTGGATCGGGATCGTCAACATGCGGTACGCCTCGCCGTCGATGGTGACGTCGCGCGGTTTGCTCGTTCCCGTGAAGGTTCCATCGGCGACGGCCTTGTCGGCGTCATCGACCGGCAGCTCGCCGGATTGCGGCGAGCGCACGATGGTGCCGTCGCTGGAGATGAACTGGGCCAGCACGGCATCGAACGAGCGCGGTGCCGGGCCGTCGTCGCCGTCGTTCCCGAAACCGCGGCCGGGCTGGAACCCGGGGCCGGGGCCACGTCCGAAAACCCGTAGCAGAGCCGGGTTCGACGCGGCGTCCTGCAACGACTGATCGACGACCTCGTTCAACTCATGACGCGTGCTGACGTACGACGACGCGCCGACAGCCGCGGTCGCGCACGTTGCCAGCAGGACCAGCGCCAGAACGATCTTGAGCCGCAGGCTCATGACGACCGTGCCGAGTATCCGACGCCGCGGACCGTGTGGATCAACTTCGACTCGCCAGGCAGTTCGAGCTTGCGGCGGAGGTAGGAGATGTAGACCGCGAGGTTCTTGCTGTCGGGACCGAAGTCGTATCCCCAGATGCGGTCGTAGATCGTCGAGTGGTCGAGCACGATGCCTTGGTTGCGCAGCAGGAGTTCGAGCAGATCGAACTCGGTCTTCGACAACTCGATCTCGCGTTCGGCACGCCACACGCGTCGCGAGGTCGGGTCCAGTCGCAGATCGGCCAGCTGCACCGCCTCGCTGTTGGGGTCGTCGTCGTTCTTCGTCCGCCGCAACAGCGCCCGCAGTCGAGCCAGTAGTTCGTCGAGGTCGAACGGCTTGGCGAGGTAGTCGTCGGCACCGGCATCGAGCCCGGCGACCCGGTCGGGGGTTTCGGTGCGAGCGGTGAGCATCAGCACCGGGAGCCGGTTGCGTTCGGCACGCAACACCCGGCACACCGTGAGACCGTCGATGTTCGGCATCATCACGTCGAGGATTGCCACATCGGGTTGCGCCGACTCGATGAGCGACAATGCGGTGTTGCCGTCGGCGGCCTGCACGACGTCGTAGCCCTCGAGGCCGAGGGCCCGGGTCAACGCATCTCGGATTGCCCTGTCATCGTCGGCTATCAGGACGCGCGCGCTCATGGGTACTCATTCTGACCGGCCGGGATGACGAGGGAGGAAGCCATCCCGGCCGACGCAGAGAACTTTCAGTTACCGGCAGTCGTCGCCGGCGCGGTGGTGGCGGTCGTGTCGCCAGAACCGTCGTCGCCGGAACCGTTGTCGCCGGTGCCGTCGTCGTCACCGAAGTGGCGTCCGAAGCCGTGGCCGCCGAAGCCGGGCAAGCCGGCCGGGAAGCCGTTGTTGACGAAGTCGGTCGTCCTGGTGGTGAGCTCGGTCAGGATCTTGTCGGCCTGCGCCTGGGTGAGCTTGCCGTCGGTGACCGCGGTGTCGAGATGCGTCTTGGCCTCGGCCACGATGGCGTCGATCACGTCCTGGGCGGTCTTGCCGTGGGCCACGGCGAGGTCGGCCAACGTCTGGCCGCTCTCCAGCGCGGTTTTCACTTCGTCGGCGGTGATGCCGAGTGTCGTCGCAACGGTGTCGAGGCCGGCGCCGATCACGCCTCCGAGTCCGCCGGGCCCGCGATGGCCACCGAACGGTCCGCCGCCGTGCGGGAAGCCCGCCGGCCTGGCGGCGACGATCGCAGCGATCACCTTGTCCGCCTGATCTTGAGTGATCGTGCCGTCGTCGACGAGTGGCTTCAACACTTCTTGCAACTTGGTCGTCGGATCAGGACGGTTCGTGTCGGGCGCGTCGGTGGTTCCGCTCGTATCGGTCGTCGCGGTCGTATCGCTCGTCGCCGTCGTGTCGGCCGTCGAGTCGCCCACCGCGATCGCGGCTGGGGTGTTGGACGCTGCACCGGCGTTGCCGGCCAGTTCGATGATCAACCCGGCGCCTGCTCCGGCGACAAGACCGATCGCCAGACCCGTTCCCGCAAGCTTCTTGTTCATTGAACGTCTCCAATTCGATAGAGATTGACCTGAGCATGATCAACCATGCAGGTGAGGTGTCTACCGAGGCGGAGTAAGAGCGTGGTGAGAAAATCCTCAAGGACCGGGCGCATCGGGAGCGTCGAAGGCCTCGATCAGCTTCAGCAACGCCTGCTCGACAACTTCGTTGAGCACCGGGTGGATCCAGATCTGCCCGGTCGCCAGCTCGTCGACCGTCGAACCGAGATGCATCCCTTGGATCAGCCCTTGTACCAGCATTGATGCCTGGTAGCCGATCACGTGGGCACCGAGGAGCGTTCGCGTTCGCGGATCGCCGATCAGCTTGCAAAAGCCGACGTGGTCCTCGAGACCCCAGCCGTACGCGGTGGCTGCATACGGGTGGGTGATGACGCAGATCGGGTCGCCGGTTGCCTCGGCCTGTGCTTGGGTCAAGCCGACCGCGCCGACCTGCGGGCTGCTGAAGACGGCATGCGGTGCCGGCCGAGTGTCGAGGGGCCGCAGATCTTCGGGGTGCAGCAGGTTGTGCTGCACGATCCTGGCCTCGCCGTTGGCCATGTGCTTGAGCTGGTACCGACCGTTGACGTCGCCGAGGGCCCACACACCGTCGGCGGTGGTGCGCCCGAACTCGTCGACCACGACCTCTCCCACGGGCCCGACCTCTACGCCGGCCGCCTTGGCGTGGATCTGGTCGCCGTTCGGCTGCCTGCCCGCCGCGACCAGCAACGTGTCGCCCTCGACGGTGATCTCGCCGGCGTCGGTCGTGATGTGCAGCCCGATCCCCATCGCGGTCATGTAGGCACGCGTCACCTTCGCTCCCAGCACGAGGTCGAACCGTTCGCGGGCCACTTCGGTGAACCGTGACGACACGTCGTGGTCCTCGGCACACAGCAGCCGGTGGCTTCGGTTGACGATGGTGACGTGCGTGCCGAACGAGCGGAACACGTGGCTCATCTCGGCGGCGATGAACCCGCCGCCGAGCACCACCAAGCGCTTCGGAAGGTGGGCGATCCGCATGATCGTGTCGCTGGTGTGGAACGGCACCTCGTCGATGCCGTGGATGTCGGGCACGAACGACCGCGCGCCCGTGGCGATCACGATCCTGTCGCCGGTGATGACGGTGCCGTCGATCTCGAGCGCGCGTTCACCGACGAAGTTGGCGTCACCCTCGTACACCGTGACGTTCTTCAACCCGTAGCGATATTGACGGCCGCTCTCGGCGATCGGATCGATGCGACCGAAGATCCGTTGCACGATCGCCTGCCAGTCGGCCGATTCGAATCGCGTCGTCACACCGTACGGAGTGGCGTTGTCCCGCCCCGCAGTCTCGGCAACGTCCGCGGCGTAGATGAACATCTTCGACGGAACACAACCGCGGTTGAGACATGTGCCGCCGAACGTCCAGCGTTCGACGATCGCGATGCGCCAGCCGTCCATCTCCTCGTTGATGATCGAGTTGCCCGAGCCTGCCCCGACGATGATGAGGTCGTAGTTTTGCGGCGCCACCGCACCAGCCTTGCACCTCCGCTGGCAGAATTGACGGGTGGCCACCATCGACCAGATCCGTCCGACCGAGTCATGTTTGTGCGTGACGTGGGACGACGGCGTCGAGAGCCGGTACCCGTGGCTGTGGTTGCGTGATCACGCCCACGACGAGGCCACCATCCACCCCGTCACCCAGCAACGCCTGCTCGACACAGCGGCGCTGCCGCCCGATCTCCGGGCGACATCGGCATCGGCGACCGATGGCGTCGCCCGTATCGCGTGGCACGGCAGCGATGAGGTGTCGGAGGTGCCGATCGAATTGCTGCGGCGCTTCCGCGTGCCCGACACCGCGCGAACCGCCGTGCCGCTCGCGCCGGTGCTGTGGGACGCGGCGGTGATCGGCGAGGCGACAGTGAACGTCGACCACGACTTCGTGATGGAGACGGACGACGGTCTTCGCCAGTGGTTGTCGACGATCGCCACGTACGGGTTCGCGATCGTCTCCGGTACGCCTCCCACCGCGTCGGCGACCGAAGCGTTGATCCGCCGCGTCGCATACGTGCGCGAGACCATCTTCGGCGGCTTCTGGGAGTTCACTGCCGATCTCGCCAAGGCCGACCTCGCCTACACGAGCACCTACCTGTCGGCACACACCGACGGGACGTACAGCAACGACGCACCGGGGTTGCAGATGTTGCACTGCCTCTACTTCGACGGCACCGGCGGCGAGTCGACGTTGGTCGACGGCTTCAAGATCGCCGAGGTGCTGCGCACGACGGAGCCGGAGTTGTTCGACGCGCTGTCGACGATCGCGATTCCCGGCCAGTACATCGGCGACGGCTCCCATCTGATGGCGGCGCGGCCCGTCTTCCGTCACGACCACAACGGCGCGCTCGTCCAGGTGTCGTACAACAACTCCGATCGCGCTCCGTTCCTACTGCCGCCCGACGAGATGACCCGGCTCTACTCGGCACTGCGGGCGTTCGATCAACTGGCCAACAACGAGGCGATGCAGTGGAAGCAGGTGCTACGACCTGGCGACGCGTTGCTGTTCGACAACTGGCGAACATTGCACGGGCGGCACGCCTATTCCGGCCGGCGGACGATGTGTGGTGCCTACCTCAACCACGAAGACTTCGAGAGCCGGCTACGGACAGCGGGGTGACCACCGCGTACGGCACCGAGGGCCCGGCGGGCGGCCACGACGACGAGGTGATCGCCGACGGCGACGTCACCTGGCATTTCGACCGACAGTTCCTCACATCGAACTGGACGTGCATCTGGGGCCGCGGCTGCAAGGGGATCCTCGACGAGCCCGCCGAGCACCTCAACCAGGGGTGTTGTTCGATCGGCGCCGAACTCGCCGACACCGACGAGGCGATGACCATCTCGGCGCTGGCGGCCACGCTCGACGACGACCTCTTCCAGAATCGCGCTGCAATCGACGCCGACGACGTGTTCAGCGATGACACGCGCAGCAACACCAAGGTGGTCGACGGGGCGTGCATCTTCTTGAACCGCCCGGGTTTCGCCGGTGGTGAGGGTTGTGCGCTGCACCTGGCCGCGCTGCGCGCCGACGAGTCGCCGATCGCTTGGAAGCCGTCGGTGTGTTGGCAGCTGCCTGTGAAGGTCGACTGGGTGTTGTCGACGGACGGTACCGAGACTGCCACCGTGCGCGGATGGGAGCGTCGCGATTGGGGCGACGAGGGCGCCACGATGCACTGGTGTTGCACCGAGGGGCCCGAGGCCTATGTCGGTGAACGGCCCGTCGTCGAGTCGTTGGCCGACGAGTTGAAGGCCATCGTCGGTAACGAGGTCTACGTGCAGTTACGTCGCCGATTGAGCTGAATCACGCGGCGCGACCAGCTGGCGTCGCGACGCGGCTGCGGTGCTAGTACCAACGTCCAGTAACGCGCGTCGGCGAGTTCCGCCACGCTGGTTGATCTGAGGGATACGGCATCAGAAAGGCCAGCTGTCGTGGGCGAGGCACGGAACGACATGACGACGACCAAGACGACGACGCATTCAGGAGTGGTCCGCCCCTTGCTGGCCACGCACGCTCGTCGGTACTGGCCCGCTCTCCTCGTCGGCTCGCTCCTTGCTGTTCTCCAGGTCGTCACCAAGTTGGCCGAGCCGTGGCCACTCGGATGGTTGGTCGACAACGCGCTGTCCGGTCCGCCGAAGGGATCCGCTGCGGTTCGCAGCGACGTCGCGATCGCGGTCGTCAGCTTGGCGGTGATCGTGTCGATCGGCGCGCTCTTCGACTACTGGTCGACACGGCTGTTGTCGTCGGCCGGTCTGCACGTCGCCAACGACATGCGCGCCCGCGCGTTCACGCACCTGCAGCGGCTGTCGCTCGGCTACCACAAGAAGCATCAGGTCGGCGATCTCACGACTCGCGTCACGGCCGACGTCGACCACACGCAGGACATGTTGGTGCAGATGCTTGCCAACCTCTTCCCGAACCTGTTGCTGGTCGTCGGGATGTTCATCGTGATGGTGAAGGTCGATCCCTTGCTGACGTTGCTCAGCCTGCTGACGACGCCGATCCTCGGCTTGGCGATCCATCGTTCGCGCAACAACCTTCGTCAGGCATCGCGCCGCGTGCGCAAGGCCGACGGCAAGGTTGCCTCGCTCGCGACGGAGAGCCTGTCGGCGATCGGTCTGGTGCAGGCCTTCACACTCGAACGGCATCAGTCCGGACATTTCGAGGAGTTGTCCGACGACAGTCTCATCGCAGGTGTCGAGGCCGTGCGGCTGCAGGCCCGCTTCGGGCCGATGGTCGACGCCGCCGGTCTGCTGTCGGTGCTCATCGTGTTGTGGGTCGGCGCCATGCAAGTCGCCAACGGCGAGATGAAGCTCGGTGTGCTGCTGATCTTCCTTGCCTACGTCGGTTCGCTTTACAAGCCGGTGAAGGCGCTGTCGAAGCTGACGATGATCTTCACCAAGGGCATGGCCGCCGCGGAGCGGATCAACGACGTGCTGTCGACCGAGCCGGAGATCGTCGATCGCCCCAACGCGATCCTCGCTCCCCCGTTCCAAGGGCGCATCGGCTTCGACGAGGTCACGTTCTCGTACGGCCGCGAGCCGGTGCTGTGGGCGGTGTCGTTCGACATCGACCCCGGCGAGACCGTCGCCCTGGTGGGGCCCACCGGCGCGGGCAAGTCGACGCTGGCCGCGCTGGTGCCCCGGCTGATCGAGCCGACGGTCGGTCGGGTGCTGATCGACGGCCGCGACGTTTCCGATTACGTCATCACCTCGCTGCGCTCGCAGGTGTCGATGGTGCTGCAGGACACCGTGCTGCTCCGCGGGACCATTCGCGACAACATCGCCTGCGGCCGGCCCGGCGCATCCTCCAGCGCGGTCGAACGCGCCGCCCGACTGGCGCTGGTCGACGAGTTCACCGATCGATTGCCGCGTGGCCTCGACACGTTCGTCGCCGAACGCGGTGTCGACCTGTCCGGTGGGCAACGACAGCGGATCGCCATCGCCAGAGCGATTCTTCGCGATTCCCCGATCCTGATCCTCGACGAGCCGACCAGCGCGCTCGACACCGAGTCCGAGGAACTGATCGTCGCCGCACTCGACAACCTCCCGCGATCGCGCACGATGCTGATCATCGCCCACCGGCTGTCGACGGTGCGCCGCGCCGATCGGATCGTGGTACTCGACGGCGGCACGATCGTCGAGCAGGGCATCCACGACGACCTGATGCGACGTGGTGGGTTGTATTCGCGGTTGCAGAAGCAGTCACGTTCGACACCCAACGGCTATCTGTTCGAAGCGCCGATCGCGCTGCCCGACCCGGTTCCGACGATCAGCAGTCTCTTGGGGGCACCGCAGTGATGGCGACGGACGAGTTCACCACGACGGGCGGATTGCGCGCCCTGTTCGTGACCAACGAATGTGCCGGTCTCGGCCATCTGCGGCGCACGATCAACCTGGCCCGCGCGTTCACCGAGCTCGACCCTGAAGCGACCGCGCT
>Ga0105242_10002063_pt1 | contig 15836 bp, 9 predicted proteins | sample KBSM24metaG_FD_81521 | JGI IMG/M metagenome (GOLD analysis project Ga0105242, IMG submission 81521) | Miscanthus rhizosphere microbial communities from Kellogg Biological Station, Michigan, USA - KBS M2-4 metaG | ecosystem: Host-associated > Plants > Roots > Rhizosphere > Soil | place: Michigan... | reverse complement strand
GACGGACGTTTCTCGCGGCAAGTGCGAGCGGGCTGATCGGGCTGTCGCTGCGCTCCTCCCTCGCACAAACCGCCGATCCCGCCACGCTGACGCTGACGAGAGCATCGGCGCTCCTGCGAGCGAAGGCGGTGTCGTCGATCGAACTGACGCGCGCGTGCCTGGCGCGCATCGAGCGATTCAACGGGCCGCTCAATGCGTTCATCACGGTGACGGCGGACCAGGCCCTGGCCACGGCCCGCGACATGGACGCCGCCCTGCGGCGTGGCGACTGGCGAGGACCGCTGCACGGCGTGCCGATTGCGCTCAAGGACAACATCGACACGGCGGGAATCAGAACGACCGCAGCGAGCGAGTTGTTCAAGGACCGCGTACCCACGGACGACGCGGACATCGTCGTCCGGCTGAGGCGCGCCGGTGCGATCGTGATCGGCAAGACCAATCTTCACGAGTTCGCGTACGGCGGAAGTTCGTCAGTCAGTCACTTCGGGCCGGTGCGCAACCCGTGGGCGCTCGATCGCGTGCCGGGAGGATCGTCCGGCGGTTCGGCCGCCGCCGTGGCTGCGAACCTGTGCTTGGGCGCGTTTGGCACCGACACCGCAGGGTCGATTCGCATGCCGGCCTCGTACTGCGGAATCGTCGGTCTGAAGCCAACCTACGGTCGCGTGAGCAATCGCGGCGTGATTCCGTTGTCGTGGACGTTGGATCACGTCGGCCCGCTGTGCGCGACGGTCGAGGATGCCGCCATGCTGCTCGCCGCGACGGCCGGGTTTGATCCGCTGGATCCGGCGAGCGTCGATGTGCCGGTGCCCGACTACACGCGTGCCCTCCGAACCCGGCCCGCCACAGTGCGGATGGGCCTGCCGCGTGCCGGCTTCTTTGACGACTTGCACCCGGAAGTCGCAACGGCCGTGAATGAGGCCTTCGATGTGCTCCGGCGCGCCGGGGCCACAGAGAGAGACGTCACGCTTCCGGCGGCAGGTAACCTGCTGGTCGGGATCATGGGACCCGAAGCGTACGCCTACCACACCCGCTGGCTCGCCGAATCGCCGCGCAAGTACCAGCCACCAACCTCTGAGCGGCTCGTTCAGCTCGCGTCCGCGGTCAGTCGAGAGCAGTACATCGAGGCGCGGCGTCAATGCGATCTGCTGCGGCGGGAAATCAAGCAGGTATTTTCGACCGTCGACGTTCTCGTGACGCCGACGGTCGCCGCCCCTCCATCGACGATCGACCCAGTCGAGAGCGCCGCCCTCGACGCCGGCAGAACCCGCAATACCTGGCCATTCGACGTCTTCGGTCTGCCGGCCATCTCTATTCCCTGCGGGTTCACCTCGTCCGGTCTTCCGATCGGACTGCAGATCGTCGGCGCGCCGTTCGCAGAGGCAACAGTGCTGGCGGTGGCGCGCAGTTACGAACAGGCGACGGACTGGCACACCAGGCGGCCCGTTCTGAAGCCCACCTGACTCCACGCGGTGTTCGAAGCTGCTAGTCGTACCGCAGCGCGTCAACGAGGGCGACCCGGCTCGCGCGCCTCGCCGGCAGCCACACGGCGACCAACGCCACACCGACCACCAGGACAGGAACCACAAGAAGGACGAACGCATCCCACGGCTTCACGCCGAACAGCAGGCTCGAGATCAGACGCGCCAGCCCGAGAGCCGCAACGAGGCCGCACACCGCGCCAGCCAGGGCCGGCCGCAAGCCCTCGACCACCACCATGTTTCGGATCTGGTCCGATTCCGCGCCCAGTGCCAGGCGGATGCCGATTTCCCTGGTACGCTGCGCCACCGAGTACGCCATCAATCCGTAGATCCCGATCGCCGCCAGTACCATGGCCGAGCAGCCGAAAATCGTCAGGACCAGCGCGTTGAAATCTTCCGCCGCCGAGGACCGCGACAGGATTTCGTCCATCGTGCGAACGCGCGCCACCGGCAGACCTCCACTGACGTCGCGCAGCTCATTCTCTATGGCCGCGCTCAGCGACGTGGAGGTCCAGCGAGTCCGGATGACCCAGGCCGACCGGCCCTCCAATATGCCGGCGCGGGCGTTCAGGGGCTCGTACACGTTGATCCGTGGTTCGCGGCTGAGCAAGTCGTCATGCACGTCGCCGACGATGCCGACAATCTGGCGGGCTTGATCGCCCATGACGATTTGGTCGCGCAACGGATCGCCGTCCGGCCAGAATCGCTTCGCCATCGCCTGATTGATCACGACGACCGGCGGTCCGATTTCGTCCCGCTCGGTAAAGGCGCGGCCGCGCAGGATGGGAATCTTGAACACCTCGAAATAGTCCGCGGACACCCAGTTCGTTCCCGTGGCATCGCCCGACGTCGGGCCTTCAGGGCGTCCCGCAATCTTGAAGACGCCCAGGAACCGGTCTTCCAGAGGCAGGCAGCACGTCGTGGCTGCGGCATCGACGCCCGGAAGGGCGCGAATGCGGCGCAGGCCTTCGTGAATCACCTGCATCACGTCCGCAGGCTTTGCGAACTCCGGGCCCGTCAACGACACGCGCATCGTCAACACCTGATGCGCATCGAAGCCGGGATTTACCTGCCGGATGGCGATGAAGCTTCGGATCAGCAGCCCCGCCCCGATCAACAGCACCACGGCCAGCGCCATCTCGGCGGCGACCAGCAGCGCACGCGTCTTGTTGTGTCGCCAACCTGTGCCGCTGCGATTGCCGCTCTCTTTCATCGCCCCGGTCAAGTCGGTGCGCGACGACTGCACAGCGGGAAGGAGTCCGAACAGAACGCCGGTCAGCAGGGACACGGCCAGCGTGAAGCCGAACACGCGCCAGTCGAGGCCCACGTTGGAGCCGTCCGGCCCAATCCGCGGGATGCTGCCGGGGCTGAGGCTCAGCAGGGCGCGGATGCCGGCGGATCCGGCCGCGAGACCGAGAACCCCGCCCGTCAGCGACATCACCAGACTTTCCGTCAGCAGTTGCTGGACGATCCGCCCGCGTCCAGCTCCCATCGCCGCTCGAATCACGATCTCTCGTGTTCGCTCCGCCGCGCGCGCCAGCAGCAAGTTGGCGACATTCGCGCAGGCGATCAGCAGGACGAGGCTGACCGCGCCCAGCAGAATCAGCAGAGGGCTCCGGACGCCGTCGACGATGGCATCCTGCAAAGGCTGCACACGGAACCCGGCCCTGCCGCGGACATCGTCCGGCCACTTGCGGCCGTACCCGGGAAAGCTGGCTTGCAGCCGCGCATTCGCCTCGGCCAGGGTCACTCCGGGTTTCAAGCGGCCGGCGACATTGAAGTGATGGCCGGCGCCCGCGTCGTTCGGGTCGATCTGAAAGGGAATGTAGACGTCAGGCGGTTGGTGAATCTCGATGTCACCCGATATCCGGGAACGTTCTGCAATCTGGCCGTCGCGCAGACCGGGGCCGACGACGCCGATGATTTCGTAGCGCTCGCCGCTCAGCGTCATGCGCCTGCCAACCACGCGGGCGTCGCCATCGAAGTGCCGCTGCCAGAACGCGTAGGCGAGCACGACGGTCCTCGGCGCGTTCGGGAAGTCGTCCGCCGGCGTGAAAGTGCGGCCCTGCACCGCGTTCGCCCCACACAAGTTGAAGAAATTCGCGCTGGCGCGCAGCGTCGGGATCTGCAACGGGAAGGGTTCGCCGGTCAGGTTGGCGACGTCGAAGTCGTAGGCGGAGACGTCCTGGAACGGCTGGCTCTCCTGCCGCCACCAATTGAACTCCCTCGGCGATGCGCTGCCGGTACGGCCCGCGAGCAGGACGTTCTGAAACATGACGATCCGCGCGGGATCGCGATAGGCGAATGGCTTCAGGAGGACTGTATTGACGACCGAGAAGATCGCGGTGTTCGCGCCAATCCCGAGAGCGAGGGTCAGGACGGCGACGATCGCGAAGCCGGGGTTCCTTGCCAGCGTCCGTAACGCAAAGCGCACGTCGGCAGCGAAGGTTTCCAGCTTGTCTTTCATGCCGTTTGGATTCCGACGGGAGGCTAGCACCCCTCCTGTCGGGACACAACAAGAGGCGTTGCCTGAAGTCCTCTCCTATACGCCGGCCGTTCCCTGCTGGTCCTCGACCAGGACGTCGGCGCGATAGAAGACTCGCGCCCACCGGCCGGCGCCGACCGCGATCACCGCTGCAAGACCGGCGATGTAGTAGGCGTTCGTGTCTGGCAATCCGAGCAGTGGCAGCGCGACATCGCGGCGGACCAGTGTCGCGACCGCGAGCACCGATGAGATCCAGAACATCGCTATGGGCACCCATCCCATCGCCTTCGACGGGACCCAGGGAGGCAGGAATTGCCGCAGGCGACTGCCCGACGTCGAATCCAACGCCCGCAATCGTGACACTTCGAGACTCCGAACCCATCCACGTGCCGAGATCGCGACAGCCAGGAGCAACACAGCATGGCTGATCGCGCCGCCGTTTTCGGCGACAGCGGCCAACCGAAGGTTGCCATCGGAATCGGCAAAGATCTGTGGACAGAGGAGGAGTAACAGAAACGCACCGACGTACCACAGCAGGCGCGGGAGCCACACGCCGGCGCGCCGCGGGCTCCAGATGTAGAACAACCGGGCGAACCAGGTTCGCTCCACCCCTGCTGGCCGCAGCGGATCCCGCGCGGCGGCGATCTCGCGAATCGCGAATGTCAGGATGATCAGAACGACAACGGCATCCACGAACATCAACCTGGCCAGATCGCTGGGCTGGCTCGCAATCGCCGGAGGAAGCGACATGGTCATGAGACCCGTGACAAGCAGCATCAGGAAGAACAGGACATGAAGAACCGTCGTTCCTGTCCTGGGCGCCTTGTACAACAGCCACCAGTGTCGGAACGCGTTGGTGGTGGCGCTCGGCTCGACGGCGGCCGCGATCGCCCGCAGCACGGCAAGGATTCCCAGATAGGCCGCGGCGATCGCGACGGCTCCCCCCCGCTCGCCCATCTGCGCCATCGTGAGTGGCGCCACGGCCAGGACGAACAGGCCGAAGTAGAAGAGCACGTGAACGATCCATGTCGCCGGATGCGACGGCGAATACAAGAGCAGGAGTCTTTCCACATTCCGCCGTAGCGCGCTCCGCTCCGACGGCGCGGCCACCGCGGCGTCCGTGATGGCCACCTCCGGCGCGTTCCGGGCCGGCTTGTTCCGGGCCGGCTTCTCGAGCCGTCTCCGCTCGAGGGCTCTCGCCGTTGTCTTTTCCAGAATGAGGATCAACCGCTCGGTGCCCTGCAGGAACGCCCTGTCGTCGATCTCGAGCGCGTTGAGCAGCGACAGTTGCGAGAGCGACTCCGGGAGGTCACGCCTGGCGGGAACTCCAGCTCCGCCGACCAGGACCGGAACGACATCGACACCGAGGCGAAACGCGGCCTCGATTTCCTGCCGGACGTAGTCGCCCGGGTCGTCGAGCCGTCGCAGACCGGATGGGTCCACGGCTGCCCACCCCTTGCCGATCACCGCGACCAGGGTGTCGCAGTCCTTGATTCGCTCCTCGATCGCGGTCGCGAAGTTCTCACCGGCCTCGATCCCTTCGACGTCGATGAAGACTCGGCCGGTGCCAAAGCGCTCGCTGAGGTGATCGAAAATGCGCCCTGTGTGTCCGGCAGTGTCGTCGCGGCGATAGCTCAAGAAGATGCGCGCCATGACGCCCCCTTTTTGTGGCTAAGGAAGGGACGGCCGGACCTGGCGCATTTCTCATCGAGGTCCGCTTGCAGGTGGCTGGCTTTACGAGTCTGCCAGCGCCTCCGTCGGAGAGATGCGGGCCGCGCGGCGGGACGGCAGCAGGCACGCGGCGAGCGAGACGGCAGTCATGATCGCCGCCGTGCCCGCCAGGGTGGCCAGATGAAGAGCCGGCACCTGGAAGAGCAACGTCTGCATCGCGCGGCCGGCCGCCCACGCGCCGATGACGCCCAGCGCCAGGCCCCCGGCCAGCAGACGAAGGGCCAGGGCCACAAACTGCGCGCGAACCTGCTCGGGCCGCGCCCCGAGCGCCATGCGCAACCCAATCTCACGGCGGCGCTGCGCGACCGCGTAGCTGAGCACCCCATAGGTGCCGATCGCGGTCAGCAGGATCGCGATTCCCGAAAAGAGGATCGCCAGAAGGGCCGGCGACCGCCTGGCGATCAGACTTTCGCCGATGCGCGACTGCATCAGCTTGACGTTGTTGACCGGAAGCTCCGGGTCGACGGCGCGGACGACCTGTTGCAACAGGGTGCCGACGGTCTCGGGCGGCAGGCTCGATCGAATCACGAGATAGACGGCGCTGTCGAAGCGATCGCCGTAGGGATAGTACACGGCGCCAAGCGCCTCATCATCCGACAGCCCAGCCTGTTTCACCGCGCCGACGACGCCGACGATGGTGAACGCGTCGGCGTCCCGTCCCTCCGCGGAACCAGAAAAGACGCGATGCCCGAGCGCGCCCCCGAGCGGCCAATACCGGCGCGCGAAGTCGTCGTCCACGACACACGCAGCGGTCGAGGCCCGTGCATCGGCCGCCGTCAGGAACCGGCCTTCGAGCAGCGTCAGACCCATCGCTGCGAAATAGTCGCCGCCGACGCCATACGAATACACGCCTCGAGCTGACTCCCCGCGACGCGGCGGATAACCCTTCACGGTGGCCGAGCTCTTGTTGCTGTTCCCGCTGAACGGCACATTGGTGGCGATGCCTGAGGCAGCCACACCGGGTTGACGTGTCAGCTGCGCCGTCACGCGATCGAGAAGGGCGATCCGCGCGGTCCCGTCGCGATAGTTGCTGCGCGGCAGCGTCACCTGCCCGCTGAGCACGTGCTCGGGCCGGAAGCCCGGCGAGACCGCGGTCACGCGTTTGAGGCTGAGCCCCAGCAGTCCCGCTCCCGCCAGCAGCACGAAGGCCAGCGCGATCTGCGCCACGAGAAAGCCATGGCGCATCCGCTGCGCCGCGTGGCCGGACGTGGCACTCCTGGATTCGGACTGCCGCTGACTGTTCGTCCGGGCCCGCAGGTTGTGCCACGCGACCGGCGCGCCGATCGCGAGCCCCAGGACGGTCGCTGCCGCGAGCGCGACCAGCGCGAGCGGTGTGTCGAAAACGATGTGGGACCCGAGCGGCAGGCGCGCAGCCCCCAGGACGTTCAGCAGCCGCATGCCCGCGGCGCCGATCGCGAGGCCGAGAAGCCCTCCGATGAACGTCAGCACGGTGGATTCGACCAGCACCAGGCTCACGACGTGCCGCGGGCTGGCGCCGATGGCCTGCCGGACGGCGAGCTCCTTCTCGCGGCTGCTGGCACGGATGAGGAGGAGGTTGGCGACGTTCACGGCGCCAATCAGCAGCAGGAACAGCGCACCCGCCTGGAGCAGGATCAGCGTGGGCCGGATCGCCGCGACGTGATCGGCGTGCAGCGGGAGCACCACCGAGCGGAAGCCCGTCTCCGCGATGAACGGCCCCTCGGGATCGTCGGCCTCCATCGCGGCGTTGTGCGCGTCGATTTGGGACTGGACCTGTTCGATCGACGCGCCGGGCGCGAGGCGCGCAATCATGTGCGTGGAACTGCCCGAATGCCGGTGCCCCGGGCCGCGATCGTCGAGGCGCGACGAGAGCGGAAAGTAGATTTGTGTCTTCGACGACAGGAAGCTGTAGTCCGCCGGCAGAACGCCGACGATGATTCGTGTGACGCCGTCGACACGCAGGCGCTGTCCAATCGCGTCCGGCCGGCCTCCCAAATGCTGCCGCCAGTACGCTTCGGTCACGATCGCGACGTCGTCCGCTTGTGGGTCCGTCTCGCCTTCCGTGAAAACGCGCCCGATCGACGGAACGAGTCCGAGGATCGAGAAGAACTCCGGCGAGACGCGTGTGACGAACTCCCGCTCCGTCGAGCCGGCATCGCCGACGATGGCCGCACCGTCGCGATAGATCGCCAGGCCAGACACGGACGGCAGGTGGCCGCGCCGCTCGTAGTAGTTCGTCACCGACGCGCCATCGTCCGGCACGCCGGCTCGCGGATAGGTGTTGTAGATGCTGAGCAGCCGGCCGGCGTCCGGAAACGGCAACGGACGCAGCAGGATCGAGTCGACCACGGCGAAGATGGTGAGGTTGGCGCCGATGCAGAGGGCGAGCGTAAACAGGGCGGTCAAGGTGAACGCTGGGGTACGGCGCAACACCCGCAAGGCGTAGCGAAGGTCGTGCTGCAGCTCGTCAAACACCCGGAGGCCACGCGCCTCGCGGCAATCGTCCTTGACCGCGTCCACGGCGCCGAACTCCAGGCGCGCACGCCGGGCCGCCTGATCCGGCGGCATTCCGGACGCTACGAGATCCTCCGTGTATTGTTGCAGGTGGAACTGAAATTCCTCCGAGAGGCCCTGCTCGAAGTCCGGCCGCCGCCAAAGGGTCCGGCACGCAACGTAAATCCGGCGGAGCATGTCAGACCTCGTCGGGGGCGGTGTTCAATGCCGCGGCAATCGCGGACGAAAGGCGATTCCATCCGGCCGTTTCCTCCCGCAGCCGTCGAAGGCCCGCCTTGGTCACGGTGTAGAACTTCGCACGCCGGTTGTTGTCGCTCTGTCCCCACTCGGAGGCGATGAGCGCCTGCGATTCAAGCCGATTGAGTGCGGGATAGAGAGAACCCTGGGGAATCTCGAGCGCCTGGTCCGAGATCTGACGGATGCGCAGGAGCACGCCGTATCCGTGCAGCGGCTTCAGGGACACCGCCTTGAGCACCAGCATATCGAGCGTGCCCGGCAGCAGGTCTGCGGTCTTGTTCAACGGCGTCTCTCCCGGCCTAAGCCTAGTCCGGCTAGGAGTGTGTCCCAGGCTCTCCTAGCCTGTCAAGGAGAGAGCGCCATTCCTGAACGCGCGCACTATTCAATCCGCAGCGCGGCGGTCGGCTCGATCCGCGTGGCCCGCCCTGCCGGAACAATTGACGCCGCCAGCGCAACGATCGTGAGGAGAGCGACGGTGGCGAGGAGCGTCACCGCGTCGCGCGCTTCCGTACCCACGAACGTGTTCTGCAGCATCCGGCCGACAATCAGTGCGGCCGGGACGCCAAGGGCCACGCCGGCACCGATCACCCGGGCGCCGGTCTTGAGAAACAGCCAGCGCACCTGCGTCGCCTTTGCGCCGAGCGCCATCCTGACGGCGATCTCTTGGGTGCGACGTCTCACGGCGTACGCCATCGCCGAATAGAGGCCGAGGCCGGAGAAGACCAGCGCCAGGCCGCCGATCGTCGCGAACTGCGACGCCATACCGGCCGGACCCGATCTCGAGCGATCGCGAAGTTCGTCGAGCGTTCTCACCGCGCCAAGCGCGAGATCCGGGTCGACGGCGTTGACGGCGTTGCGGACCGCCGCAGCGCCGGAGATCGACCCGCCGGAGCCGCGCACGATCAGCGCGACCGCGGGCGGCGCCTCGGCGCGAAACGGCAGGTACACCGTCGGCACCGCGTCGCGGACCTGTCGCACGTCCGGAGCGACGCCGATGATGGCCACCGACACCGGCGGCGCCGGGCTGTCCGCTTCTCTGAGATAGGTCCGTTGGGCCGTCGGCAGCTTCAGCTCGAGATGGCGGCCAATCGGACTCCCGGCGCCGAGGTATACCTCGGCGAAACGCTGGTTCACAATCGCGGCCTCGTGCCCCGGAGTGCCGTGCAACTCGGAGAAGGAATCGCCGAGCACCAGACCGCGGAGAACGGTACGAAAGTACGCGGGCTCCACCACCATCGTCATGACGTCCGGCGGTGGATCGGCGGTCGGGCGCCCATCGACCGACGTGAGCTGGCGCCTTCCTGCCGGCGTGAACGGCGCCGCGGTGGCGACAGTACTCGCCACCACTCCGGGCGACGACAGCAGGCGCGCCTGCAGTTGCTGGTGAAACGCAATCCGCTGGTCGCGCGTGGCATAGGTTTGCGCCGGCAGTCGAATGACGGTCGTCACCGCATCCGACGTCTGGACGTTGCGGTCGAGCGCGTAGAAATTGAATAACCGTCTGGCGGTCAGTCCAGCGCCGTTCAACAGCGCCAGCGTCACGGCGAACTGGCCGACGAGGAGCGCGTAGGTCCAGCGCCGCACCTTCGGCGGCGTGCTCAGACGACCGCCTTCCTTGAGGCCATCGGCGGTCGCGCGACGCGAGGCATAGACGGCGGGCGCCAGGCCGAAGAGTGCGGTCGTGACGAGCGCGATGGCCGCCAGCACCAACAGCAGACGGACGTCCATCTTGAGGTGCCAATAGGGCAACTGCGGGGCGGCCTGCGAGGTCGAGAGCCTCAAGGCGAGCCATGAGCCTCCAACCGCCAGGGCCCACGCCACTGCCGCCAGCAGCAGGCTCTCGATCAGCAAGCCGCGCACGATCCGCCAGTGCGTGGCGCCGATCGCCAGGCGGATTGCGATCTCTCGTGATCGATAGGCCGCGCGTGCCAGCAGGAGATTCGCCAGATTGGCGGCGGCGATGAGCAGGACGAAGACGGCGGCCAACAGCGGTATGTAGATCGCCGAACTGGTGAGCGCCATCAATCCGTTGTAGGCCTCGAGCAGGGTGTTCACAAGAGGACGGATGTCCTTGTTGGTGTCTGGATGCGCCAGGGCAAGGTTCGCGGCGATCGGCGAGAGGTCCGCTCGAACCCGGTCGAGGCCGGCGCCGTCGGGGAGGCGACCGATCATCATCAGCGGACGGATGTCGCGCCGTTGCGCGGCCAGCCCCGGCATCTGCGCCAGCGGCAGCCAGACATCCGTGAAGTCGATGAAACGGATGCCGTCGGGCATGACGCCGACAATCGTCGCGGGCGTGGCGCCGTTCACCGAGACCTTGCGGCCCAGCACGTCGCGGCTTGCGGCATAGCGGCTCTTCCAGATGTTGCTTGAAATGATGACGACGGCTTCGGCGCCCGGGCGATCGTCGGCCGCGGCGAAGTCGCGGCCGAGCATGGGCTTGACGCGGAGCACCGAGAACGTGTCGGCCGACACATATAGGCCGTCGAGCTGCTCGGGTGCGGTACCGTCGCGCCCCAGGCTGATGGTGCCGATCCCAAAGGCGGCCGACGGGCCGTCGAAGACCCGCGCCTCGCGGCGCCAATCCTGGTAGTCGGCAAACGAGAGGCCCGCCTCCCGGCCGTGCGCGTCGATCGTCCGCATGATCGCAATGCGGTCCGGGCGCTCGAACGGAAAGTCGCGCCACAGGTCGGCATACGTGCTGATGAAAGTCGTGTTCGCGACGCCCATCGCGAGCGCGAGCGTGACGATGGCGCCGGCCGTGGCCCATTTGTTCCTGCCGAGCATGCGCCAGGCAAACCGCACGTCTCCCGCCACGTCGGCCAGAGCGGGCGGACGACGGACGTCGCGGCACGACTCCTTGATCTGGTCGAGCCCGCCGGACGTCAATCGCATCTGCCGGCGCACGTCGGCTTCAGACGCGCCCGCGCGGACGCCCGCTTCGATCTCCCGCTCGAGGTGGTCGCGCAGTTCGGTGTCGAGCGCGCGCTCGAGCGCCTGTTGCCGGAGCAGGCGGCGCCACCAGCTCATCGCGATGCTCCCGACGGCTTGAGAATCAGTTCGATCGCCTCGGTCAGCCGCAGCCAGCTTGCCGCCTCGGCCTTCAGTTGCTTCCGCCCTTTTGGGGTGAGGCGATAGAACTTCGACTCGCGGCCGGTCTCCGACGCCTTCCAGTCCGCGGCCAGCAGCCCGCGGTTTTCAAGCCGGTGGAGAGCGGGATAGAGCGAGCCCTGCGGCACCTGGACGACGTCGCGCGAGATCAGCTGCAGGCGCTGCGCGATGGCGTAGCCGTGAATGGGCCCGGCGGCGACGACCTGGAGGATCAACAGGTCGAGCGTGCCCTGGGGCAGATCGGATTTATCCGGCATCCTACACCTCGCGCTTCTACCTATACCGCACTATATGTAGAAGTGCAAGGTGTGCCGGCCGCGTTCACCGGGATCGTTCATCGGCGGCGCGCTTGCGATCGTCGATGTCGGTATTGCTTCCGCACCATCGAAGGATGGAGCCGGAGTCATCGTGCAGCGGATAGGCGTAGAGGAGAAACCAGCGGTACTCGCCGTCGGCGCGCCGCAATCGCACCTCGATCTCGCCCGATTCGCCCAGGCGCAGGAGATGCTGCCAGTGCTCGAAGAGCGCGGGCCGGTCGTCGGGATGGACGGCGTCGGTCCACTTCCATCCCAGCGCGTCCTCCGCCGGCAGGCCCATATAGTCCAGCCATCGCTGGTTGATGAACTCGGCCGCTCCGTCGGCCCCCCCGAGCCAGATTTGCGCCGGCATGTTGTCGACGATCGCCCGGAACAGGCGTTCGGATCGGTTGGCACCCCCGAGAGTCGTCCGCAGGTCGAGCTCTGACATGCGCCCTCCTATCACCGCCGCGCCTTGACCCAGGACGCGTAGTCCTTGGGGACATCGAGCTGTTTGAGTTCCGTCCACGCGGCGATCGCGTCTGCGCGCGTCGCCCGCTTGTTCGCGGCGAGGAACTCGGCGACGAAGTTGACGTAGCGACCGTGAGGAATCTTCTTGAAGCGCTCGACCTTGTTCAGGGCGACGTACTGCCGGACGAGGTCGCCGTAGGTGGGATGCTTGCCGCTCGTGATCTGTGCTTCCCGCCATCGATTGAGGCGATACCAGACGCCGGACTTCTCACGAACCTCAGGCGCCATCCGGCGCGCCTGTCCGACGATGAAGTCCTTCGTGACCCGGTTGCTCGTGTAGTGTTCGATGCGGCGCTTCAGGTTGAGGCCGCGCTCCACGTCCTTCACTCCGGTCTTGTGCAGCGCCCGCTTCGTCGGCAACGCCGCCTTGCCCGTGCGGAGGAACGCGACGATGGCCTTTTCGAGTTCGTCCTTGCGCAGCTTCCTGGCGGCGGGGATACCGATGTGTTCGGCGAAGGTTTTCAATTGCGCGAGATACCAGTAGCCGTTTTCGAAGTCGCGCTGCGTCATCACTGGAGAGAGGGCCTGCGCCACGGTGACAGCCTACTTCTTGAGGGTAAAAAACGGCTCCGGTGTCTTCGGCGGCCGTCCTCGGCCGCGTACAACTCAGCGGGGATCACGAGGATTTTCACGCAATCCGCAGTCTTTCCGCGAACATTTTTGGCCCCCGTTTCGCACTGCCTCGGGAACATGGCCACAGTTTCCGTTGCTGAGTTGCTTGCGCGTGGTGTCGTGATTCAGGCCGGAGAAGCCGTCGCGATTGCGCAGGAAGTGATGCCTTCCGCTTCGGACCAGTCCCCCACGCCTCCACCGTGCGGACCGCTCTCGCCGGACACCGTGACACTCGCCCGCGACGGATCGGTGTCGCACATCGAATCCGACGGAGCGCCGGGACTTGCCGAGGTCGCGCTGTTCCTCCAGACGCTGCTTGGCTCGGGCGCCAAGGTGCCGGGCGCGCTGCGGTATACGGTCGCGCGTGCGCTCCGCCAGGTCGATGCGCCTCCCTTTGACTCGCTCACCGACTTTTCGCGTACGCTCGCGCGATTCGAACCCGGTGATCGTCGCGCCGCGGTGCGTGCGCTGCTCGACCGCGACGCATTGACCGGCGCTCGATCCGCGACGCAGCCGATCGACTCATCGCGAACACGCGGTGTGCCACCGGAGGTGACCGTGCACGTCGCGCCTCGGGCGCGTCGATGGCCGGCGCCACAGGAGCCACCGGCGCACGATCGACGGCGCGTTCCGCCGCAAGTGACTGCGCTTCGGCGCCAGCTGCGAGAGGCGGATCAGCGGTTGTTCGAGCAGCAGGCCGCCAGCCGCAGGACCGCGAGAATCGTGAAGATGCCGCCGCTTTCGGTCGTGGGGGCGCCGCTCGTCAATGACCCGATCCACAAGGCCACCGCGACTGAGGCGGCCGAGGCCGCATCGGACACCTTGAACGCGCCGGCGCCCCTCGTGCTGTCGGCGAACGCTGACCCGGATGCCAATCACGCGGTCGCGCAACGCGACCGCATGCCCTGGGCGCGCGCGTTGCTCGTCGCGTCGGGCGTCGCGGCCGCACTCTCGCTGGGCGTCGCAGGGCTCTCCCACCTTCGGCAGCCAACGGCGCCCGCGACCGGAACAGGCTCGTCACATGCTGACGCCGCGCCTGCACTCGCGGCGTCAGCGGCCGTCGCTGCCCCGCGTCCGTCCGAGGCGCACGAAATTTCGAACACCGCTCTGCTGCCGCGCACGGCCATCGGCCGCGCGCGGCGTCCTCCAACAGCAGCCACAAGCCATCCAGTTGCGATCACCGGCCGCAGTGCGGGCGACTCCGCCGATGACCACGACGAGGGCCTGATGGTCTCGGCCCTCGACCTGCAGCAGCGTCCCGTCTTTTCACCTGCGTTCGCGTCGAAGGAATCGGCCATCTTCTTTCACACCGGCCGCAGCGGCGATGCCCGGAGCGCGATCAAGGTGGCCACGCCGGCCGACAACTCGCCGGACCTTCACGTCATCACCGTCCTCGACGACGGGGCGCGGAACTACCACGCGCAACCATCGCCGGACGGGCAGATGGTGGCGTTCGACTCCGACCGCGACGGCGAACGCGGCGTCTACATCGTCAATCGCGACGGCACCAACGTGCGCCGCGTCAGCGGCGGCGGGTATGCGGCGGTGCCGTCGTGGTCGCCTGACGGACGGCGGCTGGCCTACGTGCGCGCCGAACCGGAGAACCCGAAGGTGTGGAATCTCTGGCTGTTGTCGCTCGATCCAGGCGCGCCGATGGCCGCACGCCGCCTGACGCACTACTCATACGGCCAGCCCTGGGCGGCATCCTGGTTCAGCGACGGCCGGCGGATCTGTTACGCGCACGAAGACAAGATTGTGGTGCTCGATCTCTCGAGCGGCCGCTCGCGCGAGTTCGAGTCTCCGATCAAGGGCCGGCTGGTCCGGACCCCGGCGGTGTCGCCCGACGGCACCAAGGTCATCTTCCAGGTGTTTCGCCGCGGCGCCTGGCTGCTCGATCTCGATACCGGGTCGATGCAGAACGTCCTCACCGATCCGTCCGCGGAGGAGTTTGCGTGGTCACCGAGTGGACGGCGCATCGCGTTTCACAGCCGTCGAGACGGTGCGTGGGGCATCTATGTCTATGGAGGAGATTGAGCGGCCACTCGGGTGAGCGGGGGAAGCTCGTTGTTCTCCGCCGCTGACCGCTCGCTCAGTCTGGTCAAGGACGAGGGCGCCCACGGCGAACTGCTCTGCCAGCCGCTGTGTGCGACGTTACCCATACCGTTCGTCGATGACGGCAGCAGCCGACTCGCGAGACGCATCGCCCAGGCGAACGCATTGGGGGCCACGGCCGACGCCGCGATCGCCAGCCGGGCAGGCCACGACACGATCAATTCGGCGTCGCCGTGACGGATCGCCTCGACGATCTGGAGCGCGGCTCGACGTCCCTCGATCGACAGCACCGGCAGCGAATCGGCAATCGCAAACCACGCGAATTCCTGCCGGTGTTGCCCCTTGAACCAGGCGTTGAACGGCGAACCGGTCCGCATCAAGCCCGGGCTGACGGTGGTGACCAGGATGCCGTCGCGCGCCAGTTCGGCGCGGGCGGCGGTCGAAAAGCCGGTCAGCGCGAATTTGCCGGTGCAGTACGGCACGAGGTGCGGCACGCCGACTTTCCCGCCGATCGACGAGATGTTGACGATGCGACCGCCGCCGGCCTGGCGCATGTGAGGAATGGCCGCCCGGATCGCGTGGAACGGGCCCCAGAAATGGACCGACAGCGACTGCTCGAAGTCGCCGACGGTCATATGCTCGAGCGGCCCGACCGAGATGACACCGGCGTTGTTGATGAGGACGTCGAGACGTCCATAGCGGTCGAGGACATCAGCCACGATCCGCTGCGCCTCCGGCGCGGTGGCGATGTCGGCGACGATGGTCGAGACCGTAATGCCCCGCGCCCCGAGATCCTCCTGGGCACGCGCG
>Ga0105242_10002062_pt1 | contig 15836 bp, 20 predicted proteins | sample KBSM24metaG_FD_81521 | JGI IMG/M metagenome (GOLD analysis project Ga0105242, IMG submission 81521) | Miscanthus rhizosphere microbial communities from Kellogg Biological Station, Michigan, USA - KBS M2-4 metaG | ecosystem: Host-associated > Plants > Roots > Rhizosphere > Soil | place... | reverse complement strand
TCACCTCGTTGGTGGTGCCGATCCACGACACCGAGTCCCAGGCCGCGAGCGGCCCACCGTCCTCCTCAAGCTGGGAGAAGAAGACCTTCTGCGGTGCAGCCGGGTCACCCGCGACGACGAGCCGCGCCTTGTAGGCGATCCCCACCTTCCCCTTCGGGGTCGAGGCATGGGCGTCGGCGACGGTGACCGTGGTGCCGTCGTAGGTCACCACCTTCGGCACCGTCAGGCCAGCGCCGTCGAAGAAGTAGACGCGGTCGTTGAGCTTGACCCCGTTCTGGACCATCGTCGCCGGGCCTGCGCCGACCGAGGTCGCCACCCCGGTGATCAGGTTCACGTCCCAGATCTGGGAGTTGGCGACGACGAGCAGCTTCTGCCCCTTGGCGAAGGCAGCGTGGTAGCCGCCCTGGATCGTGCCGCCGAGGGTGGCGGTGAAGTACTCCCACGCGCCGCGCTGCTCGATCCGCGCACCCTTGCGGTTCGGGATCGCGTCGATCAGGTCCCAGAGGTAGCCGCTGGGCAGGGAGTCCACCGCGAAGTCCCGCGCCATCCCCTTGATGTTCTTGAAGATCTCGACGGGCTGGGCCATCTAGCCCCCCATGAACGATGCGGCGTCCGGCACCGAGCCGACGGTGCGGAGCGGGTTGCGCCGACGCGGTCCGCCGGGCGTGACGCGCTTGGCGAGGATCTTCTTGATCTTCGCAAGCTCGCCGCCGTTGCCGTCCTGGCCCTCGTACTGGACGCGCCACTTCTCGCCGTTGCCCGACGCCTCATGCTGCATGTACTCCCCGCCCTTCCAGAGGACGTAGGTGATGATCGTCGGGTGGAACTCGGCGGCGAGGCCACCGTACTGCTGGTGCGAAGGGGAGTCGGTTTCGAGCGGCATCGGCTGGGGCCGGAAGACGCCGATCACCCGCAGCGTCTGCTCGCCGATGGGCGAGATCCAGAGCAGCGGCTCCTCCCAGGCGTAGCCCCGGCCACCGTGGGCCTGGATCTTCTCGATGTCCTCCCGCGTGTAGCGGTCGAGGTAGCCCCTGGAGTCGGCCAGGTCGAGCAGGGAGATCAGCGAGAAGGTGGACATGTCGTGCGTCTGGGTGTCGGCGGTCGTCGTCATGTTGATCACCCTCGCGCCGGGGCGCGTCCGGGCGACGATGTCGCAGATCCCCTCGTAGATCAGGTCGGTGACGAGCGTCGTCTCCGAGAACGTGGTGTCGTCCTGCAGGCCCAGCGTGTACTGGATCCGCTCCATGATCTGCTTGCGGGTCACTCGATGACCCCCTGGATCTGTTCGACCATCTCCTCGGTCAGCCCTTCACCGACCGAGCCGTTCACCGTCGGCTCTGCCGACTCGTAGACCGCGAGCTTCTCCTCCAACTCCGCGATCCTCTCGTCCCGCGCCTGGATCTCCATGATCAGGGCGCGGCGGGTGACCTCCAGGTCACCGATGGCGGCGAGCATGACTTCGTGTTGGTTCATCATTCTCCTCTAGGTCTTGATGATGTAGTTGATCACGATGTAGGCCGGGGCGTCCACCGCAGCGGTGCCACCGACGCCAGCCGCACCGCCCGAAGCAGAAGCGGTGATGCCAGTCGTCTCGTTGACGCCAGCGGTTCCGGCTGGCGGAGCGCCGCCACCGGACTGGCCCGTGCGGATCTGACCCGGAGCCTTCTCGGAGCCGCCGCCTGAGTAGGCGAATCCCTGGGTGCCGCCTCCACTCGTTGTCTCCGTCCAGTACCTATGCGTGTGGCCGGGATCACTGATGTTGATCGTCGGCACCGTGAAGGTGTGGTTGTGCTTCGGCCTCCGGTTCCCGACAGCGACACCGTCGTTGTTGCCGAGGGTCGCGACATCGGCGTGGGTGCCCTTGCCGACCGCAACCCGGCCCTGCATGTCAGGCAGGTTGAAGTGGGTGCCGTCAACGGAGCCGTAGGCGGTACCGATGGCGGCGAAGAGGGCGGCGTAGGTGGCGCGAAGCTGGGAGGAGCCGTCGCAGAGCAGGTACCCCGCCGGGGCCGCAGCCCCTGCGTACATCGAGATAGTGCCCGGAGGAGGCCCGGTGGCGGCGGTCGTCTGGACGGAAGCGTCGGGGAACTTGACCCCCACCCCGACCTCCAGGGTGCCATCCGTCTTCACGACGTTCGCCGCCGAGCGGTAGAGGCTTGTGTCGAGAGCCGAGCCGAAGAAGAGCCTGTTGCTTGGCCCGACGTTGGAGTTGTCAACGACGATCCCGCCAGCGGAGTAGAGAGACTGGACGATCATCGCGCCGTCAGTGACGAGAATCCCGACCCCGGCGCGGTAGAGCCTCGTATCGGGCGCTGCTGCTGTGTTCCCTGGCCCCCAGGCCATCCCGCCGTCCGCGTACATGAGGAAGCGCCAGCCAGCATCTCCCACTTGCTGGAAGGTGAGGAAGTAGCCGCTGGAGGGAACCCCTCCTACGGACGAGAAGGCAACCGCGCCAGCGCCAGTCGGATTCGCTCCGACGGTGCCAGTCGCGGCCATGAAGCCCTGGACGTTCAGAGCGGCACCCATCTGAAGCTGCCCAGGGCCAACGCGATAGAGGCTCGCATCGGTGGCACCCGCCCCTGGCCCCCAGAAGATGTGGCCGCTGTTCTGGATCGTCAGGCGAGGGCCAGTGTCACCAGCAGCCTGCGCCGAGAAGACGAACGAGTAGAGGGACTGGTTGTTGTTGACGATGCTGCCGTCCGGGTAGATGTTCCCGGTGATCTGGAGGTGCGCTTCCATCCGCAGGTACTGCGCCCCCGAGCGGTAGAGGAAGGCGTCGGGAGCAGTCGCGCCTCCCGGCCCCCACTTCATCTTTCCGTTGCCGTCAAGCTCAAAGCGGTACTCGTTCTCGGTCTGGAACCACGTCCCGAGAACGGTCTGGGTCACGACCGTCTTCGGATTCACGTCGAGCGCCCCGTCGTTCAGCATCAGGTTCTCGGTCACAAGCTGATGCGCGACACCGCGAGCGAGCCATGTGTCCGTGGGGGTAGCCCCTCCCGGCCCCCACCGATGCTCGCCGCTCCCCTTAACCTCCCAGCGGTCGTTCGCCTCATCGACGCCACCCGGACTCTGGTAGACGCCGATGGCGAACGCGGTCAGGGAGGGGCTTGCGATCCAAGCCTGGGTGCCTCCGAAGAACGGCCCGTCCACCCAGAAGCTCCCACTGGTTACCAGGGTCCCGGCCCCGGCACGGTAGAGGGCTGTGTCCGGCGCGGCAGCACCACCCGCTCCCCAGTCAATCCGACCGTCAGCCGTGAGCTTGAACGCAGGCTGGGTGTCCCCAGCGTTGAAGCGGTTGCGGATTAGGTGGGCCGTCGGTGAGGCGACAACCACGTCGGCGGGGATCCCTACCGCCGCCGCGAGTCCCTGCTCCAGCTTGTTCATGTTGACGGCGTTGACCGGGGTGACGCCGTCCTGCCAGTCGGTGGGCGTGTAAGCCATCAGCCTGGAGTATGGACGCAGGTACGGATCACATCGACCTCTCTGTGGTCGGGACGAGCAGCCAGTCCTCTTCCTCGGTTGCCGCCAGCACCACATCCTCCTCCTGCGAAGGGGCGAGCGTGACGGAGCCGTCGGCGGTGGGGACGAGGATCCACGGTACTTCCTGGGTCGGAGGCAGCAGGATGTCGCCGGGGCCTGTCGGCCCGAGCCAGTCGTAGGTGAGCTTGGCGCTGACCTGGGCCTGCCCCTGGATCAGAGCGGCGAGGTAGAGCCGCAGCCCGAAGATCAGCGCCAGGTCTGCCTTGCCCTGGATCGCGGCGTTGAGCGCCAGCGTGGCGCGGACGAGGTTCGCCTGGATGCCGCCCTGCCCCTGGATCTCCACCGCGAACGGGAGGCTCGTCCGAAGCAGCGCTTCGAGGCTGGCCTGGCCCTCGATGGTTGACGGGTAGTTGACGGTGCGGACGAAGTCCTGCGTGATCACCGCGTGAGGCCCGGAGGCTCCGCCGACGAGGAAGGTGCCGACCAGATGCTCGCCGACGAGCGGGATGATCGTGCCGATGTAGGCGTCGAAGAAGATGACCCTGGACGACTGGGCGACGACGACCGCCGACCGGGCGATGGTGACCGCCATCGACTTGGTCGCGCCCCTGTCGGCGCTGACCGTCGCCTGGCCCTGGACGCTGACGCCGAAGCCGACCGTCTTGCCGATGGCAACGGTGACCTGGGCCTGGCCCTGGATCAGCCCTGCGGCTGGGACTCCCGTCCTCAGGTCTGCCGCGAGCGCGGCCTGTCCCGAGATCGCAGCGACGAACGGGATGTAGTTGGCGACCGAGGAGATCGACATGTCGGCGGCGACCTGCGCCTGACCTGCGACCGGAGCGACCATCGTCGCCACCACCGAGGCCCGGATCAGGTCGGCGCTGAGAGCCGCCTGCCCGGCGATGGCAGCAGCGAGTCCACGGGCTGCGTTCGCCTGGGCGACGAGCGCCGCCGCCCTGGCGATGTCCACCTGGAGGCCGCGAGTGACCGAGAGCGAAGCGCCGAGCGTGGCCTTCCCCGAGATCAGCCCGTCGAAGGCGTCGAGGTGGATCGTCTGGAGATCGACCTGGAGAACGTCCTCGTCCCCGACGAGGAACTCGCCGACCGTGTGTTCCCCGGCGTAGGGCTGGTTCGTCTGCAGCAGGATCGCCAGCGAGACGATGGTCGGCGGGATGATCACCGTGTCGGCGCTGACCGCCGCCGCCCCTGCCACCGAAGCGACGGGGGAGAGGATCCGGCCAAGCGCAGGCGCTACGCTCGCCGCCCTGGCGATGGTGCAGTCGAAGGTGACGAGGGTCGAGATCTCCTCGACCTCGACCGTGACGGCGCGGTAGGCCGCGTTCGAGGAGGTGACCGCCACCGAGTCCGCCGCCGGGTTCGTGGTCAGAGCCGCCCTGGTGTGGACGCTCATCAGCGCCGCAGCCCCGGCAGGCTGGATCGACTGGTTCGTCCACCCTGTCGGCGGCGTCCCGACCGCCGTGATCGCTACGGCCCTGGTGCCGACCCTCACCCCTGTTGAGGAGCCGTCCGTGTCGTTCAGGGTCAGCGCCGGGTAGACGATGGTCTGGGTGTTGTTGCCTGCCCCCGACGAGGAGCGAGCCGCCGAGGTCGAGAGCCTCGTATTCGCGGAGGGACGGAGGACGAGGACGCAGATGTGGGTCGCGTTCGTGAACGCGCCCGTCGTCGTCGTCGTGGCGGTGGCGACGAAGCTGACGACCGTCAGCCCCATCGAGAACTGCGCCCCCGACTGCAGCGTCTGCCAGGCGGGGACGGTGCCCCCGGCAGCAGGGACCGACGGCGCGACAGTCCCCCGCGCCGAGACGATGATCAGATCGCCGACGTTATGCGCCGGGATCGCGACGGATGTTGCCGCCGCCGATGCCTGCCCGACGACTGACGGCATGGTCTACGTGTCCGTGTAGGAGAACGCTCCGACGTTGATCTGCGCGGTGTCGCCCGAGAGGACAGCCTTGGCCGTGGTGAAGTCGCCCCAGAGGAGCAGGTTGTCCGCCGCCGTCTTCAGGTTGCCGTCGAAGACCGCAAGCTGCGGGATCACAGCGGAGGCGTTCCAGTTGGCGGTGGCCGTGACCCAGGTGATCGCGGTCGAGTTGACCTTCGCGGCCATGCCGACGATGGAGGCGAAGTTGGTCGTGTTGTTGACCTTCGAGACGCGGTCGTAGGAGCCGCCCGTCACCTCGCCTGCCGTGTTGCCGACGTAGGCGGACATGTTCGTGCCTGCCGCCGTCGTCCAGAGGCCGAAGTAGACCGTGCCGGGAGCGGCGAAGGCGACGGCCCCGAGGACCTCGTTCCGCAGCTTCTCGGAGAAGTAGTTCGACTTCCCGCTCGCCATCAGGAGCAGGTCGAACCGCTTCCTGAGGCGCTTGAGCATCTCGCGAGGGAGGTCCGCATCCTTGAGCGGATCCCGCAGAAGCTCCGCCGCCGCACCAGGGTGGAGGCGGACCGGAGCGAACGTCACTGGCTGTAGCACTGCGTCCATGTCATGCCTCCGTTGAAGTTTGGCCGTGGATCTCGTCCACCTCTAGCTCAACGATGTTGAGATCCTCCTGCACCGGGTCGTCGTCGGTTGCCACGCGGAAGCTGCCGTCCTCATCGACCAACCGGACAGGACCGGACGGGATGTCCGCATAGTGCGCGGTGACCCCGTCGATGGTCTGGATCGACTTCGGGCCGTCGTAGACAGCGCCGGGCTTCAGCTTTCGGGTGGCACCCATAGCTCCCCCATCCTGGTCAACTCGTCGGACAGACTGAGCCGGGAGCCGACATGCTCCTCGCCGACGTGGTCGTAGCCCAGTTGCTGAAGCTGGAGGTCGGCGACGGGGAAGCCGCAGGTCGGGCAGCGCTTCGGGAACGCGCCCTGAGGGCGGAGATCCTCGAAGCACTGGATGCAGAGGATCCCCGTCCGCAGCCACTCGAAGCCCTCGCGGGTGAAGGTGATCTTCGGCTCGTAGGCGACCCTGCCGCCGGAAAGCTGGCGCACCCGAGAGCGCTCGCCCTCATCGATGTCAACGATCAGGCCGTCGAGGTAGCTCACGCCGTGACCGTCTCGACCTGCTGGTCCTTGATCGTCTCCTCCAGTGCCTCGATCACCGCGTCACGGTGAGGGCCGAAGAGCTTCTCGTAGGTGAGCGCCTCGTTGAGATCGAATCCCATCTCGACCAGCCCGGCCACCATCTGGAAGGCAGGCATCTCGACCGTGTCCCAGGTCGGGTAGGGGGCGGGGACGGAGGTCACCTCGGCGATGAAGAAGTCGTCGTTGATCGAGACGAGGCGGCGAAGCTCCGTCTCCACGATCTCCTTCGTGGCCTCGTCGTAGCCCTGCTTCTCGGTGTCGAAGACCGAGAGGCGGTAGCTGATGTCGGCTGGTGTCGCCTCGTCCACGTGCTGGTAGCGGCCCCGGAAGGAGAACTCCTTCGAGGCCCTCTCGATCTCGGATTCATAGATCGTCTCGTCGCTGAAGTTCCTGAACTTCGCGTAGATCGGCTCGACGGTGACCTGGATCGATCCGTCGCCCATCCCCTTCTGCTGCTGGTGGCGGATCTGGACGCCGTACTCGCCGAACTGGCTGATGCAACGCATGCTGCCTCCTCTGGCCTCGGGACTTTCGGGGGGCCACGGCCCAAGGCCGTGGATCCGTGACCCCCCGATGCTACGCCTTACAGGATCCCGTAGAGCAGACCGTGCGTCTTCTCCTGGGCGACCGTCCAGCTTGACTCGGTCAGGTACTCCGCCGAGACGCGGTCCATGCCCGGACCCTGACGGTTCGTCAGGAGCTTCGTGTCGCGGTCGCGCAGAGGACGACGCTCGACGTTCGTGATGTCCACGACGAAGAGGTTGCCGTTGCCGATCTGGGCACCCGCGACTGCCGGGTAGTTGGACCACTCCTTCTTGACGACGACCGGGATCAGCGTCCCGAACACGCCCGAGAGGAAGCCGTCCACCTGGACGCCGTGGACCTTCTCGTTGCTCGGCTTCCAGAACGCGCCCTGGCCCGAGCGGTTGAAGCGCGAGATGTAGTAGGCCCCGATGGTCCCGGTGTAGATCACCTTGTCCGGCGATCCCTTGGCGAGAACGGTGGCGAGGAACTGGTCGAGGAAGTCCGACGTGAGTTCGCCGTTGACGTTCTGCTTGTTGGTCTGGATGAACTCGTAGAGTCCACCCGCCGACCCGGTCACGTCGTCGTTGCCGCCGCCTGCGACGTTGACGAAGTCCCGCGCCCCGAAGAAGCCGTTGTTCTCCAGCTTCCGCTTGTGTTCGACCAGCTTCCGAGCCGCCTCCTTCGCAGGCTCGCGTCCGCCGTAAAGCTCGATGGCGGTCGCCGTGCCCGAGAAGGTCCAGCTTGTGCGGTGGATCTGGGTGTAGTTGAAGCCCAGCACCCGCTGGCTGTACTTCATCTGCGGCAGGTCCGCGCCCTGCTTCTGCGCGTCGGAGACGACGAGCATCTTGTCGCCCGTCAGCCCGGCGACCGAGGCCGCAGGCTGACCGCCCCAGGACGGGACGACGGTGAGCGCACCGCCTGCGTTCGCGGTGACGAGGAGGGCCTCGCCCGTCCTCATGTTCCGCAGCACGTCCTGCGGCAGCACCGAGACGCCGTCGGCGGCGGAGATGACCGCTGCCACCGCGCCTGCGGTGTACCCGGCGGTCAGCGTGACCACCGTGTTGACGTACTGCTCCTCCAGCCAGTTGACCTTCTCCCGCGTGGCTACGCGGTTGGATGACCGCTGGGTCATCGTGGTGAACTGGGTGGAGTCGGGATCCAGAAGACGCATCTTCGGATCCATGTCCACGACCTTCTCGTCCGCGAGGAACTCTTCGGTCTGGACGAAGTTGCCTACGGCGATGTCCGCCATGACTCTCCCTGGTATCGAGCTTTGACTAGGACTCGTCTCCGTCGGGAGTACCGCCTTGGCGGTTCCTCGGGGGAACTATGTGCCCGACCGTGTCGCCTCGGCGATGGTCATGGGGGCTGGCCCGGATACTAGACCAGCCCCCCGGACGGCGCTACTCGCCTCTGCCGTAGGTGGGACGGTTGCCGTCCCAGCCCTTCTCCTCGATCTCCTTGTCGAACTCGTCCCAGAAGCCGCCCTGCTTCTTCGGCTCCTCGCGAGGGCCACCCGCCTGCTGGATCCCGGCGGCGTTCTGGCGAAGCTGCTCCTCCTGCACCCGCGCTGCGACGACATCGTCCGTCTTCGCCTTCTGGACGGTGACGTTCCCCTGCGCGACGAGGTCGAAGACGGAGCGGGTGGCGATCCGGCGGATGTCGGGGTCGTGGCTCATCATCCCCTGCACCGAGGGGTGGGCTGCGCCAAGCTCCTCCGCCTTCGCGAGGATCAGCGGCCCGTGGCTGTCGATGTTCAGCCCCAGCGAGGTGAACGTCTCGCCGAGCGCGGCGGTGTACGTCTCCTGCTCGGAGGGCTGGGGAGCGCTGACCGCCTGGACGATGCGGGAGTGGAAGGACCGCGCCGTCCGCGCCTCGGCCTCGCCCATCGATGACCAGCGATCCATGATCGCCGCGTAGAGGTCGGGCCGCTGCTGCTGCAGCGCGTTGTAGGCCCACTCGCCGGGGTCGTCGGAGACGGTCGCCTCGTTGACCCAGTTGTCCTCCTCCTGGGTCAGGTTGCCGGGAGTATTGAGCGCGTCGATCCGCTCCTGAATCTCCCGTGTCTCCGCCTCCTGCTGTAGCCGCCGCGCCTCCTCGGCTTTCGCGCCGAGCATCTTCTCCTTCTCGTACGCGGCCTTGGCGACCTTGGCGACCTGCGGGTTGTCGAGATCGAGGTCATCGCCGTACTGCTTCTTGGCCCAGGTGGCGTACGCCTCTTCCCGTTCTTCCACCTCTTCCTGAGGTGGAGTTTCGGGAAGACCCTCGACGGTTTCGTCAGGATCTTCGGCAGGCGTCTCGACCTCGGGGGTTTCGACCTCCACCTCGGGGTCGGGCGTCTCCAGCACGACCTCTTCGAGAGGCTTCGCCTCGACGGGGGCCTCGGTCGGGAACGGGGCCTCGTTCTCTACGGGCGGCTTCGCGCCGAAGATCTCCTCGTTGAAGAAGTCCTCGACCTCTCTCTCAGCATCTGCGGCCTCAGGCATGCTCTAGCTCCTCCTCTTCCTCTTCGATCTCCACACCCTGTGTGCGGAGGTATCGAATCAAGTTGCGCTCGGCACCGATGGGCATCGCGATCTGCCACTTCAGGATGAAGAGGCACCCACGCCAGAAGTCCATCGCTCGCTGGTCAACAGGCTCGGGACCCTTCGCCGCCGAGAGCATCTTCTTCTCGATCCGCGTGATCTCCCGCTGATGCTCCGCGATGTACTCGGGCCAGTTCGGGTTCTTCGTCAGCCCTGACAACGCCGCTTGCCGTCGAGTGAGTTCCTCTCGGGCTTCGCGGCTCATCGGCATCTGCTCAGGCTACTGCGTTCTCCCGACCTGTGCGAGTTGCGACTGAGCGAAGGACTCGGGCGTCATCGAGAGTCCGCCGCCAGGAGGAGCGGTCATGCCTGCGGGATTACCTGGGACGGGGGGACCACTGGGTGCCTCCGGGGAGGGAGGAGTTCCCATGCCGCCTGGGGAGCCTGGGGAGGCTGGGGGAGCGGCTGCTCCCCTCGTCCCAGGTGCGTTGGCGAAGTACCTCTCGGTGTCCTGCACCCCGTAGCTCTTGAGGAAGTCCTCCACGAATGCCTTCATGTTGAGCGGGATGATCTGGGACACGTTCGCCGCCGTCTGGAGCTTCGCCTGTTCCTCGGCCCTCTTCTCCTGGCGAAGCATCGAGTCGTCCATGACAGAGATCTTGCAGTCGAAGTCGCCCTGCAGGTCGAGCGGGGAGACAAGGATCAGTCTACGGTTCCCCTCCTTGCCCATCACCGAGACGGCGCGGTCGCCGCGCATCATCTGGCCCATGACCTGGAGGAACTGCTCGCCGATCTGCTCGTAGGCCCAGGTGTAGTGCTGCTTCCTCGCGCTGATGATCTTCTGCGCGATGGAGGTGATGATGCTCATCCCGGTCGCGGTCGTCTGGTCGATGGTGCCCGACGAGACGCCGCCTGCCATCGGCAGACCGCCCATGATGTTCTGCAGGTCGCCCTTGATGAGTTGCTCGCGCTGGATCGTGATGTTGCCCACGTTCGGATCGAGCGGCAGGTTCGTCACCTGGCCCGGATCCTCCACGATCCACTGAGCGCCGGGGTGGAACTCGAAGGCGTCGGGGTCATCGACATCGGAGCGGATCAGGGTGACCGGGTTGCCGTTCAGGCGGAGCGCGTCGAGGCCCTGGTTCTGGATCGTCCACAGCATCGACTGAAGCTGACCGAGCGCCTCGACCACCGAGATGCCGTCCATCTGGAAGGCGTCCGGCATCGCCGAGGTGACGACGAACGGCTTCCGTCCGTGACGGTAGGGGTTCGGGATGTCCTGCAGGACGACGCGGCGGTTGCCGATGGTGATCACGCGCTCGTCGGTCCAGTACTCCAGCACCTCGATCAGGCCCTTCGTCCTGTCCTGGTTGCGGAGGATCTGCTCGCGCTCCCCGTACCCGGTCTGGGCGGCGATGTTCTGCGTCTCCTTCACCTGATCGACGTGCTTGTACAGCCCCGCCTGCTCCATCTTCTTGAGCGCGTCGAAGGTCTGCCAGGAGCGGTCGATCACCCAGGCCGCGTCATCGACGTTGGTCGCCGACTCGGGCCGGAAGAAGTCGCGCACGTCGCGGACGGTCATCGTCGGCCCGTCGAAGATCGTCACGTCCTGCTCTTCCTCGGAGGTAGAGGGGAAGGTGTGGGTGACGTTGCCGAACTGGTCGAGGATCTGCGCCTCGACCGGAGTCAGCACCATCCTCTTCGTCTTCTTGGTGCGCCAGCCGATCTTGGCGACGGTCTTCCCGGCGACGAGATCCTGCTGCATGAAGGGCCGCTGCTTCATCGGGAAGTCGTCGTTGTCCATCGCCCACTGCAGCGCCTGCGATGCGATCTGGCCTCCACCGAGCCGGGCCATGATCACCTCCAGCGGCTCGAACGGCTGCGGCCTCGGCGTCACCGTCCACATCGGGTTCGGGTCGAGCATCGTCGCGATCATCCCCTCGATGGTCTGGAGGATGTACGGCGTCGTCAGGTTGGAGCGCCACTCGTCGCCCTCGTTGACCTTCAACTCCGCCATGCCGCGATAGGCGCGGTAGCGCCGCTCGACCTTGTCCACGTAGTTCTGCGAGAACTGCTCCGCAGACTCCTGCGCTGCCACGACCATCGACAACGCATCCCGGTACTCCAGGGTCGGCTCGTACGGATCTCGGAGGTCGTCAGCCACCGAGCGCGGACCGCAGCTTGTCGGTCTTCTGCGACTCCGACGAGAGGATCTTCTGCAGGTCGGCCTGGACCTTGTCGATCAGGTGTGAGCGCACGTCGTCCGGCTCCACCTCTCCCGCCTTGCGGAGCAGCGCGATGGCGTCTCTCACCATCGTCAGCGGATCCTCCTCCGCCACCTCTTCCTCGGCACCCTGCTCCTCTCCTGCGAGAGGCCCCTCGGCGAGGAGGTCGGTCGAGTTCATCCCGCCTCCGCCACCGAGCGCGGCAGCAAGCTGCTCGGGGACTCCGCCTCCGCCCATGTCCGGCGGTGGCCCCATGCCGGGGTCGGGAGCGCCCGGCGGTGGTCCCATCATGGCTGGATCCATCATCTGGCTCACGGTCACTCCTCAGTCTGGGGATCGCCCTGATCGTAGGGAAGTCGCAGGACGGCTCACTCCCACTCGTACCTTGCACGGTACTTCTTTCGGCGCTTCTTGACCTGCTTGCGGTGGTCGTGGGCGTGGTGCCCGTAGAGGCGGTAAAGCTCAAGCGCGAGGCAGAGCGCCATCACGCGGTCGTCGTTCGCTCCCGCCGCAGCCCTCGGCGAGGGCATCACGTCCTGCCTGACGAAGGTCTTGCATTCGAGGATCAACTCCAGCGGCATGAACGGCAGCGAGCGCTCGCGGATCCACTGCTCGGCCTGGTTGATGATCTGGGGCCGGGTCTTGTTCGTGATCGGGAAGCCGTAGGTGATGTGCTGCTTGAAGTCCGGCCTGTCCTCGATCCGGTGGCGGTAGAGCTTCGGGTAGGGCGGACGGCCTTTCCGCCCATCCCGAAGACTGAGGACGACAGGCTCGCCATAGCCGCCGCCCATCTCGGGCGCGATCCGCGCCGTGTTGAACATCCGACCGAGGAAGTGAAGCTGCTCGGCGAAGAGGTCGGGATCGATCTTGCAGTGGATCTCGGCGCATAGCTCGCCGTTGGTGAGATCGATCACGTAGCCGCAGGAGTAGTCGGTGCCGCGCCCGGTCGCGATGTCGGCGGAGAGCGCGTACTCGCGGCCCTGGATCGGCTGGCAGAAGAGCTTGATCCAGCCGTCCTTGGAGCGCACCACCGACGCCTTCTTGCCGTCCGTTTCCACGTGGAAACGGAAGCGGTACTCGGGCTTGCGCGGGTTCTCGCCGTAGTAGGTGAGCGCCTCGGTGTCGAACCAGCAGCCTGCCGTGCCGAGGAAGGCGTCGGCGGGGGTGAGCGGATACTGCTCGGCGCGGTCTGCTTCCGGCAGCGCCTTGGCGACCCGCATGTACCAGTTCGCATCGCGGTTGGGGTGGAAGTTCCAGGGTAGGAAGATCGTGTGGACACCCCGGTCATCCGCGTTCATCCAGAGGTCGTAGAAGGTGCCGCCGATCCCGTTCGCGGTGGAGACGATGATGATCTGGCCTCCGTCGGCGACGACGGGGATGAAGGCTTTCCACCCTTCCTCGGCGTAGGCGTGACGGGCATGCTCATCGAGGATGACGAGGGTGGCGACCTGCCCGTGCCCGGCCTTCGGGGTCGAGGGCATCGCGACGAGGGAGGAGATCTTGCCGTCTGGGAACTCCAAGACGATCTGGGTCGTTGGCCTCCCCTTGTGCGGACGAAGTACCGTGACTTCCATCCGTAGATGCTCGGGCAGGGACTCGAACAGGTCCCAGGCGCGTCCGATCAGGACCGACGCCTCCGTCTCGTTGATCGAGACGGCGAGCGCCTTGGTGCCCGGAGTCGAGAGGATCTTCCAGAGCGCGTAGCCGATGGCGATCCATGAGACGCCAAGCTGCCGCGCTTTCAGGGCCAGCGTGATCTGGTGGTCCATGAAGTCCTGCAGCACGTCGCCCTGCCAGGCCCAGCCCGAGTCGGGGCCGAAGTCGAACGTGAACTCCTCGCCTGTGCGGGAGTCGGTGGCGGAGGTGTGGCGGAGGAAGTAGCGCGGGTCGCGGATCGCCGCCTCGCGCTCTGCCTCCATCTCGCCGTAGCGGCGCTGCAGGATCTCGAAGGCTTCGCGCTGCTCCTGCTCCAGATCAACCGTCGTCATTGGCGTCTAGACTACGGGCTTACACACACAGACGTGAGCCGGGGAGCCTTTGAGGTTCCCGTCGCCGCTACGCACTGGTGCCTCTATGGATCTCCCCGGCTCTCATCCGACTATCGGAGGTGACCCGATGAGATCGATTCTACTCGCGCTCGCAATAGTGATCGTGCTTGCGTTCGCCAGCACGGCAGGCGCAGACAACTACGGCACGAACTCGGCCCAGTACGCGAAGTCGAAGGCGATGGTGATGAAGACGTTCGGCCCGAAGTACGGACCGACGATGGTGCGCTGCATGAACCGCGAGTCCGGCGGCAACCCGAGGGCCGCGAACTGGGGCGACTCCAACGGCGGCTCCTTCGGCCTGCTCCAGTTGAACGGCGTCCACCGCTGGCGGAGCGAAACGATGGCACAGTTCCGTGCCAGAATGTGGAACCCGGTGACGCACCTGATCGCAGCCAAGCGCCTCTTCGACTCCTCGGGCTTCGGGCCGTGGGGCGGCTGGTGCTAGTCCACCGAGCGGAGTAGGCGCAGCAGCGCCTGCCACTCTTGAAGACCAGCTTTCAGGCGGTACTGCTCCCGCTCCGCTGGAGTCGAGAGTCCTGGGGTGAGGGCGGCGAGGATGGCGAAGGCTGTCCTCGCCCCGCTCCCTCCGTTGGGCATCACGACGAGGCCGTCGGCGACGAGCGCCCCGGCCTGGTTGTTGTTGAGGTTGACCCCGTCCTTCCGTGAGAAGGCGGGGTACGGCCCACCCGTCCCGGCGACCTGAGCCTGGGTCGGGTTGAGGACGGTGAAGAGCGGCACCTACGGCTCCATGACGACGGGCAGCACGTAGTCGCGCTGGCCGTGCAGGAACTGCCAGTGGAACGAGCAGAGGTTCTCCGCCGAGACGTTGACCCCGTTCACCGACTGGACGATCTTGCGGCCACACGGGTTGTTGTCCGTGGTGTCATTGAACGCCACGCCCGTGTGAGGAGCCGCCTGGCGCATCCCGCGAGCGAGCGCTACGCAGGGCATCAGGCGTTGACCTCGGTCTTCTCCTTCGCCTTCGGAGTCGCAGGCTTCTTCGCCGCCGGGGCCTTCCTCGTCGTCGGGGCCTTGAAGCCCTCGATCCGGACGAGCGGCTCGCCGTGGCCGAAGCGCTGGATGAAGTGGAGCGAGCAGTACTCGCCGCCGTCGGGTCCGATCCAGCGAGCCTCGGACGGGTCACCGAGGGTGGCCTGGCGCTCGACACAGGTCGGGCAGGGACTCATGTCACTCCGATCTTCGCGTTCCCGGCCAGCGTGTTGCTGACCTGCACGGTCAGGTTGTACGTCCCCGGTGCTGCCCACGTGACCGGGTCCATCTCGTTGGCGGCGATGACGGTGGAGCCGGGTGTGCCCGACTCGACCGTGATCGAGGCCGGGACTGCGCCGCCCACGTTGTAGGCGAGCGCTCCTGTCCGGTCGGACTCGATGCAGTAGATGCCCATCGTCCCGGCGAGGCGCTGAAGACCTGCCTGCTGGGAGCGACCGTTCTTCTCCTTCGAGCCACCCGGCGCGTTGGCGTTGGCGCTGAACCTGTTCAGAGCCTCCGTGCGCCGCCCAGCCGGGAGTCGGGTGATCAGGCTTGCTTCCTTGGCTGCGGTCAGTGGTGGCATCAGTCCTCCTGGTTGTCCCCCAGATGATCACCGGAGGATCGGATGTCACGGGCGGTGTCCCGATCCAGGCTGAGATGCCTCTCCCGTTGCTCGTCCAAACCTTCCAGTCGGGCGAGCCGCTGCTGAAGCGACCAGAGTCCGCGCAGGACAGCGCCCACCGCGATCACGAGGACTGCGGTGATGACATCGTTGGCTCCGTCGATGAAGGATGTGGCGAGCATCCTTCGATGATGCCGTGCGCTTCGGCTAGTGGTCTTGGAACTGCTTTCGGATCGTCGGGATGCCGGACACGGAGTAGTTGTTCCCGTGCTTCAACTCCTTGCCCTTGCCCCACAGGTTCTCGACGTTGACGCCGCAGTGGAGGTGAGG
>Ga0105242_10002061_pt1 | contig 15837 bp, 12 predicted proteins | sample KBSM24metaG_FD_81521 | JGI IMG/M metagenome (GOLD analysis project Ga0105242, IMG submission 81521) | Miscanthus rhizosphere microbial communities from Kellogg Biological Station, Michigan, USA - KBS M2-4 metaG | ecosystem: Host-associated > Plants > Roots > Rhizosphere > Soil | place... | reverse complement strand
TGCTACGTCGCTACGCGCGCGGCCAATCAGGGGTCGCTCATCGAGGTCGTGAATCGATACGGTTCGTTCGTCTACGGATCGCTGCTCGGCGTGTTCATCCTGGCGATCATGACGAAGCGGGCGACGGCGCGAGGGGCTTTCTGGGGGCTGATTGCCGGCATGGCCGCCGTGCTCACAGTCGCCATCCGCATGCCATGGATCGCCTTCCTCTGGCACAACCTCATCGGCGCGTTCGTCGTGGTCGTCGTCGGGATGGCGATCAGTTACACGCAGCCGCAGCGCGAAGCGTGAAGATCCCCGTTCGAGATAGTTACGGCAGTTGGTAGTAATTGTTTCAGCCCGGACAGAATAAAGGGCTTGTTTCAGGCCCGAAACCTTACGAAACGCTACGGCCGGCTGACCGCGCTGAACGACGTCTCGTTCAGTGTTCGGCGAGGTGAAGTGCTGGGCCTGATCGGGCCCAACGGGTCGGGGAAGACCACGCTGTTCGAGTGTCTTGGCGGCGTGCTCCCGCTCGACGCCGGCACGCTGGTCGTCGACGATCGTCCGCTGAGCGATCAGGCTCGCGCGGCCACGCTGTTCTACCTGCCAGACTCCATCGTGCCCTGGCCCGCGCAGTCGGTGCGGTGGGCGCTCGATTTCACGCTCGGGTTTTTCAACGGCCGCGCGCGTCTGCGCGACGAAGTGGTGCAGCGACTCGACATCGGTCCGCTGCTCGATTCCACGATCGGCAGCTTGTCCAAGGGCCAGCGCAAACGGGCGCTTCTCGCGATCGGCCTGCTGATGCCGCAGCCGCTTCTGCTCGCCGACGAACCGTTCGACGGTCTCGACCTTCGTCAGAGCCGCGAGGTGGCGCAGACGCTGCGCTCGTACGCGTCGGCGGGCCGGACGATGTTCCTGTCGATTCATCAGATCAAGGACGCCGCGCGTGTCTGCGACCGCTTCATCCTGTTGAGCGGCGGAACGATTCGCGGCGAAGGCACGTTCGACCAGCTCGCATCGCAGGCCTCGGCCCGCGGTGCGGAGACCGCCGACCTCGAAGAGGTGTTCCTTGCCCTCACGTAGCCCTGCGGTCTGTGCGCCCTCTGCGGTTTCATCGTTTGCCTGGCTGCTCGTCAAGGAGTATCGCGAGCTCGTCGCGTCGCGCGCGTGGTGGGTGCTGTTGCTGGCGATGGGGCCGCTGGTCGGCGTGACCTTCATCAGCGCGGTCCGCACGTACGGCGAAGCCAGCGGGTTGAACGGGACCACCGCAGGCGTCGGCGAGGCCTTTTCTCCGCTGATCGGCATCTGGGCGCCGACATTCAGCGCGTGCGAAGTCGCTGCGGTGTTTCTCTTGCCGTTTGTGGCCATCCGCCTGGTCTCCGGCGATCGACAGAGCGGCGCGCTGAAAATCGAGATGCAGCATCCGATACCTGCCTTTGCGCGCATCGGCGCCAAGGCCCTGGTGCTGTTCGGCGGCTGGATGGTGGCGTCGCTCGCGCCCCTGGCGGCCGCCGTGCTCTGGAAAAGTTACGGGGGCAGCGTGTACCCGCCGGAACTTTCGTCCGTGGTGTTCGGTCACCTGCTGAACGCCGGTTTGACGATCGGGCTCGCCTGCGCCGCGGCGGCGCTCACAGAGCATCCATCAACGGCCGCCATCGTCACGCTGAGCGTGACCGTGGGCACCTGGATCCTGAACTTCATCGCGGCGGTGCAGGGGGGCATCTGGGAGCGGATCGCGGGCTACACACCGCCGGCGATGATCGCGCAGTTCCAGCACGGCCTGATCCGTCTGGACGTCGTCCTGATCGCGATCGCGCTGGTGACGAGCGGCCTTGCGCTCGCTTCGCTCTGGCTCCGCCTCGGAGTGTCCGTCCGGCGCCGCGTTCAGGAGTCGGTCGCCCTTGCCGCGATTGCCGTCCTGGTGTTGGTGACGGCGAGCGTCGCTTCGCCGAGCTGGGATCTTTCGGAAAACCGGATGAACTCGTTTCCCGAGGCCGACGAAGAGGTATTGGCGAAGATTCACGGCCCGCTGGAAATCGAGGTGCACCTGGCGCCCGAAGATCCCCGGCGCGCGGATCTCGATCGCAAGGCGATCGCGAAGCTGCGTCGCGTGATGCCGGCTCTTCGCGTGCAGTACATCTCGGCGACCTCCATCGGGCTCTTCGAACAGACCGCTCCGCATTACGGCGAGATCTGGTACGAGCTCGGCGGCAAGAAAGAAATGAGTCGCGCGACGACTGCCGAGAGCGCGCTCGAAACGATCTACGACCTCGCCGGGATCAAGCCGCCCGTCGAAAAAGACGACGAGATCTTTCACGGACATCCGCTCGCCGTCGCTCCGAAAGGCGCCGCGGCGATCTTTTATTTCGTCTGGCCCGCCGCGTGCGTGGTCGGCGCATTTTTCATACGCAGGAGACCGATATGAATGGATTGCAGATTGCAAAATTCAAATTGCAAATTTTAGCGGCGGCGTTCGCCGCCATCCTCGCCGTCGCGGCGCTGCACGCGGCGGATCTCAAGGTCGATCTCAGCAAGGAGACGGTCGGCAAGCCGCCGACGACGTTCGAGCCGATGGTCGGCACCTGGGTCATCGCGCAGGACGGCGCCGACAAAGTGATCATGATCGACGGCCGTCCGTGGGTGGCGAGCAAGGACAACCCGACGAAGCTGCTGATCGAGAGCGCGCGAAAGCTGTACGGCACGTCGAACGAAGAGCTGATGGACAACGCGAAGCAGTTCGCCTATTTCCCCGTGGCGGTCCTTCGCGGCCTCGACAACTTCACGAACGGCACGATCACGGTCAAGTTCAAAACCATCTCCGGCGACGCCGATCGCGCGTCGGGCATCCTCTTCAACGTGAAGCCGAACGGCGACTGGCTCTCGGTCCGTTACAACGACACGGAGAACAACGTCGCGCTCTGGGAGTTCCACAACGGGATGCGGCGCAACATGCGCTTCAGCGATCGCAACAAGAAATTCATGCTCGACCGCGCCGCGTGGCACGAGTTGAAGCTGACGATCGATGGCGCCGACCTCAAGACGTGGCTCGACGGCGAGCTGGCCCTCGAGTACACGCTGGGCAGCCAGCCCGGGCCGGGACGCAACAACGCGCCGCCGAATCCTGACCTCATTCCCGCCAACAACGCGGTGCTGCGGCCGCCAGTCATGGGCAAGGTCGGCGTGTGGGCCAAGACCGACACGACCAGCTACTTCAAGGACTACGTCGTGAGCCCGAAATGATCACTCCGAAGAACCCTGCAGGCAGGACAGGCGGGATGGGCTGGACAGGCAGGACAGAGACAGGCAGGAACGGCTGGATGGGCGGGATGGGAAGACGGATCCTGCCCCTCCTGCCTTTCCTGCCCCTCCTGCCCGTGTTGTCCGCCCAGCCCGTCTGCGCGCAGAGCCCGAACACGTCCTCGATCATCGTCGTGGTCAACGATCAGTCCGGCGCGGTCGTGAGTGACGCGAAGGTGACGGTGATCAACAACCAGACGGGCGCCTTGCGCGACGTGGCGTCGGGCGCCGATGGCGCCGCCACGATCTCGGCGCTCCCGCTCAACGGGACGTACACGGTCAGCGTGGCCAAGCAGGGGTTCGGCACCGAAGAGCGCAACGACGTGACGCTGCGCGCCGGCGAAACAGCGACGCTGCGCGTGAAGCTGCTCGTCGGATCGGAGAAGTCCGAGGTCACCGTCTACGGCACGGCTCAGGGCGTGCGAGCTGACGCCCAGATCGGCCGGCGCCTCGACAGCGCGACCATCGACGAAACGCCGATCCTCGGCCGGAAGATCAGCACGCTGCCGCTGCTCAATTCGGCGTTCCGCCAGGCCAAAGGCACCGGCGACTTGTTCGTCAACGCCACCTACTTCGCCACCGGCGCCGGCAGCCGGCGCACGACGACGTTCACCATCGACGGCGTGAACAACGACGAAGGCTGGGGCCGTCAGACGATGCTCTCGACGGTGCCGCTTGGCGCGGTCCAGGAAATGACGGCGCTCTCGAACGCGTTCTCGGCCGAGTTCGGGTTCACCGCCGGCCCGGCCGTCAGCATCGTCACGAAGTCGGGCACCAACCAGATGCACGGCGAAGGGCTCTACCTGGCGCGTCCCGGCGGCTGGCAGGCGAAGACGTTCGGCACCGATGGCTTTTGTGCGCCGTCGGTGACGACCTGTCTCACCCCGTCCACGCTGACCGCCATCAATCCGGCCGACGTTCCGGATGTGCTGAATCAGGTCTCTGGATCGATCGGCACGGCGTTCGTGAAGGACAAGACGTTCTTCTTCGCGACCGGCGACTACACGGCTCAGGATCGCACGGCGTTCCTGTCGCCCACGCTGCCCGCGTTCGTGCTGCCGGCGGACGGTAACCTGGCCTACGTCGGCAACTACCGCCAGGGACTCATCAACGCGCGTGTCGACCAGAAGATCTCGCCCAGCCAAACGCTCATGTTTCGCACGAGCTTCGATCATTTCTACGACACGAATCCCAATGACGCCGTCGGCGGCACCAGTGCACCGAGCGTCGCCCGCCGCTACACGCGCGGTGCATTCACCGTGCAGGGCAACCTCACGTCGATCGTCAGCTCGAACATCGTCAACGAGGCGCGGTTGGCGTATCTGGACGGGGATCCGGTCACGAAGTGGGAGGCGCAGGATCTGTCCACGACCTACACGCGCGCCGGCTCGGTGCCGTTCACGATTGGACAGTCGCGTCTGACCGACACCTACAGCCACCAGCCGCAATTCTCGGACACGCTCTCGTGGTCGCGCGGCAACCAGACGATTCGCCTCGGCGGCAGCGTCGCCCGGCACTCGTCGGGCGGCTTCGGCAACGAGCCGGGGTTCGCCGTGCTCGGCACCTTCACGTTCCTCAGCACGACGACGGCGCCGTTCGATCAGCTGAAGCTGTCCGACGTGCAGAACTACACGCAGCCGATCAGCTATGGCGTCACGAACTACAACCTGAATCAGTGGCTGGCGGCGGCCTTCGCGCAGGACAGCATCCGGCTCAGCGACGGTCTCACGCTGGACCTCGGGCTTCGCTACGATGTGCAGACCCTGACCGACGCAAAGGACGACTTCGCACCGCGAGTCGGTTTCGGCTGGCATCCGGGCAACGACTCGCGGACCGCGATTCGCGGCGGCTACGGCATGTACTACACGCAGATTCAGTCCAACCTGGCCGCCGATTTCCTCACGAGCGGCTTGAACGGCTTCACGACGTACACCGCGACACCGGGGCAACTGGGGTTTCCGACCTGTCTGCAGGCGCCATGCGTGCCGCTGCAGTTCGATCCCAACACGCTGCCCCCATCGCAGCTGCCGGCGCGCAACATCACGATTCGGGCGGGGCAGGCGGATTTCTACCGTCAGCAGTTCGCGCAGTACGGGTTGAATTTCGACCTGCTGCCGAACTACCCCGACAAGCTCGTGAGCCCGCGCAGCCAGGTCGTCTCGATCGGCGCGGAGCGCGAGATCCGGAAGGGGCTGTTCGCCGGCGCCGATTACGTACATCAGCACTGGACCGATCTCGATCGCACAGTCGATCTGAATGCGCCGTCGGTGTTCGATCGCACGGCGCCCGGGCAGGTCAGAGGCGTCGCCGCGGCAAACGCGACCCGTCCGATTCTGCCGGTCAACGGCGGCGTTCGCTCGGTCAACGTGCTGATGAACCTTGGCGTCGCCGATTACGACGGGCTGCAGACGCAGGTCAGCTACCGTGGCAACGCGAAGATCTTCGCGCAGGTCAGCTACACGCTGTCCAAGGCGACGAACACATTCGAACCGGATGGCAACGGCATCGGCCCGAACGAGAGCATCATGTCGCGCCTCGACGAGACGGAGCGCGGGCCGAGCGTGCTCGATCAGCGCCACCGGGCGGTGATCACCTTTACCTATCTGATGCCGTACAACATCACGGCCGGCACGGTCACGCAGCTCGCGTCATCGCGTCCGTTCAACGCCACCACCGGCGTGGACAACAACGGCGACGGCACCAACAACGATCGTCCCGTGGTGAACGGCGTCGTGATCGGCAAGTCGACGTTCCGCGGGACGCCGACGCAGGATGTGTCGGTGTTCGTCGAAGGACGCTTGAAGTTGAGCGGTTCGCGGTCGATCCTGCTCCGGTTGGAAGGGTTCAACCTGTTCAACCACGCGAACCTGCTCGGGCGCGCGCAGACGATCTACGGCGACACGACGACCGTCAACAACACGTTCGGCCAGCTCGTCGCGGTCGGCAACTCGACGAACGCGCTCCCCGCGCTCGCGAACATCGACCCGCCGCGCTTCTTTCAGCTCCAGGCGAGGTTCAGCTTCTAAGGGAAGGGCCGCCGAAAGCGCTGGAGCCGGGACCGCGAAGGCTCAAAGAACACGAAGACGCACGAAGAAGAAACAACAAATGTTGGTCTTCTTCGTGAAACCTTCGAGTTCTTCGTGGTTAAGGCAGGTGTCCCCTGCCGAAGCGTCCGGTTCTCCTGCCGTAGTTGAATCGCCAGATCGACGCGGCCATCACGAGCAGTGCGCAGCCCTCCACGTACACCTTTTCCGCATCGATCCAGTCCACCGGCCGGTTTTGCAGCAGCGGATCGGCGAGTACGCCGTGCACGAAGAAGACGGCCGCCGCGGCATAGGCCGTGTAGTGAAGCAGCTTCCACCGGCGATGACCGAAGACGCGGCGGAAGTAAGACGTGAGGACGACGAAGGAGACGAGATAGAAGGCCGCGGCGCCGAGGGTGTTTTCGAACGGTTGGACCGGCGACCAGATCGGAACGAGGACATCGAACAGGCTGAACAGCTGTCCGCCGCTCTTCGACGGTGCCGTGAGCAGGATCAGCGCGTGGGTCGCGGCGGTCGCGAGGCCGATGTAGCCGAGCCAGTTGTGCAACGTGAACAGCTTGATCCAGCGCTGGCGCGGCCAGTGGCGGATCGGGTTGTAGCCGACCGACAGCAGCAGACCCATCAGGATCTGTGCGGTGAACATGCCGAGCGCGGTCAGACCGACGACTGACGAGATATCGATGGCGGAGGGCACGCCAAAGTTTACTTGAACAGTCGTCCCGCTTCTTCCGGCGACATCGTCGCACCGGCCAGTTCGATCGCGCGCGCGAGTACGGGATCGCGGCCAGCCGCCAGATCGGCCGGCGTCGGCAGCACGATCTCGTCCGGTTCCACGCCCGCCTTTTCGAGGCTCCCGCCGTCCGACATGTGAACGTCGGCGACAGTGACCGACGTGCCGTAGATCGCGGCGGTGGTCATCGATTCCGCCCGGTGTGAGATCAGGCGCGACCGCATGACGGCTCCGGCGGTGACATCGCCGATCACGTATCCTCTGTTTTCGATCTGTGCGATCCGCGCGAACATCTCCGCGGCCGACGCGGATCTGCTGTCCACGAGCACGATCAACCGTCCGCCGAATGGGTTCTTCGCGGGCCTCGCAATCGTCGGCGCGCCCTTGCCATCGCGCCGAGTCTCGACGGCTACGACGACGTCGTGGTCGAAGCAGCGGCTGACCAGTTCCCGCAGCGCCTCCACGGAGCCGCCGCCGTTGCCGCGCAGATCGAGCACGAGCGCCTGGTGAGACGCGGCCCTGGCCATCATCTCGTCCACCGACTCCGGCCGCGCGAACACGGCCATCTTCCACACCAGCACGCTGCCGCCGATCGCCGCTCCCCGATCGCGGCCCTTCGCGATCAGCTCGTTGACGTCCGATACCACGTCGCCCTCGTCGATCAACCCACGGCCGCGCAGCCGCGAGACGACGTCGACGGTGATTGCGGATCCATTCGGCTTCAACACCGCGACCCGCTGGCGCGCCTGCGGCCTGATATAGCGGTAGTAGTAGCCAATCCGCGATGCGTTCGTCCGGCTTGGAGTGACGCCGTTCAGCAGCAGCACGCGATCTCCGGGCGCGAGGCCGCGGGCAGCGGCGTCGCTGCCGGATTCGACATCAGTAATCAACGCGCGTTCGCCGACCATCGCCATCTGCCAGCCGTAGTCCACGGCGCGGCCCGTCGTCGGCGGGACGAACACGGTGTGCGAGTCATCGAACTGGGAGAGGAAGTCGGACACGATCGAGAACGCGTCAGCCAGGCTGGCGGCCGCCTTGAGCCTCTGCTCGGAGCGTGCCATCTGCGCCTTGAGATCGACGCCGTGGAACGTCGGGTCGTAGTAGTACTTCTCGACGTCCGCGCGCGCGCTCCGCAGCATCACCAGGACGAGATCGCGGTCGCGCTTTGAAAGGGACGGTCCCGGCTGGGCGGCCAGGAGGACAGGGACGAGAGACCAGACTATTGCAGGAAGGATGGATTGCAGGATTGCAGAAAGGGAAGGACGAAGCTTCTTCCTACTTCCCTTCCTGCAATCCTTCAATTCTGCAATCCTGCAATGACGACCGCTACCGCGAGGCGTCCGTTGTTCCGCGAGCGGTAGCGTTCTTGACGTATTTATCGAACCAGTTCAGCCGCTCGGCGATCACGTGCAGCAGGGTCTCGCGTGCGGCGTAGCCGTGCGCTTCGTTCGGGAGCGTCACGTATCGAACCGTGGCGCCGTGACCCTTCAGCGCCTGATAGAGGCGCTCCGAGTTGATCGGGAACGTGCCGGTGTTGTCGTCGACTTCTCCGTGCACGAGCTCGATCGGATCCTTGATCTTGTCCGCGTACCAGAACGGCGACATCTTCGCGTACAGGTCCGGCACTTCCCAGAACGTGCGGCGCTCGCTCTGGAATCCAAACGGCGTGAGCGACCGGTTGTACGCGCCGCTTTCGGCGAAGCCCGCCCTGAAGAGCCGCGAGTGCGCCAGCAGGTTCGCCGTCATGAAGCCGCCGTAGCTGTGTCCGCCGACGCCGATGCGATCGCGATCGGCGACACCCATCTCGACCACCTTGTCGATCGCCGCCTGCGCGCTCGCCACCAGCTGTTCGACGTAGGTGTCGTTGGCCGTCTCGCCCGGCCCGATAATCGGCATCGTCGGGTTGTCGAAGATCGCGTAGCCGGACAGCAGCAGGAACATGTGCGAGCCGCCGCGGATCGTGGTGAAGGAGTTCGGCGATCCCGAGACCTGGCTGGCCGAGTCGGCGTCGCCGAACTCGCGCGGGTAGGCCCACATGATGACCGGCACGCGCGTGCCCTGCTTGTATCCCGGCGGCAGGTACAGCGTGCCCGAGAGCGTGACGCCGTCGTTGCGCTTGTACGTGACGTACTGCCTGAGGATGTCGCGCACCTGCGGCTGTGGATCCTTGAACTGCGTGACCGCGCGCTTCGCGTCGGCGCCGGCGTCGCGCGTGTAGTAGTTCGGGGCGTCCTTCTGCGTCTCGTAGCGCGTGAGGAACTTCGTCATCTCGTCGTTCAGCGGAGCGACGAACGATTCGAGTGATTCGGACGAAGAGCGGAAGATCCGATCGGTCTTCAGCGTCTTGACGTTCAGCTTGTCGAGGAACGGGCGGTCGCCGTCCTTGGACGCGCCGACGCCGGCGACGTAGATGAAATCGCCGTTCTGGATGATCGACCCGGCCGGGCCGCCGCGTCCGCCGCCGCCGTTGCCGGCTGTGGCACCCGTGTCGCGTCGCGTGACCGGCGATCCGGGATCGTCATACGCGGCGTCCTGCTTGCGGTCCCACACTTTTCGAGGAGCGGCGCCCGGCTCCATGATCCACGTGCGCGTGCGGCGCGTCGCGCGGTCGTTCTCCGTGAGCAGCGCGATGCCGGAGTCGGTGTAGTTGATGCCGCCGTACCGCCACTCCGTCTTCGCGATTTCGACCGGCTGGCCGGAGAACGGCGCGGCCAGCGAGACGACTTTGTCGCGGAACGGCACCTTGTTCTTCAGGTCGCCGCCATCGAGCGCTTCGACCCAGGTGATCGTCGCGGGCTGGTCCGCGCGCCAGCGAAACGCCCGAGGGCCTGTCTCGACGCCGATGAGACCGACGCCCTCGCGCGACGGCTGATCCGCGATCTTCTTCGCGACGTCTCCGGTCCTCGTCCAGATCTCCACGTCCTGCGGGAAGCCGTTCATCGGCACGGTGTGCGAGAAGGGCTTCTTGATCTTCATCACGAGGACATGCAGGCCGCCTGGCGCCGGAGAGACGTTGGCGAACACGGCCGGCTTGCCAATCGCCGACCTGGCGCCGGTCGTGACGTTGATGGCCGTCAGCTGGCTCGTGAAGTAGTAATCGAACAGCGCATCGTCGTACGCCGTTTTCAGCAGATCCTCGTAAGTCGGCGCGGGCGCCGCCTTGCCGTAGTTCTCCTCGACGTGCGGACCCGATGGGACGAGCGGTTCGGCAGGCGCCGCTCCACGTCCGGCCGGCACCAGCTCGCACACCATCGTCACGTTGTCCTTGAGCCAGTCGCAGGGGTCGCCGGTCGTGGCGTTGATCCGATCGGAACCGGTGACAACCGCTTTCGCGGCGCCGGTCATGCCGTCAGCCACCCAGAGCTCGATCCCGTCGTCTTTGGTCTGGAGGAACGCGAGATGCGATCCGTCGGGTGAGAATTTCACGTGGGAGATCCGGGCCTGTGCCGGCATCTTCACGGGCGTCTCCGCGCCGTCGGCGATCTTCTTCAGCGTGATCGAATAAATACCGGTGCCCGGCAGTCCCGACGCGCGGTGCGGCCCGTTCGTCTTCGGGTTGATGCGCGAGCCCGCGAGCCGGTACATCGGCTGCGACAGCTCGGCGATCGTCGGGTAGGTCCGGGCTTTGATGAGCGCCACGACCTGCTTGTTCGGGCTGAGCATTGTCTGCGGCAGCGGCTCGGCGTCGAACGCGTCGACGATCGCCTTGGGCGGCAGGACGTACTTCGGCGGATCGGACGCCGCTGGAACTTGCGCCTCTATGCGGGGACCCCAATCGAAGGCCACCGGCGCGAGAATGACCGCGGACAGGATTAGCACGTGCAAGAGGGCACGGATTAGGCGGATCGGCATGAGTTGCTCCTGACCGCGGATTGTAACCCTTCGCCTCAAACGCCGCGCTACCGATCGGAATCCGAGGAAATCGCCGACTCGCGTGCGCGCGGCTGGATCGGCGCGGGTTGTGCACACAACCGCCCGGAGGGTTTATGAAGCTCATCGGTGTCGTGCTGATCGTTGTTGGAGTGCTCGCGCTGGCGTTCGGGGGATTCAACTACACCACGCGGGAGCGAGTGGTGGATCTGGGTCCGCTGAAGGTCGACGCAGACAAGCAACACAGCCTGCCAGTCGCGCCGATCGCGGGAGTCGCCGCGCTCGTCGGCGGCATCGCACTGGTCGTCGTTGGAGCGAAGAGCCGAGCCTAGAGTCTCCGACGCCGTGCTGCCTGACGTACGTAGTGCGGACCTTTAGGTCCGCCGTTGTTTCGGGCAGGCCTGCACGACATCGGGCCAAAACGGGGACTAGGCGTTCGAGCGTTCGGCGCGCGCTCGGAGTGCGGCAGAGAAGGTGTCGATCTCCGGTTGGCGATCGCCGACCGATTTGAGGATCAGCGGGGCAAGCGGTCCGCTCATTCTCAGGTGCAAGCGGAACTCTGTGGCGCCGTCGCGCGGGACCACCGTGAATTCGCGCCGTCCGACGAACAGGCCGAGCGGCAGTCCTCCCGTCCATTCCATCCCTGTGGGCGGCTGGAACGCGGTGACTAGCATCGTGACCGTCCGTATCGCGCCGTTGCCGAGCCTGACCCGCGCCTTGATGCGCGCGCTCGGAGCCATCTGACCGTCGATCCCGATGATCTCCGGGTTCCAGTCCGCGTAGCCGGCCGATTCGGTCAGGATCTTCCAGACCCGCTCGGGCGACGCGTGAATGCTCACGGTAGTGGCGTACTCAACCATCAGCGATCGACCCTGAGCTCTAAGCCCTCCGCGAGCCCAAGCCCCAAGCCCTGAGCCCTAACGCGTTCCCCCCCCCGGAGCCCTAAGCCCTAAGCCCTAAGCCCTCAGCCCTGAGCCCTGCGTGCGTTAGCCGAGCCCTGCGTGCGTTAGCCCCGAGCCCTCAGCCCTGGGTGTGCCCCCGAGCCCTCAGCCCTCCGTGTAACCCCTGCTAAGGCTGCGGCCCGAACACCTCATCGATCGTCATGACTTTGATCGGCCCCAGGTTCAGCGCACGTACACTCGGCTCGATCGTTTTCAGATCGCCGACGACGACGACGGCGAGGTGATCGGGTTTGATGTATTTCTGCGCGACGGACTGGACATCCGCGGCCGTGACGCTCTGGATGTTCTGGATATACTTCGCGAAGTAGTCGTCGGGCAGCTTGTACACCAGCGCGTCTTCGAGCCGTCGCGAGATGTCGCCGGTGGTCTCGAATGCGCTCGGATACCGCAGCGAGACGTAGTTCTTCGCGCGCGCGAGCTCCTCGGCCGGGATCGGCTTGAGGATCGCGTTCAGCTCGATGAAAAACTCTTTCAGCGCGTCGGCGGTCTTGTCCGTTTGGACTCCCGCCGACGCGTAGAACGGTCCCGCGCTGCCGCGCATGTCGAACGCAGAGGCGGCGCCGTAGGTGTAGCCGTGCACCTCGCGCAGGTTGTTGTTCAGGCGCGACGTGAAGGATCCGCCGAGGATCGTGTTGAGCACCTGAATCGGAAAGAAGTCCGCGGTCGAACGCGGCACGCCGACGCGTCCGATTCGGATCTGCGATTGCGCCGCACCTGGTTTGTCGATCAGGTACACCTGGCGCGCCGGCGGTTCGTCCGTCGCCGGCAGTTTTTCCGTCGCGGCGGGCGCCGACGCCTTCCACGTGCCGAAATTCTTCTCGAACAGCGGCATGGCCTGGGCCGCCGTGATGTCGCCGACCGCGAGCAGCACGGCGTTCTCCGGACGAAACGCGCTCGCGTAGAACGACCGGAGATCGTCAGCCGTCAGCGTCTTGATCGTTTCGGCCGTCCCCATCTGGAGCGTGCCGTAGCGGTGACCTTTGCCGTAGAGAATCCGCGCGAAAGCGGCTGAAGAGATCGTCGGCGGATCGTCGCGCCCCTGGAGGAGGCTGGTGAGCCGCTCCTGCCGCTGGCGATCGAGCTCGTCTTTCTGGAACGTGGGCCGCAGCGCCACGTCGGCCATGATGGGTAAGGCGTCGGCGAGGCGTGCGACCGGCACGTGCAGCCGCACCGCCGACAGATCCGACGTCGTCGCCGCGCCGAGGTCCGCGCCCAGATAGTCCACGGCGTCCGCGATTTCGAGCGCCGATCGGGATCCGGCGCCTTCTTCGAGCATCGCGGCGGTCAGGCTGGCCACGCCGTACTTGCCGGGCGGGTCGTTCGCCGTCCCGCTGAGGACGACGAGATTGACCTGCGCGACCGGGACCTCGTGCAGCTCCACAATCCACACCGGGAGGCCGTTGGACAGCTTCTGCTTCTGGATTGTCGGCAGCCGCAACGGCGCCGGCGGTCCCGGTTGCGGCGGGTGCGTTCGGTCGGGCCCCTGCTGGGCAAAAGTTGCCATCGTCGCGCAAACGACGGTGGCAGCAATGAGCATCGCGTCTGTCTTCATAATGATGCGACTCTGACCTCTGAGACGAAACCTCTGAGACGAAATCTCTGAGACCAAATCTCTGAGACCAAATCTCTGAGACCAAACCTCTGAGACCAAACCTCTGAGGTCGATCCTCAGCGCTCCGGCTTTTTCGCCGGCTCAACGGTGAGCTCGACCCGCCGGTCGAGTGGCAGGAACTGGGAGGCGGCGGCGCTGATGTCGTTCACCGACAGCGCGCGATACCGCGCGAGATCCTCGTTGAACCAATCTGGATCCCCTGTCTCAGTGAAGTACGCGTTCAGTTGATCCGCGGTACCGCCGAACCCGCCGACGCGCTCCATCCGGTTGTAGAACGACGACTCGACCTGGTTCACTGATCTCTCGAGCTCGTGCGCTGACGGCGGTTCGCGCTGCAGTTTCTGGATCTCCTCGTCGATGACCTTCTGCAGCTCCGCGACAGTGTGACCGGGACGCGGTGTCGCGACGATCTGGAACGACGAGGACAGCGACTGCGACTGCTGCGACGCGCTGACGTCCTGCGCGATCTGCATGTCGTACACGAGACGCTTGAACAGCCGCGAATTCTTCCCCCCCGCCAGCACGTCGGCCACCATGTCGAGCGCGGCGTCCCCGGGCTCGAAATGCCGCGGCGTCAGCCACGCCAGATACAGACGCGGGAGCTGCACGCGGTCGGTGATCGTCTTTTTCTGCACGCCCGTGAGCGCGACGCCGGGAATCGTCATCGGCGCCGGCGCCGGTGCCGCTTTCACGTCGCCGAACCACTTCTCGATCAGCGTCCGCGCCGTCGCCGTTTGCAGATCGCCTGCCACCACGAGGCTCGCATTGGACGGCGCGTAGTACTTCTTGAAGAACGCCACCACATCGTCGTAGCTCGCCGCGGAGAGATCGTCCATGTAGCCGATCACGGGCCAGTGGTAGGGATGGCTTTCCGGATAGAGCATCTCACCCATCAGGATCTCGGCCATCCCGTACGGGCGGTTCTCGTACGACTGCCGTCGCTCGTTCTTGACGACGTCTCGCTGGGCGTCGACCGCCTTGGGTGTCATCGAGTCGAGCAGGTAGCCCATGCGATCCGATTCCAGGAACAGCGCGAGCTCGAGCGAGTTGGCCGGCACGTTGATCCAGTAGTTCGTCCGGTCGTTTTCGGTGGACCCGTTGTTGTCGCCGCCGGCGGCTTCGAGCCACTCGTCGAATTCGCCCGGCTTCACATGACCCGAGCCCATGAACATCAGGTGCTCGAACAGATGGGCAAAGCCGGTGCGCTTCGGCAGCTCTCGCGCGGAGCCGACGTGGTACCACATGTTGACGGTGACCATCGGCACGCTGTGATCCTCGTGGAGAATCACGCGCAGTCCATTGGGCAGCGTGAACTGCGTGTACTGAAGCTCGAGCTTCGATGGCGCGGCGGTCTGCGCGGCGGCGGGCACCGCGAGAGCGAGGATGAAGAGAAGGGCAGCGCGCGTCATCCTCGGATGATAACCCTCCGCGGAGACAAAGCGCACAAAGGGGAACAGCGGACGCAAAGGAACAGATAAAATACGCGCGTGCCCTCAGCCCTCAGCCCTGAGCCCTGCTTGGTTGGTGTGATCATGGGCAGCAAATCGGATTGGGACACCATGAGCGCGGCCGCCGCAATGCTGACCGAATTCGGGATTCCTCACGAGTGCCAGGTCGTGTCCGCGCATCGGACGCCGGCCTGGATGACCGAATATGCCTCGACCGCAGCCGGCCGTGGCCTGCAGGTGATCATCGCCGGCGCCGGCGGCGCCGCGCATCTGCCGGGCATGGTGGCCGCGCAGACGGTGCTGCCGGTGATCGGCGTGCCCGTGCAGAGCGCCGCGCTCAACGGTCTCGACTCGCTGCTCTCCATCGTCCAGATGCCGAAGGGCGTGCCGGTCGCGACCGTCGCCATCGGGCCATCCGGCGCGGCGAACGCGGGCCTGCTCGCCATCGCGATCCTGGCGACGACGCGCGCGGACCTGCGCGCGAAGCTCGTCGCCTATCGGGAAGCGCGAGCGGCGGAGGTCAGGGCGCAGACCTTATGAAATGTCTGTGATTCTCCCTGGCTCTACGATCGGAGTCCTTGGCGGCGGTCAGCTCGGTCGGATGTTCGCGATGGCAGCGCGCCGGCTCGGCTACCGCGTCCACACTCTCGCGCCCGAGCACGACACGCCGACGGGACAGATTGCCGACGTCGAGGTCAACGCGTCGTACGACGACATGGACGCCATCCGCGCCTTCGCGCAGGCCGTGGACGTCGTCACGTTCGAGTTCGAGAACGTCTCGGCCAACGCCGTCGCCGAAGCCGAAAAACACGCCATGGTCAGACCCAACGGCCGCTCGCTCGCCATCGCGCAGCATCGTCTGAAGGAAAAGCAGTTCCTGGCCGGCCACTCG
>Ga0105242_10002058_pt1 | contig 15862 bp, 13 predicted proteins | sample KBSM24metaG_FD_81521 | JGI IMG/M metagenome (GOLD analysis project Ga0105242, IMG submission 81521) | Miscanthus rhizosphere microbial communities from Kellogg Biological Station, Michigan, USA - KBS M2-4 metaG | ecosystem: Host-associated > Plants > Roots > Rhizosphere > Soil | place... | reverse complement strand
CATCGTTTCCCCATCCGGCGAATCCCTGCTGATCGACACCGGCTGGACCGTCGGTGACCGCGACGCCAAACGCATCTACGCCACGGCCCAGCGTGCCGGGTTGAAGAAGATCGACTACTTAGTCATGAGCCACTTCCACGCCGACCACGCCGGTGGGCTCACCGCGCTCTCGAAGCTGATCCCCATCGCCAAGTTCTACGACCGCGGCGATGCCATCGAAATTGAAAACAAGCGCTGGCTCGACGAATACCGCGCCGCGTCCCGCGGCAAGCGCACCATCGTGAAACCCGGCGACACCATTCCTATAAAGGGCCTAAACGTCGTCATCGTCTCTTCAAACCAGGATGTCCTCGCGAACCCCATCAACGGAGGCGGCCCCAACTCGCTGTGCGCCGACGCGGAGCAGAAGGAGTCAGCGGGCCCCGAGAACGCGCGCGGCGTGGGCCTGCTACTCACCTACGGAAATTTCAAATATCTGAACCTGATCGACCTCGATTGGTCCAAGGAAATGGAACTCGCGTGCCCCGTGAATAAACTCGGCAAGGTGACGCTCTACCAAACCGGACGCCACGGTTCCTTCGATGGCGCCGGAGCACCCGCGCTGTTGGGCGCGATCCAGCCGCAGGTCGTCGTCGTGAACAACGGTCCACGCAAAGGCATGGGACAAGTGGATGCGAACGTCAAGTCCGCCAACCCGCCGGGCAAAGTTGTCGCACCTTACGAGAAGAACGCATACCTCCGCCTCGCCAAACTGCCGGGAATCGAAGGCATCTGGCAAGGGCACCTTTCACTGCTCGATCCCGATCCCAAGCACAACACCGCGCCCGACATGATCGCCAACCTCGAAGACACAGTGGACTGCAAAGGAAATTGGATCCAAGCCTCCGTCGCGCGCGACGGCAAATTCACCATGACCAACGGCCGCAACGGCTTCAGCAAGAGCTACACCGCTCATTAAGGCACTTTCATTTTTCCGTCAGATGTGCGACGCTGAAAGGAGGAGGTGCTATGACTCCTTTATTTCTTCTTCCCGAATGTGTTGTGCGGGAAGACGGCCACGGTGCGGAAGTAGCGCTCGAAGCCACCCAAGGCAAGCGCTTGCTGCTTACCCTCCGCGTCAATCGCATTCTGGAGCGTGAAACCCTGGAAGTGAGCGTCCACGGCTCTCGTGATCGCACCACTTGGCAGCCGGTGGCAGCATTTCCTAAGAAGTCGTATTGCGGAACGTATTCGTTGCCGGTGGATCTGACCGATATCCCCGATGTCCGCCACTTACGCGTGCATTGGAAAATGAGCCGCTGGAATCAGCAAAAACCCAACCCGGTTTTCGGTTTCGATGTGTCCGCCGAAGAACTCCGCACCAAAGTAGTCGGCGCAGCTTAGCCCTCACAACCGGTTCATCAGGCTGGCGGCGTAGCCCGCGCCGAATCCGTTGTCGATATTCACCACCGTGACGTTGCTGGCGCAGCTATTCAGCATGCCCAGCAGCGCGGCCAGACCCTGAAAGCTTGCCCCGTAGCCCACGCTGGTAGGCACCGCGATCACCGGAGCCATCACCAATCCGCCCACGACGCTCGGTAGCGCGCCCTCCATCCCCGCGCACACGATCACCACCCGAGCCTCCGCCAACCGCTCCCGGTGATGCATGAGCCGGTGAATGCCCGCCACGCCGACGTCGTGAAAAGCATCCACCTCATTGCCCATCACCTCGGCGGTGACCTGCGCTTCCTCGGCCACCGGCAGGTCACTGGTCCCCGCGCACACCACTGCAATCTTGCCCTTGCCGTGCAGCGTCCGGTCACGCCACACGCGCAGCGATCCCGATGCCGGGAAGTATTCGGCGCTCGGCAGCTCCTTCTGCAACCGCTCCGCAACCTCACCAGGAATGCGCGTCACCAGAACATTCTGCGCCTTCGCCAGGAGCGCCGCCGCAATCGCGGATATCTGATCCGCCGTCTTGCCGGGCCCGAAAATCACCTCCGGCATGCCATGCCGCAGCGCCCTGTGATGATCCACCTTCGCGAAGCCCAGATCCTCGAACGGCAAGTGCCGCAGCCGGTCCAATGCCGCGTCGATATCCACTGCTCCCGCGCGCACTTCTTCGAGGAGCGCACGCAATAGGTTTTGATCCATAGGAAGTTTCAGGATAACAGCGCCAGATGCCCGGATACCCGCAAAAGAGGTGGCCCCAACCCACCTCAATTCCCTTGGCCCGAGCTAAACCACAGGGCATAATGATTCCTAGATGAACAAGCCGATGACCGACAATTTGCCCCAGATTTGCTCCGAAGTCGGCCTCACCTGCGATAGCTGTACTGCCGGAACCGCGCGCCAGGTGGCGGCCATCTGCAAAGGACTCCACGGCAAGGCCATCGGCCAGATGTTCGTGCAACTCTATCCCAACCCGGCCTGTGCCCCCGCCCACAAGCTGTTTGCTGCCCACTACGAGTCCGCGTCCGAGACCCCCAAGCGCCGCGATTTCATGTCCGTGCGCCCGTCCGTCATGGCTGCGGTAGCCTAAGCTACTTCGACGCCTGCACCGGCGGCTGCATCAATTCCGCCAGATACTGCTTCCATAATTTCGCCAGCCCCATGGTCCCATGCCCGCGCGTCTCCGGACCGGTGGGAATCTGTACATAACGCCCCAGCTTCACCCGCCGGATCTCCCGCTCCATGATGCCCAGCTCCGGCGGATTCCGTTCATCGTCAGCCGAATTGATGGCCAACACCCTGGCTTGGATGGTCTCCAGCTTAGGCGCAGGATTGTAATCACGCGAGGCCTCCAGTTGATAGATCACATCGTTCGCGTCTGCGTTCGACGGTTGAGCCAGCCGTTGATCCAGCAACTCATCGGCCTTCTCACGCGTCGGTGCAGCCCGGTGGATCGCCTGCGTGCCTCCGCTAGTCGCAATGCCGAAATACACCTGCGCCATCGGCAAGCTGCGCGGCTGTTTGGTGTAATTGCCCCCATTCCACTCCGGGTCGTTGCGGATGAAATCGATCACCATCCGCCGCAGCATCCAATTGCGCCCCGCGACCTCGGTGGGCTGAGCCGCGGTCGGCAGAAGCGCGTCCATGAAGTCCGGGTACTTCTCGCCCCAAGTCCACACATGCATCCCGCCCATCGAAGTGCCCATGACCAGCCGCAAGTGCTTGACGCCCAAATGTTCCTTCACCAAGCGGTACTGCCCATCCACCATGTCGTCATAGTTATACCTAGGGAATTTCGTGCGCATTCCATCGGAGGGTTTCGACGACTTCCCCGCCCCAATCGCATCCGGCATGATCAGGTAGTGCGTCGCCGCATCCAGCGGCTGCCCCGGTCCGAACAACTCGCCCGCGAAATCCGCACGCAAAAATCCGCCGCCAGTCCCGTTCGTCCCGTGCAGGATGAGCACCGGCTCGCCCGTGCGCGTTCCCACTGTGACGTAATGCAGGCGCAGCTCCGGCAGCGTCTCGCCAGTGTGGAAGCGGAAGTCGCGGACCACCCAATCGCCTTCGACCGGAGCCGGATAATCAGCCGCGCGCAACAGCGCAGCCGCGAAAATCAGGGCAAACAGGGCACGTGTTTTCATGCGACCACCTAGTATATTAGAAGAACTCGAAAGGACCAACCATGAAGCCCACACGCCGTAACGCCCTGACCACCGCCGGCCTGGGACTCGCCGCCTTCGCCGCCCGCGCGGAAGCCGCTGAGTGGACCCCAGCCGAGAAAGTTAACGTCGACGCCGTCAACGCCTTCTGCGCAGCGTGGCCCAGCCACGACGTAACGAAGATCATGTCCTTCTTCGCCGATCCCTGCGCCTATCGCGTCACCGAAACCCAGGAACCCGCCAAAGGCCGCGAAGCCGTGACGGCCAAGATCGCCAGCTTCGTCGATCGCGTGCAAGAGTTCAAGGTGCTCGACACCTTCGCCAAAGGGCCGATGGTCTTCAACGAGAGAATCGACTCCTTCGCCAGCGGAGCATTACGCTCCTGGCACGGCGTCGGCGTGTTCTTCCTGAAGGACGGAAAGATCGTGGAGTGGTACGACTACACGATTCTAGCCGACCGCCGGCCCTAACGCGTCTCAGCAGCAACGTCCGCGTCGCGATTGCGCCAGCCAGTGCGCATCGCAAAACCGCCGCCATTCCGTAGGCGAATGCACGACCCCGTGCGCCGCCAGATGCCGCTGATAAGCGTTCTCATCACCCAGTTCCCTCAGAAGCGCCATCACGAAGCAGAAGAATTTTCTCATGCTTCCTCCGGCAACCGCGTCAGCACGAACGGAGTCTCCGTGTTCTTAGCTTCTCGCGAGCCGCTCAGGATCCCAATCCACACGCGGATCGAATCCACCAGAATGATGGCCACCAGAATCATGAACACCGCCGTCACTCCCGCATCCAGCCGCGCATTGAAGATCAGCGCCGCGGTAGCCGACGTCTGCGGGCCTTTCGCCAGCGCATCCGCCTGCGCCAGGAATCCCAGCGCCGGAGCGTCATCGAAAATCTTCTGCCATCCCGCCGTGAAGCACACCACCGTCAGCCAAGCCAGCGGCACGCACGTGATCCACATGAATCGCGCGCGATACATTTTCACCAGCACGGTCGTCGCCACGCACAACGCCACAGCCGCCAGCAACTGGTTCGCGATCCCGAACAGCGGCCACAGCGAATTGATGCCGCCCAGCGGATCGACCACGCCCTGGTAGAGGAAATAACCCCACGCCGCCACTACCACAGCGCTGGTCCCCAGCATCCCCGGTTTCCAATTCGTCTGCCCGAGTTTGGGCCACACTGACCCCAGCAGATCCTGCAGCATGAATCGCCCCACGCGCGTTCCCGTGTCCATGATGGTCAGGATGAACAGCGCTTCAAACATGATGGCGAAGTGGTACCAGAAGGCCAGCACCTCCTGGTTCCCGTGGATGAACGACGAAAAAATCTGCGCCATGCCCAGAGCCAGCGACGGCGCTCCGCCGGTCCTGTAAAACAAAGTCTTCTCGCCCACGCCATCCGCCAGCCTCTGCATCTCCGCGGGATTCACCGGGAATCCCCAGTTGCTGATGGTCGCCGTAGCGGCCGCGGGCGTCGTGCCCACGATTCCCGCCGGTGAGTTCACCGCGAAGAATACGCCCGTCGGCAGCGAAGTCGCCGCGATCAGCGCCATGATGGCGACGAAACTTTCCAGCAGCATCGAGCCGTATCCAGTAGCCGTAGCGTCCCGTTCACGCGCCATCAGCTTCGGAGTAGTCCCCGACGAGATCAGCGAATGAAACCCCGACACCGCCCCGCAAGCAATCGTAATAAAACAGAACGGAAAGATTTTGCCCGCGAAGATCGGCCCTGTGCCGTCGACGAAGCGCGTGAACGCCGGCATCTGCAATTGCGGATGCACGATGAACACGCCTAAGCCCAGCAGCAACACCACACCCAGCTTCACGAAAGTACTGAGATATCCGCGCGGCGCGAGCAGCAGCCACACCGGTAGCGCGCTCGCCATAAAACCATAAACGATCAGCGCGATCGCCAGCGCCACACCCGAATAGGTGAACCACGGAGCGTAGGTCGAAGTGGAAATCGCCTGCCCTCCGAAAATCGCCGCCAGCACCAGCACGAAGCCGATGGCAGAACACTCCAGCACCTTGCCCGGCCGTAGGTAGCGCAAGTACAAACCCATGAAAATAGCGATGGGCATGGTTGCGAAGATCGTGAAAGTTCCCCACGGACTGCCCTTCAACGCGTTCACCACCACCAGCCCGACTACAGCCAGGATGATGATCATCATCAGCATCACCGTGATCAGCGCGACGAAACCGCCCACCTTGCCGATTTCCTCGCGCGCCATCTGCCCCAGCGATTTTCCATCGCGCCGCAGCGAGCAAAACAGGATCACGAAATCCTGCACGGCGCCGCCGAGCACCGCGCCCACCATGATCCACAACGCTCCCGGCAAGTACCCGAACTGCGCGGCCAGGGTGGGCCCCACCAGCGGACCCGGCCCCGCGATCGCTGCGAAATGCTGTCCGAACACGATCCACTTATTAGTGGGTTCAAAGTCATGCCCGTCGCGCAACCGCTCCGCCGGCGTAGCCCGCCGGTTGTCCAGCGCCATCACCTTTGCCGCTAAAAACGAAGCGTAGAAGCGATATCCGATCAGGTAAATGCAGACCGCAGCCGTCACCATCCACATGCTGCTGACCGGCTCGCCGCGGTCGTTCGCCAACACCGAAACCGCGAAAGCGCCCAGCACTGAGATCGCCGCCCACAGCACCCAGCCCACCGCCCGCGGCAACCGCCAGCGGCTAGGAGGCGGCCCGGCTGGTGTGGAACGACGCACGTCCGTAGGTGTATAGCTCATCGCAACGATTGTACAGCGTTATCCCCGGTGACGCAGCCCGTGCTGCCGTGACCTATAATATGCGGAGGTGGTGAACCGAATGCAAACGTCCAAGCTCCGACGAACCCTGATCGCATGTGTCATCGCAGCCCTCCCGGCCTTCGCCCAAACCGGTGCCAAGAACGGCGAGTGGCGCAGCTACGGCGGAGACACCGGCAACACCCGCTACTCACCGCTCGATCAAATCAACGCCTCGAACTTCAACAAGCTCGAATCCGCCTGGCACTTCAAGACCGAGAACCTGGGCCCACGCCCCGAATACAACCTGGAAGGCACGCCGCTCATGGCCAACGGCGTCATCTACGCCACCGCCGGCACGCGCCGCGCCGTAGTCGCGCTCGACGCCGGCACGGGCGAACAGCTCTGGATGCACAGCGAGAACGAAGGCGAACGCGGCCGCAACGCCCCGCGCCAACTCTCCGGCCGCGGACTCTCCTATTGGAGCGACGGTCGCGAAGAAAGAGTGTTTTATGTCACCCCGGGATACCGTCTAGTCGCTTTGAACGCCAAGACCGGCGCGCGCATCCCCGCTTTCGGCGCCGACGGCCTGGTGGATCTGAAGATGGATGACGATCAGGTGATCGACCCCGTCACCGGCGAAGTCGGCCTGCATTCAGCGCCTGTGGTCGCCGGCGACACCATCATCGTTGGAGCCGCGCACCGCTCCGGCGGCGTCCCGCGCAGCAAGACCAACGTGAAGGGTTTCGTACGCGCATTCGACGTGCGCACCGGCAAGCGCCTGTGGATCTTCCACACTATCCCGCGCCCCGGCGAGTTCGGCTACAACACTTGGGAAAGCGATTCGGCCGACTACACCGGCAACGCTGGCGTGTGGGGACAGATCAGCGTCGACGAACAACTAGGCCTGGCGTATCTGCCGGTCGAACTTCCCACCGGCGATTACTACGGCGGTCACCGCCCCGGCAGCGGCCTGTTCGGCGAGAGCATCGTCGCCGTCGACCTCAAGACCGGAGCCCGCAAGTGGCATTACCAGTTGGTCCACCACGGCATCTGGGATTTCGATATCCCCTGCGCGCCGATCCTGGTCGATATCACCGTGAACGGCCGCTCCGTCAAGGCGGTCGCGCAGCCCACCAAACAAGCCTTCCTATATATGTTCGACCGCACCACCGGCCAACCCATCTTCCCGCTGGAAGAAAAACCGGTGGAACAGTCGACCGTGCCGGGAGAAAAGACCAGCGCCACGCAGCCGTTCCCGAGCAAGCCTCCGGCCTACGATCGCCAAGGTTTTTCGCTGGACGATCTGATCGACTTCACCCCGGAATTGAAAGCGCAAGCGCGCGAGATCGTCTCGCACTACAAAATCGGACCCATCTTCACGCCGCCCAGCCTGAGCAAGGCCGACGGCCCCATCGGGACGCTAGCCTTCGCAACCGCGTCCGGCGGAACCAATTGGGTGGGCGGATCCGTCGATCCCGAAACCGGCATCGCCTATGTGCCCTCGCAAAAGGCGCTGACGAACCTGGCGCTGGTGCCCTCCGATCCGAAGACAAATGACTTCCGTTTCATTCAAGGCACGGCCACCGAAGGCGCGCGCGCCGGAGCTGGTGCTGGTGGTGATGGAGCCGCCGTCCCCGGCAACGCCAATACCGCCCGCCTCAGCGTGCAGGATCTTCCACTGTTCAAGCCGCCCTATGGACAGATCAGCGCCATCGATCTCAACAAGGGCGAAATCATCTGGCAGGTCGCGAACGGCGAAACACCGGATGCAATTCGTAATCATCCGGCACTCAAAGGCATCAACATTCCGCGCACCGGCCGCGCCGGAATCGTTGGCGTCATCGTGACCAAGACACTGGTGATCGGCGGCGAGGCCGGCACCATCACCCTGCCCGACGGTAAGAAGGGCGCGTATCTGCGCGCGTACGACAAGAAGACCGGAAAAGACGCGGGCGCGATCGAGATGCCGGCCGGGCAAACCGGCTCGCCGATGACCTACATGCTGAACGGCAAGCAGTACATCGTCGTCGCCGTGGGAGCCGCCGGATATCCGGCCGAGTATCGCGCATACAGGCTGCCGAACTGAAGTCGTATCAAGCCATCATTGTCGGCGGAGGCCACAACGGCCTGGTCACAGCTGCGTATCTCGCGCGCGCCGGGATGCGCGTGTTGGTTCTCGAATCCCGTGAACTGGTAGGCGGCTGCGCCGTCACCGAAGAAATCTGGCCCGGCTACCGCGTCTCCACGGCATCCTATTTAGCAAGCCTGATGCAAGAAAAGGTAGTGCGCGAACTGGACCTCGAACGCCACGGCTATCGCGTCGACGCGAAAGATCCCGCGTTCTTCTCGCCCTTCCCCGATGGCCGACATCTGTTCATGTGGCAGGATCGCGCCAAGACCGTTGCCGAGATCGCCAAATTCTCAGCGCATGACGCCGAGGCTTATCCACGTTACGAAGCGCATCTGGAGAAACTAGCGATGGTGGCCGAGTCCGTCCTGCTCACCACGCCGCCGGATTTCCCGCCGCAAGGCATCGGCGACTTCATCGAGTATTTAAAGCTGATGGGACGCCTGCGCGGCCTGTCGCGCGCCGAAATTGTTGGCTTAGTGAAAGTCTTCACCCAGAGCGCCGCGGACTTTCTGGACGACTGGTTCGAGTGCGAAGAGATCAAAGTAACGCTCGCCACCGACGGCGTCATCGGAGCCAACGGCGGCCCGCGCTCCCCCGGCACAGCCTACATCCTGCTGCACCACTGCATGGGAGGTGTGAACGGAATTCGCGGCTTGTGGGGCTTCGTCCGCGGAGGCATGGGAGCCGTATCGAACGCCACCGCCGATTCCGCGCGCGCCAGCGGCGCCGAGATCCGCGTCAACGCGCCCGTCGAAAAGATTCTAGTCAAGGATGGCCGCGCCACCGGAGTAGCTCTCTCCAACGGTGAAGAAATTCAAGCGCCCATCGTTGCCAGCAATCTCGACCCGCGCCGGACTTTCCTGCACCTGGTCGACAGAGCAGTTCTGCCCGCAGACTTCGTAGCTGGTATGCAGCGCTTCCGCTCCGAAGGAACGTCGCTCAAGATGAATCTCGCGCTGAACGGACTCCCTGAGTTCACTGCCTTCCCCGGCGCACCCGGCCCGCAGCACCGCGCCACTATGCACCTGTGCCCCTCGATCGAATACGTCGAGCGTGCCTGGGACGATGCCAAGTACGGCCGCCCATCCCGTTCACCGCTGATCGAGATGACCATCCCCACGATGTACGATGCGACGCTCGCGCCCGCCGGCCATCACATCATGGGAATCTTCCTGCAATACGCGCCGTATACACTCCAAGGCACCGATTGGGATGCAGAGCGTGAGCCCTACGCCGACCGGGTCCTCGAAGTGATCGAGCAATACTGCCCCAACATCCGCGACATCGTGGTCGAGCGCCAGACCCTCACGCCGCTCGATCTGGAACGCCGCTTCGGACTCACCGGCGGCAATATTTTTCATGGCGAGATGTCGCTCGATCAGATGTTCGTGCTGCGCCCGCTGGCCGGTTGGGCACGCTACCGGACGCCCGTCAAAGGCCTGTACCTATGTGGATCCGGCGCACATCCTGGCGGCGGGGTGATGGGCGCGCCCGGACACAACGCAGCCCGTGAAATTCTCAAAGACCGCTGACTTGTCCGCGCGGACTACTCGTAAGTCACTTGCAGATTCGTGAAGGAACCGTCCGGCAAATTCCGCACGCCCATGCCGTTCAATCCCAGAAAAGGTAATTGAATGTTGCCCGCCGGAAGACCGAACACGCGAATCCTGCCGCGTTTATTCGCCACGCTGGGAAACTGCTGGTCGAGCACGAACGCGAGGTGCTGCAGCGGTTGCAACACGATCGAAGAATCGTTGACAATCACCTTCCCGGTCTCGTCGTAAGCCACGATCAGCGCTGTCTGCGCCTGCGTCGAACTCGGATTGGTAAGGGCCAAGCCCACCAGTGCACCGCTAGACTCATCGAACGGCATCGAAAAACTGGTGTTGTAGGTGGAATCGCCGATCACTGACGCCTGCTGGTCCTGCTGATCGCCATGAACCATGTAGACCGCCATCGCGGAATAGTCTTCGTAGCCTTCCACCTTCGCCCACCCCTCAGCCAACCCAGAACTGCTGCCCGATGAAATCAGGAATTTGGCGCCGTTCCCCGGCACCGAAATCGTAGTGCTGCTGCCGATGCCCGGAATGGACCAGGGTGTTCCGTTGTCCTGCCAGAAGGTCACCGTATAAGCCTGCGCGTATTTGCTGCGGTTGGTGATCGTCAAAGTGGTCTGCCAGCCGCCCCCATCTACAATCTGAGATAGAACTTTGGTGTAGCCTGCGGGCCGGATGGTGGTGACGTTCCCCAGGATAATGAAGCGCTTGCTGCTCACGCCATTGACCGTGCAGTCCGCCGAATCGCAGGAGGCTTCCTGCGCCAGCGGATTAAACCCGACGATTCCGCCGTCGTTGGTAAGAGCCGAGAGAAAATTCCCGTTAAAGTAGCGGTCGCCCGTGCGAGCCGGCAAGCTCGCGAATGCACGCACGGTATTCGCAAACCCAGAGGGAGCCGGCGCCGCCCCCGGAACTCCATAATGATAGCTGCTCGTGAATGTAGTGCCGGGAGTCACCGTGATGTCCACGTTCGAATAGGTATTGCTGACGGAGTCATAAACAAACGAACCTGTCGCCTGTCCTCCGTCGTCAAACAATACATTGTCCAGATACCAGGTGCGGGGACCGAAGGCGGCAGCTGCGGTAACGCTGCCGGCGGTGACGCTGATGATCGACTCAGCGGTGGCATACTGGCACGTCGCATTTAAGCACACGCCTTGATATGAACCCAAATCGAGCGGAATGGTCCCGCCTCCCGTGGAGAGAGTTCCCAGAAACCCCCATTGCAGCATGCCGGACAGCCCGGTGACCGGATTGGGAGTCGTCCAAAAGACCACTACCGCCGGACGCGCAATGGGACTTTGCACCGTATAGTGGTTGCCAGTGACCAGCGCAGTCGCCGCCGTCGAAGCCGTCCCCGGCGTGGTTGTGATATCGATCGACGTATACAGTCCCGTCACCGTGTCATAGACGAAGGACCCCACCGCGCGGCTACCGTCGGAGAACGTGACTCCGTTCAAATACCAAGTCACAGGAGCAGCGTGCATCGTGGGGCTTAACGATAAGGCTAGGAATGCAAGAAACAGCAGACGAGTTCTGTAGGTGTTCATTTATCTCCGGGATAATCTCTCTATTCTCCCGGAACCGCGGAGTGTTAGTCAATGCAAGTCTGGCTGTGTCTTGGGTCGCGAAGTGTCGAATTTACTTTTTGTTTGCATCTAGCGGCGCGGGTGGTGGCATACTCGCGAAAGCCAGCGCCAACGCCAGCGCATCCGTCTCGTTCCTATTCTCCGCAGTCTGAGCCCCATCACGAATGAACACCTCGAACGCCATCGCGACCGACGTGCCGGTGTTGCGGAATCCGTGCAGCGTCCCTTTGTCCATATAGAACACCTGACCCGGCACCGCTGCCGTCTTCTCCGTCCCCTTTGTGAATTCGATCGAGCCTGTGATGGGCAGGAACAAATGGAACCGGACATCATCATGCGTGTGCATCTTCCGGGTGGCGCCCGCCTGGATCTCGACCCGCAGCACGCGCACCTGCGGCTTGTCGAGCAGCACCGCGCGCGCGACGCCAACGTCCTGTGTCGGCACCGCCACCGGCCCCGGTATCTGCGCCGATGCAAATCCGGCCGTCAAAAGTATCGGAATCATCCAAGCGCGAGCATTCATAGTCTGTCTACGGTATCCACTTTCCCCGTCGAGAGCAAGCACCGGCTCCCCATCCGTTACGATCATTAGATATGCCGCTGCGCCTCATGCCCACCCGTCACTCCCCGTTTTACAGTCCCTTTCTAGCCCTGCACGCCGCCGGATTCCTTGCACTCGAAGGCATCGAGTCTACCCTACGCCTTCCCGCCGAAGGCGAAAGCACCGGCGCGGTTTTGCGTCGCGGCGAAGTCGACGTGATCCAAAGTGCCGTCTCCGCCGCCTTGACCGAATTAGAGAAGGGCGCCAACAACATCCCCATCCACATCGCGCAAATTAATCAACGCGACGGCTTCGTTCTAGTCTCCCGCCACCCCGAACCAAACTTCGAGTGGCAAAACCTAGCGGGCAAAACGCTCATCGCCGACCACGGACACCAGCCCTTCATCATGCTGCGCTGGGCCGCCCACAAGCGCGGCGCCGATCTCTCGGCAGTGAATCTCCTCAATTTAGGCTCCGCGCAAGAAATGGAAGCCGCCTTCCGCGCCGGCCAAGGCGACTACATCCACTTACAAGGCGGGGTGCCGCAGCAGTTGGAGCGCGACCGTGCAGGCTACATCGTTGCCTTCACCGGCGAAGGCCTTGAGCCGCTAGCGTTCTCCAGCATCGCCGCCCCGCGCGCGTTCGTCGAAAGCGATCGCCTGCAACCGCTGTTGCGCGCGTTCGTAAAAGCGAAATCGTGGGCGAACGAGTCTCCAGCGGAGGAAGTGGCCCGCACTCTAACGCCGCACTTCCCCGCCCTACATATCGAGGCGCTCACCGCTGCCATCGCCGCCTGCCAGAAGCTAGGCTGCTGGGAAGGAGACGCCGCCATTTCTCGCGCCGACTACCAGCAAGCCGAAAAGATCTTCCTGTGGGCCCGCGGCATCGGGCGCGCGCACCCGTACGAACAGGTGTGCCATGCTGGAGCTAGATGAGCCGTCCTCCGGAACCCGCTCCGCCCAAAGCCGCTGAGAAACCTGCGGTGACGCCCAAGAAAAACCGCTCCATGACGCGCAAGGCTTTCGGTGAGCTACTCAAACGCGTCATCACCAAGTCGGATCCGAAAGCCACTTAACGTGTTCGCCGCGCATACCGGATTCGGACGCAACTACGGCCGCTCGCTGGTCATCACGCAGCAGGGAGTAGTCGCCACCAGTCAAGCGTTAGCCTCGCAAGCCGGAGCGCAGATCCTAGCGCAGGGCGGTTCCGCCGTCGACGCCGCGATCGCAGCTAACGCCGTGCTGGGCGTCGTCGAACCCATGATGGATGGAATCGGCGGCGATCTGTTCGTGCTCTACTGGGATGCGAAAACCGGTGAACTGACCGGCTTGAACGCCTCCGGCCCCGCTCCGCGAGCGTTATCTCCCGCGTTTTTGGCGACCGGCGGCGTGACCACCATGCCGCTAGCCGGCATCCACGCTGTCACCGTCCCCGGAGTCGTCGACGGCTGGGCACAGCTTCACAAGCACTACGGCAACTTGCTGTGGGACCGCCTGTTCGCGTCAGCAATCGCCTACGCCGAGCGTGGCTTCCCGGTCACCGAAGCTATCGAGGAACAGTGGACCTCTCCCGTGTCGTTCGATCGACTCACCAGCCACGCCGAGTCGTCACGCGTGTTTTTGGTGAACGGCAACCCGCCACAGCGAGGCGATGTGTTCCGCAATCCCGACCTCGCCGACGCCTACCGCAGTCTAGCCGCCTCCGGATCACGCGCGTTCTACGAAGGCGACATCGCCGCCGCCATTCTCGAGACCTCGCAATCGCTCGGCGGCACCATGACCGCCGAAGATTTGTCTACGTTCTCAGCCGAGTGGGTCGAGCCCATCTCCATCGACTATCGCGGCTGGCGCGTGTACGAGCTCCCGCCCAACGGCCAGGGCATGGCCGCACTGGAAATGCTGAACATCATGGAGACGTCGCTCGCAGATCCAGACGGCCCTTTCACCGCCGCCGAGATGCACAAGCGCATTGAAGCCATGAAGTTGGCGTACTCCGACGTCTACCGCTACAACGCCGACCCACGCGTCTGCGACATACCAGTAGCGAAACTGCTCTCCAAAGAACACGCACGCGAACGCGCCGCGCTCATCGATCCGCGCACCGCCAACGGACGGGTCGCCGCCGCCCGCGTGTCCGGCAGCGATACGACATATTTGACCGTAGCCGACCGCGAGGGCAACATCGTGAGCTGGATTCAAAGCATCTTTAGCAATTTCGGCTCTGGGATCACCGTCGACGGCATGGGCTTCACGTTGCAAAACCGCGGCGCGGGATTTACGCTCGACCCTGCTCATCCCAACGTGCTAGCGGGCGGCAAGCGCCCGTTTCACACCATCATCCCCGGCTTCATGGAACGCGGCGACGCGCACATCGGCTTCGGCATTATGGGTGGACCCAATCAGCCCCTGGCGCACGCACAGTTTGTATCGAACGTGGTCGACTACGGCATGAACCTGCAGCAGGCGCTGGAGTCGCCGCGCTTCACCAAAAGCGGTCCTGCCGGCTGCGACGTGCTAATCGAATCGCGCGTCCCTGAAGCGACGCGGCAAAAGTTGACCGCGATGGGCCACGAAGTCCAAGTGCGCCGCGAGTACACGCAAGAGATGGGCCGCGGACAAGCCATCCTGCACGATTCGAAAACCGGCACCAATTACGCCGCGTCCGACCCCCGCGCCGATGGCGCCGCCACCCCCGAACCGATCGTGGTTTGAATCCGGCCGCTTGCTGCGCAGCAAGCGGGCTAATCGATAAAACTATAAGCCGGCAGCGTCAAGAATTCCTGAAAATCCGCGCTGGTCATCATCTGCCGGAAAATCTGCGCCGCTTTAGTAAACTCCGCGCCATCATTCCCGCGCTTAGCAAGCTGTTCATCCACCACCTGATTCACCATGGCAGCCGTCACCGGACGCCCATCGTCGAGCTTGGCCCCGAACTTCACCCACTGCCACACCTGCGCCCTGCAAATTTCGGCAGTCGCAGCGTCTTCCATCAGGTTGTAAATCGGCACGCACCCCACCCCGCGCAGCCAAGCCTCGAGATACTGCAAGCCCACATCGATATTCCAACGCAGCCCCGCCTCAGTGATCGTGCCGTCCGTAGCAGCCAGCAAATCCTGAGCCGTGATGTGAACGTCTTCCCGCTTCTTCGAAATCTGATTCGGCTCCGGCATCCCCTCGTCGAAAATCTGCTTCGCGATCGGCACCAGTCCCGGATGAGCCACCCACGTCCCGTCGTGCCCGGCCCGCACCTCGCGCAACTTGTCCTGGCGGACTTTCTCAAGCGCCTGCTCATTCGCCACCGGGTCGTTCTTGATAGGCACTTGCGCCGCCATGCCGCCCATTGCATGAATCCCACGCCGGTGACAAGTCTGGATCAGCAACTCCACGTAGGACTTCAAGAAATGTCGCTCCATCGTAACTTCCGCCCGATTCGGCAGCACAAACGTCGGGAAGTTGCGGAACTTCTTAATGAAGCTAAAAATGTAATCCCAGCGCCCACAGTTGAGCCCCGCTGAATGATCCTTAAGCTCATACAAAATCTCGTCCATCTCAAACGACGCCAGAATCGTTTCGATCAGCACCGTCGCCCGGATGGTCCCGCGCGGCACTCCCAGCGCATCCTGCGCAAAATTGAAAACATCGTTCCACAGCCGCGCCTCGACATGACTCTCCAGCTTCGGCAGGTAGAAATACGGACCCGACCCATT
>Ga0105242_10002054_pt1 | contig 15877 bp, 15 predicted proteins | sample KBSM24metaG_FD_81521 | JGI IMG/M metagenome (GOLD analysis project Ga0105242, IMG submission 81521) | Miscanthus rhizosphere microbial communities from Kellogg Biological Station, Michigan, USA - KBS M2-4 metaG | ecosystem: Host-associated > Plants > Roots > Rhizosphere > Soil | place... | reverse complement strand
TTGCCGTTGAATGAGCCGAATGGCACCTATTTCGTATGCAAACTCCACATCTCGCTTCATGCTACTGATTGTAGCAGACGAATGTAGCGTTTGGGGTGTATCCAACAATCATCATGACCGCCTTGCATCGATACGAACTTGCGTGGTCCACGAAAGTCTATTTGGAATACCTCTGGTGAGCAATAAGCGTCTTCATTATTGCGAAGAATAACCTGTGGCTGGGGGCTGTTCCAGGGCCTGGTGGGTGACAGATTGCGCCACATCTGCAACCCAGCCGAAACGTTAAAAGCGTAGTAAGTGTGGTAGAGCCATTTGCAGCCCCAATGTCTCAACTGGTGGTGACTATGGTAGTACTTGGCTTCGCGCCAGACTTTTATGGCAGTAGAGAATAGCCACGGTCGACTGGGCCAGTAGGGTATGCCAACCAGTACTACGGTTTTCGCCTGATTGATGGGTGGAATCAACAGACAGCCACCTGAATGGGCAAAGATATAATCAGCTTTGGCTGGGTCGTTGACGATAGCAAATCCGGCCGTAGTACAGGCCTGTTCAAATTGCCTGCCTATTAATGGGCCTTCGTTTAGGCCGTATAGAACACAGAGCGTGTTTCCTGGTTTGAATTTAGACATTGAGTGTAACAGATACGGGACAGTGGTCCGAACCGAGGTAGTTAGGGTGAATATCGGCTGCCTGCACCTTGCTTTTAAGTGATTCAGAAACCAGGAAGTAATCGATACGCCAACCCACGTTCCGTTCGCGGGCGCGGGCAAAGTGGCTCCACCAGGTGTAAAAACCGTTGCCCTGTTTGAACATGCGCAGGGTATCTACAAAACCGGCGTCCACAAAGCTTTGGAAGCCTTCTCGTTCCTCGTTGGTAAAGCCTTTTTTACCGACGTTTGGTTTGGGGTTGGCCAGATCGTCTTCGGTGTGGGCTACGTTTAGATCTCCACAGAAAACCACGGGCTTGGTTGTTTCCAGGCGTTTACAGTAGGCTAAAAATGCGGGATCCCACTGCTTGTGACGGAGTTGTAAACGGCCTAAGTCGTCTTTGGCATTGGGGGTATATACGGTAACTACCCAGAACTTATCAAATTCGGCGGCCAGTACCCTGCCCTCTTTATTCGGGTTTCCAAACGTGTCCCCAGTGACGCCGTATTGCTCGATGATGTCTTCGGGAAAGCCGTTCACCACCTGCAGTGGCTCTTGCTTGCTAAAGATGGCGGTGCCACTATAGCCGGGTTTATCGGCGCTGTACCAAAACTGGCGATAGCCAGGCAGTTCTAGCTCGACCTGCTCTTGTTTAGCTTTGGTTTCTTGCAGACACAGCACATCTGGCTGTTCGGCATCTAAAAACGGCCGCAAGGCATTCTTTTTAAGGACTGCGCGGATGCCGTTTACGTTCCAGGAGTAGATTTTTGTCATGCTGAAAGTATAGCCTCTGCTATACTACGAAACAATGACGTACAAACGTGTGCTGCTAAAACTTTCGGGTGAGCAACTGGCTGGTAAGTACGATTTTGGGGTTGATCCGGAAATTGCCTCGTATTTGGCGGAGGAAATTAAAGCTGTCGTAGAAGCTGGCTGTCAGATGGTGCTGGTGGTTGGTGGTGGTAATATGGTGCGCGGCGCGGAAATTGCCGGACATGGCATCCGCCGAGTTACGGGTGACCAAATGGGTATGCTAAGTGGCCTTATAAACTGCATGGCCATGACTGACATTTTTGAGTCGCACGGTGTGCCCGTTCGCTGTCTGAGTAACATCTATGCTGAACAGATTGCCGAAAATTATTCCTATAGACGGGCTAACAAACATCTGCAAAATGGCCGAGTGGTAATTGTGGCTGGTGGTATTGCCCGCCCCTACGTTACGCACGATACCGCAGCGGTAAGCATGGGCTTGGAACTGGACTGCGAAGTAGTGCTCAAGGCCACCAAGGTAGATGGCGTGTACGATAAAGACCCGGCTAAGTTCACGGACGCTGTGCTAATTCCGCACATGAGTTTTGATGAAGCAGTCTCCAACCAAGCGGTCACTGTTATGGACAAAGCCGCACTGGGCTTGGCGCTGGAGCAGAAAAAGCCGCTCATCGTGTTTAACCCACTTACCAAAGGCACGTTAGCCCGAGTTGTGGCCGGCGAAGCTGTTGGTACGAAAATTTCGTAGTCTATAGTGCTAGGTCGGGTGCGTCAAGCGTTAGCTTGTCGCCTGGTTTGGCTTCACCGCGCAAAATCTTGCCCGCTACGGTGTTTTCTACGGCGCGCTGCAAAGCACGGCGCATTGGTCGGGCTCCCAAACGTGGATCGTTTCCTTCTTGAACTATGGTGGCAATGGCAGCGTCGGTCAGCTCCACCGATATGTTCTGAGCTGCCAGGGTCTTGTTGACGCCCGCCAGCATAAGTCGGACGACTTGGGCGAGCTCCTCTGGTTTTAGCGGACGGAACAGCACAATTTCGTCGAAACGGTTTAGTAGTTCTGGCTTAAATTGGCCACCGCTAATCAGCTGGTCGGTGAATTCCCTTTCGAACGATTCTAGTTCTTCGCCGGCTTCAATGCGCTGGCGAATGCTATCTGCTCCGGCGTTGCTGGTGACAATAACCACCGCGTCCTTGAAGGACACATGGCGCCCATGTGAATCGGTTAGCTGACCTTCGTCCAATAATTGCAACAACAGGTTAAGGATGTTCGGATGGGCCTTTTCAATTTCATCTAACAGTACTACGCTAAACGGTTTTTGGCGCACCTGCAGGAGTAAGCTAGTGGCTTCTCCTTGTCCGTCGCTGAGCAAACGTGAAACATCACTTTCCTGCTGGTATTCACTCATGTCCAGTCGGATCATAGACTGCTCATCACCAAAATAGGTGGCAGCCACGGCTTTGGCGAGCTCGGTTTTACCGACACCGGTGGGCCCCAGGAACAAAAAACTACCAATGGGTCGGTTGGGGCTAGCTACGCCCGCTCGAGCACGGCGCAGGGCGTTAGAAACCACCTCTACGGCGCGTTTTTGGTTGATCATGCGTTCGTGGATCTGATCTTCTAGGTGTAGCAGCTGCTCGGCTTCGGCTGGTTTGGCGCTGCCGGCTTTGACGCCCCGGGTTTGTTCTATGGCTTCTTCAACCGATTGGGCGGTTACTACGTTTTGCTGTGAATGGCTGAGGGATTGTTCCAGTAAACGGATTGCCTTGCCTGGGTAGGCAATATCGGCTTCGTAGCGGCCGCTTAGACGGTAAGCAGCCTTGACTGCTTCGTAGGCGATGATTACTTTGTGTCGGTATTCAAGGCTACTTGCAGTGTCGGCCACAATGTCTAAAATCTCGTGCTCTCCTTGCTCGCGCAGTACCACTGGTGTTAGTAAGCCGGCCAATGCCATATTTGTAGCGCGGAGCTGCTCGTAATCATACGGGGTCATGGCAAGAATAATTTGGAGCGCTCGAGCTTGTATTATGGGAAGCAAAATCTGTGTGGCGTCCAAACTACCGGGCCCAGTGCGGAAAAACAGCTGTGCATCGTCAAAGAATAAGATGATATTGCCGGCATTTGCGGCTTCGGCCAAGAGACCATTCAAAATATGTTCCAGCTCGCCAGGCTGGCGAGCGGCGGCTATGATGTTGCTGGCGTCTAACGCTACGATCTGCTTGTGTTCTAGTATGTGGTCCTGGGCTTCGGCTAGGACGTCTTGCGCCAACGCATAGGCATGGCTGGTTTTACCAATGCCATCAGGACCAACGAGCGCTAGTGCGGTATCACCATGGCTAAAAGCAGTTTTCATGGCGGCGACTCCTGGGCTGTTCACGAGCGTGCCAAAATGTGCGCCGTGGTTTTCGATCGCTGTGGACACATTGTGACCGAATCGCTCCAACTGTGGCGTAAAGCCGCTAGCCCAGTCGCGGCCGATGCCACCGTAACTGACGGGTTTTTGTTTGAGTGCATCCAGCCGACGTCCTAGCCAGGCGCTGACGCCTTCAAGGTCATCAGGCCCCAGTTTGAGCTGGGTCAAAAGTTCGGCAACAGCTGGCGAGGTACGAAGTAGGGCTATGGCTATGTACCCCGCTTCAATTGATATGTCTTGGTAGTCGTCGGCAATGCGCATGGCTTCGGTAATTACTTGCGGCATGGCTGCGGGATCGGTACTCAGGTAGTTGCTTATAGTGTCTGCTGGTATGAGCAAGTGATGGGCCACAAAAGCTGGCTGCCAACTGGTCTGGAGTGCTTGCCACAAGGTGCTGGGCGAGTAGTCTTGGCCTGGTTTTAGTAATCGCAGGCACTCGCCGCTTAAGCGGTCCATAAGACTACCCTGGTGTGCCGGCACGTTAGAAAGGTCATGTTTCCACCAGGCAGCCAGCATAAAAACCAACAGTCCCGCTCCTGCTAGACTGTAACCGTAGTTAGATTTGCTGTATATAAGGGCTGCTCCGCCAAACACGGCAGCCAAGCTGACAATTGCCAGCAAGTAGTAACCTCCCTGTCCAATTCGCTTGCCTAAGCGTGCTTTGCGGGCCCTAGAGTGCTTGAAGTTGAACGGTTCCATAGCCCTACAACAACCCCTTTACGATCAGCGCTACGCTTGCAAACGGAACTAGTGGCCAAAGGATAATTTCTAGCAAACTTAGCACTCCCACCACTACAAAGGCAACACTAGCGGCAAGAAGCGCCATAAAGCGTACGGTAAAACCAATGGCCCTGCTGACCATGTTGTCGCCAAATGCTCGCATGCGGGCATTCAGCCCAGCTCCCGGATAGGTAACGATACGCCGCCACGGCGCAAACAGCGTCCGCAGCAATATGTTCAAAGAAAACATATCGGCCAGGCCGTTCAGCCGTTTTTTGCTGCTGGCAAGTACCCCGGCCCAGCCGGCTCGGTACCACCAAGCAAAGAGGTCAAGCATAAACATTATTACCGGTATTGTAGCATCATTTTGGGTGGATCGGGACTGCTGCTAATTCTCGCCGTAGAAAACGTCGTTGCGATCTTGGATTGCCTTTAGCTGACAGAGCTCTTGCAAGCCATGAATGCTACGCTCGCGACCCAGGCCGGAGTTTTTGTAACCGCCAAAGGGGTTGGCGGCCGTTAGGCGTGTTTCCAGGTTGATCATAATGGACCCGGCATCAATCTTACTTGCTACCCGCAGAGCTCGCGCGGTGTCACCTGACATAACTCGGGCGCCTAGGCCATATGCCGTGTCATTAGCCATTCGGATAGCTTTTTCTTCAGTGTCGAACGTCACGATTGGAAATAGTGGACCAAAGACTTCCTCGTGCCAGACGCGCATGTCTTTGGTGATGTTTGTGAGTAGTGTTGGCGGAAAGAACGCGCCCTTCAGGTCTTTGGGTAATTTTGCCCGTGCAACGACTTTGGCGCCCTTATCAAGCGCGTCTTGATATTGCGCCTGCAGCAAATCTAGCTGTCGTTTAGCTACCAGGCTGCCGTGGTCTGTCCCGGGCTCAAAGGGGTCGCCTACTTTTTGGGATTCGACAATCTTTTTTAGTGCCGCAGTCAGCTCATCGGCGATGCCCTCCTGGACTATCAGGCGCTTCAACGCACTACAAAACTGTCCATTGTTACGAAAACGGCCGTTAAAAATGACTGGGGCAGCGGTGGCAATGTCTACGTCGTCGAACACCACGCATGGGTTAGAGCCACCCATTTCCAGTACCGCTTTTATAAATTTGTCGGCTGCAATTTTGTACAGCAACTTGCCGGTGCTGGTACTGCCGGTAAACCAAATAAGATTAATGTCGCTTTCCGCAAGTTTTTGGCCCACATCACCAGCGCCATAAACTTCGGCAAAGACGCCATCTGGCAAGTTGTGGCCGAGGATGATTTCTTCCATGAGCTTGCCCGTGAGCGGACATTCTTCAGAGATTTTAAAGACTACCGGGTTGCCGGCGATAAGGTTGGGAAAAATACCCCAAGCGGCCATGCCAAATGGAAAATTCCAGGGCGATACAACACCGGCGACACCATACGGTTCGAACACTATCCGGTGGTACGATTCGTCGTCTTTTACCGTGGTTTCATTGGCCAGGGCTCGTTCGCCGTTTTCTAGGAACCAGTTTAGCTCGTTGGTAATGTACCGATCCATTTCCGATTTGCTGTCCCCGAGTGCCTTACCCGTCTCACGGCTAATTAGGTCGGCAAATTCATCTGCTCTGGTCACGAATTCATCTCGAATGGGTTCGAGTAGTTTAATGCGTGCAGCTACGCCCAATTCTTTCCAAGCTTGTTTGACGGCTTGCGCCTTGGCGACCTTGTCGGCAATTTCGGCATCGGTAGATATTTCTACCGAGCCTACCGGTTCATAGTTTTGGGCGGGGTTGGTGGAAATGAGTTTCATGCTCTAATAATACTCTATCTATAAGGCGGCATCGCTAGTCGACCAAACCTCGTTCTTTAAGCCTCGGCAACAGCTCATGGCCAAAAATACTACCAATTTCTACCCCGTCGGGCAACTCGGAGGACAACCAGAGGATTTCCTCTACCTCGCCGTTTGGCTTAATGTCACCCTGCCATTTGGTAACAAAGTAGACGTCCATGTGCACCTGCTGGCCCGGGTGATTTACAGCTGGCGCTGAGAACTTGCCGAAAGGTCGTAAGTCGGCTTCGTCTACGGTTATACTGAACTCTTCCACGAGCTCCCGTACCAATGCCTGAGGTGCCGTTTCATTTTCCTGTATCCTGCCTCCCGGCATAATGAAAGCTGGTTTACCCACGGAGCGCTCTGCTAGCATACGCCGATCTTTTATGATGATCCCAGCGGCTTTATAAATATCGCCACGGTCCTCGCGTTGAGCGTCAAGTGCGGCGGCTACCAAATGTTCACAGAATTCGGCTGAATTACACGAGCAGTGCCAGTTCAACGCATTGTTCGTTAGTGTAAAGCGGATAGAATAGGTGGTGCCCATAGGCTCGGCAATTTTAGCCTCTATGACATCTGGGCTGAATGTGCCAAAGGTCGCCTCACCATTTTTAATTAGCTCGTGCCCGGCGCGAATCACATCCTTGTCGGCTATTGCCCGGATATCATCGTCTTTAGTTAGATCTATGATTGTTGTCATGGTATCCCCTATCTTCACCTACTATAGCAAAAAACATCTCGTTAAAATTGAGATGTTTGAACACGCATAAATTGGCGGAGAGAGAGGGATTCGAACCCTCGATACCCTTGCGAGTAAACCGCCTTTCCAAGGCGGCGCCATAGGCCACTAGGCGACCTCTCCAATTTAGTGACCCCAGCATTATATCTGAAAAAATGTAGGAAAAACACCTTGCGGTGTAAGGAACGCGGGGGTTACACTAAGAGCAACAAATATGGCTCTAATAGAACTGAAAGACGTTAGTAAACTCTACGGCTTCGGGGACGCTACCAGTGTGGCGCTCGACGAAGTGAGTTTAAGTATTCAGCCGGGTGAATGTATCGCCATCATGGGCCCTAGCGGTAGCGGCAAGAGCACCCTTATGAACGTGATTGGCTTGCTAGATCGCCCCACGCACGGTGACTACCACTTAGATGCCAAAAAGGTCAGCCGTTTGCGCCCAAACCAGCGCGCCAAAGTACGCCGTGATAAAATCGGCTTCATTTTTCAGGCATTTAACCTGTTGCCACGTCTGACTGCCGTGGAAAACGTAGCCTTACCGCTGCTATACCGAGGCGTTTCCCCTGCTAAACGCCACAAGATTGCCTGGTCTAGCCTGGAGCGGGTTGGCCTGGGTGATCGAGCTTATTACTATCCACGTCAGCTTTCTGGTGGCCAAACGCAGAGCGTGGCCATTGCCCGGGCATTGGTAAACGAACCGCAGATCATTATTGCTGATGAGCCTACGGGTAACTTAGACAGCGCCAGCTCACGCTTGGTTATGGAGCTGCTGAGTGAAATCCACAAGACCGGCAACACCGTGCTGTTCGTGACACACAACCCAGAACTCACTCGCTATGCTACCCGCGTGGTGTACATGCAAGATGGTGCCATTAAGCACGATGAGCAAACCAAACTTGGCGAAGTTGGTCGCTATGCCCGCAGTGTGATGTACGCTGTACCTGAAACTACTGAGGAAGACGATCTGGCTGGAGTTTCGGCCATGATGGGCGTGCTGAACAAGCGCGACCCCGCAAAGACGCCGACTGCGGCCAAAAAGTCAAAGACCAAGAAACCCACACGTCGCAAGACCGTGACTAAACGAACCAAGGAAGCCAAGAAATGAGTCTTCGTCACGGCAACATCCGGCTAGCTTACCGCAGTATACGGGTCGCCAAGGGGCGGAGTTTGCTAACCATGTTGGGGATTATCATCGGCGTTATGGCGGTGGTACTCATGGTCTGCGTTGGCCAAGGCATAAAGCAGCAAATTTCTGGACAGTTAGGTCGCTATGGCAAAAACGTGGTTACCGTCCAACCCAGCACCTCGGCCAGTCTAAGCGGGTTTGCGGGCACTAACAGTAGTCTGCTGAGTCAAAACGATCTAACAATTGTGCAAAAGACGCACAACATTGCCTATGCAGTACCGCTAAGTGCCGTCAGTGGAACCATGACAGCCGATCATACAGTAAATGCGCCGTTTATAGTGGCGACTACGGAAGATTTTCCGAAAGTTATCAACCAGCCTATTCAGTACGGTGGCTTCTTTGACCCTGGACTAGAAGACAAGACAGTGGTTTTAGGCGCTACTGTCGCCCATCAACTGTTTAACGACAACTCTCCCATCGGCCAGACCCTTACCTGGCGCGGTCGGCACTTTATTGTAGCCGGCGTGTTTAGTAACTTTAACGCGCCACCATTTTCGCTAGAAGCTAATTTTAACAATGCGGTGTTTGTTCCCTATGCGACGGCGCAAGACTTAAGTGGCAGCCTGCTGGGCATGTATCAAATAATCGCCAAAGTTACACCCGGTGCCGACGTAGCTAGTGTAAGTAGTGGCGTACATTCAGCCTTGGTAGCAGCGCATGGTGGCGCTAACGACGTATCTGTTTTGCGCGCCAACGACAGCAATGTCGACTCCAATCGAACCATTCACCAGTTAACTATTTTAGTGACTAGCGCGGCAATCATTGCGCTGATAGTTGGCGGCGTAGGAATTATGAACGTTATGTTGGTAAGCGTTACCGAACGGATGCACGAGATTGGCCTGCGTAAGGCTATTGGCGCAACCAACCAACAGATCATGCGTCAGTTTATGGCTGAAGCTTTTGTACTGAGCGCTGGCGGGGCGCTGATTGGCGTGGTACTTTCCTGTGCTGTGGTGGGTTGGTTACATTTGTACAGTAATTTGCAGCCGGTATTGGTGTGGCAGGTGTTGGTAGCCGCTCCAGTGGTGGCAGTAACGATTGGTCTGTTTTTTGGCAGTATGCCGGCGTTCAAAGCGGCTCGCAAAGACCCTATCGAGGCTTTGCGCCATGCATAGCGGCAAACTAAAACAATGACATAACTGCGGCGATACCAGCCGCAGCCATAATGGCCGTAGTTACCCAACCAATAAGCGTGGTGAATGGTCTGTTTTTCCAGTGGCCCATTACGTGCTTGTTACTACTAATTTTGACGATGAAAAATAGAATAAATGGCGCAACTAGGCCGTTTGCTATGGCTGAATAAATCAGTGCTTTTATGGGGTCTAATCCCACAAAATTCAACCCTAGTCCAACCAACATAGAAACGATGATAATCCCGTAAAAAGCGTAAGCCTGGTTCAGTCGGCGATACAATCCTTCGCGCCACCGCAAACTTTCAGCAATAGCGTAGGAGCTGGAACCGGCCAGCACTGGGATGGCTAACAAGCCCGTGCCAATGATGCCAATGGCAAACAAGAACGACGTAGCATTACCGGCAAATGGTCGCAAGGCTTCAGCGGCCTGTGCGGCAGTGGCAATGTGCGTAATGCCGTGCGGGAACAGCACGCCGCCACAAGCGGCAATGATGAAGAACATCACCAGGTTAGAAAGCAGCATGCCGCTCCAAACATCAATGCGCATGCTTTTGACGTCGTTCGGGCTGGTGGCGCTTTGGCGCTCGCGCAGCGTGGTTTTACCCTGCAAAATCTGCTCTTCTACCTCTTGGCTGGTCTGCCAAAAGAACAGATAGGGCGAAATGGTAGTGCCCAAGATGGCACAGACGAGCAGCAACGTCTCTTTATTAGGGGTGATGTGCGGTATGAGTGTGTCGTGCAGCGCCGCACCCCAATGAATGTGCGCTAGCAGCGAAGATGCTACGTAGCTCAGCAAAACCAGGGCTAGCCATTTTAGATACTTCGCGTAACGGACATAAGGGGTAAAGATCTGCAAAGATAGGCTTAGCACCGTAAAACCCACTACTAGCAGACTAAAGTTTAAGTGCGGGTTAAGTAATTGTACGCCCTTGGCCATGGCGCCCAGGTCGGCCCCAATGTTGAAAGCGTTGGCTGCAAATAATAATAGGGTGCAGAACCGCAACGCACGCTGAGAATAATGCACTCGAATGTTGCCAGCCAGTCCCCTGCCCGTTACCAGCCCTATGCAGGCGCACATTTCCTGCACGACGCTCATCAGCGGAAAAGTCCACAGACTAAGCCATAGCATGCCAAAACCATACTGGGCGCCGGTTTGGCTGTAGGTGGCGATGCCGGATGGATCATCGTCGCTGGCCCCTGTTGTCAGGCCGGGCCCCAGCATATGCCAGTAGTCCTTGGCCTTTTGAACGCTGTCTTTAGGGACAGCCTGCAAGATTTGGTTACTGAGCTGCACAGTGCGGTCCAGCGCCACGGCCGGCATCTCCATGCCCTTGGTAAAGAGTTTATCGGCAGAATATTGCTTGTGCAGCAGGTCTGGTTCGGGTGGCAGTGGTAATTTTTGTGTCATATAAAAACGTAAGCAAATCTATAAACCATTGTAGCAAATTACATCAGTATTATTCTATGATCGGCGCATGTGTGTTTTGCGAGTTGCCGTGAGGATGGAAAGCGGCGTTTTTAGGTTCCTTACGAATTAGACGAAATCTGATGGTACAATACGTAGAATGCGCGAAATGGCACCAATTGGCGCGGATGGCCCCTCTGGGGTAGCAGAGAGACTTTATTACTATCTAGATTTAGCTGCGAAGTGTACTGGATCAAATGATATTGCTCTGCGTTGGCCGCATGGACGAGCAATCTGGGTCTGGGAGCCTACCGATCCGGCGGAGGTGCAGGTCGCTTTCTTGCCTAACGACAAGGGCACTTCTGCTCCTCTGTGGCGATTTACATGGGAGCTCCTTAGTGATCATTTACGCACTAATCCTCGAGACCTTACCAAAGCGGATAGAGGCGATGACATACGTTTGCTTGCGTCCAGAACAATGGTCCGCATGGTTCTAGATGGAGTCCTAGAGGGGATAGATGCTGTGGTTTCGGTAGACTGGCTGCGTGAAGATGTGGAGCATTTTACGACTGGTGTCGATCAACAGTTAGCACTTGCAAGAAATGTAGGCCCCTACACGGATTCTGGCTTGATAGTGCCCCCTGGTGTCTAGCGTTCTTATAAATGTGAGCCGAAGTAGTACCAAAAGTGCTTCAAGATCAAGGCTATAACTAGCAGGAACCAGAACACCAAAATGTCGGCGTGGTGTCGTTTTATGAATTGACCCGTCTTTTGCAATTTAGCTGGCACTTGCACGTAACCGTTGTAAAAAACAAACATTGTGGTATACCACCAGGCTGTGGTGAGGGCAACGTCTACAGTAAGACACCACGGGCACAGGGCGCGGATGCGGTAGACGCTTTCAAACAGCAACCAATAGGCAAAAGCTATGCCAAACGTAAGTCCCAATTCCATGCCCAGCCAAAACCAGCGCTTAAACCTGGCGCCGGCTAGCATGGCTACGCCAATGGTAACCACTACCGGGAAGCCAATCAATCCAATATACGGGTTCATAAAACCAAAGGCCTGTGCCTGGTCACTTTTCATGACCGAACCGCAACTGATGATGGGATTCAGGTCACAGACTGGCTGGTAGTGTGGGTTTAGTGCTAAATCAAACTTTTCCTGAGTAATAACCGCAGACGCCAAGATGCCTAGCATTCCACAAACGATGAGCAGCCACGGCAATATTCGGATCAGCGAGCGCAAGGGTGTCTTTGTTTGCTTAATGTCTGCTGCTTTGCTTTTTGCCATGTAATCTCCCTATTCGCTGCACGAACCAGTGCTGTGTGTGGTATTGGATTTTTCTGCCTGAGCTAGCTCGCCTGCCACCTGGTGGCCAGTCAGCACATAACCGACATCATTGTACGTGGTGCTCGTAGCGAAGACAATGCCAAGTACGCTACCGTCTGCAGCCAGCAACGGGCCACCGGAGTTGCCAGGAATGACCTTGGCTTGCACCGAATACACGTCGCGAACAGTTCTTCCCTGTCCATAAATGTCACGGCCGTAAGCGTTGAAGTGGCTAATAACTGCGGCGGGTTGGGCGTTAAAATCGCCACCGCCTGGATAGCCCAAAACTACTGCTGGCGTGTTGTTTGGCTGCTCGTCTGTAGTGACGGTTAGCGGTTCGCCTGCTAGGTTACTAACACGCAAAACTGCTAGGTCTACGTCTGGGTCAAACCACATCACACGCGTGTTATGTATGCCGTTGGCGTCAATCACCTTCGGGTTTTTTACGCCAGCAATAACATGGGCGTTGGTAACGATTTCATCACTGGTAATTACGAAGCCACTGCCCTCCACGATCCCGCCACAGCCTGTACCCTCAACTTTTACGACCGAAGGTTTGGTGGCTGCCACAATGTCAGTAAATGAACCGAGCGATGGCACCGAAGTGTTGCCGGGGTTTGGTTCTAGTCCACTAAATACCTGAGGGAAATCGTTAGGGTCGATGAGCTTATTTAGGCTGCTCAATATCTGTGTGGCGGGCGGAAGCTTGGCGTCTAGGAAGCTTAAAATGCGTGAGCTTTTTAGAGTTAGCTGCAAACTACTGGGTGGCCCCAAGACTAAAATAGCCGCGCTGAGCCAGGCGGCAAACAGCAACGTGGTGGCGGCCATTACTGAGCCAAAGGCGCCGTCAAACCGGTTGAGGTGCTCGTTCTTGGAGAGTTTTTGCTTTAGTCGTACACCGCCTATTTCTCCTAGGGTCATCAGAATAAAACTACACAGCAAAACAATGCCTAGGCTACTCAGTGTTTTGCTAAGTGCACTACTTTCGTGACTAACCACTATATTGCCGATCCAGGAACCTAGGAACAGCCCCGCTACGAATCCAAAGGTTGAGCCGGCCTGACGAGCCAGGCCGATGTGATAACCACGGAACAAAGAACTAATGGTAAAGAGGATGATAAGCAGGTCGACAAGGTTCATGAATGAGTTACGGGTGCTCCATGGATAATGCTAATCACTAACATTAGTAACCCGAACCCGATGCAATACCAGCCAAACGGCCGGAGGGATTTTCCCTGAAAGTATTTGTCTAGAAAGCGTACCGAAACGTAGGCGCCAATGCCTGCTAACAAACTGCCGACCAAGATCTGTCCGTGCATGCCACTGCTGGCACTACCCAGTACGCTAGGTAGTTTGTAGACGCCTGCGGCTAAGATGATGGGCGTAGCCAGCAAAAATGAAAACCGGGCGGCATCTTGGTGGTCAAGCCCGCTACGCAATCCCGCCAGCATAGTAATGCCCGAACGGGAAATGCCTGCGAAAAGTGCGCCAATCTGTGCTGTGCCAATCAGCAAAGCACGGCCAAGTGTTAGATGATCGCTTACCATGCGGGCAGTCCTACTGGCTGTCAGCTCGTTACCATCGGCGCCCAAGCGTTTACGTGGACGGTTTAACTCGGCCTTGGTAACCAGCTTGTCCCCTTTCAGCAGCATGACGCCGTTAATGATGATGAATATAATTGCAAAAAAGGCGGTGGCAAAGGCGGCCCGCAGCTTGTGTTCGAATACTATGCCAATCAAACCGGCTGGTATGGTCGCGGCAATGAGCAGCCAAGCCAGTTTGGCATCGCTATCTTGTTGAATGTCTTTAGTTTTTAGACTGCGAATAAAGCCTTTTACGATTCTTAGCCACTGCTGCCTATAGAAGATGATTAGTGCGATTGCCGTGGCCACATGCATCATAACCAGTAATGTGAGTAACGGTGAATGGTCGGCAGTTTGCTGGCTGCTGAGGTTTTTCCAACCAAATAAGTTAACAATGAGTACGGAATGACCTAATGATGACACGGGGAAAAGTTCCGTAACACCCTGAACGACGCCCAAAATGATTGCCTGAAAGTAGGTAAGCATATGCTCTAGTGTAGCATGCTAGTCGGCTGTGTAGGGTTTGGATAGGGCGATTTGAGAGTGCGTTACGCGCGGGCGGCCATCATACTTTCAGTCATCACGGCACTAGGTTTGGTTGGCGACCCACTCGCCGTCCGGCTGCACTTCGCCTGACCCTCTCAAATCGCCCTATCCAGACCCCGCTACGCCTGGCAAGGTTTTCTTCAGCCACAGCGCAGCAATATTGGTATACTTGTAGGTAATGACTGCAAAAATACTGCATGCCAGCCGCCGGGTAGCGGCCTGGTTGGGTAGCCGGCTTGCCTGGCGTATTATCTTGGGGCTATTTTTGCTGGAGGCGTTGTGGCTGGTGTTTAGCGCACGCTACCCTATGGCGTTCGACGAAAATTATCACTTTGGGCTCATACAATTACATGCCCGTCAGTGGGTGCCGTTTTTTACCGCTCAACCGCATAATGCAGCCGTGTACGGCGAGGTGGTGCGTGACCCATCGTACTTGTACCATTGGCTGATGAGCTTCCCCTATCGACTAATCTCTGCGATTACATCCAACCAAGCGGCCCAGGTTATTTTTTTGCGTCTAATAGACGTCGGAATTTTTGCGCTTGGTCTGGCACTGTATCGGCGTGTTTTTAAGCGAATTGGCGTTTCGAGTAGTCTTACTAACAGCCTGTTTGCTTTGCTTATTCTGGTCCCTGTAGTACCGTTTTTGGCGGCGCACATTAACTATGACAACTTATTCTTTACAGCCGTGGCGCTAACTACACTACTAGCGGCCAAATTGTTGGCTAGTTTTCGAACATCCAAGGTGGATGTGCAAACTGGCATGGTGCTTCTGGCTACTCTATTTTTGTCGAGTCTCATCAAATACCCCTTTCTGCCGATAGCGGTGGTGACTGGCCTGTTTATAATCTGGCAAGGCTGGCGAGATGGATTGATCACCAAAAAAGGGTGGCTAAAGGTCGTAAAAAATTTCCATGCCCTCAGCCGTGCGCGCAGTATTGCTCTAATTGCCTTGGTATTGCTTTCCTTTGGTTTATTTACCGAACGCTATGTTGCCAATGTCATTACGTACCACGACCCGGTGCCGGCCTGTGATGCGGTGATTAGTCAGGATGAATGCGCGCTGTACGGACCTTATGGTCGCGATCACATCCTTGCTCAGCAAAAACCAGCTGACTTCCACCCGAAGTTGCTTACGTACATCCACGAGTGGCTGTACGGCATGTGGTATCGCCTGTTTTTTGCTGTTAATTACGATTACGCCACTGCTCCTCCGCTAACGGTTATTAGCTACACGGCCGTTGGGCTGCTCGTGAGCATGGTACTTGGTATGCTGCTGCAGTTTCGCTATCTGTTTCGTGGTCAACCGACGCGTCAGCTTATGCTGGGGGTAATGGTTGGCTATACGCTGGTGCTATTTTTGAATGGCCTTACCTCTTATGCGAAAACAGCGCAGCCGGTGGCCATAAATGGGCGCTATCTTATCCCCTTCTTGCCGTTTCTATTTGCCCTTGGTGGTCTAGCTTGGGCGCAGATGTTGCGGAAGTGGCCGGTTAGTAAAACGGCGTTAGCTACAGTGGTAATTGCGGCTTTTTTGTTGCAAGGGGGTGGTGCTATGACATTCATTATTCGCAGCGGCGACACCTGGATGTGGGATAA
>Ga0105242_10002051_pt1 | contig 15884 bp, 14 predicted proteins | sample KBSM24metaG_FD_81521 | JGI IMG/M metagenome (GOLD analysis project Ga0105242, IMG submission 81521) | Miscanthus rhizosphere microbial communities from Kellogg Biological Station, Michigan, USA - KBS M2-4 metaG | ecosystem: Host-associated > Plants > Roots > Rhizosphere > Soil | place... | reverse complement strand
CCGGACATGGCGATTTCATCGGCGAGTTGAATGTCACCCTTGGAGCGAGTGACGACGAATTCAACACTCGAATCAAGCTGCGGCCAGCACTGGGAGGCCCCACGATTGAACGCACGGGCCGAGTGGTGGTTTACACGGGTTATTCTTGGCGCGGACGCTCAACTGGTGATCCAGCCGGCAACTCGCCAAACGCTGTTCCGGCCGAAATGCGCGAGGCCATGTGGGTCTCGCCCGACGGAGCTCAAGCGACTGGACGGTGGTTTTGGGGAGCGTATGATGAATTTGGTTTTGACGTGAAGTTATTGCGTGCTTCCGGTGCGCCTACGTTGATCGCTGTCGACCGGCCGCGCCTGAAGGTGGGTTCTCAGGGACAGCAAATTCGGATCTTCGGCGACAGTCTGCCGTTCCAAGTGGTCGCTGCGGATCTCGACTTCGGGCCGGGCGTAACCGTGAAACGCATCGTCTCGCGGACCACCGGCGAAATCGTTGCTGAAGTGGACGTCGCCGGGAATGCCGCAACGGGAAAAAGGGACATCGCACTCGGGCGCTTCGTGCTCCCCAACGCGACGGCTGTCTACGACAGGATCGACTCGATCAAGGTTATGCCCGAAACTCCGGTCGCACGACTGGGGGGCGATGGATCGCCACGTCCCAAGGGTTATCAGCAGTTCGAGGTGATGGCCTACAATCGGGGAGCTGATAACCAGAGCGGCACAGCCGACGACGTGGAACTCGGGTCCGTCGACGTAACTTGGTCGGTAGAAGAATTTTATCAGGGCTTCGATGACGACGATAAGGAATTCGTCGGCGTCCTCAATTCGGAGGGTCTGTTCACGCCCTCAATAGACGGCCCCAATCCACAACGGAAACACATGGCCAACAATCATGGAAATGTGTGGGTGGTTGCCACGGCAAAAGACGAGAAGGACAAAAGCGGCAAACCGCTGGTTGGGAAATCCTACTTGGTAGTCGCGCCGCCCCTCTACATCATCTGGGATCGGGAGATGGAGCCATGACTGCCGCAGAGCCGCATAAATATCGTCTCGGTGAATTTCATGCCTTCCGGGGCGGAGGGCGAAAGTACCTCTATCTGGTGCAGAGTGCAGGGATCTTCGAGTTGGACCAGATCTCAGATAAGGTAATCGATCAGTTGAGCCGGGGCGCGGCGCCATCTGACCAACTAGTCGCGGAGTTAAGGGGACAAGGAGTCAGTGCCACCGAGGCTTACGAATTGATCGAAGACTTGGCGAGCTGCCATGCCATTGTCGCGGGGGATCATCCGGCCCCCGTTGGTATTCAGAATCCTCCAGAGAATTTTCCGATTCAGACGCTCGTTCTCAACCTTACCAACCAATGCAATCTGTCCTGCCAATACTGCTACGAGTATGGCGAGGATAAAGTCGCTACGCCCGAGGGCAAACCCAAGTTCATGGACCTTGAGACGGCAAAGGCTTCGGTAGACTTTCTCTTGGAACGGTCAGCCCGACGGTCAACCGTACAGATCACGTTTTTCGGCGGCGAGACCTTGATGAATTTCCCCTTGCTAAAACAGGTCGTCGCCTATGCGAATGAAAAAGTACGCGCCCGGGAGGGCGCCATCAACTACAGTCTGACGACCAACGCTACTCTTCTTACGCCCGCCATCATCGAATTTGTTTCCGAAAACCGTATCGGCGTTACCGTCAGTATGGACGGCCCACGGGAGATGCACGATAAGCTGCGTGTTTTCGCGAACGGAAAGGGGAGCTACGACGTGATCGAGCCGCGGGTCCGGGAACTGATTGGCAAACATCGCACGCGGCCCGTCACTGCCCGCGTAACGCTGACTTCAGGTGTCAGTGATGTGTTGAGGATCTTCCGCCATCTCAAGCATGACCTGGGATTCCACGAGATAGGTTTTGCGCCGGTTACCACCGTTAAGGATCGTCTTTACGCCATTGGCGAGCTGGGCATGGATTCCATGCTCGATCAGTTTCACCAGTTAGCCGATGAATACCTGGAGCATGCGCTGCGCGGAGAGATGCACGGATTTTCCAACGTAAGTGAAACGCTCTCTGAACTGCACCAGGGTGTCAACAAATCGCATCCCTGCGGCGCCGGGCTGGGGCTGGTGGGGATAGGCCCGTCCGGTGACATTGCGCCCTGCCACCGTTTCGTCGACTCCGATCAACACGCCCTCGGCCACGTTTCGACGGGAGTGGATCGCGGGAAGCAAGCCGAGTTTCTTAACCGGGGCAACATCAATAGTAAATACGATTGCCAAACTTGTTGGGCACGTCCCGTGTGCGCTGGCGGCTGCCATCACGAAGCATTTGTGAGGTATGGCGACACCGGCCACCCCAATCTGCACTACTGCGACTGGATTCGCGGGTGGACGGATAAATGTCTCCAGATCTACGGGACGATTGCCGCGCAGCGCCCGGACTTTCTCGAAAACTATTCCCAAAGGCGGCGCGTATGAAGCATCTGAAGCCAATTAACCAGAAAGCACTTCGCATTGATGACTACGTGGCGTCGCTTCGCGAGGATGTGGTCGCGCTGCAAGGGCAGGACACGCCCATGGCCGGCACACACATTCCCATGGGGTGCAGTTTTGTCTTCTCACCGGGTTGGGAAGTCGATTCCGCGGGCGGCACCGCCGGTCTGTGCCAGCCGATCGAACGCGATATTTACGATTGCTGGTTCTCCTGCTATTGGCCGGCGCAAGTACCCGATCATCTCAACAATTATCCCGATTGGACCAGCAAATGTGCCGCCGCAACCAAAGACTGGCGGAATTTAGACCTGGTCTTCCCATAAACCGCTCTTCCGTTAGACGCCTATGAAAGTCTTCGTCGTATTTCTTTTTTTGTTCGAAGTTGCCGCAAAGGCGGCTACGCTATTCATTCCCGCTTATCCAGCCCACGTCATGATCGTCGACGAGGCCACTCAGAAGGTGCTCGACAAGATTCCTACCGAGGTCGGGCTGCCCACCGGCGCTTACCTGTCGTACGACCGCAAGAAGATCTACCTGACGACCCAGGACCACAACGGCATCGCGGTGCTCGACATCGCCACTCGCAAGATCATAAATCATTTCCTCTTGAATACGGGCAATCGCCAGTTACGTTTCCGGGGCATCGCTCCCGATCCCGAGGACAAGCTGCTCTACACAGTGGTTACCGAGGTCGTCAAACAGGTGGATCGCTTTGAAATCAGCAAGCCGAAATACGCGGTCATCGACCTGGCGCAGCAGAAGGTAGTACGTATGGTTGATATGCCGGCCGGCGATCAGGGTCCTAATATGGGTTTCGGCCGAGGGGGCATGATGGTCTCGCCCGATGGCAAATCTTTGTATCAATTTCGCAACCAAGTGGTCGTGATGGATACCAGCGATTTCAAGGTGGTTGAGCGGATCGAGTTGGCTCGGCCCGAGTTCCCCGGCATGACGAATGTGGGGCTCGGCGGAATGCTGGAAACAATTCAGGAGCCCGGTTTCTACACTTCACTCTTTTATTTCGAAGACGCTGCCGTCCGCCGCCGGACTTTTGGCATCGCCCGTTTCGACCTCAATTCTAGACAGTTCACCTACACGCCCATCGGTCCCGCGATGCCTGGGATGGTGGGATTAGAAGTAGCGCCCGACCGCAAGACGGGTTACACCGTGGTTACCAACGGGCAGCACGGCACCAAGAGCTGCGAGTTCTGGGCTTTCGACTTGGTGAACGGCCGCCGGACGATGACAGCTCCATTCGATTGCCCCACGCATTTTAGACTCGGGTTGTCGAGCACGGGCAGGGAACTCTACATTTCCGGCTCCGGGTTTCAAATCGAGATTTACGATACCGCCACGCTGAAGCGGAAGAGCGTGACGGATCTCAATAACGATGTGACCATGGCCGGTATGATTGTCATCCCTTAAGACCATGGATAACCTCGGACGAATTCGGTTAGACCAGTACCGGCGTATTTTTCGATTTGTAGCGCCCTATGCCAAGCGCCTGGCCGGTGTCACGTTCATAGGCGTGGGTGCAACCGCTGTGGGCTTGTTGCAGCCGTACTTCTCCAAACTTCTCATTGATTCCGCGCTGCTTCGGCGGGACATGCGAGCCTTGCTGTGGATCGCGAGCCTAATGGCCGGATTCACCATCGTGGGCGTTGTGCTCAACATCGTCTCCAGCTATCAGTACGTTCGCCTCTCTGCAAATCTTCTCTTCGATATGCGACTGGAACTCTATCGCCACCTGCAAGGTTGCTCACCGCGATTCTGGGCACGCAACCGGTTGGGCGATGTAGTGTCGCGAATCAACAACGACGTAGCTGAAGTGCAACGCATCGCCGCGGATACTTTGCTGGCAATATGTTCGAATGTGGTATTCCTGATGGGCGCGGGCGTCATCATGGCATGGTTCAGTCTGCCATTGTTCTTGTGCAGCGTCGCCGCCCTTCCTGTGAGCGTTTGGGCGCTGCGGCGGTATCAATCGCGTCTTGCCGGCCGGGCGCGAACAGTGCGGGAGCGAAGCGCCGATATCGGCAGCTTTCTGATTGAAACGCTGATGGGCTTCCGCCTCGTTGCCACCAGCAATACGCAGGAGTGGGAGGCTAACCTGTTTCGTCAGCGCAACCAAAGCTTTATTGAGGCGTTGCTGGCGATGCAGCGCACTTCATTCCTTGCCGGCTCTCTTCCAGGTGCCATACTCACCGTCGCCACCGCCGCCATTTTCTTGTATGGAGGCAAGCTCGTCATTGACGGGAGATTAACCACCGGTACGCTGGTGGCGCTTATGGCGTATCACATGCGGCTACTGGCGCCGGTACAGAACCTGATGGGTCTCTACACCAGCTTGGTCGTTGGAGGCGTATCCCTAACACGGCTTTTCGAAGTCCTCGAATTACCCATCGAGGTTCGCGATCCTGCCTCCCCGGTTCCTCTCGGTAAGGTAGCCGGCGCGATCGCTTTTGAAAACGTGAGTTTCCGGTATGACGACGCAGTTGTGTTCGATAGGATCTCGTTCCACATTGAACCCGGAACCCTATGCGCCGTGCTTGGCCCGAGCGGCGCAGGAAAGTCGACGCTAGCGGATCTGCTGGTGCGATTTTACGATCCGGACGAAGGCGTCATACGAGTCGACGGGCATGACCTGCGCGAGCTGAGCCTCAATGAACTACGACGTGAGGTTGTGTTGGTGGACCAGGCGTCATTCCTGTTCAAAGGCAGCGTACTCGAGAACATCCGTTACGGGCGGCCCGAGGCAACTCGTGAAGAGATTGTTACAGCGGCCAGTGCTGCGGCGATTCACGAACGGATTCAGGCAATGCCCCAAGGGTATGAGACCATCGTGGGCGAGCGCGGCCTAACGCTTTCGGCTGGCGAGTGTCATCGCATTACCCTTGCGCGAGCGCTGCTGAGAAATCCTTCCGTGCTGGTGCTCGACGAACCGACGGCCGCCTTGGATGCAGGTACCGAGCGCGAAATCGTCGAATCGCTGGCGGAGTCTTTACGGGGCCGTACTGCCATTATGATTACTCATCGCGCTTCTCTGGCGGCGATTGCCGGCCAGGTCATCACGCTGGAGAGTTGCAGAGTCCGGGAGGAAGCACTGGAGGCTGCTGGTTGACGATTCGAGTCGGCATTGTCGACAGTGGAATCAACTCCGCGCACGTGCACGTAGGCGAGGTGAAGGGTGGAGTCTTCATTCATTCCCAAGGCGAAGATACGGACTATATCGACCGCATCGGCCACGGCACGGCGGTTTCCGGAGCGATTCGTGAGAAGGCGCCGCGAGCGGAACTGTATGCTGTCCGGATATTTGAACGGCGGCTTAGTGCCACCATCGGTCTCGTTATGCGCGGCCTTGAATGGTGTTTGGACCACGGCATGAACGTCGTAAATCTCAGTGTCGGGACGGGCAATGAGCAACACCGTCCGCTTTTTGAAGATTATCTGCGGCGTGCCGCTGCGAAGCAAGTGTTTGTAGTGAGCGGGGCCCATATGCTGCCTGGGAGTCTGAGGGACGCGATTCCAGTGGCTCCCGACCCCTCGTGTGAACGCGACACCTGCCGTTTTGAAGAGGGCGTGTTCTTCGCATCGCCCTATCCGCGTTCGATCCCTGGCGTACCGCGCGAGTGCAATCTCAATGGCGTCAGCTTTGCCATTGCCAACTGCAGCGGGCTGCTAGCTCAGTTACTGGAATCCAAGCCGCCCGGCGAAGCGTATCAGGAATTACGACGAATAGCTTCTAGTTCAAATCCGTTCAAACGGTAATGGAAAGTGGCAGCATCGCCGAGTTCTTTGTCACACCACTTCACGCCTCGCTCGATCGACTCCAACTCCGACCTCCACCAGGAACTCTCTCCGCCTGACCGATAGAAGCCAGCACAATGGATGAGGTGCCGCTTGAAAGCTGCAACAAGCCGCATACGGTAGTGCGTCAAAAGTCTATCAATATCGGCGCCTCGGGAGGCGGCTCGCACGATTGCAGCCGCCAGGATGGCTTCGCGGATCGCATGTCCCACGCCATCGCCGCACAGAGGATCAAAGCGTAAGGCAGCAGACCCGCAAGCCAGCCAATTTCTTCCACATAGGGGCCAGGCAATACCGGGGTGCGACGAAAACGCACTCCCATTTTCCTGAATCTGCTGGATTTGGTCAGCGATGATTCCGCTGCTCCGGAGATGTGATGCCGGGGAATCGCCCACTGCTATGAGCCACGCGCGGCCCGTCGCATCGGGAATCAGAAAGAGCCAGCCATCTGCTAAAGATTCGATCCAACACGCGCTTTGATCGCAACCATCCTTCAGGTGGACAGATACGACGGCCGCTTTACGCGAACCGAACTCATATTGGATGGAATCCTCGGGAAAGGGATGGGATGAGAGGATCTTCCAGTCCGACCCGTGAGCGAGTGTTGGATTTGCGGGGCATGATTTCGCCTCTAGCTGGTCCAGTAGGAATTGTTCGCTGACGACCACGGCCGAATGGGGAACCGCCATGGGCTGCCCTTCCGTTCCCCACTTGACGATCCGTTTGCTGATATGAGCCGCACTGCGAAATACTCCACTTGCCCCCAGAACATCCTCAAAGAGTTTTTGCGACGACGGCGGTAGCATGACAGCTGGCACGTGAAGCCGAGCGCTGGGTTCCAATGTCAGAGCGAATCCCGCCGATCGCAGCACAAACGAGCAGGTGGTAGCGGCTACACCACCGCCGCGAACAACGATGCTCATCGCCTGCTTCTCTAATGTTCCTTAATAAAATCCAGAACGGCACTATTAAATAGATCTGGAGTTTCCCAATAGGAGGAGTGTCCCGCATCAGGGATCGTGACGAACTTGGAATTCTCGATTCTCTTGGCGAAAATCTCCATAACAGGTGGCGGGGCGTACAAATCCGCTCCTCCCGCCAACAGCAGTGTCGGGGTTTTGATGGTTTCGAATTGAGATAGGGTGATTCGTTTTCGCATCGTCTGAGCGGGCGACACGGGACCCGGAGGCCGACTGCTGCGCTCAAACTCCAGCCAACGCTCAGTGCCTTCTTGATTCGCCGCCCGGTAGGTCGGTCCCAGTTCTTTGAAATCCGGAGGAAGCGCCTCAAACTGCGGCGATGGCCGTATCCTGCGACCCAGATTTTGGAAGTCTTCGTCGACCACGGCGCCGATCGTATTTGCAATCACAAGGCTCCTTAGCCTTTGCGGAAACGATAGCGCGTAATCCATCGCGACCATGGCACCGGCGGCCGTACCAACTAAATGGAAGCGCTCGATCTTCAGGCGGTCCATCAAGTTTTCAAGGTCGTCGGCGCCGGTGCCGGGCTGGCGTCCCGACGGGTCGATCACAGAGCGCCCCCAGCCTCGTCTGTCATAGGCAATAAAGCGGTAGCCCGCCGCGGTGACGGCGCGGATTTGATACTCCCACACACGGCTGCTCCCGGTTGCGGCGTGCAGAAACACAACTGGGATGCCGTCGCCTCCTGAGTCCATGTACCAAATGCGAACGCCGGGAAGTTGAGCGAACCCTTCGTGTATTTGAATGGCCTGTGGAGTTTGAGCTGTCAACTGGGTTTGCGTAGTGCAGATAACTGCGATCATGATCAGGCCCCACGCGCGTAGCACCTTCATCCCGCCTAACATTTTATGCTTTCGCGTGTTCTCAGAAACACATAGAGAAACCCGCCAAGAGAGAGGGCGTCCGAATCGGATTCGTCGTCCACATCGGGCCACAGAACGACAGCGTGTGGTATCCAGTTGCGAAATTGCCTTAGCTTGTGAAGGAAGGAGTAACAGAATGGCGAGCGCCTCAACGACGACGACCGCTGCGAATCCAGCGCCTTTGGGGTTGGCGGGTTTCGGACTCACCACCGTGGTTCTCAGTGCCATCAATGCCGGACTATTGAATGGTGACACGGGTGCCATGATTGCTGTGGTTGTACCTTTGGCTTTCTCTTACGGCGGCGTGGCGCAAATTATTGCAGGGGTGATGGAATACCGAAGCGGCAATACGTTCGGGACGGTGGCGTTTACCTCTTACGGACTCTTTTGGTGGTGGTACGCCTTCCTGTTATGGACGTCCGCTGCGGGCTGGATCAAACCGCCGGCCAGTAACGGAGTCGGCCTGGTGTTGTTGATGTGGGGAGTTTTCACGTTAGGCATGTGGATCGCGGCGTTTCGCTCCAACCGCTGCGTGTGGCTAATATTTCTTCTGCTCTGGATCACGTTCTTTCTCTTGGCCGGAGGCGACTTAGGAATGGGAGCGATATGGCATCGAGCAGGCGGGTGGTTGGGCTTGCTCACAGGGTTGACCGCGATGTTCACCTCATTTGTGGAGGTGCTAAACGCAACTTTCAAGCGCGTTGTCATTCCGCTAGGGTCGCCAATTTTGAGAGAGGATGGATGAAGTCCGACGCGAAGACACGCTTCGTAACCCGTCGCGATAAGCATTTTTGCGGGACTCTTTTCGCCAGACATGTCGCCACTGCACGGTCCAGATCGGACAGCGATCCATTTTGGACGGCCTAAATTGTAAACAAGTAGTGATCATGTTATCGTTCTCTCCGATCACCAAGGGTCGTGGACTTCAACCAAGTCAGCCGTTGAAGACTAATTTCGGGGCTTTAAGATATCGCGTCATCGGGAGGTATTGAATGTTTGTGAGAAAGATCGCTTTTGCGGCAATACTCTTGGGCTGGCTGGCGGGCGCGGCGAGTGCCCAAAACGAGGCCTCCATCGTTGGAAATGTAACCGACGAGTCGAAGGCCGTAGTCGTCAACGTTCTTGTTACTGCCACGGAAACCGCGAGCGGACGTAGCTATTCCGCAAAGACAGACGAGCGGGGCGCCTACAGAATTTCCAGCGTGCAGCCCGGTACCTACCGGATACAAGCCGAAGCAGACGGATTTGCTACCGGTGTGGTTCAGGGCGTAGAAATCCTGGTGGGACAAGTCGCGAGCATCTCGTTAACGATGAAATTGGGACAGGTCCAGCAAACCGTTGATGTGACCGCGGAAAGGCCGCTTCTCAACTCGCAGACTCAGGAGATCGGGGGCAATATCGATCGCCGCCAAATGCAGGAGTTACCCATTCTGGGCAGGAATTGGCTAGAGCTCTCCATGCTAGTGAAGGGAGTGACCGCCAACGACGTCTCGGGGAACCGGCCGGGCGTCGCCCGTGACGACCAATTCCAGCTCAATCTCGACGGTCAGCAAATCACTCAGGGCCTAGGAACCGCCTCCGCGTTTGGGCAGCCCCGGTTAAGCCGGGAGGCGATTTCCGAATACCAACTGGTCACCAATCAGTTCGACATCGCCCAGGGCCGCTCAGGCGGGAGTCAGGTACAGGCAGTCTCTCGCTCTGGCTCCAATGATATGCACGGTAGCTTCTATGGCAATTTCCAGAATGATGCCTTCAACGCCTCCGACTTCGTAGCGCACCGGGTCCTTCCGTACTCTGATACGCAGCTTGGCGGCTCGTTCGGCGGACCAGTGATAAAAGACAAGCTCCACTACTTCGGTACCTACGAACACGAAAGTCAGCCCAACACGATTCTGCTGAGCCCTCAAATCTACGCTCCCCAGACCTTCAGCGTGGCCTCGAACAACACGCAGTACAACATTCTGTTGCGCGCCGACTATGTTGCCAGTGCAAAAGACCACATCACGTTCCGGGGTTCATTCTGGGATTACCGTAATCCGGCGACCGGATTGACGACTGGGTCCTATCCGACTGCGGCCACCATCGTTCATCGCTATTCCCCACAATATACGGGGATTTGGACGCACGTCTTCAATAACAATACGGTGCAGGAAGTGCGGGCCGGTTACTACAAATACTTCTGGGTAACAAAATTGGCCGCGGGTGTGCCGGCTACTCCCGTGTATGCATTCGGCCAAACGCTGAGCGTAGGCGCCACTTCGTTTTATCCGGAGAGTTTTTGGGAATCAATGCCTTCGATTTCCTGGAACCTGGCGTGGCACCACGGAACCCATGACCTTAAATTTGGCGCCGAGGTCCTGTTCCGTCATGATTACGGATATTGGCCGAACAATCAACGCGGATCGGTCAGCTTCAGCACCACACCAACGAATTTGGTTGCGAGGTTCCCCTTGTCGGCTTGGAACGATCCATCTAAGTGGGATTTGTCCGGATTGGATTCAAGTGTAAGCAGCGTCACGCAGAACTTTTCAAACGACTGGAACATAAGTACCCCGCGCAAGACTTACGCCTTCTGGGCTGGCGACACTTGGCACCCCACTCCCCGCCTGACCATTACGGCAGGTCTACGCTACGACCTCGATTGGGGTTCGTATGCCGTCCCCGGCATCAACACGACTTCCGTTTTGATCAATAACGGAAGCGATGGGCCCAACTTTGACGTGGGATATCACAACGGCGTGCGTAGTTCGACCAATATTTCCCCGCGCGGCGGGATTGCTTACCAGCTCCCGGGCAATTGGGTATGGAGAATGGGCGGCGGAGTCTTCTACGGCGAGCAAGAAAGTAATTTGGCTTGGGGCTTGCAACGGAATAACGGGCAGGTTCAGCTCAACAATACCTACTTCAATGATGGTAAACCCGGCTTCCTCCAGAACTGGACCAGGGGAGTCACCGGACAAGATTACTTCTCCGGTAAAGTTCCGATACCAGTTCAGGCGGTGGCTACAATCGCTCCCGACTTCCGCGACCCTCGCTCTGTCACCGGTACCGCGGGATTTCAAAAGCAGATTGGATCTTCGCTCAGTTTTGACTCCGATTTCGTCTACACTAAGGGTAACTTCCTGGGAGATTCGCGCAACGTAAATCAGTTTAGGGATCCAAAGACGGGCTATCCTTTGAATCCGAATCCTCCGTTTTCAAACCCCCGTCCCACGATGGCCTACCAGTCGATCACGCTCTATGAAAGCAATTTGTTCTCGGATTACGCGGCGCTTGCAAGCTCCATTACGCGGCGTTTGAAAAATCGCTGGCAAGCTGGGGCGACCTATACCCTGATGTTCCGCTCCAACGACGAAGGCACCAATAGCTTCGGCTATATCGGCAACGTGAATAATCCCTTCTGCACTCGCTGCGAGTATGGCCGGAACGGCGCTTTTCAGCGAAATACGGTTCGCATCAATGCAATCTATCAGGGCCCCTGGGGTCTAACCCTGTCTGGTATTTTCTATTACGGCTCTGGCAACTTCTTCAACCCCGGCTACCTCGCGTTTACGCCGCAAAACATTTCGCTCGCAGGCGGGTTCTTCGGGACCAACCGCTTAGTAGTTGGCCCCAGCCCTGTGACTATTCCAGCCAACATGGTGGACCGTTTTGGTGGAATATCTACGGTCCCGGTCGGTGGGCTTCTTCCACGCAATTCGTTTCAGGGGTTGCCACTTTACAAGGTGGATATGCGGCTCTCAAAAGATCTCAAGATTCGAGAGAAGTTCGTAGTCACAGGAATGATTGAGTTGTTTAACGTGCTCAATCACCCGAATTACGGCGGCTATAACACCACCGCCAATCTCGCGGGTTTTGGAAATCCGGTGCAGAACGCGAGCACCGCTTACGTACCGCGAGAGCTCCAGTTGGCATTCCGCGTCGGATTCTAGGCAAGATCCTCGCCCCTGGATAGGGGAATTCACTCCCCTATCTCCACTCCTAAAAAAGGTAATTGAAATGGCACAATCCCCCAAGGGCCGTTTGGGCCGTCGAGGTTTCTTGAAAGGCGCTGCAACTGGAGCGGCCGTGAGCGCCGCCGTGGTGGTAGCGCCGCAACCGGCCGCGATGGCGCAGGAGACCGCACCGCGCAATGCCACCGCGCAACCGAATGCGACTACGCTGGCGGCTGACACGGGACGGCGTCCCGCAAGCGTAGTCCCGCGCATCGTCGAAAATCCGGGTTCGGACTTCATGGTAGATGTACTGAAGACCTTGGGCTTTGAGTAGTTGGCGGCCACTGCTCCCGAGTCGCCTTGTGGCGGAGCCGTCCGGCTCAACTGCGGAATTCGTAAATCGCCTTGCAGATTGCGATGCGCCTGCAATTCGTAGTTAGCGGCGATCAAAACCGGCGCCATGGGCGGCGTCATTGCGATGTCATAAGCGCGCACCGCGGATTCGGCGAAGTGCCCCAGCGAATATGGCTGATCGTCCCACTTCACGTAATCGCGAACCAGCGCGCCGATGTCCTGCGCGCTGTGTAGAGAGGCAACGCCAGCACTGCGCTCGGCCCCGTCGGCATGATTGCCCGCGATCATATATATAGGAACGCGGTCCGCATAGGCGTTATAGATCGCCATGGATGCGTGCTGCATCCCTATGTTCCCGTGCATGACCGCCAGCATCGGCTTGCCCTCAATCTTGGCGTAGCCATGCGCCATCGCCACAGCCGATTCTTCGTGACAGCACGTGAGAAACTCGGGCATTTTGTTATCGCCGTAGTTGATCAGAGATTCATGCAGCCCCTCGAAGGTTGAGCCGGGATTGGCCCGCTCAACCGCCCATGTTTTTTGTTCGCGAGCGCCCCGCCCGAGCCCGCGAGCGGATGGCGATTCGGGAAGTCCATGCGCTCCAGGTTGCTCACGGGGGCTTGCAGGGTCTCGGCAAGCTCAATCATCAGCTTCATCCCGCCAGGCGTACGCGCCGTTCGTTCGGTAACGATCAGCGGACGTTGCGCTGAGACCAGCATCCGCGCCGGACGCGGACATGGCCGACATCTACGCGTACCTCAAAACGCTCCCGGACTCGGCGCCATCCGCCAGGAACATCCCGCTGCTAAATCAGATCCTCACCCAGAAATAGACCGCCGGCCGCGCTTATCGGGCAGCTGATTCCGTTCGGCGCGTGGTGTCACGCGGAATGACGGGAAGCACTAGATGCGAGGGATATTGTGCGCTGTGATATACAGTCTGCCGCGAAGATTCCATTCGCGTGCCAGTCCCTGGGTCCTCGCCGGTGTTCAAATTGCGGTCGAAACGGGGAAAGTCGCTGCTGGAAATTTCCAGCCTTATGCGGTGACCGGGGAGGAACACGTGACTCGTCGCCCACAGATCTATGGTGTATTCATAGACCTGTCCAGGTTGGATGGGAGTGGCGGGTTTGCCCGCGCCCTGGCGATAGCGTGCGCGAACGATACCGGACTGGATGTTCTGTGCGAATCCGTTGGGATGCACGTCTACCAGTTTCGCGGTCCAATCGGTGTCCTTTGCCGTTGCCGCCGCGAAGAGCGTCGTGGAAATCGGCCCTGTAATCTCCAGGGGCTCTGTCCCTGCCTCTGCGGTGTAGACCAACACATCGTCGCGCCGCTCAACCGAGCGCTGATCCCAAGGCCCACTCGGTACCGAGCTGCAACACACATTGCCGCCCATGGAAGGCACCGGGTTCTCTGGATTGTACGTGAAGCTGTCGGTGGTGTTTCCCTTGGGAGCTTCCTTTGACAATGTTCCGTCCCCTATGTTGGAATTCGCCTTCCCGCCGCTGTGGATGTAGTAGTTGGTGTAGCGTGTTCGCGCCAGCGGCCACTCATTTTCAAAACGCCAGTAATTCTCACCCATGACGAAGATCTTGATGGGTGGTTCGGTGGCCACTCCATTGTCGATGCCCTTGAGCCAATAATCGAACCATCGAAGATACACCAGCTGCATATCAACGGGAGCGTTGTTCCCGAAGTCGATCGGAGTGGGGTCGGCGCCTGCGCCTTGAAGGGCTACTCGCCCTCCCGAACTGTGAGCCCATGGGCCGATCATCAGCCGCTTACCGGTTCGCGCTTGCGGTGTTTTCCCTTGCTTACGAACCTGATCGTCTGCCTGCAGTGCTCCCCGCAAGAAGATGTCGTACCACCCATCGACACTCAGCGCCGGAACACCGATCTTGTCGTAGTCTTTTTCGAAACTGATCCCGTCCCAATATGAGTCTCGCGTAGGATGCGCCACCCAGTCGCGATAGTGCGGAGTGCGGTGGTAGGCCGCTTCGTCTGAAGTTGCCACTGGAAGATGCTTGAACATGTTTGGCCAGTCGTTACCCACGCCGTACTGGGCCACGTGCCCGTCAATCGAGATCGCACCCCAGGGAAAATCGAATCCGTAGTGGAGGGCGCCGTCAATGTAGATCCAGTTCCCGTAAATGTCCGGAGTGGTCACTGTAGGCGCCATCGCCGTCAGATACTTGCTGCCTCTCACGGCCTGGGTCCACTGCGTGTAACCGACGTAAGATCCACCCATTGTCCCCAGCTTCCCGTTGAACCACGGCTGCTTACCAATCCATTCATCGGTATCGAAGCCATCGTCAGCTTCGTTCTTAAAAGCGTAGAAGTGGCCATCGGAGTCCCAACGGCCGCGAACATCCTGCTGAATGACGGCATATCCGCGTTCTGCATAAAAACGGGATTGCGGTACCGACTGTGTGGTGGCTTTGCCATAGGGCGTCCGCACCAAAATCGCAGGGAATTGACCCGGCGCGTCCGGACGGTAGATGTCGGCTGAAAGCGTTACACCGTCTCGCATCGGCACCCGCACGTTGGCTTCCGTTCGAACTTTGTACGTAGGTCTCGAGAGCTTCGCCTCGTCATAGTGGGCCACCGAGCTGTGCGGGGCCACTACTTGCTGAGAGGCTAGCCGTGTCGCGAAGAAACCCACGCCGAGAGTCAGACACAACACGAACATCAACCGCTTCATGATCGCCTCCTGGGACTAGGTCCTCCGCGCGAGCTCCGCTCCGTGGACACGGCAGCAAGTTAATCACAACCCCGAGGCGGGCACAAGACGAAAAATCCGAAACGGACGACATATCCGTTTAGGACAATCACCAGACGGATATTCAACGCTGGCCGGCACTCCGCAGCCCAGGTGCGATGAAATCTCCCATCAACACATGCCTCTCGGCACCAATACCGTCCTTGGCCCCGACGAAATTCTTGCGCCACATGGCGCGTGCGCCTGATGGTGCCCCGCATTGGAGAGAAAATCCTGCAAACTCACCTTCTGTTCCCCGCCGCCTTAGCCGGCTCGGCCGCAGCTTTTGCCCAAGATGCTCCGGTCACTATCCCAAAAATAATGGGACCCATTCCATTGACCTCCGGCTCCTACCCGTTTTCTGGGCGCAGGGCATACCCTCAACTCCATCGATTTCACGAAAGCCGGTTACGTGGAGGAAGAGTTCATCCTCAGCGGCAACGCCAACGTGTACGATTGGGCCACTGACGGCAGCCTGAGCGTGAAGATGGAAAAGGCTCCCTACACCACACGCATCCTCGTGCGCCGACCTGCCCGAGCGTCGCGCTTCAGTGGAAACGTGGTGGTTGAGCCCTTCATGTCCGCGCGACGTTTATGACTGGCCCATAACGTGGAGCTACATCCACCAATCGCTCATGGAACACGGCGACGCCTGGGTCGGGGTGACGGTCCCGGGGACCAGTGGCCACCGCAGCCTGCCCGCACCAGT
>Ga0105242_10002050_pt1 | contig 15885 bp, 14 predicted proteins | sample KBSM24metaG_FD_81521 | JGI IMG/M metagenome (GOLD analysis project Ga0105242, IMG submission 81521) | Miscanthus rhizosphere microbial communities from Kellogg Biological Station, Michigan, USA - KBS M2-4 metaG | ecosystem: Host-associated > Plants > Roots > Rhizosphere > Soil | place... | reverse complement strand
GCCATGATGAAACGACACCCAACTCGCTCCACTTGCAGTGTTGAGCAGCGCGTTCAGTATTGGCCAATCAGCGACCGCGTCCGATCCATCTTTCATCGCTTCTGTTTCGCGGAATGGCGACGCCACGGACCCCGTATCGAGATGATCACGACCAATTGCAACTGGCGCCTGCAACTCTCCGCGCTTCACCAGGTCGTTGATGGCTTCCCCCATCTCCGCGCGTTCACCATAGCCAAGCCAACAGATGCGCGCCGGTAATCCCTGGAAGTGAACTCGATCGCGGGCAAGTCGCAACCAACGATTCAGCGTCTTGTCTTCTGGAAACAACTCCAACGCCAGATCGTCAGTCTTTCTTATGTCGTTAGCATCGCCCGAAAGCGCGACCCAGCGGAACGGGCCCTTGCCTTCGCAAAACAATGGTCGAATGTACTCGGGCACAAAACCAGGAATCTCAAAGGCGTCCGCGCACCCAGCATCCAGTGCCTGCTTGCGGATGTTATTGCCGTAGTCAAACGCGACTGCCCCAGATCGCTTCAACGCCAATATCGCCTCAACATGTTGGGCCATCGAATGCATCGATCGCTTTATGTAGTCGCTTGGATTTGCCTGGCGTAGTTCTTCGGCTTCGATCAAAGAAAGCCCCGCAGGAACATAGCCGTTGAGTGGATCGTGAGCACTCGTTTGATCCGTAACGACATCTACCTTGACGCCTCGTCGAACAATCTCTGGCATTAACTCCGCGCAGTTTCCCACCAACCCAACTGACACCGCCTGCTTTTGTTCACGTGCTTCTTCACAAATCTTCAACGCCTCATCAAGCGTGAAGGCAATGCAATCGCAGTAACCCGTCCGCACACGACGATCGATACGGGCCGGATCGACATCAATGCCCAAAAACACAGCGCCATTCAGCGTAGCAGCAAGTGGCTGAGCGCCGCCCATTCCACCCATGCCACCGGACACAACCAGTTTGCCTGAGAGATCACCGCCAAATTGTTTGTCGGCCATTGCCGCAAATGTTTCAAAGGTTCCCTGGACGATTCCCTGTGTACCAATGTAGATCCAACTACCGGCGGTCATCTGGCCGTACATCATCAAGCCACGACGTTCAAGTTCATGAAAGTGTTCCCAGTTGGCCCAGGCGCCAACGAGATTCGAGTTGGCTATTAATACTCGCGGGGCGTAGTCATGGGTTCTAAAAACTCCGATCGGCTTGCCGGACTGCACCAACAGGGTTTCATCGTTTTCAATGGTCTGCAGCTCGCGAACGATCGCGTCGAAACAATTCCAGTTGCGCGCTGCTTTCCCAGCCCCACCATAGACGATGAGTTCGTCCGGCTTCTCAGCAACATCCGGATCGAGATTGTTCATCAAACAACGCAGCGCGGCTTCCTGATGCCAGCTCTTGCAAGTCAACTGTGAACCGCGCGGCGCGTGAATCGTTTCCCTGTTCATAAGAACTTTCTTTGGAGTGCGGTGGCCTGGCACCGCTTTGGTAATTTCTTCGGAAGTCTTTCTGAGGCCAAAGCGGTGCCAGGCCACCGCACTCCAAAATCTCAGCCTTCCGCAAACCAAAGACGACTGAACCAACTATCGGTATTACTGTCGCGTTTGAGAAGTTGTTCTAATTCTCCGGAGTCGAGCCAGATGCCTCCACACTTTTCACAAGTGTCGATCATTACTTCTTCAAACTTGCTCTCCTTGAGCGCGCCCGCACAACGGGGACATAACATCGATGAAAGTCCCGCCGCCTTCGCATCCTCAGCTACTTTCATCTTGGCTCGTAGCTTTTCAATGATTTCCTTGTTCTTGCGCTGAAAGTATTCTTCGTTAAGTCCTTCGGACATGAGTTCTTCTCCAAAACCTGTGGGGTCTTAACTATCGGTTCGCAGTGGTCATGAAGTCAGTACCACCCCGCGGTAGCGTGTGGCTCGTTGATTATCGAGAATCGCTTTACTCAGTCTAGAGCCACACGCTACCGCGCGGTGGTACTGACGTCATCGCCACTGGGTGGGTCACTACCAAGAATTAGTCCAATAAAGCCTCAAACGCATCACTCTGTATCAAGCGAACAATCTCTTCGATATCGACCGACATAGAGCGGTCGGCTTCAGTGTGTGATACGTGAGCGCGAACAATTTCATGAGCTTGCCTGACGCCTTTTCCCGGTTTGAGCGGAACGCGAAAATCGAGCGCTTGCGCGGCGGTCAGTAACTCAATCGCGGTGGCCATTTCAGCGATGTCGACAATGGACCGCAACTTTGTTGCTGAAGTCATTCCCATCGAGACATGATCTTCCTTGCCGCCGTCAGTCGGAACGTTGTCGACACTTGCCGGATGCGCCAAGACCTTGGCCTCATTCAACAAAGCCACAGCAGAGACCTGCAACATCATGAAGCCTGAAGAGATTCCGGGCTGGGACGTAAGGAACGGCGGTAGACCTTCATTCGAATCCGGGTTTACGAGTCGATCGATCCTGCGTTCGGTGATACTCATCAAATCAGTCACAGCGATGGCCGCGTAGTCGAGAACAAGCGCGACCGGGGCACCATGAAAATTCCCACCTGACAGGACTTCACCAGTGTCAGCAAAAACCAACGGGTTGTCGGTTGCGCTTCCACTTTCAATTTCGAGAGTCTCACGCGCGTGCAGCAAAGCATTACGCACGGCACCGTGAACTTGCGGCATGCAGCGCAAACTATAAGCATCCTGCACACGTGGATCATTATTCAGATGAGACTTCCGAATTTCACTGTCTTGAAGTAAGTCGCGGAGGTGTGAAGCAACTGCCAGTTGACCAGCATGTGGACGCGCCGTGTGGATACGCTGATCAAATGCGACTGGAGTTCCGCGCAGTGATTCGAGAGTCATCGCCCCAGCGACATCCGCAAGTCGAACTAACCTTTCGGCGCGATACAGGGCCAACCCGCCCACGGCACCCATCGCCTGCGTACCGTTAAGTAGGGCGAGACCCTCTTTGACTTCCAAACGAAGCGGCTCAATTTGTGCTCTTTCGAGTGCGACTGCACTCGCTATCCGTTCGCCTTTATAGAACGCCTCGCCTTCGCCAATTGCCGTGGACGCTAAGTGTGCAAGCGGGGCCAGGTCACCACTAGCGCCTACCGATCCCTTCTCAGGAATCACTGGAGTGACACCACCGTCAAGCATTGCGATCAGCGTGTCGATAACCAATGGACGCGCGCCGCTGAAACCGGCTGCTAACACATTAGCTCGCAACAACACCATGGCCCGAGCCTCGGCTTCTGAGAGAGGTTTACCGAGCCCGCACGCATGACTACGCACCAGGTTAAGTTGCAAGTCGCGCAACTCTGACGACTTAATGCTAACGTCCGACAGCTTGCCAAAGCCGGTATTGACACCGTAGACCGTTCGCCCTTCAGCAACGATTCTTTCCACGACGCTGCGCGCATCATTCACTCGAACACGAGCTTGGTCCGACAGAGAAACGTCCTCTCGACCATAAGCTACGTCCGCGATTTGTTTGAGGGATAGCGGTTGTCCGCTGAGATAGATCATTGCCGATTTCCGAGTGCCAATTGCCGATTTGTGCTATTCACGATATACGCGTTAACGCAGATTAAGACCTAACCGCTCATAAGACATCGGCTCAATCGCTGAAAATCCATGTCTTGAAAGTCTGGGGGGTTAACGACAAGCTAACCGGACAATCTGAAATCGGCAATCGGCAATGCCCTACCCGCCCCATTCGCGGCGCCGGTCCCGATCCGGAGTTTCAGACAAATCTATCTTCTTAAATTCTCCGGTCATTCCGCCGCCACTGCGAACGCGTTGTCGAGCGCGTTTTGCCCGCACAGTTGTCCTTCTAGTCGTCGCGGCTGTCCAACTCGTCATCCGCCTCAGCGGTTGCAACGAAAACTCGTGCTTTGGCAAAACTTCTCCAGTGGCCTCACGCAACCGTAATGTTCCAATCGCGAAGATAGCGATCGCGGCGTTAAAAACGACGCCGAATACAAACACGATCCAGCCCGGCACTATTCCGACAGTGGCTCGATCAATAAACGCATCGAAATCCCGGGCGGGCAGCGGATGTAAATACACTTTGAGATTCCAACTCAACGCCAGGAGCGCGAATATCCACAGGTAGTTTCGTCTTAATCGTCGTCCTACTGCTTCCCACTCAGTAATGGTGAAGTGCGGCGTTGTTAAGTCGGCGGCGAGATGCTCGGCCCATGCTTCGTCAGGCGGCGCGACATTTGGGGCTAGCAAATGAGCGAAATAGCCGGTCTCCAAAACTCGCACACGGCTCGACCAGATTTCATAGTAGCGATAACGCCGCGCCTCCATTAACAGAAAGATGGCGACGAGAATGGAGTTAATCGGAATGACAAAGTGCGGATTACTCGGTGAGCTGAACACAAACGACAGCGTAGCGCCGGCAGTGATGACGGCCCAGTTGGTAGTCGTATCGAGTCTGTTTCGCCAGGTGTTTGAACGTTGCACTTCACCGCGATAGAAGTGAATCATCGCAGTGTTGAACTCAGACGGCGACAGTCGTTTCATCAACCCGGCGGCTGAATGTTGATCTACACTCAAGGGGTCGATCTGAGTCGAGGGTCTGAGACGGCCGGTACCTCTATCGGTGGAAAGCGAACCGCTTCCTCTTTGGCTTGCATCGGTGGTCATGGAAACCTGAATCGGGTGGAGCGCGGGAGCCAGAATGGAGCGCAGAACTCCGGAAGGCGATAATAGCAGAGAATGCCGGATTTGTTGTCCGATATGCTTCAGCTTGTCGTTGGCCTTAAAAAGAAATGCGCCGCAAATGGTTCATCTGCGGCTAAACCTATCCGAGAGACGACGACAAGCTGAAGCTTATCGGACACTAACACCCCAAATTCTCGTCGCCTTGACACCGTTTTAGGCCAAACCCTATAGTGGCGCCTCGGCTATTTGAAGGAATAACGAGAGTGAATAATGCCGCAGAATCAGCGTTGGATGAACACTGGATGCGGCAAGCACTCGACGCCGCTAGAGAGGCGCAAACACGCGAAGAAGTCCCGGTAGGAACTTGTATAGTGAGGGACGGAAAGCTCCTCTCAGTAGCTGGAAACCGCACGCGAACTGACTGCGATCCGACAGCCCACGCTGAAATAGTCGCCCTTCGTGAAGCCTCCAAGATTGCCGGTAATTTCCGTCTAACAGGCGCGGACGTTTACTCAACCATTGAGCCTTGCGCCATGTGCGCTGGAGCGTTGATCCAGTCAAGGGTCAGACGCCTGGTCTACGGCGCACGAGATGACCGCGCAGGTGCGGTTGAGTCGCACTTTCGGATTTGTGATACGGATTTCTTGAATCATCGCATTGAAATCGTGGCCGGAGTACTGGAAGAGGAATGCCGCGCGGTGATGCAACAGTTCTTTAAAAATCGAAGATAGGTTGTCCGATAAACTTCAGTTTGTCGTCGTGCGATTAGAGACCCGTCCAGGAACATATTCTGATCACGACGACAAACTAAAGTTTATCGGACATTGACTGCGGAGAGGTCGCATAGTGGATTAGTGCACCGGTCTCGAAAACCGGAGTGGGTTAACGCCCACCGTGGGTTCGAATCCCACCCTCTCCGCCAGCAGTTTTAATGTTCGATATGCGTCTGTCTTGTCTCTGCCGTTCCGAACGTTTGCTCGGAAAGATCACGACGACCAAAAGCATATCGAACATTTCTCGGAGAGGTGCAGGAGTGGTTGAACTGGCAGCACTGGAAATGCTGTGAACGGGAAACCGTTCCGTGGGTTCGAATCCCACCCTCTCCGCCAGAAACATTGCCTGATGTCCGATATGCTTTAGCTTGTCGATGACTCCCACAAGGACGTCCAAAGCTGTGTAACGACAAGACAGGCGCATATCGGACATCAAATCGGCAATACGTAATTGACGCCCCCGGCTGAAATACACTTGGTAACCTTGGGGGATAACAATGGGCGACGATAAGCTGGCGCTTGAAGAAGCGCGACGTGCAACACAGCACGAAGCAGTAAAAGCGCAGGTTGAAAATGAAGTGCAGGCGGAGATCACTGATCGCGCTGCACAAAAAGTGGCTCCACACGAGTCGCAAAGAATTGAACAAGTCGCCGGAGACTTTCGTTCAAAAGCAGTCAACGAGGTCGTTGACACAGAGCGCGAGGTGCAACGTTCGCGAGGTCTCGCTCGAGTATCGCAAGTGGTTGATTACATCTTTTATGTAATCTACGCGCTTCTCGGAATGAGATTTTTGCTTGGCCTACTCGCAGCTCGCAGCAGTGCCGGGTTTGTCCAATTCATTGTAGCGGTCAGTAATCCGTTCTACGCACCGTTCCGAGGGATCGTCGCAAGTCCAAGCACAGACCAGGGACACACATTGCTTTTGCCGGTTGTAGTCGCCATAGTCTCTTATGTGATCCTGCACTTGTTGATACTCGGTCTATTGAGGATGTTGGCGCATCGGAAAACCGAGATATAGTGATTGTCCGATAAGCTTCTGTCTTGTCGCTGACGTTCCGGATGTTATTCACGAGTTATTTGAGTATTTTGTTTTAAGTCTTGACTTGCTTTAGCTGATCCACGAACGACAAGCTAAAGCATATCGGACAGTCGGTCTTATCAGATCCCGGGCCCCGCACAACGCAAGCCTTGTGAACCCCGCCAGGCCGGGAACGGAGCAACGGTAGCAACGGCAGCGTGTGTTGCGGTAAAGTCCGGGGTCTGGCCAGAAAATGAGGCGAGTTGCTCACGCGACTCGCCTTTGTTTTAGTCTTCAGAAGCTTGGCCGCCCTTATAACTGTCTGCTAAAGTTCAGTTCAACTTTCCCCACACTTTTTCGCCTGAGGTTATAGCCATGAAACGTACGTTAGCTTTGCTAAGTGCCATCGGTGTTACTCTCCTCATAGCGCACTCAACCTATTCACAGACGCCTTCCCGTGGGGACATCAGGAAACAGATCGAATTGAAACGTGCTGAACTTCAAGCACTAGAAGACCAATTTCTCGCTCCTTCAGAGGCTGATCGAGAAGCGTATGCAACACTGTTGTCGCAACCCGACTCAGGCATGATTCGTCTTCTTCCTCGCGAGAAATTTGACAGCGACGTCTACAAACAGAATACAAAGACGCTCAGTATTCGTGGTGGTGGTGCTTACTATTCTTTCGCCAGATTGACCCACGAGTATGGGTATGGTTCAGATCTAGAGTTCGACTCAGGATACCTATCGGTGGGTTTTGCCGGTTTCGGTTACGGCATGTTGCTCAAGCTCGGTTCGGTGCAACTCACGGACATCACGGTTGAATATCCTGGAGTCAAGTACCTCGCAACCTACGAAGCCGCCGCATCAGAAACAGAAGCGCGAATCGAGCAGCGACGGTTCATGGCTGGCACTGAGATTGATGGAATTATTTTTAAAGGAAGAGTCCCGTTGGAGGTCGGTTCCAGTTACGCCTTGCGCTCCATTGACAACGATCGCTCGGACCTGCTTGTGGCGTTCCAGGTTGTTCGTAAGGATGATGATGGCAGCGCAATCATTGCGTGGCGGTTGTTAAAGAAGTACGCCACCACAACTCTGTCCAAGCCGAAAATTGCGGAGTCAATAATCAGATAATTCATGTCCTATCAAGTCATCGCGCGTAAGTGGCGCCCACAAACATTCGACGAAGTAACTGGCCAGGAAGCAATCACGCGTACACTGCGCAACGCGATTGAGCATCAGCGACTTCATCACGCATACCTCTTTTCAGGCGCACGCGGCGTAGGCAAAACCACGAGCGCGCGCCTCCTTGCGAAGGCACTTAACTGTCACAAGTCAAAAGAGCCGACGCCAACTCCCTGTAGAACTGACGATCCGGATCAGTGTCCGTCTTGTCGTGAGATCAGCGAGAGTCGATCGATTGATGTGCAGGAGATCGATGCTGCTTCAAATACGGGCGTTGATAACGTTCGTGAAGCAATTATCGGGAGCGTGGGAATCGCACCGGCGCGCGATCGCTACAAGATCTTCATCATCGACGAAGTTCACATGCTTTCCCCGGCAGCTTTCAATGCGCTGCTGAAGACGCTCGAAGAACCACCACCGAGAGTCGTGTTCGTCATGGCCACGACTGAAAAGCACAAAGTACCGGAAACGATACTCTCGCGCTGTCAGCAGTTTGAGTTTCGCACGATCGCCACTGCGAAGATATTTGAGCGCTTGAAGCTGATCGCTAAGGCTGAAGGGATTTCGATTCCAGATGATGCATTGCGCGAGATTGCGCGAACCGGTGACGGCTCAATGCGCGACGCCCAATCATCCCTCGACCAGGTAATCAGTTTCGCCGGCGACAAGATCAAGAAAGAAGACGTGGAGATGGCGCTCGGCGTGGCCGGCGCTGACATTCTCTCGCGCATCATGGATGCTGTTGCAGAGAACAAACCAGCGGAGGCGATCAAGGTAGTTGACGACGTGGTGATGCGGGGACATGACCTGCGCAACTTCTGTCGGGATCTGCTGGCGCACTTCCGTGATCTGCTGGTTACGAAGGTGTCAGGCAGCGAAGAACTACTTGAGACGGCAGTTTGTGAACCTCAGGAATTGAAACGACAGGCAGCCTTGTTCTCCGAGTCAGACCTGGTTCGTTTCTTTCATTCACTGGCTGAAACCGAAACGAAGCTTCGCACTGCGACCCAGCCGCGCTACCAGTTGGAGATTGGAATTGTGAAGTTGATGGAGCTACGAGGTGTCGAGTCGATTGGTGAAATTTTGAATCGACTCGCCGCACTTGAATCTGGTCAGCCATTACCCACTGTATCGCGAACGCCTTCGAGTTCAAGTGGCGGACCAGCTGACTCCGGAAGTCGTGGTAGCAAGTCAACGGTAGGTTCGCGTTCGGCCGGTTCGTCTTTCGCTGCGACTGCAACGTCGCCGGCTTTCGAAACACCGACCGAGCAGCAGCGAGCCGATCCGGTTCTTGAGACGCCGGCGCCCGCGCAGCTTAATACAAATGAACAGGCTCCGGTTCTCAGTGCCGACGCGCCGGCAATCGAAAGAATCAAAGCCGTTCTGGAGACTCAGCGAAAGATGTTGCTCGTTACGGTACTTGAGTCAGCCCAGTCAACAGTGCTCGAAGCCGGTGAACTCTATGTGGAGTTTGCGCCTGAGTCACGTCATTTTCGAGACACGCTGACCAAGCCAGAGAACATCAAGATTCTCCGTGAAGCTTGCCAACAAGTCACGGGTCAGGAAACGGGCGTACGAATCGCAGTCAAGGATCCAGAAGCTCAAAACCAACCGCTGAGCCGTGAAGAGGAAGAACGACTCGCAAAACAAAACCTCCGAGCGTCAGCTGAAAGTCTTCCGATCGTACAAGAGATGCTTAAAAAGTTTCGCGGAGAAATAGTGGACGTACGACGGGTCGACCCAAAATAGTTTTCACCCACCTGTCGAACAAACTCAACAAGCCTGTCGTATAGAGAATCTCGACGGAGGTATTGAAGAGATGCGCGATCCAATTTTGGCAGGTGTATTGAGTCTAATTATTCCGGGCGTTGGCCAGCTTTATAACGGGCGAATTCTTGCTGGCATATTGTGGTTGATTTTCACGCCAGGCTTTTGGATTGGGACGGGCGGCACGCTTGGTTGGGTATGCCACATTGTCGCAGCGTATTGCGCTTATTCATACGCTAAAGAACACCCGGTTCGGTGAGCAGGAGCAGGAGCAGGAGCAGGAGCAGGAGCAGGAGCAGGAGCAGGAGCAGGAGCAGGACGTTACTACGGTTTCCACTGAGTCAAGCGAAAAAGGCAGCGAGCTATTCGCTGCCTTTTCTTTTCTGAGCTTGGTTCGCGCCTGCCCGTGATCCTGCTTCGCGCTCCTGCCTACTGCTCCTGCTTTCTGCCTATCGGCGCTACGGTTTCTTCGGTGGTAATGCTCGTGGAATGTCGCCATCGTCAAAACCTTCGGCTGAAGCATCGGGAATTCTTGCCGCTCCGCCTTTCAGGAGTGGAGGCAGATGCGACACCGGCAGACTTACAGTTGCGATCGGGTCTACTCGTCTCAGAATAGCTCCACCTCGTCCAGCAACCCACACATTGGTGCCACCCCGATAGGCGATTGAGAACAGCGAAGAACTCGTAATGCTTTCCTGGGTAAGCCAGGTTTGGCCGGCGTCCTTGGTGTAGATAATCTTTCCCTGATCACCAACTGCCAACGCTTCGTTTCGATTCGCAACCGCGATCCCAAAAAGGTTTGAGGTAATTCCGCTCTCCAAATCTTTCCAAGTCGCTCCTCCATCGTCGGTACGCAAAATTATTCCGCGTGCTCCAACAATGTAGCCTCTCTGCGTATCAACAAACGCAAGCGCGTATAACCACTCGTTGAGATTACGATCGACCCGCTTCCAATTCTTTCCGCCGTCTTCGGTTTTGAGTATCGTTCCGCCTGAACCAATAGCTATCCCATGAAGCTCGTCAAAAAACTTAACGTCCTCCAACCAGCTCATCGTGTTCGTCTGCTGAAACTGCCAGGTTTGACCTCCGTCTTCGGTGAACCATACCGAGCCACGTGAACCAACAACCCAACCTTTCGACTCGCTCACGAAAGAAACACCAAACAGGCTTTCGGTCGCCGGCGTCTTGACCACACTCCACGTCACGCCACCATTGACTGAATGAAGGATAGTTCCCTTGTCACCAACAACCCACCCGCTGCGTTCATTCAAAAATACAATCGCATTCAAGGTAGCGTTGGAATTGGAAGGCCTGACCGTCCAGGCTTTGCCTCCGGTGTTGGTAAACAGGATTCTTCCGTGTTCACCAACCGCCCAGCCATGCGAGTTATCAATGAAAAAGATATTTGCGAGATCATCACGACCGCCATGGGTAAGGCGTCGCCAGGAGAATCCGCCGTCGTCGGTCCGCAAGACAAGGCCATCAGCACCCGCAGCCCAACCAATCGACTCATCGGCAAAGTAAACCGAACCAAGCCGAGGGCTCGTGCGAATATTAACCGGCAACCAGATGTGGCCGCCGTCTCCTGTGGTTAAGACCACACCGTTTTCGCCTGCGGACCAACCATGGAGATCGTCAGTGAAAGAAATTGAGTAGAGATCGGTGGTGACTAAAGAAGGAGTCATTTTCCACGTCTCACCGGCATCATCTGTTTGTAGGATTGTTCCTCGATAGCCGACGACAACGGCACGCTTCAGTGATGTAAATGTAACCCCCGACAATACGCCTTCAGCTACATTCTTACGTTCAGTCCAATCCGAACCACCATTGTTGGTAACCAGGATCGTGCCTCTAGAGCCAACGGCAATTCCAACTTTCGCGCTTGAGAAAGCGACGGAGAACAAATGTGCGGTCGTGTTGCTTGCTTGAACTTTCCAGGTGGCCCCACCGTCTGTTGTTGTGACGATTGCGCCAAATGTTCCCACTGCCCAACCGTGCAAGGGATTGTCAGGAGCAAAAGTTACAGCGAACAGGTGATCGCGGATGCCGGTCTTGCGAGCAACCCATTTGTCGCCACCGTTCTTCGTCGTGAGAATCGTTCCGCGCGCTCCTGCGATTACGAGATGATCCCGATCCTTTATATAAATGCTGTATAGCGTGGTGTTGGCAGTTGATACTTGTTCTTCCCACTCGAACCCGCCGTTGTTCGTGGACAAAACAACTCCATCGCCGCCGACGGCCCAACCGCGCCGCTTGTCGCTGGCGAACTTGATTGAGTTGATTGAATTACCTTGTGGTAGTGGGTTTTGCCATTGCCAACCCTTAAACGGATCTTGTGCAGTCGAGACTTTGGAGACGGCGAGTAATAGGAGAACCAAACCCAACAACTTTGTCAGGATACGCTGAGGCACAAAAGTTTGTCTGAACAGTCTGAGAGGCACTATCTCATCCAATGGGTTTCGAATTGGGGAGGCAAAATTATACGGGTCAATCCGGTTATTTATCCACCAAGCAAAACACCTGGCTGGGAAAGATTTCAAAAAAACTGATCAACCTTCAGTGGTTCCTATCAAATCAACAACATCTCGCAGAATAGACTCCTCGACTCTTTGGGCCGCGGCAATCCGACGAGCAGTTGTATCGGCTGCTTCTTGCAGCGGATGACCAACGTGCCCGCGAGTCCATTGCCAATCGACATGATGTTGGGCTACGGCACGTTCGAGCCTTTTCCACCACTCAGGGTTTGTCTTCTTGCGAAACCGTCCGCACATCGTCTCTACGACGTAGCGCGAATCAGTGAAGACTTCCACATCACACGGCTCACGAAGTGATTCCAGTCCTATTGCCGCGGCAGCAATCTCCGCTTGCTGATTCGTTGCTCTCCCAAGGTATTCACCAACCACACGCCAGATTCCTTTGTAGCCCAGGACAGCGGCGGCAGCAGCGCGACTGCCAACCTGTCCGTTACCCAGGCTCGACCCGTCGCAATAAATCTGCACTCGTTTGCGAGGCTGTCCTTGTTCTTTCAGTTCTGTCACAGAATTAAGAGGCGGCTTGAATTTGGAAGGTAGTAGCGTAACACGAAGCCTCGCGAACGCGGAGCGGATCAGGTTCATTGCTCATCGCTGCATTTTGGAAGATCAGCTAGAATCGATTCTTCAATGGTCAATACTGTCTTTAAAGATCTGGCTAAGATGCCGAAGCTCTTCGTTGTGGCTGGCCGTAAATGTATTGCCCAACCAGCCGAGGCGTTGCTTCTCGTTCGTATGGTCTGGTGGGTTGGATTTCTCTCAGTTGTCGCGAAATTGCGCCCTCTGCCTCGGGCCCTCGAGCTTGTTTCGGGTAAAGAATCGTCCCAAATGAAACTGCGAGATGATGAACTTCCAACTCGGTTGGCTCGGTCAATTGATTTAGTGCTCTCAGCAGACTTCCTTTTTCTTGAACCAATCTGTTGGAAGCGCGCCGCTGTCCTGCGTCGCTATCTTTCACAAAGTGGGATCGCAACTCAGATCATTTTTGGTGTCCGCAACGAAGCTAAGGGTATGGTCGAGGGACATGCATGGCTCGAAGCGGACGGCAAACCGTTTCTGGAAAAGACTCCGCCCGATTATGTCGTCACCTATACGTTTCCCTCAGACATACGTCGCGAACCAGACTTAGTTTTCCTTTCCAAATAAAAAGCGAGGCGTGTTTCCACGCCCCGCTGATAACACTCAACAACTAAAAAGCTTGCCTTATGGCAAAGCCTCAATGTTGATGAAGAACTTAAACGTTCCGGTTTGTTGGAGACCCAACAGGAACTGAAGATTTATCGAGGCACCATTCGCGAGTGGTGTCCCCAGGGTAACGGTGCCAGCCGAATACGAACCATTAAACGCGCCACCATTCGGTTGTGATGGAGGTTGCTCAAGGGTAGTACCCTGTACGGTTACTGTGCAGGGAGGTATAGCTGGCGCTCCTGTGGCCGCGCAGGTTGCCGAGTCGTTTATACCCGCGACTACAACTGCTCCCGAGGTGCGTGTGCGTAAGTCAGCGAAACCTGAAGGCGCTGGGAACGTGGTTTGGTCGACAATGCGGAAGCGGAGTCTTGTCACATTCCCACCAGTATTGTTCACAAAGCGGCGACGAATCGATATCGTGCCGAAAGTGGAGTTGTTGGCTGGATCAGAGGTGAAGTCGCGAACACGATTTGGCGGATTCGCGGCAGCAACCGTCGCATCGAGCAGGTTTATTGCAAAGACGCCGTTACGATTGATCGGAGAAGAAAGATTTTCTGGACCAGGTGAACCGAGACGCTGGCCAGCACCCGCTGAAGTTCCGTTCGTGTCAACAAACACGAAGTTAGTGGCGTTGTTGTCGGTGTCCACCGGCAGACCGCCTGAAGGGCACGGACCTACAGTCGTTATCGATCCCTGTTTGCCGCAGGTGTCTCGATAGAAGGAATAGTCGATAGAGAAGGGTGTCAAGGCTGGATAGCCAGTGCCTTCTTTGTACAAGGTGTCGGCTTCGCTGGTGGAACCTACCGCATCGAGTCGGTTAGCCAAGTTATAGTTGGCGCCGCCGAGGTTGTTATCGAAGATCGCAATTCCCGCATTATCGGGAATGTCAGTGGTGTAAGTCGCATCACCCGTTGCTGTTGTCCCATTGCCTGCTGGATATGACGCGAGACTGTAGGCGGCGCTATTAACACAAAGATAGTGGCCTCTGTTTGGAATTACTGTCCCATTCGGAATGGTGCATCGCGTAACGCCATCTGACGCAGCGACACCGTAACCGGTGCCACCCGAGGCCGTTACAGTATGATCTGCTCCGCTGGCGTTGTAGAGTTCGATGAATTCATCCTGGGCGCCAGAGGGACCACGAACACGAAACTCAGAGATGATTATCTGACCGGCAAGCGGTAGAGCTCCCGTTGGCGCTGGCGCACCCGCAGGTGAAACATGCACACCCGGAGTCTTCATGGCCGTCGAGACATTTCTGGGTTCAAGAGCAGATTCAGTTACAGGAGTAACTGTTACTGATTTCACTTCCACAGGTACGGTCTGAGTAGCGGAGCCAAGTACCAAGTAGGGCACGGAGGCAACCTTCTTCTTCTTCCGTTTCTTAGACGATTTCACCTTCTGCGAAGTCTTGCTGCCAGCAGACGGCTCCTGACTCTGAGTATTGCCCGCAAGGGCAGTAATTTGAACCAGGAGGATCAGGACAACCAGAGACGCAAAAACCACTGAAAGCCGAGATGACTTCAACATTCTTTTCTCCTTGATTATGGGCCCACTGAAAACGATGAGCATGTGGGACCTCAAAAACTACCACGCACGCTTGAGCAGCGTCAACGACAATTAATGGCACATTTCCGTGACTAGTGCCTAAGAATTTGTTAAGAGGCTAACACTATCGGGCCTGCTGTTATAGGAAAACTTGAACACTGGGACCGTAAAGAACATTGAACCAAGTTTGACAGTCCCCTAGTGGCCAGTCTCCTGTCTCACCGTGTCTGATATGGGAAATCTTGAGGGTAAAAAGGGGTTAGAAAAAAGAACCTAAGATCGGCGCACCAGTTTCCGGGATTCCAGATTCAGTATAAGTTTTTCAACACTGGCCTCAGCCTGTTCCGAAGAGACATCATAAACAGTCCGCATCTCTGAAACGATATCTTCCACTGTGTTGCCTTTTTCGAGTCCGCGCCAAATCAAAGAACCCGTTTCATTCAACTGGTAATACTGCTTGGTGTTCAGGTCGACGAGTATTCCACCCGTTCCTTGAAAGTCGGTATAGACAATATCCTTAAATGGAACCATTTTTGACGAAATCATCAATTCGTTTTTCCTATTCATGTACCGGATTACTTAATCGTTCGTACCCTCCTTGTGCCCACTGGTTTGCAGCCTTGATTACGTCGTTTGAAGCTGAAGCACGCTTTGAAGCGGTGTCGGTCGTAAAAGTCTGGCGTCCGGTTAAGTCTTTAGAGTATAGACGAGAAACTCGTCGAATGGCATCAGCTTCTTCCGCCGCACAAACAACGCCCCAAAACTCAATCGCCTCAAGGATCGTATCGGGCGTCAGCGCCGCATAGTTGATAAATTTCGTCCCGTCCGATCTATTGGCCAGTGCCTCAGCAAAGAATCCTCCCAGGGCTCGCGCGCAAAACTCTTCGGGGGAAAGGTTACTTACTTCATTCTGGTTTACGCCGACAATCGCCGCCGCCGTCGCTGGATTAGACTCAGGTTGCATCCACTCCGGGATCGATTTGAGATTCGACACTATCACTTCAACAGGATCGCGATAGAGAAAAACAAAAGGAACGTCGGGCCAAATGTTCCTGATCCGATTCATCTGAAGAGTAGTCGTGCAGGCAAACTTCACAAAGTAATGTTGTTCATCGCCACGCCGGCGTTGGCCCAGAGCGCTAACGGCTGCTCGTAGAAAAAGCTTGTAGAGTAACTCCTTCGGAGAACCTGGCT
>Ga0105242_10002049_pt1 | contig 15887 bp, 14 predicted proteins | sample KBSM24metaG_FD_81521 | JGI IMG/M metagenome (GOLD analysis project Ga0105242, IMG submission 81521) | Miscanthus rhizosphere microbial communities from Kellogg Biological Station, Michigan, USA - KBS M2-4 metaG | ecosystem: Host-associated > Plants > Roots > Rhizosphere > Soil | place... | reverse complement strand
GGTTGGCCGGAGCCGCCAGGGCGGCCTTGCGCTGCGCGGCGGCATCTGCCGACTGCGTGCGCAGCACCAGTTCGCCGGGCTTGCGTTCGCCTTCATGGCCCATCGCGGCGCGGGCCGTGGTGGAGCCGCAGCGCGCGCGCAGGGCGTCGATGGCAGCCTGTGTGTCGGCCACGTCGCCGATGCGGGCGGCGTGCCGGGTGAGCAGCTGATGCGCCAGATCCAGCAGCTTGGTGTTGAGCGTCTGGCCCACCCGGGCCAGCAGCTGCGCCACGGCGCCTTGCGGGTCGCCGCCCAGGCTCTGCGCCACGGCGACCTCGGCCGATTTGTTGACCTGGCCCAGGCAGTCGCGCAGGGCGTGGGCATGCGGTGGATGGCGCTGGGCGGCGCTCGCCAGCAGCTCGGTCAGCGCCTTGGTGTTGGTGTAGCGCAGGCCGATGGCGAGCACCCATTCGGGACCTTCTGGCAGTTCGATGGAGGTCTCGCCCAGCACGGCCAGCAGGCCCACCATGTTGCAGGCGGCCTCGAAGTCGAACTGGCTGTCGAAGATGTCCTGCCCCAGGGCGCGCACGCTGGCCACGGCCTGCACCACCTGCCGCTGCTGGATCAGCTGCAGCGAGCGCACGACGGCCTCGAAGCGCCGGGAGCGCCGGTTCTCGGGCTGACGTTCCAGCAGGCGGGCGAAGTCGGCCATGCACCGCTCCAGTCCCTTGCGGTCGTTGTCGTTGAAATACTGGAAAGCCAGCAGCACCAGCGACTGATGGTCGAAGAGCTTGGAATCGATGCCCAGGATGGCGGCGCGCGAGAGGGCCTTGGAAGCGGTCTCGCTGTCGCCCATGTAGTGGGCCATCATGCCCAGCTTCTGCAGCCGGGGCACGGAATCGGGCGTGAGGCTGCTGGCCAGCCGGTAGGTGCCGAGAGCATCGGTGAAATGGCCGGATTCCACCTGCGCGCGGCCCAGCACGTCGTAGGCATCGACGAAGCTGGAGTCCTCGCCCAGCAGCCCCTGCAGCGTGGTGATGGCGCGGGGTACCTGCCCCGACTCCATCTGCGCGCGGGCGATGCCCAGGCGTGCCCAGGGCAGTGCGCGGGCTTCGATGACGGCCTCGAACAGCGTGCGCGCCTGGTCGTGGCGGCCCAGGCGCAGCAGCAGTTCGGAGCCGATGCGTGCGGCATAGAGCCAGTAGGCCTTGCGCTGCTTGAACTGTTCCAGGCAGAGCGTCGCCGCGTCTTCGAAGTCCTCGCGCTCGATGGCGCTGAAGATCGACTGCAGATGGGTCTTGCGCATGCGCGCGGCCGTGAGCCGCTCGAACATGGCGCTGGGCGTGAAGGGCTTGAGCAGGTAGCCGTCCAGGGCCGATTCGGCGGCCTCGGCCACGGCGGCATAGGAGGCCTCGGCCGTCACCATGAAGAACACGGTCGAGAAAGGCAGCAGCTGCGCGCGCCGCAGGTCGTCCAGAAGGGTCTGGCCGGACTGGCCTGTGTTGAAGTACTGCTCGCACAGCACGTAGTCGAAGACGGTGTGCTCCAGCCGGGCCCGAGCGTCCTGCGGCCGGCTGCACTGCATCACCCGCGTCACGCCGTACTGGCGCAGCTGCGATACGAGGATGCTGCGCGAGGTGGCGTTGCTGTCGATCACCAGCGCGCGCGTGGTGTTGGCCGGATTGGCGGACGGAGGGACGTAGCTCATGGGCCTGCGATGCGTTGCGACGCGTGAAGGAGTAAGAAGGGGCCGCAGTACGAGTCGTAAGAAAGCATGCAGAAAATTGCCAAGCGGACAAGTGTAGGCAATCGTGCAACCTCTGGATACATCCTCTTGCTTTACGCAGGCGCCGCGCCGATAGCCGGGAGCTCTGGTGCGCGTCGGCTGGGCCACAATGCCGGGCATGCCCCCTTCCAGTCTGCTGCGCATCGCCACCTACAACATCCACAAGGGAGTGCAGGGCGTCGGCCCGGCGCGGCGCCTGGAGATCCACAACCTGGGCTTGGCCGTCGAGCAGCTCGATGCCGACATCGTCTGCCTGCAGGAGGTGCGCAAGCTGCACCATCGCGGCCCGCGCCAGTTCCCGGGCTGGCCGGAGCAGCCCCAGGCCGACTACCTGGCGCCCGAGGGCTACGAGGCGGTCTATCGCACCAACGCCTTCACGCGCCATGGCGAGCACGGCAATGCGCTGCTCTCGCGCTGGCCGGTGATCGGCCACCAGCATGAAGACATCTCCGACCACCGCTTCGAGCAGCGCGGGCTGCTGCATGTCGAGATGGACATCGACGGGTTGCGCCTGCATGCCATCGTCGTCCACCTGGGGCTGGTGCCGGGCAGCCGGGTGCGGCAGGTGCTGCAGCTGCAGAGGTTCATCGAGCGCGAGGTGCCTGCCGGCGCCCCGCTGGTGGTGGCGGGCGACTTCAACGACTGGGGCCTGCAGCTCAAGCGCATGCTGGCCGGCTTCGGCCTGCGCGAGTACGACGGCGGCGAGGCCGTGCCGACCTATCCGGCCCGGCTACCGCTGGCGCAGCTGGACCATGTCTATGCCCGGGGCCTGACCCCCGTCGGGCTGCACGTGCCGCGCGGGCGGGCCTGGTGGCGCATGTCGGACCACCTGCCGCTGATCGCGGAGTTCCGCTTGTGACGGCAGCGGCGCGGCCGCGCCGTGGCGTCTTCGGCCGGCGCGCCTCGGCGGCACGTCCCGTCTGCGCCGACGACCACCGCGTCGAGTTGCTCGAAGGCGCGCAGGAGTTCTTTGCCGCGCTGATCCGCGACATGGACGCGGCGCTCTCGGACATCCAGTTCGAGACCTATATCTTCGACTGCACTGGTGCTGGAGCGCAGGTGGCCGAGGCCTTCATCCGCGCCGCGCGGCGCGGCGTGCGCGTGCAGGTCGTGGTCGATGGCGTGGGCTGCATGGGCGGCCTGCCCGCGCCCTGGCCTCAGCGGCTGGCCGACGCGGGCGTGCAGTGGCAGGTCTATTCGCCGCCCGGCCGCTTCGGCCTGCTGCGGCCCGCGCGCTGGCGGCGGCTGCACCGCAAGCTCTGCGTGGTCGATGGCTGCGTGCTGTATTGCGGCGGCATCAACGTGCTCGACGACTTCCACGATCCCAACCATGGTGCGTTGCAGGCGCCGCGCTTCGACTTCGCGGTGCGAGTGGTCGGCAGCTTGGTGAACGAGGCGGGCGACGCCATGGAGCAGCTCTGGTGGCGCATGCGCGCCGTGCACGATGCGCGCGAGCGCCGGCTCGGGCAGGCATTGGCCGACCTGCGGGCCGCCAGCGCCGCCCGGCTCGCGGCCGACCATCCGCCTCAGGCGGGCGCCGCACACCGCATGCGCGCCATGCTGGTGCTGCGCGACAACCTGCGCCACCGCAGCCGCATCGAACAGGCCTACCTGCGCGCCATCGGCACGGCGCGGCACGAGGTCATCATCGCCAATGCCTACTTCCTGCCCGGCCGCAAGCTGCGCCGCGCGCTGGTGCTGGCCGCGCGGCGCGGCGTGCGCGTGCAGCTGCTGCTGCAGGGGCGCTACGAATACTTCATGCAGTACCACGCCGCCCGACCGGTCTATGGCGTGCTGCTGGAGGCGGGCGTGGAGATCTACGAGTACGCGCCCAGCTTCCTGCACGCCAAGGTGGCGGTGGTCGATGCCGAGGGCGGGCGGCCCTGGGCCACGGTGGGCTCGTCCAATCTCGATCCGCTCTCGATGCTGCTGGCGCGGGAGGCCAACGTCGTGGTGGAAGACGCCGCCTTCGCGCAGGAGCTGCGCAGCCGGCTCGTGCGGGCGATGTCGCACGCGGGGCAGCGCCTGGACCCGGCCGGCTATGCGGGCCGCCCGCTGCGCCAGCGCCTGCTCGACCGCCTGGCCTTCGCCCTGATGCGCGCTGCCCTCTGGATCACCGGCCACCGCTACTGATGGCTGCTGGAGGCCGCCGGCATGCGCTTGTCGCTATTTAATTGATAGCTGAATGCGCAGATCCCGCAAGCGCCGGAGCCTCAAAACCTCCGCAAAGCAGGTCCTCGGCTTCGCTGGTACCATGCGCGCCATGCTGAAAGAACTCATCGCCACCGATGCCCCGGCTAGCGCCGCTCCGTCCGCCGAGGGCACGCCCGTGTCCATCAAGATCCGGGAACGGCTGGTGGCGGCACGCAGGCGCTTCAACGCCAATGACAACATTTCCGAATTCATCCAGCCGGGCGAGCTCGATCGCCTGCTCGACGAAGTCGAAGCCAAGATGCAGGACGTGCTCGACAGCATGGTCATCGACACGGCGACCGACCACAACACCCAGAACACCGCGCGCCGCGTGGCCAAGATGTACCTGACCGAGGTCTTCAAGGGCCGCTACGTGCCTCAGCCGGCGATCACCGAGTTCCCGAACGCCGAGCACCTCAACGAGCTGATGATCGTGGGCCCGATCACCGTGCGCAGCGCCTGCAGCCATCACCTCTGCCCCGTGATCGGCAAGATCTGGATCGGCGTGATGCCCAACGAGCACACCAATGTGATCGGCCTGTCCAAGTACGCCCGCCTGGTGGACTGGGTGATGGGCCGCCCGCAGATCCAGGAGGAGGCCGTGGTGCAGCTGGCCGACCTCATCATGGACAAGACCCAGCCCGACGGCCTGGCCATCGTGATGGAAGCCAGCCATTTCTGCATGTCCTGGCGCGGCGTGCGCGAGATGGACAGCAAGATGCTCAACTCGGTCATGCGCGGCGTCTTCCTCAAGGATCCGGCGCTGCGCCGCGAATTCCTCACCCTCATTCCCGGAAGGAACTGACCCATGCTGGTCCGTCTGCTCTACGCCAGCCGCGCGGTCGATACCTCGCCCGCCGCGATCGAAGCCATCCTCACCCAGTCGCGCGAACACAATCCGCCCAGCGGCATCACCGGCGTGCTCTGCTATGGCGGCGGCGTGTTCCTGCAGGCCATCGAGGGCGGACGCTCGGCCGTGAGCGCGCTCTACGGGCACATCCAGAAAGACCCGCGCCATAAGGACGTCGAACTCCTGCATTTCGAGGAAATCGACGAGCGCCGCTTCGGCGGCTGGACCATGGGCCAGGTCAACCTCTCGCGCATCAACCATTCGATCGTGCTCAAATATTCCGAGAAGCCCGAACTCGACCCGTACTCGGTGTCCGGACGCGTGTCCTACGCCCTGCTCGAAGAGCTGATCGCCACCGCCTCCATCATCGGCCGCGCTTGACGCCACCGCAGCCCGGCGCAGCCCCGCTGCTGGTGGGCTGCGACTTCTCCAGCAGCCCCAGCCGCGCCAAGCCCGTCGTGCTGGCCCTGGGCCACCTGGCAGGCAGCCGGGTGGTGCTCTCGGGGCTGGAGCGTTTGCCCACGCTGGCCGCCTTCGGAGCCTGGCTCACCGAACCCCGCGCCTGGGTGGGCGGCTTCGATCTGCCTTTCGGCCTGCCGCGCCCGCTGCTCGAATCATTGGGCTGGCCACAGACCTGGCTGGCCAGCATGCAGCATTACCGCGGCCTCACCCGGCCCCAGATCCGCGATGCCTTCGCGGCCTTCTGCAACGCCCGGCCCGTGGGCGGCAAGTTCGCCCACCGCGCCACCGACATTCCGGCCGGTTCCAGCCCGTCGATGAAGTGGGTGAATCCGCCCGTGGCCTACATGCTGCATGCCGGCCTTCCGCTGCTGCTCGATGCCGGCGTGCATCTGCCGGGCCTGCATGCTGGCGATGCGCAGCGCGTGGCGCTGGAGGCCTACCCGGGCCTGCTGGCCCGCGAGATCCTCGGGCGCCGCAGCTACAAGAGCGATGACCGGCAGCGCCAGACGCCCGAGCGCCTGATCGCCCGCCGCGATCTGCTGGAAGCGCTGGAGCGCGGCGCCACGCGGCTGGACCTGCGGCTCAAGCTCACCCATGCGCAACGCGACGCCCTGGCGGCCGACGCGAGCGGCGACAGCCTGGATGCGGTGCTCTGTCTCATCCAGGCCGCCTGGGCCAGCCAGCGCCATGCCGAGGGCGATGCGCTCTACGGCTTGCCGCCGGGGCTGGACCCGCTGGAAGGCTGGATCGTTTCGGCGCCCTGGCCGTCACGGCCGGCTTGATCCGGCGGCGCGCGCCAGCGCCACAATACGGCCCATGCCTGCTTTCCGTACTGATGATCTGTCTGCTGCCTGCCTTTCGGCGCAACGCGCTGCCGCCGCTGCGGGGCTGCTCGTGGGGCTGGTGTTCGTGGGGCTCTGGGCGGGCAGTGCGGCGGCCGCTCCCGCGCCCTGGTACTGGTGGCGCAGCAAGATCGACGGGCAGCGGGTGTGCGCGCAGACCTCGCCGGGCCCGGGCTGGCAGGAAGACGGCGGGCCCTTTGACGGGCCGGGCTGCCAGCCCCGGCCACGGGTGTTCGTGCTGCCGATGCGATAGCCTCACTGAGAGATGTGCGCCGCGCCGCGCAGCCTGACTCAATCAGAGCGCGGGCGCCGGCCGTTTCAGCCTTGCGGCAGGCCGATGTCCACGCACTCGGGCGTGACCGTCACCGGCAGCTGCAGATAGTCCGCCAGGCACTGCAGTGCGCCGGCATCGATGGGCAGGGTGTTCTGCGCCCCCGCCGGCACCAGGGGCGGCAGCGCATCGGGCGACATCTCCCCATGGGCTGCGATGCGGATGCCTTGCGCGTGGATCGTCACATGCACCTCCGCCGGGGGAATCTCGGCCGATTCGCCCAGGTGGTAGATGGCGGCGAGGGTGACGTAGAGCAGCGTGTGGTGCGGTGCCGCGGGTGCTTCGCTTTCGCCCGGCCGGGCTTCCGCCAGCGGCTGGATGAACACGCCGCGCAGCGCGAGCAGGGGGCGGGCCAGCTCGATGGCCTCCAGCAGCGTGGCGCGCACGGGCTGGCGGTCGGAGAGCTGCACGTCCCAGTTGCGCAGGCGGCGTATATGCTCGCCCAGCGTTCCGAGCTGGCTTTCCAGCTGCTCCACGCGTTCCACCGCCTGTTCGGCGGGAGTGTCGTTGCCGGGGGCGAGCCGGCGCTTGAGGACCGTCATGCCCATGCGCATGACCGACAGCGGGCTGGCGAGGTCGTGGCGCATGGCGGGCAAGGCGCGCATCAACACCGCGTGCTGTACTCCTGCAGCCATCCAGAGCCGAGCGTTGGGTTGGTCGAAACAAGTCATGGCGCGAAGCGGTGGGGCAGGCAACAGGGGGGCGAGGGCGTGGATGCGGCGGGGAGTCGGAGGTCAGCGGGCCGAATGGGATTGCAGGCGTGCGACGCATTGCGCCATCAACGCGTCGAACGCGTCGAAGTCGAGCGGCTTGCCGAGCACGTGATCGAAGACGGGCGTGCCCGGATTGGTGCCCGAGGCCATGCCGGTGATCGAGATGGCGATGCAGGGCTGGCCGGCATCCTCGGCGATCTGCTTGAGCTGGGGCGCGAGCACCGAGCCCTGCATGTCGGGCAGGTTCTGGTCCACCAGCAGCAACTGTGCCGGCTTGTCCCGCATGGCTGCCAGCGCAGCGTGGCCGCTCAGCGCGGTGCGCACGGAAAAGTCCTGCATCTCCAGCAGCTCGCGCAGAAGTTCGGTCGCGTCCAGGTTGTCGTCGATGATGAGGATGTCGGTTTGCATGGGCCGGTGGGGCGGGTTGGACTGGCAGGTTACGGGCGGAATGGAACGCTGGATCACCCGGGGCGTGTAAGTGCGGGTAACGGTCGGGGCGGGTGGCGCAGTCGGGCACCGGGAGGCCGGGTGCAGGCTTGCCCGCGCGGGATGACCGTGGGCCCCTATTCCGTCGATGGCTGCGGCTGATTGTGGCCCTATTTGCGAAGATGCACGGCCTTCGGGAGGTAGGACGCGGCCGATAGGCGCGGCAGGCGCGCCGCGCTAATCCGCCGCATCGGCGGCCCGTCGGCCTCGCTCAGCCGGCGGAGCCGCCGGAGGTCGTCCGCAGGCTGGGCAGCGCCATGGTGAACACGACGTGCGGTTCGTCGAAGTGGTAGCTCAGGCCCCCGCCGTGCTCCGTCACGATCTGATGGGCGATATAGAGGCCCAGACCCATGCCGCCCCGGTTGCGGGGGTTGTTCAGCGACGTGGGCTTGAACGGCTTGAACAGGGTTTCCGCGACGTCTTGCGTGATCTGGGGCGCGATGTTGCGCACCCGCAGCAGCACCCGTTCGTCCTGGCTGATGGCCTGCAGAAGGATGGGCTCGCCCATCGCCCCATGATGGCGTGCATTGCTGACCAGGTTGGCGACGACCTGGGCGATGCGGTCCGGGTCGGCATGGACGTGCAGCGCCTGCGGGGCCTGCCATTCCACCCGCATCTGCGGATGCGCGGTGCGGGCTTCGTCCAGCAGATCTTCCACCAGCGGCACCAGGTTGATCGCGCGCGGGTGCATGTCCAGGCCCAGCCGGTTCTGCAGCCGCGACATGTCCAGCACCTGGCTGACCAGCCTCTGCATGCGGCTGCTGGAGGACTGGATGCGCTGGCCCAGGCGGCCGGTGCGGCTGTCGGCCGCGTCGGTCTTCTCCAGCACCCGTGCGGCCATGCTGATCGAATGCAGCGGGTCGCGCAGGTCGTGCCCCAGCACGGCCATGAGCTGGTTGCGCGCGCGATTCACCTCGGCGTAGCGGCCGTTCTGCGCACGCACCAGTTCGTCCAGCATCTGCTGGGCGATCTGCAGGTCTTCGGTGCTCCACGGCTCCGACGTGGAGCGCACGGTTTCCTTCCACAGCTCGAACGAGCCGCGGGGCGTGAGCCGCGGGCCCAGCGGGCCCGTGCGCAGCACCTTGTCGGGCTTGCCGCCCCAGTGGATGGTCTCGACCTGCTCCTTGCGCAGGAAGATCATCCAGCTGCCCGTGGCGCGATCCAGCGGCATGCCCAGCACACCGCACCAGGGCGCGAGCGCTGCGGCCAGCGCGGGCGATTCGAGCGGCAGGGCGTGCGTGTGATGGATGTCGTGGCCCTGCGCCGGCTGCGTCACGTTCAGCCACTGCACCAGGGTGCGCGCGACCTCGGTGGAGATCGGGCCTTCCTGGCACAGCTTGCCGCTTTCGGCCACCACGGCGGCATCGGCGCGCAGTGCGCGGGCCAGCGGTGCGGCGTATTGGCAAAGGGTGGCGAATTCGTCGTCGGAATGCAGCACGTTCTCCATCACCGACATGCGCAGCGCGGCCACTTCCTGGTGGCGTTCCGTCTGCGCGCGCGCCAGCCCGGTCTGGATGTTGGCGGCCAGCATCTGGCCGATGACGTCGCAGGCCATGCGTACGCTGTAGGGCACCTGGCGCGGCGCCATGTGGTGGCAGGCGATCAGGCCCCAGAGCTGGTCGTTGATGACGATGGACACGCTCATCGATGCGCCCACGCCCATGTTGGTCAGGTATTCGATGTGGATGGGCGAGACGCTGCGCAGCACGCCGGCGCTCAGGTCCAGCGGCAGCTGGCTGGGCGTCTGCTGCAGCAGCGGCACGGGGGCGGAGGCCACGTCCGCGATCATGCGCAGCGTGTTGCTCACATAGAGGCGCCGCGCCTGTGCGGGAATGTCGCTGGCCGGGTAGCGGCGGCCCAGATAGGGGTCGAGCGTGCCCACGCAGCTCTCGGCCACCACGTCACCGCTGCCGTCCTGGCGGAAGCGGTAGCCCATCACGCGGTCGAAGCCGGTGAGCGCGCGCAGCTCTTCGGTGGCGCGCTGCAGCAGGTCTTCGATGGCGCGGGGGCGGCGCAGCTTTTCCATGGCGCGGTGGGCCTGGATGGCGAAGCCGGCGAGCTCGTCCGACGACTGCCGGCGGCTCTCGAACTCGATCACCAGGTGCGACTGCGCGATGTGCAGCACCACGTCGAAGGCGTGGCCGGCCAGATGGCATTCGATGGGCATGGGCAGCTCCGCGCTGCCGGCCAGCGCCGCCAGCCCTTCGCTGATCGCGGCCCAGAGGCGCTCGTCGCCGCCCAGGCTGGCGGGGCCCAGCACGTTGCCCGGCACCACCCGGTAGCCGAGCAGCGTGGCGGTATTGGCGCTGGCATAGCGCACCTGCCCGGCCGCATCGAGCGCCACCAGGGCGCCGTGGTGCTGGATGGAGCCCGGGATATGGATCGGCTCGCGGTCGCAGTTGTCCAGCGTGGCCGATGGCAGCAGCGCCTGGAAGTAGCCGGTGGGGATGGGCGGATTCACAGCGGCGCTCCTGCGGCGCGCAGCTCGTGCGCCATGCCGTCGAACGCGGCGCAGGCGCCTGCGCAGGCCGCCTGCACGTCGGCGGGCGACTCCAGCCGGCTCCGCAACTGCTCGACGAAGGCGCGCCAGCGGGCCGCGGTGCCCTCGCTGCCCAGGCCTTGCAGATAGCGCAGCGGATGGGGCGCCAGCCGCTCCGCCAGCCGCCGGAGCAGAACCTGCCCGCCCAGCTGCGAGCCTTCGACCACGTAGGCGATGCCCCAGCGGCAGGCCATGGACTGGGCCGCGTGTTCCCGCAGGGCCTGCGCGATGGCGGCCTGGGTGGCCGCGCCCGGGGGCACGGCGGACTGCTCTGCGATCGCGCCGGCGTCCAGCAGGTCGGCACGCAGCGCGGCCAGGCGTGCCGGTTCGTCGAAGCGGAAATCGGGTGTGGAGGCCTCGATGGCGCGCAGCTCGGGCGCCAGGGCGGCGAGCCAGGCGCTCAGCGCCCACGCGTGGCAGGCGTAGTCGTGCAGACGGGCTTCGGGGCCGGCGATGGGCAGCTGGGCGTCCAACCGGGCGTGGCGCTCCTGCGTGGCCTGCCGAAGCGCGGCGAGGGGGTCTGCCCGGGCCGGCAAGGCACCGGGGGCAGGAGCGTCGAAGGGGCGCGGAGACACAAATGAGGCCGGTTAAATGAAGGGTAACTGCTGTTAGCGAACATCAATGCGCGCATTCTAGGCGGCTCCCGCCGCCGCATCCCCCTCCGGCGGGGCCCCCTTCAGCGGCCGATCAGTGCCGTGTAGGCGGCGCGCGTCTCGGGCGATACCGAGGCCACGAGCTGCGCATGCGGCGTCTGGTGGCGCGCCACCATGCGTGCCGACGCGACGCTGCGCGACTTGCAGAACCAGTGGCAGGTGTGCTGCATCAGGAAGAGCTCGGCCGTCAGCGTGTAGGCCTTGTCCCGGGGGGCGCGCTGCGCCTCGTTGCGCACCACGCGGGCGATGCCCTGCGCATGGATGGCGAGTGCCTGGCGCATGTCGAACGAGGCCGAGGGAAAGAGCTGCATCGCGAAGGGCAGGCCCACCGGCAGGCGGCTGACGCGGGCGAGCGGCGCATCGACGCGCGCGAACTCGGCGGCGAAGCGGTTGAACTGGTCGCTGAGCTGGACTTCGCTGATGTGCAGCAGCGTCCAGATCTGGTCGCGCCGCTCCGCATCGCTTTCGCCCAGGGCGCGCAGGTAGCCCTGGGTGAGCGTTTCCATCAGCTTTTCGATCTGGTAGTGGCCCAGGTGATGGGCGAGCAGGGCGATGCGCTTGCGCTGCTGATGGGCGTTGACGATGTAGCCGCCGGTGGACAGCAGCAGCGTGAGGAGAAGAAGGTCCATGGTTTGGAGCCGGAGCGGGCAGCGGGGAAAGAAAAGGAAGGGGGCGTGGCGGCCGGGCGCTGGCGCCCGCCGGGCGGGGTCTTGCAGGCATTGTGCCCGGGGCGGTGCATGCCCCCGGGGGGCCCTTAGCCCCAGGAGAGCGCCGACAGGTCGTTCACGAAGATCGGCATGTCCTTCCAGAGCCCGCGCAGGTTCTTCTGCGCCACGGTCACCCATTGCGGCTGGTAGAGGAAGGCGTGCACGCTGTCTTCGGCCAGCAGGCGCTGCGCGTCGCCCAGCAGGCGGGCGCGGTCGGCGGGGCGTGAGGCGTTCTTGATCTGCTCGTAGAGCGCGTCGAACCTGGCCGAGCGGTAGCCCCAGTAGTAGTCGGGCTTGGCGAAGTTGCCCAGGTCGAAGGGCTCGACGTGCGAGATCAGCGTCAGGTCGTAGTTCTTGCTGCCGTAGGTGCCGCTGAGCCACTGCGCCCATTCCACGTTCTGCAGCCGGGCGGTGATGCCCACCTGCGCGAGCTGCGCGGCGATGACCTCGCCGCCCTGGCGGGCGTAGGGCGTGGGCGGCAGCGTCATGGTGAGGGTGAGCGGCGTCTTCACGCCCGCTTCGGCCAGGAGCTTGCGCGCCTTGTCGGGGTCGTAGGGGTTGAGGCCCGTGGTGTCGATGTAGCCGAAGGCGCCCGGCACGTAGTAGCTGCCGATGGGCACGCCCAGCCCGTCGGCCGCGCCTTCGATGACGGCGCGGCGGTCGATGGCCGCGGCGATGGCGCGGCGCACGCGCACGTCCTGCAGCGGCTTGCGCGCGTTGTTCATGGCCAGGATGGTCTTGGCGCGCGAGCCGCTCACCACCACCTGGAAGCGCGGGTTGCCCTTGAACTGCGCCACGCTGCGCGGCGTGATGCGCGGGAAGTCGTCCACGTCGCCGGCCAGCAGCGCAGCGACCTGCGCGGCCGGGTCGGGAATGAAGCGGAAGACGGCGCGGCGGATCTTGATGCCGCCCGCCGCCCGGTAGCCCGGCCAGGCCGTGAGGGTGATGGAGGCGCCCCGGCTCCAGTTGCTCAATTGATAGGGGCCCGTGCCCACCGGGCGCGTGGCATTGGTCGCCACGCTCTTGGGCTCGACGATGACCGCCGTGGCCTGGCCCAGCAGGAAGAGCAGGTCGGGCTCGATGTCCTGGTTGATGACGACCACGGTGTGATCGTCCACCACCTGCGTGCTCAGGGTGGCGAAGGTGCGCTTGTCCTTGTTGGTGCTCTTGTCACTGCCCGCGCGGTCGAACGAGAACTTGACCGCCGCCGCGTTGAAGGGCTCGCCGTTCTGGAACTTGACGCCCCGGCGCAGGCGGAAGGTGGTGGTCTTGAGGTCGGGCGAGACCTCCCAGCTTTCGGCGAGCAGCGGCGAGACGCTGCCGTCGGCGTTGATCTTGGTGAGCGGCTCCAGCACGTTGTAGAGCACGATCTCGCCGATGGCCGAGGCGGCGCCCGCCGTCGGGTCCAGCCCCGGCGGCTCCAGCGTCATGCCCAGCGTCACCGCGTCCTTGCGGCCCTGGGCCAGCGCGGCGCCGAACGGGGCGCAGAGCGCGGCGGACGCGAGGGCGCCGGTGGCGAGGACGAAGCGGCGGTCGGGCATGGGGAGATCTCCTGTGGTCGGGTGCGGGCGCATGCGGGCGGGGCCGTGGCCGCCCGTCCGCACAGCCACTGTTTGTACTACACGCGGTGCTGCGTGCGCACCGCGCCGGCCCGGCGGGCCCGTGCCGCTCCGGGCGCGATGCGGGGCACCGCACCCACCAGCGCCTGCGTGTAGGGGTGCTGGGGCGCGGCGAAGAGCTGCGCGGGGGCGCCGCGCTCCACGATGCGGCCCTGGTGCAGCACCACCACCTCGTCGCACACCTGGTTGACCACGGCCAGGTCGTGGCTGATGAGCAGGTAGGCGATGCCGTGCTGCTCGCGCAGGTCCTGCAGCAGGTTGAGCGCCTGGGCCTGCACCGACACGTCGAGCGCGCTGACCGGCTCGTCGGCCACGATCAGGCGCGGCCGCGTGACCAGCGCCCGGGCGATGGCAATGCGCTGGCGCTGGCCGCCCGAGAACTCGTGCGGATATTTGGCCGCATCTGCGCTGCGCAGGCCCACTTCGGCCAGCGCCTGCAGCACGCGCTCGCGCTGCTCGGCACGCGGCAGGGGGCGCGTCTGGCCGGGCAGGGGCAGGGCATCGAGCGGCTCGGCCACGATGCGCTCCACGCTCTGGCGCGGGTCCAGCGAGCCGTATGGGTCCTGGAACACCATCTGGAAGCCCGCGCGTGCGGCGCGCAGCTCGGCGGCGGGCAGGCGGTGCAGGTCGCGGCCCTGCCATTCGACGCGGCCGGCGTCGGGCACGTCCAGCGCCATCACCAGCCGCGCCAGGGTGGATTTGCCCGAGCCCGATTCGCCCACCACGCCCAGGCTGCGGCCGGCGTCGATCTGCAAGCTCACGCCCGCCAGCGCGGTGTGTTGCGGCCGGGGGCCGAAGAGGCGGGTGCGGGGCAGGGCGTAACTGCGCTGCAGGTCGGTCACGCGCAGCAGCGGGGTGTCGGCACCGGTTTCCGTGCTAAATAGGGCTGCAGCGCTTGCTCCATAAGCGCTGTCAGCTATCGGATCTGTAGCGTTGGGCATCATGCGGCGGTCTCCTGCGGCATGGCTGAATCCATCGCATCCAGCCGGATGCAGCGTGCCCGATGGCTCGCGTCCGGGGCCACCACCTGGGCGGCAGGCAGTCCGGTATCGCAGTCCGGCACGGTGAGGGTGCAGCGCCCGGCGAAGGGGCAGCCCGGGGGCAGGTCGGCCAGCTCGGGCACGGTGCCGGGAATGGTCGTCAGCCGGGCGCGGGGGCTGGCCAGAGGCCGCAGCTGCGGCCGGGCCGCGAGCAGGCCGCGCGTGTAGGGGTGGGCGGGGCGGGCGAACACGGCAGCCGTGTCGCCGCTTTCCACCACGCTGCCGCCGTACATCACCAGCATGCGGTCCACGTTCTGCGAGATCACGCCCAGGTCGTGCGAGATGAGGATCAGCGCCATGCCGCGCTCGTCCACCAGGTCGGCGATGAGGTCCAGGATCTGCTGCTGCAGCGTCACGTCCAGTGCCGTGGTGGGCTCGTCGGCGACCAGCAGGTCGGGCCCGCAGGCCAGCGCCATGGCGATGGTGATGCGCTGGCGCTGCCCGCCCGAGAACTGGTGCGGATAGGCATCGAAGCGCTGCGCCGCCTGCGCGATGCCCACGCGCTCCAGCAGGGCGATGGCTTCGCTGCGCGCGGCGCTGGCGCTCAGGCCCAGGTGCAGGCGCAGCGGCTCGGCTACCTGGCGGCCGATGGAGTGGACCGGGTTGAGCGCCGTCATCGGCTCCTGGAACACCATGCCGATGCGGTGGCCGCGCAGCCGGCACAGGGTGGCATCGGGCAGGCCGAGCAGTTCCTGGCCATCGAAGCGCAGGCTGCCCGAGGCTTCGGCGCCGTCGGGCAGCAGGCCCATCAGCGCCAGCGCCGTCAGCGACTTGCCGCTGCCCGATTCGCCCACGATGCCCAGTGTCTCGCCGCGCGCCAGAGTGAAGCCCATCTGCCGCACGGCCGTGGCCATGCCGCGCGACGTGGGCAGGCGCACGCTCAGGTCCTGGACCTGCAGGAGCGGCGAGGACGTGGCGGGTGGCGTGGTCGTCATGTGGAGCGGAGCGGAGGCGGTCAGCGCTGCCGGGCCAGGCGCGGATCCAGCGCATCGCGCAGGCCGTCGCCCAGCAGATTGAGGCCCAGCACCGCCAGGGCGATGGCCGCGCCCGGCCACACGGCCAGCAGCGGCGCCTGGAACATCAGCGTCTGTGCCTCGCTGAGCATGCGGCCCCAGGAAGGTTGCGGCGGCTGCGTGCCCAGGCCGAGGTACGAGAGCGCCGCTTCGGCCAGAATGGCCAGCGCGAAGTGGATGGTGGCCTGCACGATCAGCACCGGCAGGATGTTGGGCAGCACATGCTCGCGCGTGATGCGCCAGCGGCCCTTGCCGCAGGCCCGCGCCGCGAGCACGAAGTCGCGCGACCACACGGCGTTGGCCGATGCTCGCGTGACCCGCGCGAAGGTCGGTATGTAGAAGAGGCCGATGGCGATGATGGCGTTGACCATGCCCGCGCCGAACACCGCCGCCAGCATGATGGCCGAGAGCAGGGCGGGAAAGGCGAAGGTGAAGTCCGCCAGCCGCATCACCACTTCTTCGACCCAGCCGCGCCGCGCCGCCGCCAGCAGGCCCAGCGCCACGCCGATGCCTGCGCCGATGCCCACCGCCACCAAGCCCACCAGCAGCGAGCTGCGCGCGCCCACCAGCAGCAGCGAGGCCACGTCGCGCCCGAAGGCATCGGTGCCGAGCCAGTGCGTGGCCGAGGGGCCCTGCATCTTGTTTGCCATGTCCATCGCATACGGCGACCAGGG
>Ga0105242_10002048_pt1 | contig 15894 bp, 15 predicted proteins | sample KBSM24metaG_FD_81521 | JGI IMG/M metagenome (GOLD analysis project Ga0105242, IMG submission 81521) | Miscanthus rhizosphere microbial communities from Kellogg Biological Station, Michigan, USA - KBS M2-4 metaG | ecosystem: Host-associated > Plants > Roots > Rhizosphere > Soil | place... | reverse complement strand
GTTTGAACTGGCGGCGAAGTATGGGAATAAGAAATGGGCGGAGTTGATCGCGCCTGCGGTTGGGCTGGCGTCCAAGGGATTTTCGCTTTCGTACAAAGCTAGTGAGACATTGCGTGCGGCGCGGAATCTGGCGGACGATCCGGAATCGAAACGAATCTTTCAGAAGGGCGGCGCGTTTTACGAGGCTGGGGATGTGCTGCTGCAGCCGGAACTGGCGGCGACGCTGAAGCGAATTGCTGCTGGCGGGGCGCGCGAGTTTTACGAAGGCGAGACGGGGCGGCGGCTGACGGCTGAGATGGCTCGGCATGGCGGGCTGATCACGCTTTCCGATCTACAGCGTTATCAGGCCGTGGAACGTACGCCGCTCATGGGGAAATATCACGGGTTCGACATCGTGACAGCGCCGCTGCCCAGCTCAGGCGGCATCGGGGTTTTACAGATGCTGGGGATGCTGGAGGGCAGCGGTTACGAGAAGTCCGGGGCGGGTTCGGCGGCAGCGATTCACTATACGGCTGAGGTCATGCGGCGATATTTTGCGGACCGCAGCCAGTATTTGGGCGACTCGGATTTCGTGAAGGTGCCGGTGAAGGGGTTGCTCGATCCGGCTTATTTGCGCGAGCGGCGTGCTTCTATCGATCGGGATCAGGCTACGCCTAGCGATCGGGTCAACGCTGGAAAGCCGGCGGGGCGCGAGGGCACGGAGACTACGCACTACTCGATCATCGATGCAGCGGGGAACGCGGTGGCGGTTACTTACACGTTGAATAATAGCTACGGAAGTGGTGTTACCGTTCCGGGGCTGGGTTTTCTACTGAACGACGAGATGGACGACTTCACTTCCAAACCAAATTCGCCAAATTTGTTTGGACTGATTCAGGGCGAAGCGAACGCGATTCAGCCGGGGAAGCGGCCGCTGTCGGCGATGTCTCCGACGATCGTGGTGCGCGAGGGGAAACCTTTCCTGGTGCTGGGAGCGCCGGGCGGGCCGCGCATCGTTACCGCAGTGTTGCAGGTGCTGCTGAATGTGATCGACTTCCGCATGAACGTTCAGGACGCGGTGGATGCGCCGCGGTTTCATCATCAATGGAAGCCGGACAAGTTGTATCTGGAGGGCGGGATTTCGCCGGATACGGTGGCGATTCTTCAAGACATGGGGCATCAGGTGGATTACTCGGCTGGCGTGGTGCTGGCGCGCGTCAATGCGATCTTGAGCGACGGCAAGTGGCTGCAGGGCGCGGCGGATTCACGCTGGGTCGGCAAAGCTGCGGGATACTAGAACTCTACTCCCATGCAACGCGCCCTTTCGACGCACCTTCTGGTCAACCATCGCCTGACGACGGTATGGCTGGAACGCATTTGGGACACTGGCATACCGTTTGTGGAGTTGTTCTGCGCGCGGCAGCATCTGGATTATCGCAACCGGGCGCAGATTTCCGAGCTGGCCTATTGGTTCCGCGATGCGGAGTTGAAGGTGCATTCGCTGCACTCGCCCATGTACAACGACGAGGCGAATGGGCGGTCGGGGCCACAGGCGGTGATTAATATCACGGAGCCCGTCAAGAGCAAACGTATTCCGATGCTGGATGAAATCAAGCGGGCGCTGGAGATTGCGGAGACGATTCCGTATCGTTACTTGATCCAGCACATCGGCGTTACTGGGCAGGAATACGATGAGCGGTCAGTGGACGCGGCCTTCACGGCGCTGGAAGAAATCAGCGTTTTCGCACGCCAACGCGGGGTTGAAGTGCTGCTGGAGAACACTCCGAACGGTTTGGCGAGCGCTGAGCGGCTGCTCATGTTTCTGGGCATGACGCATTTGAATTTGAACATCTGCCTGGACGTGGGCCATGCGCATATGAACGAAGGCGTGGATGCCGCTTACCGCTTGCTGAAGAGCCGCATCCGCTCGACGCACGTCCATGACAATAATGGAAAGGAAGACTTGCACCTTTTCCCGATGCTGGCAGGGGGGCAGGGAACGATCGACTGGCTCGGCGCTATGCAGCTTCTGCGCTCTCAGGAAGATCGCTATCCTCTGTTGTTGGAACTGCGCGAGGTGCCTGATATGGGATCGCCTTTCGATGCGCTGCGCCAGGTGTTTGACACTCTGGAAGGCCTGAAACCACATGATGAATAACGAACCCGGAGTATCCAGGGTGACGATTGCTGAAGCCGGCCGGCACGTGGGTGAGTCCGTCGTAATCGACGGCTGGCTTTACAATATGCGCCGCGGCGGCAAGATTTGCTTTCCGCAAATGCGCGATGGCACGGGCATTCTGCAATGCGTTGCTGTGAAGAGTTCGCTGCCGGAGGAGACTTTTGATGCGCTGAAGGATCTGACGCAGGAGTCCTCGTTTACGGTGCGCGGCAAAATTCGCGAGGAGGCGCGTGCGCCGGGCGGTTACGAGTTGGACGTTGAGAGCGCGCACATTTTGCAGCGGGTGCCCGAAGAGCGGCCCTATCCGATCACACCTAAAGAGCACGGCGTCGATTTTTTGATGGACCACCGGCACCTGTGGCTGCGCAGCCGCCGCCAGCATGCGGCTTTGCTGGTGCGTCACGAGGTGATCAAGGGCATTCGCGACTATTTCGATTCTCACGGCTTCGTATTGGTGGACACGCCGATTTTCACGCCGGCTGCGTGCGAAGGCACCAGCACTTTATTCGAGGTCAACTATTTCGACGAGGAAAAGTTGTATCTGGCGCAGTCGGGGCAGTTGTATAACGAGGCCACGGCTATGGCTTTCGGAAAGACCTACTGTTTCGGGCCTACGTTTCGTGCTGAAAAATCCAAGACGCGCCGGCACCTCACTGAATTCTGGATGGTAGAGCCGGAGATGGCTTACGCCAATCTTGAAGACGTCAAGCGGGTTGGCGAAGAGCTGATCGTTTCTGTCGTCGGGCGGGTGCTGGAAAACCGGCAGGAGGAGTTGAAGACGCTGGAGCGGGACGTCAGCAAACTCGAGGCGATTCAGGCGCCGTTTCATCGGATGAGTTATGACGATGCGGTGTTGAAGCTGAAATCGAAGGGCAGTGAGATTCAATGGGGCACGGATTTTGGTAACACCGACGAGACGCTGCTTACCGACGATCTCGACCGGCCGGTGATTGTCGATCGGTTTCCTTCGGCGGTGAAGGCGTTCTACTTCCAGACGGCACCGGAGCGGCCTGAGGTTGCGCTGGGGGCGGACTTTATTGCTCCTGAAGGCTTCGGGGAAGTGATCGGCGGCGGACAGCGCATTCATGATCTGGATCTGCTGCTCCAGCGCTTGCAGGAACACAACTTGCCTGCGGCGGATTTCGAGTGGTATCTGGATTTACGCCGCTACGGGTCGGTGCCGCACGCCGGTTTCGGGATGGGGGTCGAGCGGTTTGTCGCGTGGATGTGCGGGCTGGAGCATATTCGCGAGACTATCGCGTTCCCGCGGATGCTGTACCGGACTCGGCCGTAGTTGACCCATGAAGCAATCTCACATCGCCATCATCGGGGCGCCGATGGATTTGGGGGCAGGACGGCGGGGCGTCGACATGGGTCCGTCGGCGCTGCGGCTGGCGGGGCTGAATGAGAAGCTGACGTCGCTGGGCTACGAAGTCGAGGACCTGGGTAACGTCGTGGTGGATCAACCGGAGAGCTTGCCCATCGGCAACCCGGGCGCACGCTATCTGCCGCAAATCGCGCACACCTGCACAAGACTCGCCGAGATGGTGGAACAGGCTGCTGACGACGGGCGCGTTCCAGTGGTGCTGGGGGGCGATCATTCGATTGCGATCGGCACGGTCTCCGGGATGTCGCGGCACTTCCGCAAGGCGGGGCTCAAGCTGGGGCTCATCTGGATTGACGCGCATGCTGATATGAACACTCCGGCCACTAGTCCTAGCGGCAACGTGCATGGCATGCCGCTGGCTTGCTGCATCGGGCTGGGGCCGCGTGAGCTCACGACAATTGGCGGTTCGGCGCCGCAAGTCGAGCCTACTTCCGTTGCGCTGATCGGGCTGCGCAGCGTGGATGACGTCGAGCGCTTCAACGTCCGCGGCGCGGGGGTACATCCGTTCACCATGCGCGATATCGATGAGCGCGGGTTGCGGGCGGTGATTATCGAAGCGATCGACATTGTTACGGCGGGCACGGCGGGGTTTCATTTGTCTTTCGATATGGACGCTGTGGATCCGCGCGAGGCTCCGGGTGTTGGCACGCCGGTGCGGGGCGGGATCACTTATCGCGAGGCGCATCTGGCGATGGAGCTGATGGGCGATAGTGGGCGCATGACGTCGCTCGAAATCGTGGAAGTGAACCCGGTACTGGACGAAGCCAATCGCACGGCATTGCTGGCGGTGGAACTGGCGACCAGCGCGCTTGGGAAACGAATCTTATGAAACTCCGGGTAGCGGTGCTTTACGGCGGACGTAGCGGGGAACACGAAATTTCGCTGCGCTCGGCTGAGTCGATTATTGCGGCGATGGATCCGCAGCGCTACGACGTCCAGCGCATTTTCATAACTCCGGAGGGGCGTTGGGAGCCGCGCGCGATTTCGCCTGAGCCGGGCGGGAATCCCGGGATCGACGTGGTTTTTCCGGTGCTGCACGGGACTTTTGGCGAAGACGGAACCGTCCAAGGGCTGCTGGAACTGGCCGATCTGCCTTATGTCGGCGCGGGGGTGCTGGGCTCGGCGGTGGCGATGGACAAGGAGGTCACCAAGCGTCTGCTCCACGAACGCGGATTGCCGGTGGCCGAGTTTGTGGTGCTTTCGCGCGGCGCATACGATCTGGATGACATCTGCTCACGGCTGCCATTCCCCATGTTCGTCAAACCCGCGAATTTGGGGTCTTCGGTGGGGATATCCAAGGCGAAGACCCGTGAAGAGCTGGCGCGTGCGCTCGAATTCGCTGGGGAGTTCGATCGGAAAATACTTGTGGAGCGCGGTATTGCTGGGCGTGAGTTTGAATGCTCGGTGCTGGGCAACGGCGAGCCGGTGGCGGCTATCCCTTGCGAAATTCTGCCTTCGCGCGAGTTTTACGATTACGAGGACAAGTATATTCTGGGCACCTCAAAGACTGTCCTGCCGGCGGATCTGACGCCGGAGCAGACGCGCGAAGTGCAGCGGCTTGCGGTGGCCTGCTATCAAGCCGTCCATTGCGAGGGCATGGCGCGGGTGGACTTTCTGCTTGAAACCGCCACCGGCAAATTCTATATCAACGAGCCCAACACGATTCCGGGTTTTACGTCTATCAGCATGTATCCGAAAATGTGGGAAGCGGCGGGATTGCCGTACGCGGAGCTGATCGGCCGGCTGATTGATCTGGCTCTCGAACGGCACGCCGAACGGAAAGCCACGCGGTTTCACAGGTGAGTATGCGCGCGCTGGCGGCCGTCCTATTGCTGTTTTTGCCCATGGCGCTGCGGGCGGATGATGACCCGGCGGCTGCGGTGGCCGATGACCTCAAGAAGATCATCGACGTTTTTGTGACGCTCGACGAGCATGCTGCTGACCCGGTGTCGGCCGATCAAGCGATCTACCAAGGAGCGATTCCGGGGATGCTGCGCACGCTCGACCCGCATTCGATCTTTTTCGACCCGGACCAGTTTCAGCAACTCCAGCAGATGCAGCAAAGCGAGTCCAAGGGCTTCGGCACGATTGTGAGCATCGTGCCGGGACGCGTCACTATCTTGCAAACCATGGAGGGTTCACCGTCGGCGAAGTCCGGGCTGAGTGCAGGCGATGAGATCCTGGCGATCAACAATATCCCGTTGTCGCAACTGGTTCCTGAGCAACTGATTCAGCTCCTCACGCAGGCGCGTCAGCAGGCGGCGGTGCTCGACGTACGCAAGCCCGGCAATGCGCGCGCGTTTCGACTCTCCCTCTCTCCTGAGTTGATCGATGCGCCTAGCGTGGATCGCGTCTTTACGCTGGCGCCAGGCGTCGGTTATTTGCGGATTAAGAGTTTTGACGAGCCAACCGGAAAGCTGGTGAAGAATAGCATCGAAGCGCTGGGCGGCGCGGATCTGAAGGGACTCGTGATCGATTTGCGCGACAATCCGGGCGGGGCGGTGAAGGCGGCGGTGGAGGTGGCTTCGCTATTTTTGCAGCCGGGTCAAGTGGTGTTCACGATTCGCGGGCGTAGCGAACAGAAAGACCAAGTGCAGGTGCCCGCGCTGGCGCAGCCTTACACGTTTCCTCTGGCGGTGCTGATGGACGCGAAGAGTGCTAGCGCTTCGGAGATCCTGGCGGGTGCGTTGCAGGACCACGACCGCGCCACCATTCTCGGCGAGCCCAGCTATGGAAAGGGCATCGTGCAAAATGTTTTTCCGCTGTCGGGCAATAGCGGGTTGGCGCTGACCATCGCGTTTTACTACACGCCCAGCGGCCGGTCCCTGCAGAAGCCTCTCGACAGCGGCTCGCTGAATGTCGCGGCTAAGGCTACCCCCGGAACGTTTCACACGGACACGGGGCGCGCGGTGCGCGGCGGCGGTGGCATCCAGCCGGATGTCGTGGTCCAACCGGTACAGGTCAGCCAGTTGGTGTACGTGCTGGATGCCAGCGGGACACTGACGTCGTTCGCGGGCGAATACGTGCAGTCGCATGATATCCCCGAGAACTTCGATGTCACTCCGGATCTGCTGGATCAACTCAAGGTGTCGCTCTCACAGCGCGGCATTCAGCCGGGTATCGCGGAATGGCTGCGCGACCGCAATTTGATCCAAAGCAAGTTGAGGCAGGAAATCGTCAACCTGAAGTTCGGCGTCGAAAAAGGCGACCAGATTGAAATGCAGCGCGATGCCGTGGTGCGGCGTGCGATCGAGAGCCTTAGCGGACCGGTGCGCTAGCGCGCCGCGACTGCCAGTAGTGGATTGCCAGGGGCAGCAGGCTCACCGCCACGATCAGCAGCACTACTTTTTCGAAGTTCTTGCGGACCAGCGGGACTTCACCCAGATAGTATCCGGCGAGAGTCATCGACAGCACCCAGCCCAGGCCTCCGAAAATATTAAAGGAAACGAAACGGCGGTATGGCATCCGGCCGACGCCGGCCATGAAGGGCGCGAAGGTGCGGACGATGGGCGCGAACTTCGCATAGATCAAAGTCTTGCCGCCGTGCTTGGCGTAGAAGGCCTGCGTGCGCGTGACGTACTCCTGCTTGAAGATGCGCGAATCCGGACGCGAAAAGATGGCGGGCCCGGTGCGTCGGCCCAGGAAATACCCGCTTTGGTCGCCGGCAATGGAGGCCGCCACCAGCAGCGCGGAGATGGTGACGATATCCAGATCGCCCGCGCCGCAGACCACTCCAACGGTGAACAGCAGCGAATCGCCGGGCAGGAACAGGCCGACTAGCAAACCGGTTTCTGCAAAAACGATGAAGGCCAGAAGGCCGTAACCAAGCCACCCGGTTAATACCTGCGTCAGCAGGTGGATCAACTGATCCGGATCGGTAAGGCTGTGCCAAACTTCGAGGGCGAAATCCACAGAGGCGCCGGTTCGTCCCTAGCGCGTCTGGTGGTAGGAGGTAGCCAATTGCTGGATGGCGGCTTGATGAATCTTCAATTTGCCGTCCTGCCTTACTTGCTCCAACAGGCTGTCCTGGAACAGCCCGTACATCGTGCGCGCCTTCCCTTGCTTCAGTTCCTGCACGGCCGAATCGCGCTCATTGGAATAGTTTTTGGGATCAGGCGTGCTGCGATCCAGGATTTTGAAAATGATGTTGCGGCCTTCTACATTTTGGGGTCCGTTGGTGGAGCCGACCGGCTTGGTGAACGCTTCGGGCAGCACCGACGCGTTGCCTAGCCCTTCGATAGAATCGCTGGCTGTGAAATCGGCCGACTTCACGAGGTCCAGCTTCATGGACTTCGCGACGGTCTCCAGATCCGCGCCGGCGTGTATCTGGTCATTGGCCTTGAGCGCGGCTTGATTCGACAGTGAAATGGAGGCGTTGGTGATATAGCGGTCGCGCACTTGGGCCTCGACGTCGCTGAACTGAGCGGCTGCCGGGGGAGTTTTCTGATCGAGCACCACGATTGCGATTTTGTTTCCTGATATCAGCAGCGAGTCGGAGACGTCATTCGCCTTCATCCCAGCGAGCGCGGAGGTTATCTCCGGTGCGGGACCGAGAGAGGGAATCGGCTCGCCGGCCTTGGCGTCCTTCACCGTAATCACGTCCAGGCCGAACTGCTTGGCCACGTCCGCTGCCGAAGCGGGGGCCTTGAGCAGCGCTGCACGGGCCTGATCGACAGTCGACTGCATCTTTTCGTTCACACCTTGTTTCTTGAGTTGTTCGGCGATGCTGTCTTTGACTTCCTCGAAAGGCTTGACGCGCGCCGGCTGTTTTTCCTCCATTTGAATAATGTGATAGCCGTACTCGGTGGTGACCAGATCGCTGATCTCATTCGGCTTGGCCGAGAACGCAAACTTCTCGAAGGGCGGCACGGTCTGGCCTTTTACGATGAAACCCAAGTCTCCGCCATTCTGCGCCGAGCCGGGGTCCTGCGAATTCTTCTTGGCGAGCTCGGCGAAGTCCGCGCCGGACTTCACCTGTTTTAGTAGATCCTGCGCTTTGGTCAGGGCGGCTTTCTTTTCGGCGTCCGACTTGCCTTGCGTCATCAACAAAATGTGGCGCACTTTGACGCGTTCCGGCGTGCGGAAGCTGTCCATGGAAGCGGCGTAGGCAGCCCGTAGTTGAGCGTCGGTCACGGTCATGCTTTCCGCCATCTTGGCCTGGTCCGCGACTAGCACTTGAAAAGAGCGTTTTTCGGGAATGGTGTACATGCCGCGCTCGCGCTGAAACTCCTGCTGCAAAAGCTCGGGAGTGGTTTTCACCTGATCGCGGAATTTGGCCGGCGGGAAGGCGATGTATTCGATTTTCGCGGTCTGATGTTTTTTAATCACCGCCTGGTCCACTTCCGCTTGCGTTACCACTACACTGGCCATGGCCACGTTCTGCACTTTACGCAACAGCAACTGCTGGCGCATCATTTCGACACCGCCCGCGAGGGTGAGGCCCTGCTGGCTCTGCAGCGCCGCCTCCAGTTGATCGGGAGCCGCCAGCTTCCCGTCCTTGAAAAATTGCGGATAAACCGACATGAGACCCGTCAGCACTTCTTCATCGGTAACGGCCAGACCCAGCTTTTCGAAAGCATAGGTGGCGGCGCGATCTTGCACCATTTGATCCACCAATTGCGGCAGATACACTTCCACGGCGTCCTTGGGCAACTGGCCGCCGGTCACCAAGCGATCGGCGGCCGCCTTGGCGTCGTCGACCGTGATCGTCGAGTTACCCACTTCGGCCAGGACGTTCTCGCCGCCGGTACTCGATGCAGTTGTCAGCCCGCTACTGGGGATAAGGTATGTGACCATTGACGCGGCCACGATCAGCAGCAACCCTCCCAACATATACTTGGTAAATTTGGCGCCGCTACGGAACAAATTGAACATTTTTGTGAAGCTCCTACGTGGGGCAAAAACCGCCTAATGTTTATTGTACTCCAGGCTCGGGCAACCGCCTGAGGCACCTAAAAATTTATCGAAACGTTTCGGGCATAAAAAATCTCTAACTGGATCGAGCCTTGGGCGGGGGCTCTTCCGGGAGTGTTATGGCATTTGAATTGCCAGTGATGTTGCAGGAGGAGCTGAGTTGTGAGTGCCAAGGAATGCTCCATGATTAGTCTTGTGTACTGTGAGGACGCTAGACAGCTTTTGGACGGGTTTGGTGAGACCGTTCGGGAATTGACGAAGCTTCACGAGGAGCAGTTTCTGTCGATCGTTGGAGGCGACCTGGATAGTGCGCGCTTCGATGATTTGATCTTCATGGCGAATGAACGCAAACACGAAGCCAAGTATGCGTATCTTCACCATCTGGAGGCTCACAGATGCTCAAAATTCGATGCGACAACTGACTAAGAGTGAACGCGCAAAAATTACCGACAGCATGCACAGTATCCAGTCCGCGCGAGCTTCTCTGGCGGACATCGATGAGACCAAAGTTCCCGACGTCGATGAGATTCAGGAGTGCCTGGAAAACGCCGACAAGAATCTGCGCGGAGCTTTAAGGGAAGCGCCAGAACAGAAAAAACCTCTCACCTAAGGGACCAGGCAGCCCAAGCCGCATTCTTCATGCACTGCTCGCACCGCCTTTTCCAGGCCTTCGCGGCGAACCACAATCGCTATGGTTAGTTCGCTGGAGCCTTGTGCGATCGCAATGATGTTGATGTTGTGGCGGGAAATCGCGGTGAAGATGCGTCCGGCTAAACCCGGGGTGCCGCGCATACCTTCGCCTACTACGGCGATCAGGCCGACGTTGGAATTCACCTGGATAGGCTTCACGTACCCGTGCGTCAGCTCGAGCGCGAAGGTTTCTTCCATGTGTTCGAGCGCCGCCTTTAATTCGGACTGGCGCACCAGGAAACAAAAACTCTGGCGATAGCTGGAGCTGGTGATGGCGAGTAGTTCCACGCCGGCCGCATCTAAAGCTTCGAGCGCTTCCGCCATCAGGCGAGTGCCACTGACTCCGGCGCTAGCAGGTTCGACGGCCACCAGTGCTACCTCGGTCATCGAAGTGACGGCGTGCGGGCCGCCGGCGACATCGCTGCCGCGGCCTAGCTGCGCGACGATGCGCGTTCCGGGCTTCTCGGGCGCAAAACTGTTTTTGCTCCAGACGGGGATTTGGCGTTCGATCAGCGGGGCGAGCGTGCGCGGATGCAGCACCTTGGCGCCAGCGTAGGCCAACTCGGCGGCTTCGTTATAGGTGATTTCGTCCAGCACGCGGGCGTCGGGGATGAGGCGCGGATCGCCGGTCATGATGCCATCGACGTCGGTCCAGATCCACAATTCTTCGGCGTCCATCGACGCGGCTAAGATAGCGGCCGAGAAATCCGAACCGCCGCGTCCGAGCGTGGTGGGGCGGCCATCAAGCGTGGCGGCGTTGAACCCGGTGATTACGGGAACCACGCGTTGATCCAGCAGGGGGCCCAATACTGCTACCGACTTTTCCCGGGTCTCCTCCATCAGCGGCGTGGCATTGCCGAACACATCGTCGGTGGCGATCACTTGCGCCGCGTTCACGGCCGCCGCGCGGGTGCCTTGCGACTCGAGATACGCGGCCATCAGCAGCGCGGAGAGACGTTCGCCGATAGCTATGGCGCGATCCACCGAAGACAGTGGGCGTTCGCCCAGCATCAGGATGCCTTTTGCAATTCGCTCGAATTCGGCGATCAGTCCACGCACGCCGTCGAGCGCGGTCTCCTGGAAACCTTCAGGCAGCAATTGGTGGCAGCAGGTCAGATGCCGGTCAGCCAGCGTTCGAATGTTAGCATCCAGGCCGGCTTCATCACCCGCTTCGGCTTTGCGGAGCGAGTCGAGCAACAGATCGGTGACTTTCGACATGGCCGATACTACGATGGCCACCGGGCGCTTCGCGTGTTGTTCCGTGGTGAGGCGCGCGGCTACGTCGATGCGTTCGGACGAGCCCATGCTGGTGCCTCCGAACTTCATCACGAGAAGATGACTACGGCTGTTCAATGATGTCCCTTTCCATTGGAGGTGCGTTCGCGAACCAGTTTCAAAATGGCTTCTTCCACTTCGCTGGGTGACAAGCGTGTGGTGTCGAGATACTCCGCATCGGGCGCTTGCGTCAGCGGGGCTTCGGTGCGGGTACGGTCGCGATGGTCACGCTCGGCGATTTCCTGCGCGATCTCTGCGAGGGCGCCGCCGGTCTCGGTGGCCCGGCGCCCGGCGCGCACTTCGGGAGCGGCGTCCAGGTAGACCTTCACTTGCGCTTCGGGGAACACGACGGTGCCGATGTCGCGGCCTTCCATCACCACGGACTGGGTTGCGCCGATGCGGCGCTGCTCTTCGCGCATGGCACGCCGTACGCCGGGAGCCATGGAGACTTTCGAGGCGGCTTCGCTGACGCGCGGCTCGCGGATGGCGGCGGACACGTCTTCACCGTTCAAGCGCACCACGGTGTCGCCGGCGGTGAACTCGATGCGCGCCTCCTTGGCGAGTTGCTCCAGGCGATGCAGGTCGTCGAGATCCACTCCGACACGCAGCGCCCACAGCGCGACCGCGCGGTACATCGCCCCGGTGTCGATATAAGTGAAGCCGAGGCGCTGGGCGATGGCGCGGGCGATGGTGCTCTTGCCCGCGCCCGCAGGCCCGTCAATTGCAACAATCAGTCGTTTTTGTGTTTCGGCGGCGATACTTCTCAGTATCCCATGCGATCTCGGTTTTACTTCGCGCTGGCGGCGGTTTTTTCTGTGACGCGGAATGCTTCGATGCGCTGGCGGTATTCCGGGTACATGGTTTCCGAGCCGCCGCGGGTTACTTCGTAGGGGAGTTTGTACTTCGCCGAGAACTCATGCAGGAAGGTATTGGTCCCCGGCAGATGATGCGGCACTAAGCCTAATTCGCGCGGTACTTCGGTTACGGATTCGCAAGGATAGGGTGCTAGTTCCTGGTCGCGCGTCCACACCCAATTTTGCGAGCGGACCATGGGTTCGGTGAGATACACCGGATCGGTGACAAATTCGAGCATGGTCAGGACGTCGCCGTGGCGAATCCAATGTTCGACCAGCACTCCCTTTTCGCTGCGCGGCACACCGTTGCGGCGGATGAAGCCGGGCTTCAAGTGCGTGGTGGTGACTGTCAGCATTTGGCCTTCCCACTTGCCGGTGGAGAAGCCTTGCCAGGTGTGCGCGGCGTACTCGGGCGGATGCGGGCGGCCGTCCATCCAAATGGTGCGCTCGGGCGCTTGCCAGGCGATGTGCGTGTGATAGGCGATCACCTGCTGCGTGGCGGCGTCGACCTCTTTCCAGATACGCATGTTGGACGGGCCGCGGGTGCCGTAGTCGGCGGGATGCGGACGACACTGCCACTCGGGCAGCGTCAGTAGAGAAGCGTCCCAAGCGTCGGCTTTGGCGCGGGCGGCGGCGTTGATGGGTAGGCCTAAATAGTCGCCGAGTTCGGGGCCGGGGCCGCGCTCGGGCTGGTCTTCATGTTGCCGCTGGCCCCACTCGCCTACCAGATCGACTTGCGCGTAAACGGGCGCGCCGACGAGCGCGACCAGACACAAAACCCCGAACAGCTTCATTTGTAACCCTCCTGAGACGACCGGCAACAGCCTCAAATTGTGTCATGGCGCGCTCAGCGGGGTCAACCGTATTCCGGCAGGGGCGGCCCATCTGCGATAGAATCCGTTCATGCCGCAAGGCCGGGGACGCGGGGGATCGAGCTGAAGTGCTGACGAAGGAGTGATCCATGAATTTGAAAATTGTTGGCGCGTTGGTTGTGTTCGGCTTCTCTGTGACGTTTGGCGCGGTCGCGCCCAACCGGCAAGCGGACGTCGTCGAGACTTCCAAGGGTCCGCTCAAGATCACGCCGCTGTATCACGGCAGTGTGATGCTGGAATTCGGCGGTAAGATCATTCACGTCGATCCGTGGGGGCAGGCGGATTATTCGGGGCTGCCACAGGCCGACCTCATCGTGATCACGCACACGCACGCCGATCACATGGACGCGGCGCTGCTCAAGACCCTGCGCAAGGATGGCACGATTCTGCTGGGGCCGCCTGCGGTCACCGATACGCTGAATGGCACTGCGGGCGATACCGATGCGATCAGCAATGGCGAGAAGAAGACCTTTATAGGAGTGGAAATTGAGGCCGTGCCAATGTACAACTTGAAGCTGGGTTCGGGGCCCGGCAAGCCGTATCATCATAAGGGCATCGGCAACGGCTATATTTTGAGCTTCGGCGATACGCGCCTGTATTTTTCTGGCGATACGGAATGCGTGCCGGAGATGAGGGCGCTGAAAAACATCAGCATCGCGTTTGTGGCGATGAACCCGCCGCGGACCATGCCTCCGGTGGAGGCCGCTGCGTGCGTGGCAGCGTTCCAACCTAAGATCGTCTATCCGTATCATTACCGCGGGCAGAATACGCAGGAGTTTGCCGACGCATTGAAAAGCAGCCCGGGCGTCGAGGTGCGCTTGCGTAAACTGGAAGGGGAGCCGTAGACCATGGAGATCGACGCCAGTCAGGTTATTCGCGAGGAAGCGGAATTGGCGGCACTATATCCGCCGGCGCTGGAGCGGTCGGTGCGTAAGCAGATGGATCATCTGGATGACCATTGCCGCGCTTTTATTGCTGCTTCGCCGATGTTGATTATGGGTACGCAAAGCGGGACGGCCGACAATTCGCCGCGCGGCGACGTGCCCGGATTCGTCAAGGTGGCCGATGACCACACGCTGCTGATCCCCGACCGGCGGGGTAACAACCGTCTGGATTCGCTGCGGAACCTGGTGAAGAATCCGGCGGTCGGACTTTTGTTTTTGATTCCGGGTGTCAATGAAAGTTTTCGCGTGAACGGTGAGGCGGTGATCAGCCGCGACCCGGCGTTGACGGAACAATTCGTCATGCAGGGGCAAGCGCCGCGCACGGTGATTGTGGTGAAGGTGAAGGAAGCGTATATCCAGTGCAGCCGCGCGCTGGTGCGGTCGGATTTGTGGAATCCGGCGAAGCACGCTGCGCCGGGCTCGCTGCCCAGCATGGGAACGGTGATGGCTAAGCACACTTGCGGATTCGTCGATGCCAAGGCTTTCGATGAAGAGGCCAAGGTGCGAGTGCCGGCTACGCTGTATTAAGGGGGGTGCAAAATGAATCGCAGAGTTTTGTTAGGCGGCGCCGGCGCTTTGCTGGCACAGGCGCTGGTTTCGAACGCGCAGACTGGCGGCAGGAAGGTGCTCTTTGAGCATGCACTGCCGGACTTGAACTTGAAGGACTGGTCGGTGACGGCCGTCGAAGTTTCCTACGCTCCCGGCGAAAGTTCGGCCGCGCATCGGCATCCCGGTATCACCATCGCTTACGTTCTCGAAGGCGAGATCCGCTCCAAGGTGGGGGACGATCCGGAAAAGACTTATGCTACCGGCGAGATGTTCCTCGAGACGCCGAACCAGTTGCACGCGGTTTCGGGCAACGGCAGCAAGACCAAGCCGGCGCGGCTGCTGGCGATCCTGCTTGCGGAAAAAGGGAAACAGCTTACTACGCCGGCGTAAGCGTCAGAATCCGCCATGCGGGCGGTAACCCGGTCTGGCTTGCACGCGATACTTCTTGCCGGCGTCGGATAGCACTTCCACGGAAATCTTGCGGAAGCCTTCGTTGGGGTTGGTCTGGGGATAATACGTCACGGTGTAGGAGTTGCCCAGATCTTCGCGGATGGCTTCGAACGCTTCCACCTGCTTCTGCCAGGTCTTCGCGAAATACGATTTGCCGCCGGTGCCGGTGGAGATGCGTTTGAACACGTTTGAAGACACCGGGTCCTTGGTCACTTCGTTGGTGGAAATGACGTAGATCGGAATGCCTTCGTCCTCGGCCACGGCGCGGACGTCGTCGGGAGCCACCATGCTGGCGTTATCGGGACCGTTCGAAAACACGATCACCACTTTGCGTCCCGGCACGCGAGCGGCGTCGCGCAGGGTGAGCAGCAGACAATTGTAGAGTGCCGAATCGTCGCCCGCTACCGCGCTACGCAAGCCGGAGACAGCTTCGTTGCGCTCCTTGGTGAGCGAGGCGGCGCGCGTCAGATTGCGGCTATAGGTGTAGACCGCCACCGAATCCGCGCGGTCTAAACCTCGCACAAAGTCGGCAATAGCGTCGGAGGCGTAGACGAATCCGCGGTACATATAATTGCTGGTGTCGAACAGCACGAATACATTGGTGCCCACCACGGCGTCCGGGCGGCCTTCCACTTTCACTTGTTCGGTAACCTGCATGGGGCGCACGGAGCCGTCGGGCTGGACTTCGAGCGGCGGTTTGTTGCCCTCGGCGAAGCTCGAAAGCTTTTGCGGGATGCCGTCTTCCAGGATGCGAAAGTCCTTGGGTTGCAGGCCGTTAATGTAATGGCCTTTGTTATCGGTG
>Ga0105242_10002046_pt1 | contig 15901 bp, 21 predicted proteins | sample KBSM24metaG_FD_81521 | JGI IMG/M metagenome (GOLD analysis project Ga0105242, IMG submission 81521) | Miscanthus rhizosphere microbial communities from Kellogg Biological Station, Michigan, USA - KBS M2-4 metaG | ecosystem: Host-associated > Plants > Roots > Rhizosphere > Soil | place... | reverse complement strand
TAACCAAAACCACATGTAACTAGTGGATGCGATTCTTGATCATACTTAAAATCATGTATCAACGCATCCGATATCGGTAGCACCTCTTTCATTAGTCCGTTTTTGAATATACTTATCACTCCATTCGTTGATAAAAACTTGTTGGGAAGATCAACCAAAGAAAGATTACCAAATTTTGCTACTAATTTACCGCCTTGTCTGAGTCTCACGCGTGCAGTTGAGTAGTTTATGTACATTTCAAAACCATTCTGATCTGTATAAAAATGTCGATAGTTTTTATCAATATTTGCTGCTACACGATATTTTAAATCATCTCCATGAAATGTGTATATTTTGTATTCATCTTCTCCATATATACGGAAACCATTCAATTCTTGTGAACTGAGATTGTCCCAGTATATTGTTTTGAATATAGAATTGTCCGAACGTTTAAAAATGTAGTTTTCCACTTTATCTTTGCTATACACTACGTAGGAATAATAATCATCCCATAATCTAAAATTGTAAAATAACTTTGACTGAATTTGTTCTACTTCACGAAGTATTGGTTGACGTAAACTTTCGAACATTAACTGGGAATTCGTCTAATGATTCTAGTCTTTTGATTAAAAATGTTTCGCTGTAGAAATTTGTCTCCCACAGTCACCGAATAAGTGCGTCTTGTGTTGGGTACGGTAAATTGCATATAACAAGGCGCGCCCGCATCTTCACACCATTTAGTAAAGAAATCCTCCACTTCTTTATTGTTTGATGCATGAAAGTCATACCACTTGTTCTCATCCTTGTGTGAACGATATTGCCATTTAAAATTTTTCACATTATGAAAGTGTTTAATTAAGTCTTTCGAAATGTCCCGCTTATGTACCCAGGAATCAGCCTCGTCAGACCATCCAGTCCAGTGCACCAAATAAGAGTTTTTACGACATGCACGAAGTTCATCCACTTTATACACGCCGTCACCAATGGGCCCTACACCTTTACTCACTTTTCCAGAAGCATGAAGGCCACTGTTGCCATCATTGGTTGTGCGGGACGACATGATTATGAAAAACTGAATAAAAAATTATTTGAATCTATGATTATATCTGCGAATAAAATTATTACACAAGAGTGGAAATTACAACCGGCTGATATTTTGTTGGTATCTGGAGGTGCAGCGTGGAGTGATCATGTTGCCGTAAAACTACATTTAGATCACAAGTATCCAAACATTCACTTACACCTGCCAGATTTATATGAGACGCACAAAAAACGTGCACATGCTTTACATCAACCTTTTTCTGTGGCTTTAAATATTGATACTGTTTCTGAAGTATACAAATGTCCACATTCTCTACACAATGGATTTTTTGCACGTAATGACGTGGTAGCAGAATCCGCTACGCATATGATAGCATTCACGTGGAATTCCTCGATTGGTAGTGAAGGTGGAACAGCTTATACTTGGAAAAGGGCTAATCGTAATGTAATGAAGAAACATGTCATTATACAGTATGCAAGATTTTAAAACATTTATGAGCGGTTATATCTAAATAAAAATATTTTTATTTACTCCGTAGGCCAATACTGTCTCAATACACTCCAATCTTCTGCTCTCTGTTCTTGCGACAATGGCTCACTTTGATAACTTGAACTTCCGTAATCAATTATAAATACATCATTAGTAGTGAGGTCCACTATGACGTTTCCTGGATGTAAGTCAACGTGTTGAATTCCTAAGTCATGCATTTTCGTAATTTTCTCATACAAATTACTCCACACTTCTCTTGGTATTGATATTTTCTCGTCTATTAAATCTTTTAAAGTTTTTCCACGAAGTTTTTGCATGACTTGAAATAGAAACCATTTAACATCTTCGTTTCCTTTATAGTATACGTACTCGGTTCCAAAGAGTTGTTTAATATTTTTAGCAACGTTGTCACATAACCATGCGTCGATAAGTTTAGGTCCTATACCATTATCGCCAGCAAGTTTTGTATTTTTCAAACTCACTTCTAGGTTCTTAATATTCTCAATAAGAGTTAATTGCTCCACTCGCAAAACGTAAGGACACACGGCCAAATCAGGTTTTAAGCATGCTTCCCAAACCATACCGAACTTTCCGCTAGCAAATGGTGATGCTTTTGTAAAATATACACTTTCGCACGATCTGCGCAATACACTTTGGTCGATTTTGTTTACTAATTGTGGTCGTTTATCAGGTTCATAAAAAGGTGACGGTGCCGCAAATCGTCGACGAACTAATCGCTGAGCCTCTCTAAGAAGTTGATCAGGCTGTATGTATTGAAGTAACTCCGGATAATCCGTAACTTTTGCTAATACTGGTGCTGATTTAAATACTTCAGGATAGACACGATCTACCAAAGCTAATTGTGCTTCTTTCGACAGATCCGTAGGAATATTGTCCAATACTATTTTCACAAAAACATTCAAAAATACAAGAGACGTTCGTTCAATATCCCAACCTAATCTTTCATCGTCAGCATTTTTTGCAACAATATTCATAAATTCCGTCAAGTCATCTGGCCATGCAATTGGTGTTTTGACTTGAAGCTCGCGTAATCGCTGGAGTGCCATTTTATTAAAATACAAAAGTAATATTAACGCTTGTTGTTCTTAATAAAAAATATTTTATTTACACTCTAAATGTATTCACCGTATTAGAGGTATAATTTGACACATAAGCTACACCTCCACAAACAATAAGATTAGCCGGTGATTGTCCTACAACCTTGACACATGGACAAATCTTTGGACAACGCTTATCACAAACGTCAATAACCGATACAGTACCTTGTCCAGCCACTAGCTGTGAGAATTGAGGATCCGAGTATAACGTGTTGTAGTTGGTGACATATAATTTATCTCGACACAGTGCGATACCTGACGGTTGTATACCTACATTAATCACGGAATCAATCTTCCGAGTCTTTAAATTTACACCATTCACAGTTGTTCCGTATGGGAAAAAATTATTACTTCCAAAGTTTGTTACATATGCTGTGTGGCCATCGCTCACCACATCGAACGGTCCTGATAAACCTGTTACTTTTTCTCCATCAATGGCAAACGTATCCATATTAATGACTTGTAACGTACCCGTACCCGGATTACCATCCACATAATTGACAACAATTAATTTATTGTCACATTTTGTCATGGCTGCTGGTGCGAGATCTGTCGTGATAGTTTTTATAATTGTTTTAGCTTTCAAGTCGTAAACAGAAATTGTAGTTCCATTTCCGCTACCTTTACCAGGAGTTGCGCCGTAATTATTTACAAAAGCATAGCCACCGTACAATACAAAACCGCTAGGTCCGTCGAATCCAGTCAACACATCCACTACACTTAAAGTGTGTGTTGATATCTTGGTTACACTCGAAGCATTACTATTCGTCACATACACAAAATCACAGCACTCGGATGCAGTAATTGTATATGGTCCATTAAAAGAAGTATCATTTATAGTAGTTTCAAGTAAGCCCGTTCGTACATTAATCACAGTCACATTATCAGAACCTTTAATTCCATAATTGTTATTATTCGCTACAAACAGGTAATCTCCACATAAAGCCATACCCGCAGGATTTACTCCGACATTATATGTTGAGCACGTTACCGTGTCACAAGATTTAATCGGTTTGACACGAAGACATGTACAGATTGCATACAAAATGATAATCATTAACAGTGCAAAAATTACGACAGACAGAGAAGACATAAATTTAATATTAAGATGGTAAATCTATTGGTAAGCCAGAATTTTCGAAACCGGAACAGCTTACACTATTATGTCTGCTTAATAATCCTCGATTGAGAAATTCTTGATATAGAGGTCTGCCAGTCAGAGTATATACCAATACGGCGGTACGTCCAAGTTGAAGAAAGGTTCTGAATTCTACTCGTTCATCCGTTTTATCAGACAGGGAATTTACCACATTATAAAATTGATTAATCTCAGATTCTTTTTTTGGATATATCCGCATTTGAATAGCAGGTAAATATCTCGAGTCAGTTCGATTTAACCATTTTTCACTGTCACATCTATATCTATATTCCTTATTTTTCATATCAAACACAAAACATACCGTGTGGCACATATCTGTCTTTTTTATCAACTCGTCCATTTTCTGGAAAGAATGCTTCGTGCTTTAAAAGAAGATCAATTACTTACCAATGATTTTAAAAAAGCGCCAATTGATTTTTCTTTTTTACGGAAAGAAACACAATCTACCTACATGAAATCAAAGTATTGGTTAAGCAATCCCTATCACACCAATCATAAACTACGTGAAGCACTACATATTTGGACACGCTGGGTGGACCTTGATGTTTATCTACATCATTTACTGTCTTGGTCCACTCGATCTGTTAGTCAGCGTCAGCTGAACGGTCTCATGAAATTAATTATTGATTTTAATAATCAAACTTGCGATCCTTGTTTAACAGAACATCAGGTCGATACGCTGTTTACTTACGTAAAAGAGCACCCACTGCGTCTAAATGAATTAAGTCAATATTTGCATTTGCAACTTTTTGCTTCACTAGAAAGAATGATTCATCGTCATCATGATTTTTTAGCATTTCAATTAAGTAAATAAAAATGGACACCTGTAGTTGGCATTCGAGTCTATCCCCGTCAAACTTTAGTTGTGTGACCGCCAGAAAATTAAACATACCACAATTATTGGAAATACCTGAGAATACGGCTCAACTTAATACTTCAAGAAACTCAATTATATATCGTTTATCAAATATTTATGTAAAAACAAGTCCGACTGCTGCTCCCGAGTCTACCATATACAGATTTTTCAGTGGTGCCAAAACCAAAACACCTGATATATTTTTACATGTAGTTTATCCACGACATGTGCCACCTTCTACCGTAGAAGGTTACATCAAAGATATTTCCAAAGAAATGAAGAAGGAACCTTATTATACATCAAACTTGTTACCCCCAGATGTACAAACATTTGAAATAAGACGAGTACCTACCACAAGAAATTCAGTGAAAAAGTATCATAAAGTATTTCCTACGAAAATTTCAACGGTTAAAGATTTAACAGCATCTTATGAGAAAACGTATGGGGCAAAATCACAGCCTAACGCTTTCGTATTTTACTTGAAAAGTTACTTTGACCCAATCGGGAACGGTCAAGCCATTCTAAATAAACTTATTCGATTTGTATCCTCCATTCCAAGAGTGACGTTTTACAATGATACCATTTATTTACAAACCAGTGATCAACAATACCCATCTTACAAAGCAGCGTTGGACGCACAGCCAACGTTATTAGCACCTGATGAGCGTAAATGGTCTCGTAAGAAAGTCATTGCTACTTTATCACAGGTATATACTTATGGCTACGGTCAATTTTCTTGTGTTATTATTTCTCAGCCTATCGTTCAAACCAACTTAAAGTATCTTGACGCCTCGTTGTTTTTAGCATCGAAAGATCCTTTCCCGTGGACTACAGAAGATGCAAAACTGTTTGGTCATTTGTACCGTCCAGGTGAAAACGAAGACCCATGGGCAAAACATACGGACGATAAAGTTAAGTTTATGTCCAATGCTTATTACAGAAATTGTCTTGAAGACTGGTCGTTGGCTTTAGCTGCATTTAACGAAATAGTACCAAAGATAAGTTCCACCAAAAAAGGGTTCTTACGTATCCCACCAATGGTTGTCACACCATACGTATTTTCACCAGATGGTAAGAGTTCCATGAAAAGTCTTATGCAGCCCATCATGATTAAAGCGCTTGAAGATATACTACAGATTGTAAAGTATCCAAATATCACAGGAGTGGAATTGGTGGGAAAAGATAACCTATGGAGACCAACCAAACAAATTCCTAATTACATTTATCTTCATTCTGATTTTGAAATCTTGGATGTTCAACCAATTTTACAAAAGGATTATGTTGTAGGTGTATTGAATCCATCTACTTCATTTGCATTACCTGGTAACAAAACAGACGCTGGGATGGAATCTCATATTGGAGATAAAACAAGCATTCGGTTTGATCAAGTTTATTTCTTGAATCCCGTCCTAATTGATCCAAATCACTTCTTCGGAATTACTGTTCCAATCACAATCTAGAAATTCATGTTCCTTGAAAAGTACGCACACTTGATACGAAACAATGCACCTTTAAAAGAAGCCATTTCAGATATCCTTAAACCTCATTTGGATTCCGTTGTGGATCGCATGACGGATCGTATGTCAAACACTATCAGTTACCTAGTTGCAGGTATATTCTTTATGGGTGTAGGTATAGGATCTCTAAGTACTTATATTTTAATAAAATAAATTTTCCAGATGTACAAAAAAGGCGATTTAGTGAATTCTGAAAAGTGTTTAGTACGGTATGAACCAACAAACATAAAAGAACCTATTAGCTTACAATTTGCAAAACAAATTTTACGTGAGCATGGTGAAGGTTGGCTCGCCAAACATAATTTCGTTGCTTGTCAAATGCCGACCATAAAACAACAACAAAAATATGGCACCGGCTTGTTAAACGTTTGGGCTAGGGTTGCGGCTGCTATGGTAAGAGAATATGATTTTTTCAGTGGTAACATTACTGGCGTGGCAATTTATCCGACTACCTATCAACATTCGTGTCATGCAAATTGTATTGCTGTGTATCAACGTGATGTTGTTAAAATTTACGCAACACGTACTATTGAAAAAGATGAACGTCTTACTCTATCAAAGATTCCAACAATTGGATTGTGGTCACGACCGGAAAGACATCTTCAATTAAGAGCTATTTGCACCTGCGACTGCTGTAAGCAACAACCAAATATACCCGGACCGATACTTGATCAAGTTAAACGAGCGGAAGCAGCCACGCTTTCGAGGTTAAAAGAATGGGATCCAGACGACTTAAAACGATTTCAAGTTTTGGATAGGTTAATCGTTGGATATATGAATCAATCAAAATATGAAAAAGCATGGCCTTACTTATGGCAACAATGGCAAACGTATTTAGAACCAATACGTCAAAAACCAACAGCGAGATTTATTCTGTTACGTTATATCGATCGTATTATTCGGTGTATGAGCAATATGTCACATACATTGTGGGAGCCATTGTTATTTACGTTGGAGCAAATTAATACTATTTTATCCGTAGTCTTTCAACCGATTTTTGCCGAACCTTACATTCCAGATATTGTGCGGTGTCGACTTGTTACGGCATGGCTAGTTTGCGCGATTGCTTTACAACCCTTGCGTACAGATCAGGCACAAGCAAAGCACCAGATTCGTTGTTTACGAGATACATTCAAAAAACTTCCCATTCCAGACTTGGCTATTTGTAGTCTCGTTAATCCAGATCATCCATTTTACGCATTTTTATTTCATGTTTAGTGATTTAGTCTATAGACGAGTACAGATTGAAAAACTAAAACCTATTACGGGTGTTGTTCAGTTATTTATCGGTGATACATCGTGGATACAGGATCATAAATTAATGGTTCACGATAAAGTAGTTCGTACGTTTCCAACTGATAACTGTTACTACAGATTGTCTTCCTCATTATTTTGTGTAAAATACAACAACGTATATCCCGCTATATCAAAAATATTTAACATCGAAGGAATATGTATAAAAAATATTCCAAACGGTGTAGCACCTGTTCATGGACCTATTGATAACGATCATGTATATACAATGGATGGATATATGGAACGGTTTATACATGTATATAATTGGAAGACGAATATAGACAAGTATATTATGCAACAGTACGAAACTCATTTTGCAATACAAAGTAATAATCCTTATTTATTCAAAGTGAATTCACAAGGATTAAACGTATACAAGGATGGAACAGAAATTCAACATTATCGTTTCGACACATCGAATCGTATACGCTACGGTGCACATTTTTATCACTTTCCTCATGTAGGTAGATTAGTTGTAAGAGATGGATACCGCATGTTTTTTTATTATACAAACAGTTATGGGGTACCTTATGAGAAACTTTGGTGGTATGGAGATGTTTTATATATCGATGCAGAGCTAGGAATTATCTTATATGCAAAGGATAAGTGCTTACGGTTTGTGGATATATTAAATCCGCGAATAAAACCTGGTCGTCATTTTATTTTTACACAAAAAGTTATACGTGCGCAAATAATTGAAAATTATTATATGGTACAATGCTCCGATTCTATTTATTGGATTTTACGGCAAGATTAAAATTACGAATTCTGATTAAAGCGTTTCCATATCTTTCTACGTGATCTTCTTTTCCCAGATTGTGACTGTGTATAGCGACGTTGCCTTTCCATATCCATAAATTTTTCATCTTCGGTTAAACTTACTTTCCATAAGTCATGTGCCATGTGACGTAGTTCGGCTTCAGCTTCAAATCTATCCCAACCATCATTATTGTTTAGGTTTTCAGTATAATATTTTCTCCAAGCATCACAATCCTCCTTCGTCATCTTGCTATAGTCTGACATATGAATTTTATGTGAATATCTGAGATAAAGATATGGCTAGCTCGGGGGTTCTTGCTCAAACTCAAGCACAAGTTGCTACGACTGACATGTGGGTGATTTGTCAGCGTAGACTATACACTGGAGTGTATGGATTATTGATTATTTTAGTGATTGTGTTCATTCTTATGCTGGTGGCACTATTTGTGTCCTCATCCGTTATGACATGGTTAGTGGTGACTGCATCCGTTATTGTGATACTTACTATTATATTTGTACTATTTAGATATAGAAGAAGTCTAGTGTAAAAAAGTTTAGTATAAAAAGTTTAATAAGTTAATACATTTACTAAGCACCACAAGCTGCACGATTTGCAACTAAAGACGCAGTGCAAGCTGCAGTAGCTGCATCACGAGCAGTTCCTGCCGGCAGCAAGAGAGCTTGTGTTAAACAAGCGTTGAAAATACGTTGTGCGTCGTCTAAGCAACCGTGCTTGCTGTCACCATCTTTGCACGATCCTTTACGCTTGTCGCAGCAAGGTAAACACACAACCCACTCATGGAAGTTGTGGAACTGCCATGCCACCATAATTAAGGTAATCACTAACAAAATAGTCGTTGCGAGCTGAACCCACTTTGGCCACATGACTGTTGTTTTTAATTCTTACATATCGTGAAAAATTTTTTAGCAATATAAATCAAGCCATTCGCCAACCAAATTACGGGTGTTAAAAACGGAAAATAACTTTTTACTGGATTACGGTCATTGAAAATAATTACCCAAATCGGGAAAAAAGTGCCGAAACAAGCTAATCCGATGAACTTAGGTAAGTGTCCTATTAACCATGTAAAGATTAGACCATATCCAAGTAAATATCCTGCAATATTGTGTAATGTATCAATTTTGTCTTTAAGATTTAGTGATATCATGTAGTAATCCAATACATAAATACTTGTTAACCACGATTGATAACATAATTTCAATGGCTGCGGTAAACATACAGTCATCAACGCTAAAATTAGCATAATTAACGTACGAAAGACTTCTTCTGACAAAGCTTGTAATAAACTGGGCCAAGTAATCATATACCCTTCTTCTAGAGGTTCACGATGTGTAATTCGTCGGTAATCGTGAGAGTTTAGCACCAACAAGATAATGTAAAACGGATATGCAAAACAGATTTCAAACACTATATCCACGTAATACATGATTTCTTGTCCCACAAAATAGGTGATGCATGGATTTACGATACATAAATAAGTTGCAATTGTACCGCCAAAAACAAACATGTTAACAAACATAATTCGTTTCACTGCATTCACACAACGCCATGGGATGGTCCATAGGCATAAACTATCTACTGCTCCTTGTATAACTGCCGCTAAAAAATAAAGCATGTTTTCTTGAAATAAATGCCGGAATGCTGTAATCGCAAATGTACGGGATCGTGCACTTGTCATGACTATATGATACATCTGTTGGAAAGAACAGATAAGCGATTTTCATTGGCAGTAAAAATTGCCATTGCATCTTTTTTGTTGAGTGCGTTTGGTTTCATCGCGTTAGTCGTAATAAGTATTCGTAAATGGAAACTCTTAAATCATACGAAAAAGTATTTACTCGAGCAAATTTAACCCGACGTTGGTGGGAAATAAAAATCAGTAATAAACTGTAAAATAAAAATATGCTTTAAAGAACGTTAGGGATTAAATAAATAAATGAATGTTAAGCTAATTCTAATTCTGATTGTACTAGCCATTGTGATTAGTACAGTTATTGTTGCTGTCTTATTTGGTGGTCAAAAGGACAATAATTTTGATGCACATAATTATCGTATGGATCCAGCAGATGTAGTAAATGTAAATAATTTCCAACACCTATCATCCTATAATGTGTTGCTTAGAGATAATGTAACGATCGCATACTCGAATCCACAAGTCATATCGTTGGAAACATTTTCACCACGACACAATGTACCCGTTTATTTTCGAGTGCTTACGCCTGACTATAAAGATATTTTATGGTCGTCTTCTCCAAAAGAATGGATTTTAAAATCTCCAATACATCAGGTTACGTTAGAAACAAATATCAAAACATATTACCCGTCTCTAATTGTACAAATGTTAATCTCTCTGATGGATCGTGAACAGCTATTAACTGAAATCAAAGTACATATTCAAGAGCCTCTACCACTCGAATGGACAACACAGCTGTTCCTAACAAATGATACGTTTGCACCATGGTCTTTATCCGATCAAAAAATAGGCAACACTTATGCACAGTTAAAATTTGCAGTACCCTTTGCTTATCGTTTAAACGGCACTACTGTTAAAGCACAAATAACAGTTAACAATGTTTTGGTAGCAGAATCTTTGAAAACAAGCATACCAAACGTATGGCTAATGTCGTTGCCATTAAATGCAGTTCAAATACCGGTATCTTTTTCAACACCTGGTATTTTGACTATTACCGTTCAAGACTCGTCAAGTGTCACAATAGAAGTTCAACAACTAACTTGGCGTATATTTAGCATTCCATAAACTAGTAAAAAAGTATGTTTACAACGAAACTATATCTTGATGATCAGCTCGGTCATTTCACTTCTTTGTCGGTGGCAGAGATACCCAACCCAGAAACACCTTTAGTTTCTCAGGTTCACATCAAGACAATTCCACTTGGAGATGATTTAATTACGTATTGGGATTGGTCTTTTCTATCCGTTCCGTCCATGCCAGCAGGGTATTTTTATATTCAAAACCTGAAAAGTACTGGTTATCTTGTGACTGCACGAACAATTGATCCTTTGCAAAATGCAGTGGTTCAATGTGTTCAAAATCAGAATTTAGATGAAAGAGGTTTATGGAAATATGATCCTCAAACGGGTTTACTTACACAAAGTATTCGTGATCAAAAATTTCAATTATGTTGGCGACCCGATCCTGACGAACCCAGATTATTCGTACAACATGTAGAACCTGGTATGGTTACGTACGCACATTCTTGGGTATACTTACCACTCATGTACCGTGCACTGGCTAACAATACGTTGTACTACGAAACAGCACTAATACCAACTTTGCCTCCAGGCATTGAAAACGTTTCGTACGCCAATCAACTTGATGGTGCCGTGGTGAGTTTGGAGTTTTTAAATGTTGGACCTTGTGTGAAAGATATCACTAGTCCACAGATTATGTTAACAGAGTCTTCACCCCCTGCTACGTTATCATGGGAAGAAGGCTGGGCAAATTTCAAAACTTCGCGAATTTTCAAATTACAACAAGTGTCGGGAAAACCAAATTTCTTCTATATATACAGTACGCTTTTACCAAACACCATTGCCCAAGCACAACCTGATTTAAATGGAAAATTATTGATCCGATTCGTTCCTGATAGTCCGTTTAACTTGGGACAGTCAAACTCTCAATTCTTATTCTCTCCTGCTGTAGATGAAAAAACAAAGACACCACTCACATTAAATGGACGTTTCTATAATAACATTTATTTAGTGAATCAAGGATTATGGAGAATTGATATGGATGGCGCATCACCTGCAGTGTCTATTGATGCAAATTCAACCTCTGGATGTTCTGCAATTGAGGTGCATATCCACCAATTATCTGGGTTCACAGCTGGCTTAAACTACATTATGACGGACGATAATTTAGTACAATGTTGCATTCAGAGCAAAGGTTCTGATTTCCCAGGTACATTGCAACAATTTCAAAACGTTTGCCTCTCCCTGAATTCCCTTGGCACGACAAATACATGTGATCAATATATGCAAGGCTTTTGTGAACGTCAACCGGCAAATAACGCATGTAATTGCATTAACGCGTCTACTGTAATTCCAGGTATTTCCCCCATTTGTACGGATGCAAAATGTGCAGTCGGAGGTTATCGTACGACCACTATGATTGCTGAGCTTGGTGCGCAGACGTGTGGATACCAGATGTGTACAGCAGGTATGGCAGCAGCGCATAGTAAAATTTATTTACCCGATGGTTCATCTCTGGACTGTGCGAATGCACCACAGTTTAAAGGTGGAGGTGGTGGTGGTGGAGGCGGCGGTGGGGGTGATAGTGGTGCTTTAACTATCACTGCTATCGTTTTGATTAGCGTTGTCGGTGTAATTCTTATTGCAGTGATTGCTAGACAACTATACCGCGGATATGTTTCTACACGTATTCCTGCACCCACTCAATATACAGTTTCACAAGCAAGTTATTAAAAATTTACACGTATCATGAACAAGTTATTAAAAATGTACACATATCACTAACATCTTCGTCGATAGGAGACATATGTTTGATCCAACTTCTGATATATCGTCCCGGTCTTAGTCGTTGGAATTCTAATAATTTTCTTTTTGCTGTAGTAATATCTCCACTAACTTGTATACGATCAGACCAAGTTACGTTATTTGTGCATAAATAAAGTTGCTTTCGCTGTAATTGTAATAAATCAGACTCTTTTTTCGCTACTTCAGTTCTGTACCATAAAATATCCTCCTCCATATCAGGTTCGTCCATAAAAACTTGAAATTCTTGTTTTGATTTTTTGTACATGGTTTGTAATTCTGTTTTTAAATCTATACACTTTTGGCCCATTATCTTTGATCGGCAGGCTTTAATAAAAATATAAGTCAATAAAATGTTTGTTTTTAAGTGGAAACGATCCCAGTAATTATCAAGTTGCTCATGTACTGTGAGACTCTCTACCGCATACTGATAAGCCCAATCAATGGATTGTCGTGAATTTGTTTTCAGAGCGTCTTTTAGATGATGTAAAGCGGTTTTTAGTGGCGATTGTACAAGTACGCGTACATTGTTTTCGAGTTCGGTTGTCCAAAGTGCTTCATACAACCATGTATCTTTTTGCATCTTTGATTGTAGAATTGGACGGATAATAATCGTAACCAAACTGGGTGCTATTGCCTGAACAACAGCAGCACATGGCTGTGCAAAAAACGAACCCATTTAACCGAAAGATTCTTGAATTGTATAAATGATTTCTACTGCCTCATTACGATCTTTACAATACTCTAGTTCGATCTGTCCCATTAGTCGGTCAGGGATGAGTAATTCATTGTCTGCTAAAAAATAGATCGATTCTGATGGTCTTAAATGTATTCTACTGCGTAGTGTTCTTAGTAAGTCATATACACGTGAATCATACTTGGGAAGAAATTTATAGACATGATATCGCAAAGATAACTCAGGTGATGGTATTAACTTGACTGGAACACGATCTGGATATTTTAGACGTAGATTTCGTATAGCCATTTATTATGCTTGAGTTAAATATTTTGCAGAATTACGCTCGAGTCAAATATTTTGCTCGAAAACATAGAGAAAATGCGTATCCAAACTGTTGAGTTATCTTTTGTCGTTGATACAGAATCGTATTAACACAGTCTGTGTTGTTGCCTTCACATAATTTATACAATTCATGTGAAAGTGAGTGCTGTAATTGAAAATAACGATACAAAAGAGTGACATAAAATACTGACGACAGTAAACAACCCAAGATAAATTCCATCATGTTTCGAGAAGTGAGAATTTATAACAACAACTGTTTGTGATATTATCCCTTTCATTGCATAGCTCGAAAATTTCATGTGTTTCACATGACTTTCTTATCTTTTCATTTAATGCTTCCACCAATTTCTGTTTCTCCTTATAATGTTTATCAAGGAGCATAAACACAAATGGTAACAAAAGTAGTATAAAGAATCCAATAGATATTTTAATTTCAAGAATATTCATTTTCTGAATAAATGTCGACTGTTCCTATTGGCGCTGGCCACGAAGACGACCCTTTTTATCGTTATCGCAGAAGTACGGTTCAAATTGTTTATGAAAAGAAGAATGGATGTACGACTTGCGTAAAAAATATGGATACCATATTGCAACAATTGAAGGGTAACAAAACTATTTTTCAATCGTATTTATCACGTGAAGTGGGCGCAAGAGTAAACGATGATTGGAAATTCATTGGCAAAAAACTACCCGCTGAAGTAGAGAAATCTATCAATAACTTTATCGAAGAACATCTACTTTGTCCACGCAAGAAATGTAGACTTCCTGAATGGGACTCTGAAAAGAAACGATGTAAAGCGTGTGGTTATAGTAAAAGCAGTAAAACAGTTGCAGCTATTGTTCCACTTCAACCTTACATAGACGTTGTCGAAGACTTACAATCATGTTCGGCTTTGGATGCGGAGATGAATAAAGTCATGCATCGTTTGTACGATTATCGCGACACTTGTATGCACGACACACCTAATTACAAGAAAGTTAACCGATTGTTGGACAAGTGTTGGATGACAAATACCGAAGCGAGATGGCAAGAGCTTAGACAATCTATTGACATATTTCTAAGCTAAGCGTTAACATATTTTGAAGCTAAGCGTTGTGCTCTACCAACACATTCTTCACGCAAAAGTTGTACAAATGGTAAACGACGGATGGCTTCAGCGTTTTCAAGTGATAGGCTGCCACCAAAGTAATTCCGATCAGAAAATACATTCCACGTAATTTGCAAACCAGCATCAGACAATTGTTTATGCATCACCTCGAATGGCAAAGTACTTGTTGCCTTGGTTTCCACAATCACTGAAAGCTTTTCAGACATGTGCTTTTCGGACATTAACTTGCCAGACATGTGCTTTTCAGACATGAATTCTAGAGTGGAAAAATAGTATATGCAGATACCTTATCTTGCACAACGTAAGCAGATAAAATAGAGTTGACACAAGATTGTAGCATACTTGAATACTTATTTGCTACTTGGTAAGCCATGTATATAGAATATGTACCATCAAACTCATATGTTTTTATGCTTGCTCCGAATGGATAACACAATGTTTCTAACACACCTTTTATTTCTGATTGAATTCGAGTATCGATTGAAACGTTCAATGTGATCATACTTTTAATAAATATCAAGATTCACAAATTCATGTCTTCGAAACGCAAGGCTTGTGATGAATTCAGTGAACGTAAAGTGAAGGCCAAGAGCACTGAAGTCAAGATTCGTGTTGGTAAAGCAAAATGTACTAGATTTGGGAAAATCATCTCTATACCAAATCTTCCTGGTTATACAACCATTGCGGTCGTCAGCAGTGATCCGAAGTGGCACATTTATTCACCTTTTCATTTGAAGTCTCCTGAAGGTATATTACTGGAAAACAAATGGCAGTATGGTAAATTTTGGGGTCAACATTTGGATACGTCTGGTAAATTAACGGAAGCTTATTTTAAGTGGCGTGCGGCTGGAATGTCTTCCAATAAGCCTTCCCGTCATCCAATGGGACGTGGGAAAGGAAAAGATTGTAAAGGAGCATACGCTTCTGATCCAACGTGGAAGTCTGGTGATTTGCCGAGATCGAGTATGATTACAGGTCCACGGATGTCTTATATTCCTGCTCGTAAACGTATATACGTG
>Ga0105242_10002041_pt1 | contig 15906 bp, 14 predicted proteins | sample KBSM24metaG_FD_81521 | JGI IMG/M metagenome (GOLD analysis project Ga0105242, IMG submission 81521) | Miscanthus rhizosphere microbial communities from Kellogg Biological Station, Michigan, USA - KBS M2-4 metaG | ecosystem: Host-associated > Plants > Roots > Rhizosphere > Soil | place... | reverse complement strand
GCTGGCGCGCGCGCCGCCCGGACGTCCGCCGACGCCGTCGGCGATCACGAACACGCCCGCGGCCTCGTCGAGGAGACAGCTGTCCTCGTTGCCGTCCGGATCGCGGCCCGCGTCCGACAGCGCGAAGCAGTCGAATGTCGGCATCGTTACCTCAGAGGGCGGAGGGCAGAGGGCGGAGGGCAGAAGATTCGCTCTTCCTTCTGCCCTCTGCGCTCTGCCGTCCGCGCTCTCTTCATCGGTTATTTCCCGAGGACCTGCAGGAGCATCGTCGCGTGCCGCTGCAGACTCGGGTCGAGTCCCAGCGTCACCGCCTGCTCCAGATTCTTTCGCGCTTCCCGTTTCTGACCCTTGCGTTGCAGCGCGAGCGCGAGGTCCCAGTAGAGCAATGCGTAGTCGGGATTCCTCGCGATGCCGGCGTTGAACATGTCGATCGCTTCGCCGTAGCGCTGGCAGCGGTTGTAGTACTCGCCGAGGTACTGGTAGATCCGCGGCTCGTCGGGATTCTTCCGCATCAGCTCCTTGAGCTTCGGCTCCATCTCCGGCGAGGGCTCGACCGTGCTGAGGAGGCCGCGAATGGCCTCGAGGTCTTTGTCGATCCGGCTGCTCCCCTTCTTCTGCCTGAAGGCGATCAGCGCCTGCCGCATCTCCTCGGCCGACTTGTAGCGGTCGTGGGGACTGCGCGTCAGGGCGCGGCCGATGATCGTGTCGAGCTGCGGCGGAAGATCGGGCTTCACGTGCGAGGGCGGGACGTAGTCGGCGCTGCGGATGAGATCCATCACTTTGCCGAGCGGCGTGTTGCGCCCGCCGAAGGGAAGCTGTCCGGTGAGCATCTCGTACAGCGTCACGCCGAGCGACCAGATGTCCGAGGTGAACGACGCTCCTTCTTCGCTGAGGATCTCGGGCGACATGTAGTACAGCGTGCCGGTGGTCGTCGACGCCAGCTCGTCGGAGTTGAGCATCCGCGAGATGCCGAGGTCGGCGATCTTCAGGATGCGGCCCTCGAGGAGGATGTTCTCGGGCTTGATGTCGCGGTGAAAGACGTGCTCCTGATGAATCGCGGAAAGCCCGGCCAGCACTCCCTCGGCGAGCTGCAACGCTTCGTCGACCGTGAGCGGCTTCTGTTTTCCGATGTCGCCGAGGAGCTTGCGCAGGCTGCCCTGACTCACGAACTGCATGGCCATGACGATCTGGTTGCGGAACGAGCAGAAGCCGAGGTAGCGGACCAGGTTCGCGGACTGCAGATCGCGAAGCCGGATGTGCAGGATCGCGTTCATCTCCAGTTCTTTCTGGAGCGTCCGTTCCTTCTTCTTGTTGAGCGGGATCTTGAGCGCGACGATCTCGTCGCAACTCCATTGTTCGCAGAGTCCTTCCTCGAGAATCCGCGCTTTGAACGTCTGCGCGAATCCCCCGACTCCGAGCAGTTGCAACAGCTCGAACGGTTCGTCGGGCCGGACTTCGGTCACACTCATGACCCGCCTCTCACTAGCGGTTAAAGGACCCTTGTTCGGGAGACCATCACCATAGAAGTGTGTGTTTCCGTAGTCAACGGGCAAGAGTGGAAACCGGTTGCGCGGTTACGCAGTTGCGCGGTTGCGCGGTGGAGAGTCACGGCAACGCCAGCTCCTGCTCGCGCACGCCCACGTCCTTAGCCACCATCTGGCGTGCAAAGTGCGACACGGCGTTCCAGTCGGTGTAGTCGTAGTCGCGTTTCACGTCGACGATGCGGCCGTGCTTCTGGTTCAACCGCTTCATGACGAAGCGGGTGATGAAGCCGTAGCGGGTGTACGGTTCGCCGCCGGCGAAGAGCTCGACGCGATCGGGACGCCATCCGGTCAGCGTCAGAAATGCATTCGCGGCCTCCTCGGCGACCGCGCGGGTCTCCTCGCTGCGGGCGGAGCCGCTGACGGAGACGAACGCGGTGCGCGTCCTGGCGAGATTTTCGCGCTGCGCGACGACGAACCGCTCGAGCGCCTTCGCGTGCTTCCCGAAGTACACCGGCCCGGCGATGATCACGACGTCGGCGGCGTGCGGGACGACGTCGCGCGGCACGTTCGAGACTTCGAGCGCGAACGGCTCGGCGCCGCAGGTTCGCACGACATCGGCGATGTGCTCGGCGATGCGGCGCGTCTGCCCATGTTTGCTGGCGTAGACGATGAGGACTCTCATGGCCCGTCCATCATCCCCCCACGCCGCGGCAAAGGGCGATGCGCGTTCGCACGCGCGGATGTGACGCCGCGCTACCGGGTCACGTCGCTCGCGGTCGGATAGCCGAGCTTCCGCCACGAGTCGAACCCGCCGTAGAGAGCCGAGACGTCGAATCCGCCACGCTTGAGGATGAGCGCCGCACCGGCGCTCGATTCTTCAGCGGGTCACGTACAGTACGTGACGATCGGCTTGTCCTTCGGCAGCGTCGACATCTCGCCTTCGATCCGCGCGAGGGGGATGTGCAGCGCTCCGGGGATGTGCGAGTTGATGAACGAAGTGTCGTCGCGGACGTCGATCACGGTCACCGCGCCGGTCCTCATCTTTTCGCGGAGATCCTCGACCGCGATGCGAGGCACCGAGGCCGTGCTCTCTTCCGGGGCCGCCGGCGTCTGCGTCTGAGGAAAGGACGCGGTCGCGCTGAGCGGCATGTTCGGAGGCGGCGTGGCGGTGGACGGCGTCGAGAGCGGCGTTTCGCTCGTCGCCGCGACAGCCGGCGGGGTCTCGACGGTTCGAGTGAGCGCCCACACCACGAGCGCGGCGACGGCGAGGCCGCCCACCGAGAGGAGGAGGAGCGTGGTTCGCGAGGATGCGGACTTCTGTTCTTCGTGCCGTTGCTTGGTTGCCATGCAGCGGCGATCCTACTTCACACCGGTCGCCGCCGGAAATCCGCGGCTCGGCAGTATTGGTGTGGTGCGCGCCTCCGGCGCGCCTTGGGGGGACGGGAGGCGCGCCAGCGGCACGCACCACACGAAGGCACCTCACTCGAAGGCGGCCACTGCCTCGATCAACCGCCGCACCTCATCCTCCGTCGTGTAGCACGCGCAGCCGGCGCGCAGGAAGGCGTCGAAATCCGCGGCTCGGCGGTGTTGGTGTGGTGCGCGCCTCCGGCGCGCCTTGGGGGGGACGGGAGGCGCGCCAGAGGCGCGCACCACACGAAGGCACCTCACACGAAGGCACCACAACCCGTTACACCAGCACGGCCACTGCCTCGATCAACCGCCGCACCTCATCCTCCGTCGTGTAGCACGCGCAGCCGGCGCGCAGGAAGGCGTCGACTTTGAAGCGCTCGCAGACCGTGGCGGCATAGAAGTCGCCGCTGCTGGCGAAGATTGCCTTCGCCGCGAGCGCGCGCGCGACGTCGTCGGCATGGATGCCGTCGATGGTGAACGCGATCGTCGAGGTGCGGCGCTGCCCAGGCGCGGGGCCGTAGAGGCGCACGCGGGGCATCGACGCGAGCGCGTCCCACAGAATCCGCGTGAGGCGCATTCCCTCCTCGTGCGTCTCCGCAAAAAAGTGCGCGAGCTTTTCGCGGCGCGTCGCGCCTTCGCCGTGCGAGGCGAGGAAGTCGATTACCGCGGCGGCGCCGGCGATCCCCTCGTGGTTCTGCGTTCCGGTCTCGACGCGTTCCGGCGCGGTGTCGGGCGCCGGCAGGAGCTTCGGGAACGGGAGCGTATCGAGCAGCTCGAAGCGGCCCCACAGGATTCCGACGTGGGGGCCGTAGAACTTGTACGCGGAGCAGGCCAGGAAGTCGCAGCCGATGGCCCGGACGTCGACCAGCTCGTGCGGCGCGAGATGAACGGCGTCGACGAAGAAGAGCGCCTTCGCGTCGCGGGCGATCTTCGCGACGCGCTGCAGGTCGTTGATCGTCCCGATGGAGTTCGACGCGCCGCCGACAGCGATCAGTTTCGTGCGCGGCGTGACGAGCTGCTCGAGATGCTCGTAGTCGATCTGCCCGGTGTCGCAGAGAAGACGCGCGGTCTTGATCACCACGCCGCGGTCGATCTGCAGCGCGCGCCACGGCGCGACGTTCGCGTGGTGATCGAGCTCGGTGACGATGACCTCGTCGCCCTCCTGCCACATGCGCCCGAGGGTGCGGGCGAGGTGGAAGGTGAGTGTGGACATGTTCGCGCCGAACGCGATCTCCGTGGGCGACCCGTTGAGGAAATCGGCGATCGTCTCGCGCGCCGAAAGGATGATCGCGTCGGTCTCCGCGCTCGTCGGATACATCCAATGCGTGTTCGCGTTGTGATGGAAGAGATAGTCGTTCATCGCCTCCGCCACCGCCCGCGGGACCTGCGTTCCGCCCGGCCCATCAAAGTACGCGACCGGGAGTCCGTTGTGGATGCGCTCGAGGGCGGGGAAGTGGGAACGGATTGCGTTTACGTTCATTGCGCGGCAGTTTAGTCGCTGGAGTGCTGAGTCCTGAGTCCTGAGTCCTGAGTGGCTCGCCGGAACCCTCAGCACTCAGCACTCAGGACTCAGGACTCAGGACTCAGGACTGATTTGGTATCCTCCGCCTCCACTATGTCCGAGCAGTCTCTCCGTGACGTCCGCATTGAAAAACGAAAGCTCCTCGAAAGCGAAGGAGTGCAGGTCCATCCGGACCGCTTCGAGCGGACGCATAAGATCCGCGAGACGATGGCGGCCAAGCCGGGCCAGAAGGTCCGCACGGCCGGACGCGTCGCCCAGTTGCGCAAGTTCGGCAAGTTGACGTTCGCGACGCTGCAGGATTTCGACGGCCACGTCCAGATCGCGCTGATTCGCGGCGAAACGCCGAACTACGAGCTGTTCGGCAAGACCGTGGACCGCTGGGATTTCATCGGCGTCGAAGGCGAGATGTATTTCACCGACAAGGGCGAGCTGACGATCCGCGTCCACGATTGGGTCTACCTCGGCAAGACGCTGCAGCCGCCGCCGAACAAGTACCAGGGCGTGAAGGACGTCGAGACGAACTGGCGCAAGCGCTACCTCGACCTCGTCTCGAACGAAGAGACGCGCCATCGCTTCCGCGTGCGAGTGAATGCCGTGAACGCGCTGCGCGACTTTCTGAATCGCAGCGGTTTCGTCGAAGTCGAGACGCCGATCCTGAACACACAGCAGTCGGGCGCGCTGGCGCGTCCGTTTTTCACGAAACACAACGCGCTCGACATCGACCTCGTGCTCCGCATCGCCCCGGAGACGTATCTGAAGCGCCTGATCGTCGGCGGCTACGACCGCGTCTACGAGTTCGCGCGCTGCTTCCGCAACGAAGGCCTCGCCGCATCGCACCTGCAGGAATTCACGATGCTGGAGTACTACGCGGCGTACTGGAACTACGAAGACAACATGTCGTTCACCGAGGACCTGCTGCGGTATGCGATCCGGGAGGCGGCCGGCACGCTGCAAATCGAGCGCGGCGGAAAGACGATCGACTTCGCTCAGCCCTGGCCGCGCGTCCGCCTACGCGACGTGATCCTGGAGCACAGCGGCATCGACATCGACGCGCACAAAGACGCGGAATCGCTGCGCAAGGCGATCTTCGCGGCGAACGTGGACCTCGACAACCCCGACGCCGGCCGCGGAAGCCTGATCGATCAGCTCTACAAGCGCACCGCGCGGCCGACGCTGATCCAGCCGACGTTCATCATCGGGCATCCGGTCGATCTCTCGCCGCTCGCGCGCCGCAGCGACACGAATCCCGACGCCGTCGATCGCTTCCAGCTCGTGGTCGACACCTGGGAAGTGATCAACGCCTACTCGGAGCTCGTCGATCCGATCGATCAGCGCCGCCGCTTCGAGGAACAGGCGGAGCTGCGAACGAAGGGCGACGAGGAAGCGATGCCTTCCGACGAGGATTACCTCACGGCCATGGAGTTCGGCATGCCGCCGATCTCCGGCTGGGGCATGGGCATCGACCGCTTCGTGGCCCTCCTCACCGACGCCCCCAACCTGCGCGACGTGGTCTGGTTCCCGCTGATGAAACCGGCGACGGATGAGGAGCAAGTCGACGAGTCGTCGAGTCGACGAGTCGACGAGGAGGCCTAAGCTCGACTCTCGACGACTTGACGACTCGAAGACTCGACGACTCGTATGTCCACCCAAGAAACCCTAACCGCCTTCCGCACGGAGCTCGCGGCAGCAACCACGCCCGAGCAACTGCAGGAGCTCCGCACGAAGTACCTCGGCAAAAAGAGCTACGTGAAGACCGCGCTCAAGTCGCTCGGGGCGATGTCCGCCGAAGAGCGGCCGGTTTTTGCGAAGCAGGTGAATGACGCGCAGCAGCTCATCGAGCGTGAGCTCGATGATGCGCTCGCGCGCGTCGCGGATGCGGCGGTCGCGAAACAGATCGAGAGCGAGTGGCAGGACCTCACGCTTCCGGGCATCGCCCAGGAGCGCGGGGCCACGCATCCGCTCACGCAAGTCCACGAGACGTGCATGGCCGTCATGCGGCGGCTCGGCTTCTCGCTCGCGGAAGGACCGGAGATCGAGTCGCCGTACTACAACTTCGACGCCCTCAACATCCCCGAGAACCATCCCGCGCGCGACATGCAGGACACGTTCTGGCTGCCGAACAACCTCCTGCTCCGCTCGCACACGACCACCGTGCAGGCGCGCGTGCTCGAACGGCATCCTTCCCTGCCCATCAAGGTCGTCGCCGCGGGACGCGTGTACCGCAACGAGGCCGTCGACGCCACGCACCTGGCGATGTTCCATCAATTCGAGGGCATCTGGGTCGAAGAAGGACTGACGTTCGGCGATCTGAAAGGGACGCTGCTCGAGATCGCGAAGTCGGTCTACGGCGCGGAGCACGCGTTCCGCTTCAAACCGAAGTACTACCCCTACACCGAGCCGTCGGTGGGGATGGACATCCAGTGCGCGGTGTGCATGGGCAAGGACGACGACTGCCCCGCCTGCCGCGGCGCCGGCTGGATCACGATCCTCGGCTCGGGCATGATCCATCCGAAAGTCTTCATCGAGTTCGGCTACGACCACACGCGCGTCAGCGGCATCGCCTTCGGCCTCGGCACGACCCGCATCGCCGCGCAGGCCGCGGGCATCCCCGCGCTGAAGCCTCTGTACGAGCAGGACCTGCGCATCCATCGCGCGATTCATCGAGGTGGTTTGTGAAGATCCTCCTCGAATACCTGCGCACGTTCACCGATCTTCCCGAGCGCGTCCACGACGTGCGCGAGCTCCTCGACGACGTCGGCATCGAAGTGAAGTCCGCCGACGCGACGGAATTCGGCACGGTCTTCAACGTCGAGCTGCTCGCCAACCGCGGCGATCACTACTGCTACGAAGGCATCGCCCGCGAAGCGAGCGGCCGCACCGGCGGCGCGATCCGTTATCCCGCCTCGAAAGTCCTGAGCTCACAACGCGCGACTCCCGACCGCGTGCGCGTCGAGACGCCGCTCTGTCTCGTGTACACGGTGACGGAGCTGTTTCGCGAAGACTACAAGCCGCTTCCTCCGAACGTCCTCACGCCGCTCACGGCGGCCGGCATTCACTCGATCAGCGCTCCGGTCGATGCGTCGAACCTCGCGAACTTCGAGATCGGACAGCCGACGCATGCGTTCGACGCCGGGAAGATCGACGGCGCGATCATCATCCGGCTCTCGCGCAAGGGCGAGAAGGCATGGCTGCTCTTCACGCCGGAACCGATCGAAGTTCCGGAAGGCACGCTGGTCATCGCCGATGAGTCGAAGATCCTCGGCATCGCCGGCGTGATCGGCTGCGTCGACTCCGGCATCACCGACAAGACCACACGAATCCTCCTCGAGTCGGCGTGCTTCGATCCGGTCGCGGTGCGCATCGCCTCGCGCGCGCTGAATCAGCCGACCGACGCGGCCGCCCGCTTCATGCGCGGCGGCGACCCGACCCTGCCGCTCGCCGGCGCCGGACGCGTCGCGCGGCTGCTCGAAGATCATTGCGGCTATCGCGCCGGAAACGCATACGTCGCCGGCGACTGGCGCGATCCGCAGCGCACGATCGAAGTCGACGTCGCGCGCACCCAGCGCTTCATCGGCGCGAACATCGGCTGGGCCGAGATGGCCAATCGCCTCACCCGCTACGGCTTCACCATCGAGCCCAGTGGTGGAGCGGCGGGCTCTCAGCCCGCCGAGGCCCGACAGGCTGAGAGCCTGTCGCTCCACGTCACGGTCCCTCCCCGCCGCCTCTGGGACGTGCAGTTCGAAGCCGATCTCGCCGAGGAGCTGCTCAAGTCGATCGGGTACAACGAGACCGTCGTCTCGCTGCCGCACGTCGAGATGGGCGCGCTGCCGTCGCATCACGAGAACGTGCTCGCGCGCGCGAACGAAGTGCTCGTCGGGGAAGGCTTCTACGAGATCTTCACCGACAGCTTCTACTCGCGAAAAATGCGCGAGCGCCTCGGGCTGCGCGAAGACGACCCGCTGTGGGACCACGTCGAGATGCAGAACTCGATCGAGCGCGACTACGCGCTCATGCGCAACAACACCGTCGGGCAGGCCCTCGACGCGCTGGCCACGAACGTCAATCTCAAGACCACGAGCGTAAAGATGTACGAGTGGGCGCGCATCTACGTCCCCGATGGCAACGAGCGCGGAATCCTCTGGCTGCTCGCGAACGGGCGTGACCGCGGACCGTTCTGGGGCGACAAAGGCCGCCCCGCCGACGCGGTCTATCTGAAGGGGATCCTCGAACAGCTCCGGCTCGAGCTGCGCCTCGACATCGACGTCGTCAAGAGCGACGGACACCGGCTCGAACGCTTCTTCCATTCCGGCCGCCGCGCGGGGATTCGTCTCGGCGAGAAGCTCGCCGGCATCTTCGGCGAGCTGCACCCGGCGCTCGTCCAGAACTTCGGCATCAAGCGCCAGCGCCCCGTCTACCTCGAGATCGAAGAGGACGCGCTCCTCGCGCCGCCGATTCCGCGGACCTACGACGATCCACCGTCGCGCCAGCCGGTCGTGCGCAACGTCGCCTACGCGATTCCGCCGGGAATCACCGCCGCCGATGTGCGCAACGCGATGCTCGAAGCCGCACCGCCGTTCCTCCGCGAGATTCGCGTCGTCGATCTCTTCGAGCTGCCGGACAACGTCCGCGCGATCACGTTCGAGATCGAGTACCTCTCCGAAGACGCGCTGACGGGCGAAACGATCAACGCCGCGACCGAGGCGATGATGGCGTCCGTGACGAAGGAATTCGGCGATCGGGTTACGTTGCGGGCGTAGATGATGGCTTTCCCAGTACAGACGTATGCAAGAGTGGCGGGAGTGCTGTTCCTGCTCTCCATGGTGGCCGGCGGCATCGGCGAGATGTACGTTCCGTCGAAGCTCATCGTTTCGACCGATGCGGCCATGACCGCCCAGAACCTCAGGAGCGCCGACTCCCTGTTCCGCATCGGCTTCGCCAGTTACCTGGTCGAAGGCCTCTGCGACGTGGCATTGGCGTGGATCCTCTACGTTCTGCTCAGGCCCGTGCACAAGGAGCTCGCCCTTCTCGCCGCATTCTTCGGCCTCGTGTCCACCGCGCTGTTCGGTTTCGCGGAGCTGTTCTACTTTGCATCCTCGCTGGTCCTGCGAGATGCTGACTATCTGAAGTCGTTTTCGCCGGACCAACGAAACACACTGGCGCTGCTCGCGCTCAAGACTTACTCACTCGGCGCCGGCGGATTCATGGCGTTCTACGGGGTTGCTACGCTGCTCCGCGGATACTTGATGTTCCGTTCGGGCTATCTCCCGAAGTTTCTCGGCATTCTCCTCGTGATCGCCGGCCTCGGGTTCGTGACGAAGAACTTTCTGCTGGTGCTGGCGCCGGCATACGATTCGGGCCTACTCCTCCTGCCCGTGGCTCTCGCCGGAGTGTCCCTGACGGTGTGGTTCCTCGCCAAAGGCGTCGACGTCCGGAAGTGGGAAGAGAGGGCGGCGGCTTTCGAGTGACCCTGCGCGAGCTCTCGCGGCTGAGATACTCGAACGCCCTCAGTCGTGACATGCTTTCAACCGCGTATGATCGTTACGCCAGAAGAACTCATGGAACCTTGATCATGCCGGAAGATCCTGTTGTCGCTGAGACGCGCGAACTGCGCGAGCAAATGATGGAAGAAGCCGGAAACGATCTCGACGGCCTCTTTGAGTATCTCAAGAAAGAGCAGGAGAGCTACCGGGACCGACTCGTGCGCCTGCAGCCGCGCAAGGCTGTTCCCATCGCTGGAAAGCGGTAAAGCCCTCAGGCGACACTCATTAGAATGCGATCGTGGCGACCACACATGGCCCGATGTGTATCGGCTGCAGTGATTCGTTCGCGGCGGAACTGATCGTCCGCGCTCGGCGGGACTTGCCGCAGATCGTTGAGCGTCGGAGCGACGCCGAGCTTTCCCGGCGGGTGTCGGCCGGCATCCATCGCGCGCTCTTGCGAGGGGCGATCTCGCCGGGTGCAGTCTCGAGGTTTGTCATTCTGATGTTGGCTCTCGAGCCCGAGTTCGACGAACGCAGCCGGGTTCGGGAGTACCTCGACACGCGTTCGGAATCCTTCGACGCGGCCCTTCTTGGCCTCGAGAAGTTCAGTCATCCCAACTGCTGGTATGAGGCCGATGCATCGTTCGTCGAAGACCGATGGCGTGCGATGAGCAGTCACATGCAACCGCATCCATGCACGATCCTCGCTCCGAATGATGTCAGCGAGATCGAGCCGGCATTACCTCGCCAGCTTTCGGCTGACTATGGTTTTCAACTGGACGTGCCGTACGTCGAGACTCCCGACGCGGTCGTGCGCTCGATGCTCGAGCTCGCGCAAGTCAGCTCGAGCGACACGGTGATCGACCTCGGCTCCGGTGACGGCCGGGTCGTCATCATGGCCGCGGCAAGCTTCGGCGCGCGGGGCATCGGATTCGACCTCAATCCGGAAAACATCACGGTCGCCAGGCAGGCGGCGGCCCGTGCCGGAATCTCCGAGCGCGTGACGTTCACACGGCACGACCTCTTTGACGTCGACGTTTCGGAGGCGACGGTCGTAACTCTGTATTTGCTCCGTGGCATCAATCTCCGCCTCCGCGAGCGTCTTCGCCGCCAGCTCCTGCCAGGCACGCGCATCGTGTCACGCCATTTCGACATGGGTGATTGGCAGCCAGAAATTCAATTGGGGAAGCCACCCGAGGCGATTTACTGCTGGCACATTCGCTAGGCCGGCACGGCCGGCAGCGTTGGTTGGCCAAGCCTTGGGCGCGAGCGTTGCCTATCGCGATTCCGCTGAAGCGGCCGCGCTAGCTAGCTGAATTGCCCGCACTGGAGGAAGGAGAACGCTACTCCTGATAGAGCCGCTCCATGCGCTGCCTTATTCTCGGAGCGATCGCTTCATCCGGCTCATGAGCCAGAACAACGAGGCTCACCTTGAAGCTCCGGATACCGCTCGGGGTGCGGAGGGTGACTGCGGGGTGTTGGCAATCTCCCGTTTGCACAACGGTCAGGAAGTCGGCAGCGGGTCTTTTCATATCCGAGAGCGCGCCCTCGACCATCCCCTTCACCCGCAACCCGTCCTCGTCGAGCTGACTGCTGCTCCAGAAAACCATGCCCCCTCCCATTCTGCGGCGCCCGCCGCGTCATTACATCGAAGATACGCGCTTCCTGGTGATGAACCAGTCATCGACTGAGCATTATACAACAGTTATTAGCACTTCGACCCGCTCTTCGCCTACGCAATCACCGCCCCGCCGACGGGGTGACCTTACTCGCCGATTCACCTCGTGGAAGACCAGAGACTGGGTTTACCGGGACGTACGAGTACGTGAATGCGATTGCTTCGACTAGCCGGCTGGATTTCGCGACTCCGCGTTTTTCGAAAAGTCAGCGAATTTCGCTAAAAACTCACGATGCATGATGAAAAGTCAGCGAATTTCGCTGAAAACTCACGATGCATGATGAGAAATCAGCGAATTTCGCTGAAAACTCATGATGCATGATGAAAAGTCAGCGAATTTCGCTGAACGTTCGTCATCGCGAGCAGGAAGGACATCGGGAAGCTTCAGTTCCACGTCAGAGATCGCAGCTGGTCGAGGTTCACATTGCCTCCCGACAGAACGACCGCGACGCGGGATCCGGGGGGCAGGTCGATCAGTCCGTGCAATAGGGCGGCGACGGGGGCCGCGGCGGCGCCTTCGACGACCAGCTTGCATCGCTCCATGATCCAGATCATCGCGTCGAAGATCTCCCGGTCCGGCAGCGCGACGATGTCGTCGACGAATCTCTGCACGACCGAGAAATTGATCTCGCCGGCGCGGCGGACGCGAAGTCCGTCGATGATCGTCTTGCAATCGATCGTCTCGAGGCGTCCGGCCTCGACACTCCTCTTCATCGCGGGCCCGTCCGAAGACTCCACCCCGATCACGCGGACGCCGGGGTTGTGACTCTTCACGGCCATCGACACGCCCGAAATGAGTCCCCCGCCTCCGATCGGCACGATCACCGCGTCGACCTCCGGCCAATCCTGCACGATCTCGAGACCCAGCGTGCCCTGCCCGGCAATCAACTGCTCGTCGTCGAAGGGGTGCACATACGTGAGTCCCTGCGTGCGCACCAGCTCCTTCGCCTTTTCGTTCGCTTCGTCCCAGATCATGCCGTGCAGCACGACTTCAGCGCCGTAGCCTTTCGTCGCCGCGATCTTGGCCGGCGTGGCATTCTCCGCCATGCACACCACCGCGCGAAGCCCGTGAATCTTCGCCGCCAGCGCCACACCCTGCGCATGATTCCCCGCCGACGAGCACACCACGCCGCGCTTCTTTTCCTCTTCGGACATCAACGAGAACTTGTTCAGCGGTCCGCGGATCTTGTACGAGCCGACGCGCTGAAACATCTCCGCCTTCAACCGGACATCGAATCCCGTGCGTTCGCTCAGTTGCCGCGATGTCAACAGAGGCGTGTGTTTGATGTGTTGTGCGATGCGCGCGCGCACCTGGATGAAGTCGTCAAGCGTCAGAGTGAACATCGTTACGCCGTGACGCGCACCAGTTCGCGAATCAGCGGCGGCAGGATGTCGCGCGGGACCTCGCCCATGAGGCAGATCTGGATCCAGTTGCGGTCGCGCAGGTAGCCGCTGGCGTAACTGAGCAGGAAGCCGGTGCGCTCGAGCGCGCGGGCGATGTCGTCGGAGCGGAGGTGCGGCGGCAGCTCGATCGTCACCACGTGCGGCGCCGGCGTGGCGTGGTCGCCGATGAGCGTGAAGCCGGACGCGCGCAAGCGGCCGCGGAGCCACGCGCCGTTGGTCACGATGTGCTCGAATCGCGACGGCCAGTCGACGCGGTCGACGGCCACGCGCAGCGCGTGCACGAGGTTCGACGAATGCGTGAACGGCACGCCGTCGCGCGCGTAGAGGCCGAGGTCGAGATAACGCGCGAGCCGCGTGCTCACCGGAATCTGGTGCTGATGGAAGACCATCGACAGTCCCGGATACGCGGCCAGCGCTTTCCCGCTCGCGGCGGTGGCGAGCCACACTCCGGAGAGATCGAGCGGCACCGCGCCGAACGCGCTGACGCAATCGAGGCAGAGCTTCGCCCCGCGCTCGCCGCAGATCTCCGAGAGCGCCGCGACGTCGTTGAGAATCCCCGCCGACGTTTCGCAGGCCACCGCCCAGATCCAGGCGGCATTCGTTTCATCGGCGGCACGGCGCACCGCGTCGATGTCGATCGGCTCGCCCCATCCGAAGCGAAGATGCTCGAAGGCCAGTTGCGCGCGCGAGGCGTGATCGACGAGCCGTTCGCCGAACTCGCCGTTGCTGATCACGATTCCCGGTCCGCCGAGGAGCGAGATCTGCGCGCCGACCGTGTCGTTCGAGAGCGTCCCGCTGCCGAGCAGCACCTCGACGTAGCGCATCCCCGCGAGCGAGCAGAGTCCGGCCTTCACCGCGCGCAGGTCTTCGTCGAATGCCGGCGAGCGATGCGATTCCGGCGTTCCGTGAAACGCCGCCGCGACCTCGCGATGAATGGCCACCGGCCCGGGAAGCAGATTCGCCACTTCGCCGCGGATCGCCGGAGGCAGCAACGAGATTTCCCCAGCGCGCTGCCGGAACAGTTCCACGGTGAGGTACATCGGCTGGAACGGCGCTTCCTTCGTTCCGACGAGCGGACCGAAGGGAACGAATCCGAGATGCTGATAGAGCTTCAGCTGCCGCGTGGTCGCGGAGATCAACGCGCCGTCGAATTGCCTGGCCACCGCGTAGTCCCAGACCGCGGAGACCAGACCGGGGAGAATGACGCCGCTGCGGTGCTCCTTGGCGATGTTCAACAGCCGGACTTCGCAGAAGGTGTGACCCGGCGGCAGAAGCGCGTCGAGGTTCGGCAGTTTGGCGTCGAGAGAGAACGGTCTCCGCTCCCGGATGGCGATGCTGCCGATCACCCGATCGCCGTCCATGGCGACGACGTAGACGTTCTCGTCGTGGAAGCGGTCGACGTGCCTGGCCTCGGCGTTCGGCGTGTGCTGCGGGATCTCCTCCACGAACGCCTTGTAGTGCAGCGCGTGAATCTGTTCCAGCTCGCGGTCTTCGCGGGCGATCTTGAACGTCAATGAGGGCATGAACTTAATGATAATGGTAGCGGGTCTCATTCGTAACGCAACGCTTCGACCGGATCGAGCCTCGCGGCCTTGTAGGCCGGGTAAATCCCGAAAAAGAGCCCGATCGAGATCGAGACCAGCAAACCGACGATGATCGACCAGAGTGGAGTGGTCGTCGGCAGCGGCGTCACGGCGCGCACGATCGCGGCGATGCCGAGTCCGAGGGCCACTCCGATGATGCCCCCGATCGCCGAGAGCGTCATGGCCTCGGTGAGGAACTGCTGCACGATGTCGCGCCGCACGGCGCCGATGGCCTTGCGGATCCCGATCTCGCGCGTCCGCTCCGTAACCGAGACCAGCATGATGTTCATCACTCCCACGCCGCCGACCAGCAGCGCGATCGAGGAAATGAAGATCATCGCCAGCGTGACCCCGCCGGTGATGGCGCGAAAGTTCCCGATCAGCTTGTCCGGCGTGAGGATGCCGAAGTCGTTCGGCTTGTTGAACGGCACGTGCCGGCGCGCACGCAGGACCGTGGTGCCTTCTTCGATGATGCGATTCACCCACTCCGGCTTGCGCGGAACGGTGGCGATGTTGACGCCGCGGTCGCGCCTGATCCATGGGAAGTGGCTGTCGAACGTCGTCAGCGGAATGTAGACGTGCGGGTCGGTCGACTCGAACATCGTCGAGCCCTGCTTCTCCATCACCCCGATCACTTCGTACTTGCGGCCCGAGATGGTCACGATTTTTCCGATCGGGTCGACGTACGGAAAGAGCGACTGCATGATGTCGTAGCCGATGACCGTGACGGGCGCGGAGCGGCGCACGTCGGCGTCGGCGATGAATCGCCCTTCGCCGACGAAGTGATTGTTCGCGATCGGGTAGTCCTGCGTGACGCCGATGATCGTGTCGGGCGTGCCGGTCTTGCCTTCGTAGTTCACGTCCGTCGACAGCTCGCCCGACCAGAGATAACGCTCCGGCGAAACGGCGAGCATCGACGGGCAGAGGTCCTTCAGCGCCTGCGCGTCCTCGTAGGTGAGGTTCTTGCGCAGCCGCTGCTCCTCATCGCGTCCGCCGCCGCCCGGCCCGAACCGCGGATCGAATTTCTGAAACTGCACGAGCGTCGCGCCGAACGCCTCGAAGCTCTTGATGATGTTGTTGTTGAACCCCTCGATGATCGAGACCATGGCGATGACCGTCGTCACGCCGATGACGATGCCGAGGACGGTCAGGCCGGAGCGCACCTTATGCGCGGCGAGCGCGCCGCCGGCAAAGCGGATGTTCTCGCGTGCGGCGAAGGCGAGATCGATCATGCCGCCTCCGACCGGATGGCGGATGGCAGATGGCGGACGGCGGAAGACAACCGGTTCCTCGGCTCCTCGGTTGCTCGGTTCCTCGGGAGGCACGTGGCCGACTGACACCGAGG
>Ga0105242_10002039_pt1 | contig 15908 bp, 11 predicted proteins | sample KBSM24metaG_FD_81521 | JGI IMG/M metagenome (GOLD analysis project Ga0105242, IMG submission 81521) | Miscanthus rhizosphere microbial communities from Kellogg Biological Station, Michigan, USA - KBS M2-4 metaG | ecosystem: Host-associated > Plants > Roots > Rhizosphere > Soil | place... | reverse complement strand
GTCCAGCAGGGACAGGTCGCGCACGGCGCCCTTGTCGGCCGACATCACCAGCTTGGCATAGGCCTTGAGCGCGGCCGACACCTTGCGCGGACGAGGCTTCGCGGGCTTCCAGCCCTTGGCGTCCTGCTCGGCGCGGCGGCGGGCCAGCTCTTCGTCGCTCAGCAGCACGTTGATCGTGCGGTTGGGAATGTCGATGCGGATGCGGTCGCCGTTCCGCACCAGGCCGATGGCCCCGCCCGCGGCGGCTTCAGGCGAGCAGTGGCCGATCGACAGGCCCGAGGTGCCGCCCGAGAAGCGTCCGTCGGTCAGCAGCGCGCAGGCCTTGCCCAGGCCCTTGGACTTGATGTAGCTCGTCGGATAGAGCATCTCCTGCATGCCGGGGCCGCCCTTGGGGCCTTCGTAGCGCACGATGACGATGTCGCCGGCCTTGACCTTGTCGGCCAGGATGTTCTCCACCGCCTCGTCCTGCGACTCGGTCACGTGGGCCGTGCCCTCGAACACGTGGATGGACTCGTCCACGCCCGCCGTCTTGACCACGCAGCCGTCCAGCGCGATGTTGCCGCGCAGCACGGCGAGGCCGCCTTCCTTGGAGAAGGCATGCTCGACGGAGCGGATGCAGCCTTCGGCGCGATCCAGGTCCAGGCTCGGCCAGCGGGAGTTCTGGCTGAAGGCCACCTGGGTGGGGATGCCGGCCGGGCCCGCCATGTAGAAGTGGCGCACGGCCTCGTCCTGCGTGCGGGAGATGTCCCACTGCGCCAGCGCGTCGCCCAGGGTGGGGGCATGCACGGTGGGCGCATCGGTGTGCAGCCGGCCCGCGCGGTCCAGCTCGCCCAGGATGGCCATGATGCCGCCGGCGCGGTGCACGTCCTCGATGTGGTATTTGTTGGTGTTGGGCGCGACCTTGCACAGCTGCGGCACCACGCGCGAGAGGCGGTCGATGTCGGCCATGGTGAAGTCGATCTCTGCCTCCCGGGCGATGGCCAGCAGATGCAGGATGGTGTTGGTGGAGCCGCCCATGGCGATATCCAGCGTCATCGCGTTCTCGAAGGCATTGAAGCCCACCGAGCGCGGCAGCACGCGCTCGTTGTCCTGCTCGTAATACTCGCGGGCCAGCTCGACGATGCGGCGGCCGGCGCGCTTGAAGAGCTGTTCTCGGTCGGCGTGCGTGGCCACCACCGTGCCGTTGCCCGGCAGCGACAGGCCCAGCGCCTCGGTCAGGCAGTTCATCGAATTGGCGGTGAACATGCCCGAGCAGGAGCCGCAGGTCGGGCAGGCGGAGCGTTCGACCTCGGCCACGTCGGCGTCGGAATAGTTCTGGTCGGCGGCGATCACCATGGCGTCCACCAGGTCGAGCTTCTTGAACTCGATGGTCTTGGTGACGGGGTTGGCGAGGCGCGTCTTGCCGGCCTCCATGGGGCCGCCGGAAACGAACACCACGGGGATGTTCAGGCGCATGGCGGCCATCAGCATCCCGGGCGTGATCTTGTCGCAGTTGGAGATGCAGACCATCGCGTCGGCGCAGTGCGCGTTCACCATGTACTCGACCGAGTCCGCGATGATGTCGCGGCTGGGCAGCGAATACAGCATGCCGTCGTGGCCCATGGCGATGCCGTCATCGACGGCGATGGTGTTGAATTCCTTCGCGACGCCGCCGGCGGCCTCGATCTCGCGGGCCACGAGCTGGCCCAGGTCCTTCAGGTGGACGTGGCCGGGCACGAACTGGGTGAACGAGTTCACCACCGCGATGATCGGCTTGCTGAAGTCTTCGTCCTTCATGCCGGTGGCGCGCCAGAGGGAGCGGGCGCCGGCCATGTTGCGGCCGGCGGTGGAAGTTTTGGAACGGTATGCGGGCATCGTGGTGGGCTCGGAAGAGAGAAACGAGAAACGCGGGATATGGGATGGAAAAGGGCCGCGAATGGCGGCCGCGCACGCCCATGCGAACAACCTCTTGAGCCGCGCCCTGGGCAGACGGGAAAGTGCCTGGGATTATCTACGAGGCCCACGGCGGGCCGGGCGCGCATGCCGCCATCCCCACGGCGGGGGCAATGGCGTTCGCCGGACGATCAGCGCGGCCTGCGGGGACGGATGCCCAGCGCTTCCTTCTGGCGCTCCATGCGCTTGTGCTTGCGCTGGTCCATGGCCTGCATGGCCTTGCGGGCCGTGCGGCCGCAATAGTCGGACCAGACCCACCAGACCACGGCCACGGCGAAAGGCGAGAGCACCCACCACCAGGGCCAGGTCGCCACGAAGCCAACCTCCAGGCTCTTGAGCAGCACCAGCAACAGACCGACACCCAACGCGTACATGGCGGATTCCTCCAGCGGTGCAGCCGACGCGGCGGGAGAACCCCTGCCCGAGCGCCGTCAACCGCAAGCCCTACAATTTCATTGAACCCAATATAACCCCAAGGACACCCGATGAAGCGCTCCCTGATGACTTTGGCCCTGGCCCTGTCCGCCAGCGTACCCGCGCTGGCCGACCAGGCGCTCGCCACGTCCAAGAACTGCATGGCCTGCCATGCCGTGGACAAGAAGCTGGTCGGGCCGGCCTTCAAGGAAGTGGCCGCCAAGTACGCCGGCCAGGCCGGCGCAGCGGACAAGCTGGCCGTCAAGATCATCAAGGGCGGCTCCGGCGTATGGGGCCCGGTGCCCATGCCCGCCAACTCGCAGGTCAACGAAGCCGAAGCCAAGAAGCTGGCGGCCTGGGTGCTGAGCCTGAAGTAAGGGCCATGCCTTGACGCCGCGAACCTTCGCGGCCCACGAAAAAGCCGCCGGATGCGTCGATGCATCCGGCGGCTTTTTTCCATTCACGTCATGGCCCGCTGCCGCGCGGGCACTGCACTGGTCAGATCCGCAGTTCAGGGTCGGCGCGCAGCGTGGGGTCGGCATAGGCCGGCACTGCGGGCGTGCCCGCGCCGCGCTGGCGCAGCTGGTCTTCCAACTGGCCGACATAGGCGGCGGTGGTGTTGTCGGACTCCTGGGCGCGGGCGGCGAGGCGGGACTCCAGCGTGTCGATGCGGGCGATCAGCGCGTCGTGGCCGTTGCGGTGCTGGCCCTCGAGGAAGGCACGCAGCTCGGTGAAGCGCGAAGCCTCGGCCTTGTCGGCCAGTTCGCGCTGCGCGGCCATCTCCTTGGCGTGGCGGCGCGTTTCCAGCAGCACCGAGCCCTGCAGCGACAGGACGTAGGCGATGAAGAACACGCCCAGCAGGATGGTCAGCGCCAGCATGATCACGCCCAGCGGTGCCTGGATCGAGGTAATGCCCAGAGAGATCAGCGTAGGCGTGGCCAACGCGGGCCAGTTGAGCGCCGCCAGCGCCGCGATGGCGGCCACGATGACGACGAGGACGATGGTTCGGAAATTCATGGTTGTCGGACTTTCATGCTTTTGAGGCCAGAAATTACGCCATCTGTCGCCAAAAGGCTTCACAACGGCTGCTGGATTGGAGTTGTACCCCAGCCCGGCGCCGATCCACGGATCGGCGCGGCCGTTCCCGGCGCCGTCCTACAGGGGCCAAGGGTTCCGAAATGCCAACAGCCGCCCGGAGGCGGCTGTGGGAAGAGACAGCGTTCAGCGCCTGCGGCGCTGCTGGATCAGTTGGCTTCGGCCAACTGATCCAGGATGGCGGGATTTTCCAGGGTGCTGGTGTCCTGGGTGATGGCTTCGCCCTTGGCGATGGAGCGCAGCAGGCGGCGCATGATCTTGCCGCTGCGGGTCTTGGGCAGGTTGTCGCCGAAGCGGATGTCCTTGGGCTTGGCGATGGGGCCGATCTCCTTGGCCACCCAGTCGCGCAGCTCCTTGGCGATCGCCTTGGCCTCGTCGCCCGTGGGGCGCTGGCGCTTCAGGACCACGAAGGCGCAGATGGCCTCGCCGGTCAGGTCGTCGGGGCGGCCCACCACGGCGGCCTCGGCCACGAGGTCGGTCTTGGCGACCAGAGCCGATTCGATCTCCATCGTGCCCATGCGGTGGCCCGAGACGTTGAGCACGTCGTCGATGCGGCCGGTGATGCGGAAGTAGCCCCGGTCGGCGCTGCGCACCGCGCCGTCGCCGGCGAGGTAGTAGCCCTTGAGCTCTTCGGGGAAGTAGCTCTTCTTGAAGCGCTCCGGGTCGTTCCAGATGGTGCGGATCATGCTGGGCCAGGGGCGCTTGATGACCAGGATGCCGCCCGTGCCGTTGGGCATGTCGTTGCCGGCCTCGTCCACGATGGCGGCGGTGATGCCTGGCAGCGGCAGCGTGCAGGAGCCCGGCACCAGCGGCGTGGCGCCTGGCAGCGGCGTGATGACGTGGCCGCCGGTCTCGGTCTGCCAGAAGGTATCGACGATGGGGCAGCGCTCGCCGCCCACGTTCTTGTGGTACCACATCCAGGCTTCGGGATTGATGGGCTCGCCCACGCTGCCCAGGATGCGCAGGCTCGAGAGATCCGAGCTGCTCGGATGCACGGCCTTATCGGCCTCGGCCGCCTTGATGAGCGAGCGGATGGCCGTGGGCGCGGTGTAGAAGATGGAGACCTTGTGGCGCTCGATCATCTGCCAGAAGCGGCCGGCGTTCGGATAGGTGGGCACGCCTTCGAAGACGACCTGCGTGGCGCCCGCGGCGAGCGGACCGTAGGCCACATAGGTGTGCCCGGTGATCCAGCCGATGTCGGCCGTCCACCAGAAGACGTCTTCGGGCTTCAGGTCGAAGGTCCAGTCCATGGTGAGCTTGGCCCACAGCAGGTAGCCGCCGGTGGCATGCTGCACACCCTTGGGCTTGCCGGTGGAGCCGCTGGTGTAGAGGATGAAGAGCGGGTGCTCGGCGCCCACGGGCACCGGCGCGCACTCGGCGCTCTGGCCGGCCAGCGCTTCTTCGAAGGTCTTGTCGCGGCCCGCCACCATGTGGCAGGGCGTGGCCGTGCGCTGGAAGACGAGGATGCTGCGGATCGTGTCGCAGCCGCCCATGGCGAGGCCCTCGTCCACGATGGCCTTCAGCGGCAGCTCCTTGCCGCCGCGCATCTGGTAGTTGGCGGTGACGACGGCCACCGCGCCCGCGTCGATGATGCGCTCCTGCAGCGCCTTGGCCGAGAAGCCGCCGAAGACCACGCTGTGCGTGGCGCCGATGCGCGCGCAGGCCTGCATGGCGACCACGCCCTCGATGGTCATGGGCATGTAGATCAGCACGCGGTCGCCCTTCTTCACGCCCTCGGCCTTGAGGGCGTTGGCGAAGCGGCCCACGCGATCGAGCAGTTCCTTGTAGCTGACCTTCGTGACGGCGCCGTCGTCGGCTTCGAAGATGATCGCGGTCTTGTTCTCGACCGGCGTGCCGATGTGGCGGTCCAGGCAGTTGGCGCTGGCGTTCAGCTCGCCGTCGGCGAACCATTCGAAGAACGGGGCCTTGGATTCATCCAGCGTACGGGTGAAGGGCTTGGTCCACTGCACGTTGTCGCGCGCCAGGCGGCCCCAGAAGCCTTCGAAGTCGCGCTCGGCCTCGGCGCAGAGGGCCTCATAGCCGGCCATGCCGGAGATGCGCGCCGCGCCGGCCAGCGCTGCAGGGGGTGGAAAGACGCGGTTTTCGACCAGCACGGATTCGATCGCGGACGTAGGCGCATTCATGGTGTTGTCTCCTGGGACTCGATCAATGGGAATCTGGCCCGTACTGTCGATTGCGGCACTTACAGGCCACTGACGCAACGGCCACGAGCTTACCCACAAATCAGGAGCCTTCTGCAACGCGCCAGGGCGGCTCGGTGACGGGCCGCGCCAACCCGGCGCCACATTGCCCTCGGGCGCTGCCCGCGTCATGGACAGCCCCTAGAATCCGGCGACTTTTTCTCCCCCTCCCCCTTTCCTTTTTCCTCCCTCGCATCTCCCATTCCATCCGTATGGCCCAACTTCCTCCCGTCGAGCGCACCAATGCGCCCCTGCGCCCCCTGCCGGCGCTGATCTTCGCCAGCCGCTGGCTGCAACTGCCGCTCTATCTGGGGCTGATCGCCGCGCAGGGCGTCTATGTCTGGCATTTCCTGGTCGAGCTGTGGCACCTGATCGAGGCCGCCTTCGGCCACAAGGAAGCGCTGCAGGCGCTGGTGACCAGCATCGGCTACAAGCCCGGCGTGGAAGTCACCGCACTGAACGAGACGGTGATCATGCTGGTGGTGCTGGCGCTGATCGACGTGGTGATGATTTCCAACCTGCTCATCATGGTGATCGTGGGCGGCTACGAGACCTTCGTGAGCCGCCTGGGCCTGGACCGGCACCCGGACCAGCCCGAATGGCTGGGGCACGTCAATGCGTCGGTGCTGAAAGTGAAGCTGGGGCTGTCGATCATCGGCATCAGTTCCATCCATCTGCTCAAGACCTTCATCAACGCGGCCAATTACGACGTGAAGGTGCTGATGTGGCAGACGATCATCCACGTCGTCTTCCTGCTCTCCGCCATCGCGATCGCCTACACGGACCGGCTGCTCAACGTCTCGCACGAGCGCCACTGACGCCCATGCCCGGCCCGGGAGGGCCGCCGGGGGATCGCGCCGGGCAGCGCGACCCTCGGACTCCTGGAGGCCACCAGCCCTTATTCTGCCTTCGCCTCCAGCTATTCATTCGATAGCAAAAAGCCTTCTTTTCGTGTGCTACGCCCGTGCCGCACGCGTCAATAGCACAGGTTACAAAAACCCGGCTTTTGACTCAAAAGAACTGAATTCCTATACTTTTGCCGTGTTTTACAACCTGCCAAGCAGGTAATCCGACTGGCGCAACAGGCGCCGGAAAGGATCATTGGCCGGGCAACCGCCCTCCCGCCCGCTGCGATTTCGCGGCCGGCGCGGTGCAGATGCGGCGCCCGCCACCACGGCCGGCACCTCGGCCCTGATGCCTCACGGCGGACAGCGCAAGTCCTCTGACCAGACCTCTTGCCCGCTCCGCACACCCCAGGCCCTTGCGCACCGATTCCGCGTGCCATTCGGGCCGATGGACACCGCTCCCGTGCCGTGTCCGCCCTTGTTCCGCCGACCGGCCTGGCGCCGGCGCCCGCGATGCGCAGCCGCGCCTTCGGGCCGAACGCCAGCCGGCCCGGCTGCCGCATCAGGGTGCGCCTTCGTTTTCGTTCCGAGTGCTGCCCGGCTCCGCCGAGCCCTGCGCGCCCCGTGCGCCGGGGCGTGTTCAACCCATTCCAACCAACGAGGGAGGACCACAACATGGCCAAGCAAATCATCATCGACAGCGTCTTCAAGGTGTTCGGCGATTCGCCGGAAGAAGCGCTCAAGCTGCTCGACCAGGGCAAGACCAAGCAGGAGATCCTGGCCGCCACCGGCAACTCCATCGGCGTCTTCGACGCCAGCTTCACCATCGAGGCCGGCGAGATCTTCGTCGTCATGGGCCTGTCGGGCTCGGGCAAGTCGACCCTGGTGCGCATGCTCAACCGCCTGATCGAGCCCACGGCCGGCCGCATCGTGGTCGACGGCCAGGACATCAATGCCCTGAGCGACCGCCAGTTGCGCGCCCTGCGCCGCAAGGACATCAGCATGGTCTTCCAGTCCTTCGCGCTGATGCCGCACATGACGGTGCTGGACAACACGGCCTTCGGCCTGGAGCTGGCCGGCGTGGACCGCGAAGAGCGCCGCGCGCAGGCTGCGCAGGCGCTGGAGCAGGTGGGCCTGGCCGGCTGGGCCGAGAGCTACCCCGACGAGCTCTCCGGCGGCATGCAGCAGCGCGTGGGCCTGGCCCGGGCGCTGGCCTCGGACCCGTCCATCCTGCTGATGGACGAGGCCTTCTCGGCACTGGACCCGATCATCCGCACCGAGATGCAGAGCGAGCTGCTGCGGCTGCAGGAGGTCAAGCGCCGCACCATCGTCTTCATCTCGCACGACCTGGACGAGGCCATGCGCATCGGCGACCGCATCGCCATCATGAAGGACGGCCACGTGGTGCAGGTGGGCACGCCCGACGACATCCTGCGCAACCCGGCCAACGACTACGTGCGCAACTTCGTGCGCGGCGTGGACGCCGCTGCCGTGTTCAAGGCCGGCGACATCGCCCGCAAGCGGCTGACCGTGGTGCGCGAGCACACCGACCGCGGCTGCCGCCCCGCGCTGCAGCTCATCGAAGGGCACGACGACAACTTCGCCTACGTGGTCACGCCCTCGCAGCGCTACCTGGGCACCGTCTCGGCCGATTCGCTGCGCGCCGCGCTGCACGGCCACTCGGGGCCCCTGGGGCTGCAGCACGCCTTCATTCCCGAAGTGACCACCATCCCCGCCGACGCGCCGGTGGCCGACCTGTTCGGCCAGGTGGCCCAGGCCCCCTGCGCGCTGCCGGTGGTGGAGCCCGACGGCCGCTTCCGCGGCGTGGTCAGCAAGACCACGCTGCTGCGCTTCCTGGACCGCGACACACCGCCCGTGCCGCCCAGCCCGCCGCAGGCCGATGACGCCGCCGTCCTCGCCACCACGGCCTCTGCCGCCACCGCCACGACCGAAAGGAGCCCCGCATGAAGCACAACGACACCAGCCTGCTGCACACCCCGGCCACCCTGATCGCCCAGGCCGACACGGCCACGCCCGACGTGGCGAGCGCCAGCCATGCGGCCCAAGCCGCCGCCACCGCCGCCACCAGCAACCCGACGGTGGACCCCATGGCCGACCCCTGGGCCGCCGCCACCGACGCCAGCGACGCGAGCAGCTGGCTCTCGCTGCCGCACGATGCCGCCGCGGGCGCTGCGGGCGCCGACCCATCGGCCGCCGCCGGCGGCCTGCACTTGAGCCAGCTCTGGGACGGCACCCTGCCGGTCGAAGCCTGGATCAACCACGGCCTGGGCTGGGCCGTGGAGCATCTGCGCCCTTTCTTCCAGACCGTGCGCGCGCCCATCGACGGCACGCTGCGCTGGGTCGAGGGCCTGCTCACCAGCCTGCCCACGCTGGCCATGATCGCCCTCATCGGCCTGCTGGCCTGGCAGTTCGCCGGCCGCGTGCTGGCGCTGGGCGCCGTGGTGTCGCTGCTGGTCGTCGCCATGCTGGGCATCTGGCCCGAAGCGATGGTCACGCTGTCGCTGGTGCTCACCTCGCTGGCCTTCTGCTTGGCTGTCGGCCTGCCGCTGGGCATCCTGCTGGCCAGCAGCGACCGGGCGCAGCGCATCATGCGCCCGCTGCTGGACGCCATGCAGACCACGCCGGCCTTCGTCTATCTGGTGCCGGTGGTGATGCTGTTCGGCATCGGCAACGTGCCGGGCGTGGTCGTCACCATCGTCTTCGCGCTGCCGCCGCTGGTACGCCTGACCAACCTGGGCCTGCGCCAGGTGCGGCCCGACCTGATCGAGGCCTCGCGCGCCTACGGCGCCTCGCCCGCGCAGATGCTCTTCAAGGTGCAGCTGCCGCTGGCCATGCCGTCCATCATGGCCGGCATCAACCAGGCGCTGATGCTGTCGCTGTCGATGGTGGTGATCGCCTCGATGATCGCCGTGGGCGGCCTGGGCCAGATGGTGCTGCGCGGCATCGGCCGGCTGGACATGGGCCTGGCCACCGTGGGCGGCCTGGGCATCGTGCTGCTGGCCATCACGCTGGACCGCCTCACCCAGTCGCTGGGCAAGCCCAGCCGGGGCGCCCGCCGCTGGTGGCAGACCGGCCCCGTGGGCCTCGTGACGCGCCTCGTGCCCGCACGGCAAAGCCGCGCCGGCCGCACCGCCTCGCCCGCCCCGGCGGCGGCACCGGCCGAGATGTCCAGCACGCTGGCCGGCGCCGCGCGCTGATACGCCCAGACCCACCCTGCCCCATTTCCGCGAAAGGAGTCCCGATTTGACGACCCGCACCGTGACCACGACATCCACTTCCCCCCACCGCCCTGCCCGCCGAACGGCCCGCATCCTGCTGGCCGGCGCCGTGCTGGCGCTGAGCTTCGGCCTGGGCGCCGCCGCCGCGCGGGCCCAGGCGCCCGCCGGCGGCGAGGCGCTGCCCGGCAAGGGCATCAGCGTGCAGCCCCTGCAGAGCTCGCTGGCCGAAGAGACCTTCCAGACCGTGCTGGTCAACCGGGCGCTGGAGCGCCTGGGCTACGACGTCCAGCCGATCAAGGAGATCGAATACGCCACCGCGCACGTCGCCATCGCCAACGGCGACGCGACCTTCATGGCCGACCACTGGGACCCGCTGCACGCCGAGTTCTACAAGAACGCCGGGGGTGACGCCAAGCTGTTCCGCAAGGGCATCTATTCCAGCAACGCCGTGCAGGGCTACCTCATCGACCGCAAGACGGCCGAGGCCTATCACATCACCCGCATCGACCAGCTCAAGGACCCGAAGATCGCGGCCCTGTTCGACACCAACGGCGACGGCCGCGCCGACATGACCGGCTGCACCCCCGGCTGGGGCTGCGAAGGCGTGATCGAGCACCAGCTCACCGCCTACGGGCTGCGGAACACCGTCACCCACGTGCAGGGCAGCTATGCCGCGCTGATGGCCGACACCATCGCCCGATTCAAGCAGGGCCAGCCGATCCTCTACTTCACCTGGACGCCCTACTGGGTCAGCAGCGTGCTGCGCCCGGGCAAGGACGTGGTGTGGCTGCAGGTGCCGTTCTCGGCCCTGCCCGGCCAGCAGGCGGGCACCGACACGCAGCTGCCCAACGGCAAGAACTACGGCTTCATCCCCAACCACCAGCGCATCGTGGCGAACAAGCGGTTCACCGACGCCAACCCGGCTGCGGCACGCCTCTTCGAGGTGATGCAGCTGCCGGTGGCCGACATCAACGCGCAGAACCTGGCCATGCGCGAAGGCCAGAACAGCATGGCCGACGTGCAGCGCCATGCCGACGGCTGGATCCGCGCCCACCAGAGCACCTTCGACGGCTGGATCGCGCAGGCGCTGGCAGCCGCCCAGCGGAAGTAGCGGCGCCGGGCCCCTGCCGGAGCGCGCCCGTTGACGCCCCGGCAGCCTGAGCGGCCCGCTGCGCCCTTGGCGTGGGCGCACCCCGCTATCCTCCTGATAGCGCGTCCGGTCGCTGCCGCAGCGGGGCAGCTTCCGATTTTTCTCCCGGATTGGCCGGCATATTGGCCTGCGATCCCTCCAGGAGAACGCCATGCCCCCATCGAGACTGACCGCTGCCGCAGCTCCTGCGGCCAGGAACTCCAGCCCCACGGCCGGGCTCATTCCAGGCCCGCAGCGCACCTGAGGCCCACCCCGCACGCACGAACCGAAGCCACGAAGACGACGGCACCACCTCCCATGTCCACCTTCCGCATCACCCTGCTCACCCTCTGGCTCAGCTTGACGCTCATCGCCCTGGCCACCGCCAGCGCCATGGCCCAGCCCCTGTCCGGCAGCATCGCCGCGCCGGATGCGCCGCTGGCCGCGGCGACCGGCGTCCCGCTACGATAGGCACGTCCCGTCCAGGCAGGCCGGCCCGGGCGCCCGCTGCCTCGAGCCTGCCGACAAGCCGACCCCATGAACCGACAACTGACCCTGCAAAGCAAGGCCTTCCTCGCGCTGTCCACGCTGATGCTGGTCATGCTGCTGATGTTCGTCGGCCTCTCGCGCCTGGGCCTGCAGCGCGGCATGGGCCCCTATGTGGCCGAGATCGAGCTGGGCCGCCTCGACTGGTTCGCCAACCGGCTGCAGAACGTCTATGCGCAGCACGGCGGCTGGAAGACCCTGGAGTCCCAGCCCGGCCTGTGGCACGAGCTGCGACGCCCCGAGGCCCAGGGCAACGCCGCCGCAGGCTCGACAGGCACCGCCTCCTATGCGCGCCCCTACAACCGCCCGCTGCTGGGCGAATGGGGCGCTGAGTTCCACCACGACGGCACGGCCGCTGCGCACAAGCCGCCCTACGGAGCGATGCCGCCGCCCTGGATGGAGAACGGCGGCCACACGGGGCTCCGGCCCTTTTCCGACGCTCTCTCCCAGCGCCTGGGCCTGCTGGACAACGACCGGCGGCTCATCGCCGGCAGTCCGCCGCAGCCGGGCTATGCGCGCACCGTGCTGCGCAACACCGCAGGGCAACCCATCGGCCAGCTGGTGCTGTCGCCCCCTCTGGTGCTCGAACGCGAGGCCGACCACGCCTTTGTCGGGCAGCAGCTGGTCTTCGTGGTGTGGACCGGCGCCGTGGGCCTGGCCATCGCGATGGTGCTGTCGTGGTGGCTGGCGCGGCGCTGGCTCACGCCGGTGGGAGCGCTGGTGGCCGGCGCGCGCAGCATCGCCGCCGGGCAGCTGGAGACCCGCGTGCCGCCCCAGGGCGGGCAGGAACTGAGCCTGCTGGTGGACACCTTCAACCACATGGCCGAGCGGCTGGCGAGCGTCGAGGCCTCGCGCCGCCAGTGGATCGGCGACGTGGCCCACGAACTGCGCACGCCGCTCGCCGCCATGCGCGCCGAGATCGAAGCCCTGCAGGACGGCGTGCGCCCCTTCGACGGCACCACCGCCGGCCGGCTGCACCGCCAGGTCATGCGCCTGACGCAGCTGGTGGGCGACCTGCGCGCCAGCCTGGATGCCGGCGAGAGCGGCGGCCAGCCCGCCTTGCTGGAGCCGCTGCAGCCCCTGCCCGTGCTGGCCGAGGCCATGGCCTCCATGCTGCCGCGCTTCGAACAGGCCCGCGTGGCGCTGGCGCCGCTCGCCAGCCGGCTGCCCGCCGGCAACCCACCCATGGTGCGCGGCGACGCCCAGCAGTTGCACCGCGTCTTCCTGAACCTGCTGGAAAACAGCCTGCGCTACACCGACGCCGGCGGCCGCCTGGAGATCAGCGCGGCCATCGAGCGCGGCCCGGCCGGCGCCGAACCCGTGCTGGCCCTGCGCTTCGACGACACCGCCCCCGGCGTGAGCCCGCCCGATCTGCCGCGCATCTTCGAGCGCCTCTACCGCGCCGAAGCCTCGCGCGCCCGCACCCAGGGAGATCCTGGCGGATCGGGCCTGGGCCTGGCCATCTGCCGCGCCATCGTGCAGGCGCACGGCGGCCACATCGGCGCAGAAGCCTCGCCTCTGGGCGGCCTGCGCATCCATCTCACCCTGCCCTTGCTGGAGACACCCACCGCATGACGACGAGCCCTACCCGCATCCTGGTGGTCGAAGACGACCAAGACATCGCCGACATCCTGCTCGACTACCTGCGCCACGCCGGCTACGAGGCCGAGCACGTGGCCGACGGCACCGAGGCCCTCACCCGCCTGACCACCGGCCGCACGCCCGACCTCACCCTGCTGGACGTGATGCTGCCCGGCACCGACGGGCTGAACGTGCTGCGCGAGACCCGCCGCTTCACCCAGGCACCCGTCATCCTGCTGACGGCCCGGGTGGAAGAAGTGGACCGCCTGATCGGCCTGGAGCTGGGCGCGGACGATTACATCTGCAAGCCCTTTTCCCCGCGCGAGGTCATGGCCCGCATCAAGACCGTGCTGCGCCGCACCACCCAGCAGCTGCCCGAGGCCGCCCACAACCACGCACTGGTGCTCGACGAAGCTCAGTGGCAGGCCCACCTGCGCGGCGTGCCCGTGCCGCTCACGCTGCGCGAGTTCCGCCTGCTGCAGGCGCTGATGCGGCAGAGCGGGCGCATCTTCTCGCGTGCACAGCTGCTGGACCTGGCCTACGACGACACGCTGGACGTGAACGAGCGCGCCGTGGACAGCCACATCAAGAACCTGCGCCGCAAGCTCAAGACCGCCGACGGGCGCGATCACGACTGGATCCGCTCGGTGTATGGCGTGGGCTTCGCGTTCGAGCCGCCGGCCGACGAACCGGCCGAGGCAGCACCGCCAGCGCCATAGGAATGCTCTTCACGAATGCGTGCGCCGCATGCATCTGCGGATTCGGGCGATCTGCTTCTTTGCAAAGGCTCGCAATAGCGGGGCCATGGCTGCGCTTTGCAGTCCCTCACGTCGGCGGGCAGGCCAAGGCAGTCGCCTGATCGGCGTCCCCATCGCCGCACGGCCCCCGGGGCACACCATGCGGTGAAAGCGAACGCGCCACCGGCTCCGAGACTCCGTCAAGCGAGATGCAATCCCCTGTAAAGATATAAATACGAATTGTTATCATTTGCGTCCTTTTGATTGCATTCAGGACTGCTTTTGATGACCCGTTTCTTCTCGTTCCACCCCCGGGCGCTGGCCGCCGCATTCGCCTGCTCCGCCCTCGCCGCGCCCGGCCACGCACAGACCAGCGCCGAATCCGCCGCCGCCTCGCCCAGCACCGCAGCCGCGGGCGGCCCGGCGCTCTCGACCGTGGTGGTCACCGCATCCGGCGCCGCGGTGGACATCAGGGAAGCCCCCGCCAGCATCAGCGTGATCACGCGCGAAGACATCGAGCGCAAGCCGGTCACCAGCATCGGGCAGCTGCTCGCCACCGTGCCGGGCGTGACGGGCGGGCTCTCGGGCACGGGCGCTCAATCCAAGATCCGGCTGCGGGGCCTGCCGGAAAAGTACACGCTGATCCTGGTGGACGGCCAGCGCCAGGGCAATTCCGCCGGCGTGAATTACCGCGACGACCTGGGCCAGCAGGATCTGGACTGGATCTCGCCCGAGATGATCGAGCGCATCGAGGTCGTGCGCGGCCCGATGTCCTCGCTCTACGGTTCCGACGCCATGGGCGGCGTCATCAACATCATCACCCGCAAGATCGGCACCCGCTGGACGGGCTCGACCACGGTCAACTACAGCCGGCCGTCGGATTCGGACCGGGGCGACACGCGGCAGATGGGCTTCAACCTGAGCGGCCCGCTGGCCGACAAGTTCGGCCTGCGCCTGGGCGGCAACTTCACCGAGCGCGAGTCGGACGAGTCCAACGGCGGCTTCACAGGCACGTATCTGTCCACCGCCGGGACCCGCAACCAGAACCTCAACGGCCTGCTGAACTGGCAGCTGACGCCGGACCAGGTGCTGTCGTTCGAGGCCGCGCAGGGCACGCAGCGCGCGCTGGGATCGGACAAGCTCGATGCCGATGGCGACCCCATCATCAGCCCCTGGGGCCTGAGCAAGCTGCACCACACCAAGCTGGGCATCGGCCATGAAGGCCGCTGGGGCACGGCGCGCAGCAAGCTCAATCTGGTGCGCAACGAATACGAAGACAAGGGCGACACCATCGGCAACAACTCGCGTGAAACCGTGCTGGACGGCCGCTTCGACCTGCCGGTGCGGCTGTTCGGGCTGGACCAGGCCCTGACGACCGGCTTCCAGTGGAGGCGCGAAGAGCTGGACAACCGCGACACCATCGGCGTTGCGCCCATCGATTACGCCGGCAACGCCCTCGGCGGCACCAGCCTCAGCGCCACCACATGGGCGCTGTTCGGCGAAGACAACATCTTCCTGCGCGAGAATCTGGCGCTCACGCTCGGCCTGCGCATGGACCACCACGACAGGTACGGCACCAACTGGAGCCCGCGTGCCTACCTCGTCTACCACCCCGCGCCGGAATGGACGGTGCGCGGCGGTGTCTCGCGGGGCTTCCGCGCGCCGGGGCTGAAGGAGAACTCGGCCAACGCCGCCACGCAGTCGGGCGGCAACGGCTGCCGCAGCCTGGCCGGGCGGGGCTGGACCAGCGCCAGCCGCAACGCCGACGGCACCCGCGGCTGCTACATGGCGGGCAATCCCAACCTCGAACCCGAAACCAGCACCAACTTCGAACTGGGCACCAGCTGGGACCGTGCCGGCTGGTCGCTGGGCGCCACCTACTTCCACACCAACTTCAAGAACAAGATCGACTACCAGCCGCTGGGCTTCTTCAACGGCTTCTGGTGGACGCGCATGGAAAACGCGCAGCGCGCCCGCACCCGCGGGTTGGAGGCCACCGCCAACGTGCCGCTGGCGCCCGGGCTGGACTGGAACACCAACATCACGCGCATGTTCGAGTCCAAGAACCTCAGCACCGGCGCCTCGCTGCTGGCCGTGCCCGAGCTGTCCATCTACTCGTCGCTGCAGTGGCAGATCCGCCAGGGCTGGTCCGCCATGTTCAGCGCCCGCCACGTGGGCAAGGAAGTCGT
>Ga0105242_10002035_pt1 | contig 15917 bp, 17 predicted proteins | sample KBSM24metaG_FD_81521 | JGI IMG/M metagenome (GOLD analysis project Ga0105242, IMG submission 81521) | Miscanthus rhizosphere microbial communities from Kellogg Biological Station, Michigan, USA - KBS M2-4 metaG | ecosystem: Host-associated > Plants > Roots > Rhizosphere > Soil | place... | reverse complement strand
GTTCTGGTTTAGTTTATCCTGGAGGTCTCTATCCGTATGGTTATGGTGGTGGTGTCGTTCCGTATTGGCCGGGTGGTAGACGTCGTTTCCGTGGGCGTTCACGTTCGCGTGGTCGTTTTCGTACTGTTTAACAAGCTAGATTAATTAGATATTCGAAATTTGCCCATACTAAAAATATACAGAATGATAAAAATAGAAAAACAACAATCCAAGCATGCATATTTTTTTATTTTTTAAAATGGATAAAAAGCTATGCAGCAGTGTTTCAAGGTACCGAATCGACCGGCTCCACTTTGTTTAGTTACTCCTCCTGGTGAAAAGATCCAATCCCTGCGGATATGTAAATGTTCCGGCGCTGGTTGTAGAGCGTGTCAACAACAATCACAACCTATATTCCACCCAGGATGGAAACGATACTTTCGAGTGAGCGTGACTGAAAACGAACGTAAATCAGTGGCAAAAATAAATTGGCAAGAACCAACTCTCTGTATGGATGAGTGCGGCAAAACTGTTTTCGCAGCATGGGATCAGAACATGCGTCTATTACTTCCTGATGAACCATGTTTTTTAGCACAATTATCATTTAAAATACCAGTTTCTGTTCGACGTGTGACTATGCTGGAGAAAGACACTGAATTATGGGAACACTTGTTACGAAAGAGTAAATTATCTCCTGATTCACCTTGGTTGCAACACGTATCGAAGGAAGAATTCGGGACGTGGATTCGTAATATATCTGTATTGAAGAGTCAATCAAAAAGTGCTGAACCTGTTCGTGCAATGACTTTCCCGTCTACGGAGAGTATCGGTGATCAGGTTGATGCCGTGTACGAAGATGACAGTGGTAATGTCACAGTAGCTTGGACAGTGGATGGTCAACCCATTGTTGTATTACCATTTTTAAATTTAACCGTTGCAGGGATTCGTAGTCAAATGCGTCCATTCATGTTTTTACAGAATGCAGCTCTCTCCAAAGGGTATTTGTCTGAACTTGCAGATAAGGCAAAACAAATCCCTGTTTCATTATCGGAAGTAGACGAATCTGATGCTGTTGTGGTGAGTGGTGAAGAACGTGACATCGTACTGTTACGAAGCGCAAAATGGGTAACGGAAGCTATTCAACGTTACCTCAACACTCCCATGGACGAACCTGTGGTGAAGGGTGCATTAAGTTGTTCCAATATGCGTGGTGGTGAATGGCAAAATGGGAAATGTGTGCGACAATGTCCGACTGGTAAATTCTTCTTACCTTCCGAAAACAAATGTGTAAGCGGTACCGATCCTAAGTTACTCGATTACTGGGAGGAATTGGCTAAGAATAACGCAGACATTAAAACACTCAAAGGTAACGGTCAAGGCTTGCGTGTATTCATTGGTCAAGTAATAGATTTGAAAACTGCTCTTGGTCCAACTCATCCTGATGTACCTTTTCTTGATGCTTTTGTACAAACGTTAGGTACACTTAAAATAAGTTTAGACGATATGAAATATTGGTTACAACTTTATGGAGAGATGGAATCAAAAGGTGCATTAAACGCCGATGAAGTAAAATTATTACGATTACAATTGGCAACACTTCTGGTACAAATAAAACAAAGCGATGAATATGCTAATCTTCAACTGGATGAACTTAGATCACTTGCCGGACAAGATCCCCATAAGATTGCTTTAATAGCCGAAGTCGATAAGGTTGTCGATTCCACTGCTATAGCAAGAGTAGAGGAGGATTTTAAAGCTAAAATGAAAACAATTGACGTCATAGATACACAGGTAAGCAACGACAATATTAGTAAAGTACGTGTGGCAGCGAGTGAGGTGCTTAAACTGTTCCAAGAAGTTGTAGACAGTGCAACTGATTTAACTGAAGCAACTGAAGAAGGCGATCGTGATGCAGCTCAAGCGAACTTGAGTCAATTACGCTCAAAATTTGAGGCATTTAATGCACAAGTTCAGGATGCATATAAAGCAGCTGCAGGATTAGAAGCACAAGTAGCTCCTGAAATATCAACCATTGCATCACAGCGAGCAATAGCTAACGATGCTGTAAGTAAGGCGTTGACAGCGGTGGAATCGGCAAACTGGGAAATGGAAAAAGATATATTAATAAATAGCTGCAAAGCAACTGGTGGGCCATTAATCACGACCGTACATTTGAACAGTTCAGGATTGGTGGACTTGGTATGGAATGAGTGTGGTGATTATATAGTGCCTAAAGATGACATCACTCCTCAACAACAAATACCCGCTATTATGGTATATCAAGGAAGTGAAGACAATAGAATGAATATCATTGTTAGAAACGCCCGATTTAACACCAAAATTGGAGAAGGTACTGGAGACGCTACTTCACCTATGCTTGCCAAAACAGCAACCGTACAAAAAGAATTAAATACAAGCATTGAATTCTATAGTTCCTATCAAGGAGATTGCGAGGCTTTACCTGGTTCCGCTGTAGTTGATGGTGTATGTAAGCGTCTGTGTGCACCAGGTGAAGATTATGTAATGGGTCAATGTTTTGCCAGACCCGCTCCAGAATATACACCACAATGTGGCACAGATGAAGAACTTACCTTGACACCAAACGGTTGGCAATGTATGCCTGTAGCACCATTAGCACCGAGTTTGGGACCAGAAGCTCCATTAGCAACTAGTTTAAGATTAAGTACTCCAGCGGCACCATTAGCTCCTAGCCTTGGACCCGAAACTCCCTTTGCAACCAGCTTACGATTAAGTACGCCAGCTGCACCGTTAGCACCTAGTCGTGGACCTATAACAGCCAGTTTTGTACCCGAAGCACCGTTGGCACCTAGTCGTGGACCCGAAACGCCTTTTGCAACTAGTTTACGATTAAGTACACCAGCGGCGCCATTAGCACCTAGCCGTGGACCTATAACAGCAAGTTTTGTACCAGAAGCGCCATTAGCATCTAGCCGTGGACCGGAAACTCCCTTTGCCACTAGTTTAAGATTAAGTAGACCCGCTGCGCCATTAGCTCCTCCCTTGGTAGTTAGCCGTGTTTCTTCTGGTGTTCAAGCACCACCAACATTGACAATATCATCTGGAGCACCACCTACTTTAGTCACTTCGCGTATTCGTGCACCAACCGCACCAAATGCTCAATTTTGCGAACCACCAAATGAATTAGTTGTTAGACCAGGAGGACGTTTGTCATGTCAACCGCCTGCATCATGATAGATTAGTGTCATTTAAAATAAAATAAATATGGATTTGGTTTATTACTTTTCTTTTTTAGAACGTGTAGCTAAGAAACAAGCTAAACAAGTTTGTTATGTGTATGGTGACGGGCAAGCTGCACTGACTTATTTCGTTGCGAATAGAACATACTATAATTTAGAAGCAGAGAATCGTAAAATCTTGGATTTATGTGGTGCTCGACCATTAATCTTTTGTAGATGGTTAATATACGATACAAAGACGAATTTTCAACAACATATTTTTCTAATTGATGTTCAGCAACAAAATGCAAAAGTAATCTCTAGCGCCGTTTTTCCAAAACAGCTATGGCCCTTGTTTACGAATTGGTTGCGTTTACCAGCTACTACGAAAGTAGAGACACTTCCTTGTTTAAGTCCTGGTAATTGCACACTGTCTAAAGTGATGGCTTTCCATGCGAAAATGTGGGAACCAAAACAATCGTGGCAAAGCATTAGTACTTCGGTGGCAAAACAAGATTATACGAAATATGCTGTGTCTGTAAAGAACTCATTTCCTCAAACACCGTTTCGTGACGTTCCATTACTAACAGGTAAATATGAAAAAGGTAGTGCTGATACTCATATCTTTAACGGATTTTTGGAATATTTGATTTCAAAGATTGAAGGGAAAAGTGTCTGTCTAAATCCAAATGTATACAGAATACAAATTATACATCCAGATATTGTTGCAAGAATGAATGGTAAAATACCTGACCTGCTGCCAGTAACAACAGCCGTAAAAAATGCTCTGAAAGAACCGTTACCTTTACCCGTTACCATTCCATCCACGTTACCACAAATTGTGAAATCTTGTTCAAAACGGTTTATTATTTTACCACTTAGTGTGATTTATAAACCAGATTTACCAGAAGAGATTAAACAAATTGAACAAAGACGTAATTTACCAAACTATGAAGCTCCATATTACTATGGATTAGGTCATGCTACCACTTTAATTGTAGACAAATATCGAAAAGAAGTACGTAGAAATGATTCAAACGGTTTTCCTTTGCTGCCAGAACGTGTAGCAAAAGAACAATTTATTGATGATGCTATTCGAACGGAAGTTTTACCACGCTTGGGACTAGATTATCAGTATGATAGTGTTATGCAGTCATGTCCGCGTGTACCCGGTGCACAGGCATTGCAAGCAGATTCTGGCTATGCTGGTGGCTATTGTGTCGCATGGGCAACCATGTTCATGTCTTTACTCATATTAAATCCACAATGGAATATAGACGAAATAGAAGAACGAATGAGAAATGCAGGTAAAGCAAATCGAGATATGAGTACGCCTATTGGCAAGCAACTATTGACATATATTAATGACTTTATGGTTGCAGTCGAATGCTTAATTCCACCTTACGTTTCACAACTACCAAATGACACACGTCGTCGTTTGTTAATTGAATATCTGAAATTACAGGAAAATGTATGTATGACTGGTAATTTGGACGCATTAATTATATATGCATATCCACGTGATAATGCGTGGGCTGTGATAGGTATAAGTGATACATGTGGTAAAAAATACAAACCAAAAGAAATATTCTTAATGGACTTGTCTAAACTGCCAGTAGGTTCGGCCACTACAAAGTATAGACCGTATGTAGAGAACGCACAAACGATACAAGGTGCTCGTGAAATTTCGGTGAATGAAATTGTAAAATCGATTTCTCTTGCTATGAATTTTACGGAACAATCTCCGTTAGTGCCATGCGCAAGGATAAATGAAATTAGAAACGCAGTTTGAAAATGTACGAAACTGAAATGAAATTAGAATAAATAAAAATATGCTTCCACGTCAATGGTATTGGATGGCTTCTTTTAAAGTACATCATCACACAGAAGACAACAAAGGAAATCCTATCAGCTTAGATATTTCGGGCATTAACCCTGACCTAGCTTCACTGCCTTTGATACACCATCCTTATGGACAACAGCTTACCGCTGGCACGCGTGGTCTTTGTTCAGTAGAAGCGACTGTGTTTTCGGATAATCGTCTTCGCTTACGATACGATTTAGATGGGCTTTTCCCACATATTGTACCTAGAAGTTATCGAAACAGGCTAACGTGTTATACACTTCAACCCACTATATTTTTACCGATCGATATGAAGAAGACCTCCACGTTACCATGTATTGAAGTTGATACGAGTTTTTTAGCACGATGTCATACTTACGTACCAGACGATAAGAAAGAGTTTAACCCGGAAACAATGGATCCGTTACTTCTCGACTATTATACGTCGGACCAAGAATTGGAAAAGAATGTTCCTAAAATTGATAGTGTGACAGATACATTAACGAATCAACCGATAGAAAACGTTAAGTTGCTTTACGAGGAAGACAAAGAACAGAAAGGACCCGCCGTATTTAAATCAATTGTATGTAAAGGTTCATATTGTGACCCGTCATGTAAAACGGCTCCCGATGTTTACGTATATTTTCATATCGTTCCTATTCGACAAGAAATTGAATATATGAATTACTTTAACATATCTGCTGAGAGAACTATATTTTTACACTCTATTGATGTTATTTATCAAGCATCAGAATGGCCATCTTTTGTACGTTCATGGTTAGTATCGCCACAAACTGCATGTCCTATTGCTGTCACGGAAGAAGTCATTTCTAAATTATGCGGTGAACATATGGCGCTAAATTTACAAGCAGAAGATGAAAGTCGGCGCACGAGGATTCCGTTGAGAGTTTCACAATTACGTGATTGGGCAAAACACAATATTAATCTTGTATACCAACATATTCACAAAGTTCCTATCGATAAAGAAAAGGATAAACAAAAGTATATGGATATTTACGTACGTATTGGTCAGGTAGTTACAGCTAATTGGAGACACATGTCTGAGTTACACCAGGAACGCTATGAAACAGACTTTACAGAAGACGAGGAAGAGGAAAAGAAAACAACCGACTCTAAAAAGAAATCAGGAAGTTAGTTAGTAGCAATCACCATATGTGAAGTTGTTATAGCAGCAGCCGAAGTTGGTATAGCAGTAGCCGAAGTTTGTATAGCAGTAGGCACTATATCTGAAGCAGTAAGCATCATATCCGAAGTTGGTAAAGCAGTAGCCGAAGTTGATAAAGCAGTAGCCACCCGATCCGAAGTTGTAGTCACCCTGTCCGAAGTTGACACAGTAGCACCGATCGATTTTATCACATCTATTATTTTATACAACCTATTGGATGCGTGACTTGTTACTAATTCCAAAGTTAAATGTGATTCTGGATTTTCACAAGCATACTCAAAGACGATACCTCGAGGATGAATATGTATCCAACCACGTTTAGAGTTGATAACTTGTTCTAAATACATACCGTCTTCTTTCATATGTTTCCAAAATTCACTTAGATAATAGGATCCAGTAATAAATGCAGAACAACCAAACGTAGATTCCTCTCGTCTTGGTATCTTTTCGTACACTTTTAATACTTTCTCATCTACTTGATCTCGTGATTGTAACACTTTAAGCAATTCCGTGGTATATAATTTATAAGCAACAGCACGCTGGCGAGAACTAATTGGTAGGGTGCTGTAGTCGTTATGTAATTTGCCTAGACAGTTATGAACCAGACATTTATCTTGACAATTTTTCATGTATTCTGGATGGCCGGAATATCGAATTCGTGCAGATGTGAATAATCATCTAGAAGCATCACTATATAGATGCAAAACACATCCAGCATGTGTCAAGTGTAACGAGCCTATCAAATTAACGGAACTACTTAATAAAACAATTCGATTAATTCACAATGTTTTTCCAATTGAAAAAGCTTGTGAATGGCGAGAGTTCATACGTAAAAATGTAATATTCGCAAATAATTTACAACTCACGGATGATGACATTAATCCTGTATTGGATAACATATGTAAAAATGAGATAAGACCATTCTCTGGATGGATTTGGGAACGATATTTACAAGGAAGTATCTGGCGTGCAGCTCCTGAAAATTTATCAGATTTTGAACACTCTCCTATTCATGAGCTATGTATTTCTTTAATGAATAATTGGGAACAATTACATGGCACCCCAAAACCTGCACATTGGATGTTTGTATTACAGAGTCAAACTCGTGGTGATTATATTGGGGAACATTCAGATGACCACGGTTCAAGAAAAGTTGCATTTATATACTATTTAACAGATGACGACTATGACTACTCCACAGAAGATGGTGTTTTAGAATATCGAAAAGATGTTATGCAAGGTATTGTACCTACATTTAACACGTTTGTATCTTGGAATATGCCTGGTCCATTGCATGCTGTTCGTACATACTGGGGAACGAAACCTAGGATTGCACTAGTAGGTTTTGTATTTGAATAAATTCCCATATTTTAATAATTTCCAGATGATTAGACGATTCAGACATCATCACCGAGTACGTCCATATCTGTCCCCCAGTCGAAAACTTGGCGAATTTAAAAAAAATGAAACGAAATATGAAGATGGAAATGAACCAAACTTGTATACCAGTGTAGAGTTATATAGAGGATGTGAAATTAAAGCCGATATAAAACGAAATCCGGAGAAGGTGAAGATTTGCGCAGATAATGATTATCATGAAATATTATTGATAACACGAAGTGGTGGAGTTTGTTCTAATGAATATGGTAACGTGGAATTCTTTCCTCCGGTAAAAGAGACTGAAATTTTACGAAAAGAACGAATATCATTAGGTCACACAATGATAACCCCACAAGATTTTTATGATAAATGTAAAAACGAGAAAGACAAATACCTATCAACAATAGAATTATTTTTAAACGAATTTGACAAGAAACTAAAATTGGGAGATACGCATCAGTCTTTAATACCAATCAAAGTGTTTGTAAAAACTGAAAATGAAAAACTAAAATGTTTTCATGATTATATTGATGACGAATTAGAGTACGTAACAATTCCATCAGGGACGTTTAAATATAAATATCTTGATGATATAACAGAAGACGATATTCTATTATTTCCACAAGCTCCTGTTGTAAAAAAGAAAGGTGCCGTACCTGTATGGATTAAACAGTTATATAGAATTGTTCGCGATGAACTTGAACAAAAAGTAAAAGAAGTTTGGTTTTGTTTTAAGAATATTGATGATGCAATAAGAACTTATATGTATATAGTTGGAAACACTTTAAATTTAGAAAAAATAATATACTGTTCTTAAGAGACAATGTAAGATGTTAAATAAATAAGATTTCTCTTTACAGTTTTATTACGCAGTTTTTTCCTTAGTTTTCTTAGACTCTGATTCCTTTTTAGCCTCCGTTTCTTTCTTTTTACGCTCCTCTTGTTCTTTACGCGTCTTTTCTTGCATACGTAAAATATAGCCTTCATGTAAGGAAGCAAGTTGTTTCTCACGTTCTTCTTTGTTGAGTGTTTCGTCCAGAGCAACATAGTACAATTCGGAGGGATAGAGACGAATAAAACTAGACAGTTTGGCACTCACCAAATCATGAAGCGACTTGATATCAAGCTTTACTGACACATGTAACAGATCGAGATAGTAGGACACCAGTGGATACTGAACTTGTTTCTCCACACGTGAAAAACTTTGTTTAGAGTCAAAGACTTGATACAATTCGTGTTTGAGATTATTCTTCTTAGGGTCATCACTTTTAGCAGTAAGCTTTCCTTTTTCGTCTAACACCAAAACATTTTTACATACATTTGTTGGAAACTTAAACTCAGGAACAGTCTTTTCAGGCTCTTCGATGAAAGAAGCAGCCCATTTATCGCCAACTTTTTCGCAACACTTGGTAAAATCACTGGAGCATAAAGGTCGTTTCGGCACCACAGGCATCTGGCCCTCGTAATGATTCACATAGGCAACAACTGCTCGAAACAGATGTTCAGCATAGTGCGGAGTCTTTGGCGAATAATTCTGCAATTCAAACGAAATCGGGATTTCTTTGGCATCTTTCTCTCCCATTGTGAGAGCACTAGAAATCATCTTACTCATACTAGCAGCTTGTAACCGATTCACCGTTAATGATAAGTCCTTACCGTTCGGTGTATTTTTACCACTCAATACCAAGGCCAGTGGTGTATTATCTAATTTGACGTCTTCATCTAACGGAATTGCATCATTCTTCACTGCGCTTGTTGAATTGACCAAAACCAAGGGTGTTGACATTTTTTCGAGAAAATGGAAAATAAAGAGATATGGGTAATTGTCTTCAATGTCGATACAATCGAAAAGTGACACGTATTGCGAATCGTAAACGGGCCTCGTGGCCAAGAAATGAACCTGTACCTTTTCCGGTAATTTGGCGAACACGTCCTGAAAAGGCTTCACCAAAAGGAGAACGTATTTTTCCTTTACCCTCTGCAAATGTTTCTCTAGAGCAGTCACCTCGAGAAAAAAAGCAGTCACCTAAAGCAAAGCATTCACCCAGAACTATGCTAAGTAAATCGCCTAGGAATATTTCACCTACACATGCACTAGCTATTAGAAATTTGGCTCTAAAGAAACTTGTAGTAGATGAATGTGATACGGAAGGACTACCTACGACACGAAAACATTATGTACCTGCACCAAAATCACTACCACCACTTAGAGTACGTCGTTTGGTCGTTTCTGTACAGGACATACCAAAGTTACGGGCACTGGAGGTGCAGGAGCACCATTCACCACCACCGATTCAGATTTTCGTTTCACCACCACCCGAGGAACCACCACCCGTGAGCGCGTAAAGCCTTGACAATAAGTAGGTGATGGTTCACTAAACCACGAACCCATTTTATTAAATATGGATTCTAAACATCAAATTTAAACCTCGAACCCATTTACTAATATTTTGGAACGCAAGTCATTTATGGATTCTAACCGTGATTGAGCATATACAGGCCTAACCTGGGCATTAATGTAACTAATTGTTTGAGCACTTGCAGCACAGATGCCAATGCCATCGATCACACCAGGACAACGACCGGCTAGGAAGCTTTTATTTTGATTCCAAAAATCCTGTCGATTCGTCTCTATGTCGCAGCGCGTAATTACCATTATAATTGGTACCTTATATCTTGCAAGTCGTTCATAGGCTTCTTGATGATCTAGTGTGTAGCGTCCTTTACTAAACACCCACAAACATAACTGAACATTCTTTGCATTTAGGTCTTCCGTTATGGTAGCAGTTTTAAGTGGTTGATCTATTAACTTATGTACCCACAGCTTTTCATCTTTTGACATAGGTTGCGATGGTTCTTTCAACATATTTACGACAGACGTAGTTCCAGCACCCTCAGCTCCATGCACCAGAATGGTTGCCATTATAAATTCTAGAAATGGTAAGTGTTGATAATTGTAAAGTAGAAATTATATTCGACCAACACGACAGGTTAAGCAGATTATTAGAATTTATTAAAGATGCTGACATTGTGTTAGGTTGTGAGGCCTGGTTAACACATAAGAAAATCATTAAAGCATTGTCTAAAAAAGATTTATGCGCAATTGCTGTTCAAACTGAAAAGTTTACTAAAATACGTAGTAAATCATACAAGAAAAGATACGGAGAATTACAAAAGTGGAAATGTGAAGCCTTAGCCAAAGGAGTTCAACCTCCCATCAAACCAGTGGGAGAAGAAGCAGTGGGTGCTAAAAGAAGGTATGGTAGAGTTGCTCGAATGCATAACAAATTTTTGATCTTTTGTAGACTACAAGGTGGGACACTTACACCATATGCTGTATCAACGGGTTCCATGAATTTAACAGAGAATTCTATGCAATCTGATGAGAATTTAGTCGTCATACAGAATTCGATTGTCGCTCAAAGATATTTAGAAGAATGGAAAGTGATTTGGAATAGATAAAATTCAAAATGCCCGTACGTACACGTTCTCGTTGTAAAAAAGATGATTTCTATCTTATTCTCCATGATGACGCACCGAGAAAACGCAGGAAAGTTATTTCGGCAAAGAATGAAATAATTGCATTGAAAACTGAATTGGATGCGGTAAAAGCTGAGCAAGCTTCTTTAAAGGAAGATTACAAAGACCTGAAACAGCAGCTGATTAAAACTCAAGATGGTCTCACTGAAATGTCTAAGTTTCAGTTGAAACATATTCGTGCATTATACGTTTTGGCAAAACAATTTGAATCAACATCTTCACCCATATCAATACCATCGTTTAGTGGTTAATTTATTGCTTTTCCATCGTAAGAAGGGAAACGAGGACTATATGCTTCGTGAGTGTGACTATATGCTTCGTGACTATGTGCTTCGTGTGATTCGCTACGTCTTTCTCGTGCTAGTTTACATACCATGCGTTTACCACATAAAACGGTACCATTTAGTACACATATAGCACGATTAGCATCATTAGGACTAGTAAAATGTGCAAATCCTATTTTTGTCTTCTTCTGAAGTGTTATTGTCTTATAAACAGGTCCATATTTAGACATAAATTGTTTGAAACAAAATTTATCATTTTCTGGTAGAGGACATACGTATACACGATGATCATGTTCATTATGATACAAGTAAATACAACTATTACCCATTCCACATTTCTTATTTTCTCTTATACTTATGCATACCTCGGGTATCTTGATGCCTTGTAATAACTCACCTATATTCATTTATTTTCAAGAAATGACATTTTTCTAGATGTTTCGAGCTTATCCGTCTCTGGATAATTACAAGAAAGTTAAGGAAACCATTAATGAAGACGATGATGAAGTTATCATTACCGAAAAAATTCACGGATGTAACTTTGGTTTTATTTTGACAAAAAATCAACCTGTTAAATGCCAAAGTCGTAGCAAAGTATTAGAAAAGGGTGAAAAATTTTATGCATATGAATATGTGCTCGAAAAATATCGTGAAAGTTTAACTACATTAACAGAATACTTTTGTAAAGAGGGTACAGATATCGTACATGTGTATGGTGAAATGTTTGGAGGTTTTTATCCAGGCGTTCCCAAAGTGGATGGTGTTAAATTAATCCAACCTCGTTTGTATTATTGTGCTGAAAACGATTTTGTTGTGTTTAATATATTACGAAATGATGTGTGGTTAAGTTATGATGAAATGGCTGACGTATGTAAGCAATTTGGCTTGCGTGTGGTTCCATGCCTTGAACGTTGCCCTACCTCCAAATTAACTGAAGTATTACACAAAAAATGGGCGTCTTTTATTACGACAATACCCAGACTGTATAAATTACCAGACCTACCCAATAATTATGCAGAAGGAGTAGTTGTTCGCTGGTCCTGTAAAAATGGATCCTGTAAAAATGGACAAATGGGGCGAATGATTAAATTTAAAAATGCTAAGTTTTCAGAAACAGCATTTAAATTGACAGATGAGCAGAGAAAAGAAAAGAACGAAAAACATGCTAAGAAACAAAATGTCAGAAATGTTTGTCAATCATATATTACAGAAGCAAGAATTGAATCTTACCTAAGCAAACATAATGTTGATAACTTACCCAAATCCGCTGTTACGGACATTATTACTGACGCTTTTACGGATTACGCAGGAGAAATACCACTATTTGAATTCAGAAAAATCGTTAGTTTCAAAGTAGAGGGATTACTCAAAAAATGTTTATCAGCGTGTAAATCATAAAGCATAAATCATAATTTTTAGCCTACAAATCTGGTTAACGTGTCTAAATCAGACGTACTTAAACTACTCATGGAGAATCCCATTGTTGTTACATGAACAGCTAGATAACCAGCTTCTCTAGCTGCTTGTACATTTCGTAAAGAATCATCAATTAAAAGTAGATTTGCACGATCTTTAATTTCCAAAGTGTCTTGTAAAAATTGTAGATGTCTGTTTTTATCGATATGAGTTAACTTGTTGTACGCTGGATTAAACCCATAGATATGAAATAGTGGATGATCTTTAAAACCAGCAGATAATATTGAGGCTATAAGTCTAGTGCCTCCAAAATAATTTGGTTGTATTTGTTCAGCAAAAGATGCTATTCCCTGATGTAGTCCTTTCTTTTCAATTTCTGAGCTAAGCTTCATAAAATCTTTGGAGATTAATTTAGAGAAATGATCAACAGATTTTTCTTTCGTAGTTAATTTCACTTCTCCTCTCGTATGACCGCAAATAATCGTAAAATCGAAATCCCAGATAATAGCTCGCATTATTATTTTTATTCACTATTCGAGAATAATGGAACCGGGATGTATGAGTACGGGGCATATGAGCACAGGACTTATGAGCACAGGAGATATGGGTCCAGTTGGTAGAGTTGGGGAAACTGGCCCTGCCAAGCCACACATTTCACTTTTTCATCATTACATAGCGCCACTTTTCTTTATGACTGTATTGCCTTTGATACTAATTGGCAATGTGAAGTGTATTACTGCTCAAAGTTTGACGGTTGAAAGTTTAATTGCAGCAACAGTATATTTATATTTTTTTGTCATATTTCAGGCCATTTTATACGAAATTATACCCAGTAACTTGTTTGAAGTGGGTCCTACGTTGGAAAAGCAATCGGGAATTCATGCTATGATTGTCACCGTGTTGGCGCATCTATATTTACCATTGTGTGTGTTTGTGGTTTATAATATTACTGCTATTGTGACTGTACTGAACCTACATGCGTTTGCACTGTGCTTTTTTCTTTGGTATCGACATCGCACGAGGGAAAGTCATTTACCGGCAGTATTTAATTTTTATGCTGGTGTACGCAAATTTCCATTAATTGGAAGCTTTAATTTGAAATGGTTTGTGATTACAAGAGTGGGTATGATGTTGTGGACAACTATCACCTGGTGTTGCCTAACATGGTTTGTCATTAAAAATGAAATATGTGGTTTTACACATTGTTTTTTAATGTTTATATATCTGGTTAAGTTTTATTACGGCGAAGAGATTTATACTCATTCCTTGGACATTGCTTATGACAATTTTGGATATTACATGTGCTGGGGAATATTGGTTATGGTTCCTGGATTTTATACTAGCACATCTCTTTACTTCATATATGAGGGTAGTACGTATTTATCAGACTTTTCATGCGCTATCATTCTACTAATTGGTGTTGCGACGATTTACATAAATTACACAATCGACTATACTAAAATGGAATATCGTAAAGCTGGTAATCCAGGCTTTTGTAAACACGGTGCTTGGAAATACGCACGACACATGAATTATACTACAGAGTTAATTGCTACATTTTGTTGGACATTGCCTTCTGGATTTGATTCCATACGACCTTGGTTGTATTTTATCTATTTATTTACTCTACTTATGCATCGTGTGTACCGTGATGAAAAAAAGTGTGCTGCGAAATATGGTCAAGTTTGGAAAGAATATAAAAGAGACGTTCCTTATCGATTCATACCATATTTGATTTAAATCTAGACATAATGTCATCATTTTGGGATATCGTTGCATTAGGAAAGTTAGTAGATGATAAAAATTTAAACACAACATTTTGTGAAGAAATCAAGTTTGGTTGCTTAGCACTAGCTAATTATTTTGAAAAACATTCTCCTAGAGATCGTAGATTTTACCACAATCCAAAAGATTGCTATGACGGTTTGTGTTTCCGTTCTGAGGAAGCATTTGAAACAGTTGAAGCTTATATTTTGCTTGGAAAGGAAGCGTTTGAAAAGTTTTGTGCTAATCCTTTTGATGGTGATATTTTAAAACATACAAGACGAGATGTATCATGTGGCAATAGCAGTTGTCTGTATATTGTACATCCAACAGAAAAACGTTGGAAAGATATTGTAGGGCATGAAGCTTATTGGGCTGAATGTAGGACAGTCGATTTTTTAAACGAAATTTTTGACGTTGTCATTTGTCCGTATTTCTAAAGTATAACACATGAACAACAGGCACTGTTTTCTACTTTTGTTATAACTGGCGGTGTTAATGGTACAGATACAGGTCTCGGTTCATAACTATCTACGGGTATTGTTGTTACTGGTGAATAACTGTCGAGTGTATTAAATTTAGCTAGTGGTTGTGGTGGCGGCGGACTATAGCTATAATCTGTACTTGTATAACTATCCATTTTTATTATGTCAAATTTAATAATATACATATATCTTTCGAAACAAATGTCGGTAAGGTGCTAAGAATTTATTAATTTACGAGCTTCTTCTCTATTTTCAGGATGAACCATTTTTAGATCATATGTACCGTCAGGAAATACACGTTTGTAGAATCGTTTGCCATTGGATAGTTGATAAGCTTTTAGTTGGTAAGCTTTGATATGAACATAATCCTTTAGCCAACGTATAGCAGTTTTGTTACTAATAATTTCTTTGACTCTATCGACATCCTTTGACAGTAGAATAATTTCGTCACTGTAATGCCAACTTAAACCATTGTCTTCAAAGAAACCTTCTGTAAAAAATAGGTTGATGATGTGATTCGTAACAAATTTGAATCCATGCTCTAATATCGTATCCCACGAAACACCATTACTTGAACGATTAACCGTTAATTTTCCTAAAAATATTTGTCTCCATACCTTGCTTTGTAATAACAATGTGTTTTTGGTGCAATCCTTCACTATATCTTGCCAGTATTTACCGTAATATTCCTCTGAACACTTGAATTGACGAGCAAATAACTGAAATAATATAGTCACTGCACCTTCTTTTAGGTCAACAGAAATTAGGTGTTTGTTGTGTAACTCTGGCGAATATGAACATTTGTATTTTGCATGCACAATGCAAGGCGAGATAACCAATTTT
>Ga0105242_10002034_pt1 | contig 15919 bp, 15 predicted proteins | sample KBSM24metaG_FD_81521 | JGI IMG/M metagenome (GOLD analysis project Ga0105242, IMG submission 81521) | Miscanthus rhizosphere microbial communities from Kellogg Biological Station, Michigan, USA - KBS M2-4 metaG | ecosystem: Host-associated > Plants > Roots > Rhizosphere > Soil | place... | reverse complement strand
TCGACGAGCCGGCGTGGCGCGAGACCGTGCCGCTCTCGAGGTTCCTGCAGCAGGTGCCGGTGGAGGGCGGCGAGCCCTCCGAGAAGACCGAGATCCGCATCCTGTTCACCGACACCGCGCTGTACATCGGCGCCGTCTGCCACGACCGCTCGCCTCGCGACATCGTCGCGACCCAGTTGTCGCGGGACGCCGATCTCGACGTCGATGACCGACTCACGATCGTGCTCGATCCGTTCTTCGATCACCGGAACGGCTTTTTCTTCCAGGTGAATGCCGCCGGCGCGCGTGCCGACGGACAAGTGTCGAACAACGCTGAGAGCCTCAGCCGGGATTGGGATGGAATCTGGTACGCCGTCGCCCGGATCACGGACGACGGCTGGATCGCCGAGATCGAGATTCCCTTCAAGACGCTCCGCTTCAAGCCGGGTCAGTCGCGCTGGGGCTTCAATGTCGAACGCCAGATCAAGCGCCGGCAGGAGATCGACCGGTGGACGGCGGCGCGCCAGAACGTCTGGATCAGCAACCTGTCCGAGGCCGGATACCTTGATGGTCTCGATGAGGTGCGTCAGGGACTGGGGCTCGACGTCAGGCCCTACGGATCGGCCGCGGCGAATGACGGGACCGGGCAAGCGGCCGGTGGCGTGGATCTGTTCAAGAACCTCACGCCGAGCGTGAACGCCGCGGTAACAGTGAATACAGACTTCGCGGAGACGGAAGCCGACCTCCGTCAGGTGAACCTCACGAGGTTCCCATTGTTCTTCCCGGAGAAGCGGGCCTTCTTTCTCGAGGGCGCCGGCGTCTTCGACGTCGCCGGGTTGATCAACACGACCGATCTGCGGCCCTTCTTCAGCCGCCGCATCGGACTGCTCGACGATGTGGAGGTACCGGTTCGGCTCGGCGTCAAGCTGACAGGCCGGCAGTCCAACTACAACGTCGGTGTCCTCGACGTGGAGACCGGCGCGCTGCAGGATGCCGGCCTGCCGGGCGGGTCGGTGGAACGTCAGAATCTTCTCGTCGCGCGGGTCAGCCGCAACCTGTTCGAGCAGTCCTGGGTGGGCGGCATCCTGACGCATGGCGATCCGAGCGGCTCGGGTCGCAACACCCTGATTGGCGCCGATGCCCGCTTTGCGACATCGACCTTCCGCGGCGACAAGAACCTGTCGCTCGACCTGTTCCTGCTTGGCACCCAGGGCGGAGCGGCCGATGTGCGCGACGGCGCCGGCGGCTTTCGGATCGACTATCCCAACGATCGGTGGGACGTGGCGCTCAACTGGCGGCAGATTGGCGAACGGTTTCAGCCGGCGCTCGGCTTCGTCCCGCGCACCGGGATCCGGAAAACCGATCTGTCCCTCGCGTTTCAACCCCGTCCCGAGCGTTGGGGCCTCCGGCAGTTCTTCTTCGAAGCCAATCCGGTGGCGGTGACGAACCTGCAGAACCGCCTGGAGAGCTGGAGCGTGTTCACCGCGCCCTTCAATGTGCGGACGGAGTCAGGCGAGCACGTCGAATGGAACTACATCCCGACGTTCGAACACCTCGACGAGCCGTTCGAGATCTACCCGGGCGTCGTGATCCGGCCCGGATCGTACCGCTGGACGAGATATCGGGCCGAGGTGAACACGGCCACGAAACGACGATGGGTCGTCGACGCGGCGCTGTGGTGGGGCGGCTTCTACGGAGGGACCCTGGAGCAGATCGAGTTCGGGGCGACGCTGAAACCGGACCGGCACGTGCTCCTGTCCGTTCAGGCAGAGCGAAATGCGGTCACGCTCCCGGAGGGCTCGTTCACGACGGACGTCCTGACCCTGAAGGCCGACTACAACGCCACGCCAAACCTGTCGTGGGCCAACCTCGTGCAGTACGACAACGAGTCGAGGCTTGCCGGCTGGCAGAGCCGGTTCCGCTGGATCCTCCAGCCGGGCAACGATCTGTTTCTCATCGTCAACCGCGGCTGGCGCCGAACACTCGACGAGAATCGCTTCGAGCCGATCTTCGATCGCGCGTCGGCAAAGCTCCAGTACACCGTTCGCTTTTGAGCAGCCTGACACAAAAGTCAGGGTGCCACTCGCGCATGGCCGGTAAGATGCGGTGAGTGCGAGTACTGATCGTCGAGGACGAACGAAAGCTGGCCCAGGCGCTGGCGTCTGCGCTGAAAGGCGAGCACTACGACGTCGTCGTCGCGTCAACGGGAGAAGACGGGTTTTTCCGCGCCAACGCGGAAGCCTTCGACCTGGTCATTCTCGACGTCATGCTTCCGGGCCGAAGCGGTCTGGAGATCCTGCAGACCCTCAGGCAGCGGCACATCGACACCCCGGTCCTGATTCTGACCGCGCGGGATGGCGTGGACGATCGTGTGCTCGGCCTCGATCTCGGCGCGGATGACTATCTCGTCAAACCTTTTGCGCTGCCGGAATTGCTGGCGAGGATTCGTGCCCTGCTGCGGCGCGGCCGGCCGTCCGAAGCCTTTCGTCTGAAGGCGGCCGACCTCGAAATGGATCTGGTGGGCCGGCGCGCGGTCCGCGGGGAGCGGCTCCTCGACCTGACCGCACGAGAGTTCGAGCTGCTGGAGTATCTGCTGCGCCATCAGGGGCATCTCGTCTCCCGGGAAATGCTGGCTCGCGAAGTGTGGAAAGAGCCGCGCCGCGCGACGCCGCTCGACAACGTCATCGACGTGCAGATGACCCGGCTGCGCAAGAAGGTCGACGTCGACGCGGCCGATCGGCTGATTCACACCGTGCGTGGCGTGGGGTTCGTGCTGCGTGAAGGCGAGCCATGAAGGGGCCGTGGTCGTCGGCATCGATTCGAGTCCAGCTGACCGGCTGGTATGCGATCGTGTTGAGCCTCATGCTGGTGGCGTACGCCGCCGCCACCTTTTTCGCGGTGCGCCAGGAGTTCGGTGAGCAGCTCGACGACCAGCTGCACGACGACTTCGAGTCGGCTGAAGGCTTTCTGACGCCGACGCCGGATGGCCGCGTGGCGATGTCCGGCGATCGCCACCACGACCCTGACAACGACGAGGACCGCGGCAGCGATGTGTGGTCGCCCAACGGCGAGCAGATTGGCCGCTCGGGCGCGTCGGCGGCATTGCCGCCGGTGGCGCTGGCCACCGCCGGCGCGCAGGCCCGCTATGAATCGATCGCCGCCGGCGGCCGGCCCTGGCGGACGCTGACCGGCACGACGCTGGTCAGCGGGCGGTCGGTGGTCCTCCGGGTGGCGAGATCCGAGGAGCGCCTGCGGGAGCAGCTGTCGGAAGTGCTCAAGGTGCTCGCGCTCGGTCTGCCGGTGGTGATCGCCCTGGCGGGCCTCGGCGGGTATGTCCTCGCGCGGCGGGCGCTGGCGCCGATCGACCACCTGGCCGTCGAAGCACGGCGCGTCACCGCCGAGCGCCTGCACGAACGGGTCTCGGTGCCGAACCAGCACGATGAGATCGGGCGGCTGGCCGCCGTGATCAACGACGCGTTTGCCCGCCTCGAGTCGTCGTTCGACAAGCTGCGCCGCTTCACGGCCGACGCGTCCCACGAACTGCGAACGCCGCTCGCCGTGATTCGCGGAATCGGCGAAGCGGGCCTGGTCGAGACCCGGACCCCCGCCGAATACAAGGAAGCCATCGGCAGCATGCTGGAGGAGATCGACCGGCTGACGACGCTGGTCGATACGCTGCTGCGGCTGTCGCACGGCGACGCCGGCAGCGTGCACCTCGCGCGCGAGCCGCTCGATCTCGGGCAGCTCACGCGGGAAGCCGCCGCATCGCTGGCGGTGCTCGCGGAAGAGCGGCGCCAGCGGATCTCGATTGAGGCAGCCGAGCGCATCACGGTCGTCGCCGATGGTCTCGTCCTGCGTGAGGCGATGACCAACGTGATCGACAACGCGATCAAGTACAGCCCGGTGGGAGCCACCATCGCGGTTGCCGTCTGCGCCGACGGTGAACGCGCCGTGGTCGAGGTGGCGGATCAAGGTCCCGGCATTGCCGCCGAGCATCGCGAGCGGATCTTCGACCGCTTCTTCCGGGTCGATACGGCGCGGTCGAGGGATGCCGGGGGGACCGGACTTGGGCTCGCGATTGCAAAATGGGCGGTCGAGATCAACGGCGGATCGATTCGCGTTGACTCAGCCGCGACTGGTGGATCGGTGTTTCGGATCTCTTTACCGAGAGGCATGGCATGACCAAGAGTGGCATTCGTACGGGGCTGGCGCTGGTGCTGATGGCCGCGCTCGCGGGCGCGGGCTCGGCACAGGGCAGCGGAGATGAGAAAATCGTGTTCGTGTGCGAGCACGGCGCGGCGAAGAGCGTCATCGCCACCGCCTATTTCAACAAGCTCGCGGCGGAGCGTGGCTTGCCGGACCGCGCCACGTATCGGGGAGCGAACCCGCAGGCGGAGCTGTCGGTGTCGGCGCTGAAAGGCCTGCGGGAGGACGGTCTCGCGGTACCCAGCGCCAAGCCGTCGGTGATCACTACGGGCGACGTGACGAAGGCGACGCACATCTTCGCCATCGGCTGCAGCCTGCCGGCGCAGGCGGCCTCCAGCGGGAAGGCCGAGAGTTGGGACGACGTGCCGGATGATCAGGGATATGCGGCGCAGCGCGACGCGATCAAAAAGCACGTCGAGCGGTTGCTCGATCAACTTCAGAAACGATAGGAGGTTCCATGAAGCGGCTCGTCGGGTGCACGGTCCTGCTGGTGGCGTCGTTGGCGTCCCTGGCGCAGGCGCAGGAGATGCCGGCTGCGTACAAACAGGTATTGGAGACCCTGGGAAAGCCCGGGGACTTCAAGGACAACGTGCTGAAGGTCAACATTCCGAGGAACGATCTCTCGATCACCGTGGCGAACGTCAAGACGCCGACGCCGTTCGGGTTCGGCGGTTGGGTGGCCATGACCAAAGGCGCCGGTGGGATGGATGTGATGATGGGCGATCTCGTGCTGACCCAGGACGAGGTCAATCCGGTGATGTCGGCGCTGCTCGACAACGGCCTGGAAGCGACCGCGTTGCACAACCACTTCTTCTGGGATGAGCCGCGAATGTTCTACATGCACGTCCACGGTCACGGCAGCCCCGCCGATCTGGCGCGCAAGGTCAAGCCGGCGATCGATCTGATCGGAAAGGGCGCGCGTCCTGCCGCGGCGCCGGCCGCCGGGACTCCCGCTCCGGCGCCGGCGATCGACACCGCCAGGATGGCGCAGATTGCCGGCCACCAGGGCGAGGCCACCGGCGCGGTCTACAAGATCACCGTCGGCCGTGACGACCTCAAGCTGACGGAGATGGGGGCGCCGATCAATGCGCGGATGGGGCTGAACACCTGGGCGGCGTTCGTCGGCACGAACGAGAACGCCGCGATTGCGGGTGACGTGGCGATGCTGGCCGCCGAGGTGACGCCGGTCCTCAAAGCGCTGCGAAAGAACGGCCTGGACGTGGTCGCGATTCACCACCACATGACCGGCACCAGCCCGACGATCTATTTCCTGCACTACTGGGGCACCGGCCCGGCGGAGAAGCTCGCGACCGGCTTCAAGGCCGCGCTGGACGAGCTCGGCAAGGGCAAGGCGACGGCGAGTCGCTGATCTGGCTTCGCCTACTTCGCGCCGGTGGCCGCGGCCAGTTTCGTGACGGATCCCTTCTGCGTCGAGCCCGGTTTGTCGCTCCAGTCGACGACCGATCCGTCGGCCAGATGCTCGTGCATGGTCCAGCGTAGTTCTCCCGCGCCGTCAGGGTTCTTCGCGGTGAAGGGAAGGGCCACGTACTTCGACGGCTGAACGTCGATCTGCCACGTGATGGCGATGATCCGGTTGCCCGTCATCTTCGTGGTGAACGTGCCCGCCGGCAGTTTCGCGACCTCGGTCACGGTGACGCCGTCGGGAATCTCGAGATCGACGGATGTCGCCGCAACCTTGGCCTCGTTGTGCACGCGCAGCTCGTACTTCTGCAGCGCGCCGGCCGTGGACTGCGGCGGCGACACCATGACGTGGGCGGAGAGCGACGTGATCGCGGACGCGGCGAGCAGCAGGACGATCGGCAGCTTCATGCGCATGGGGTGAGCTCCACTGACATTTTACATTCCCGGCTGGTGGCCGGGCATCGGCTGGGACATCCGCATGTTCCACATCCGCCCCATCAGCCCAGCCGGGGGCCTGAGACGGAAGAAGACGTGGAAGGAAACCGGATGCGCGGAATAGGCCGGCTGTAACGCGGCGGGAACGCCGTAGAAGGTGACGTCCGCGCCGACACCGCCTTCGAAGCCGCGCCATGCGAGGACATCGTGTACCCCGCCCAGCGTGAACGCGAACACGGGATCCTTGACGTCGGCGGCCGGACCGGTGAGCAGCGTGTCGGACAGAAGCAGGGCGGTCTCGACCTGTACCGTCTCGAACCGGCCGTATACGGTGTTCGCATCCCAATGGCGGGCGCCTTCGAGCAGGAAGGCGCTGCGGTTACCGTGATCCGTATTGTTACGGCCGAGTGCGACGGTCACCGCCGAGATCGCCTGGCCGCTCTTCCGCGTCCACCCCGCCGAGACCGTCGAGCGCACGACGTCCCCGGGCTCCAACTCCTCGGGATCCTTGAGCCGGCCGCTCGACGCCTGCAGTTCCCACTCGTCGTTCGGCCGGTACCACACCCGGCCTGAGAATGAATCGAGGGGGCCGAAATCGAAATCCCATCGGTTCTCATCCGGCTCGCGACCGTTGAAGAGCGATCCTTCGATGACCCAGGGTCCGTGATCCACGGCCGCCGTCACGACGCCGAAGGCGATGTGCGTGGAGTCGAAGGTGTGGTGGCCGAGCGGGGCCGTCGGATTGTCCGCGGCCGATGCGCGGTGCATGAACGCCACCGGTCCGAGCGCCGGTTCGCCGGCAGGGCCGCCGGCCAGCGTGAAGCCGGTGGATGCGGTGACCGGCATGCGCCAGACCGCCGCGAGCTGCATGAAGAGATCGTGCGGATGCTGCCGATCGATCATGGGCCGTCCGTCCAGCGCCTCTCCCGCTTGAAAGATCTCGCGGTATCCGGCCTTGCCGACCGTCGCCGGATCGAGGCTCAGCATACCGCTGAACGTCAGCTGGCCGCGCGACGTCTTTCGACTGGCCATCCCCATCCACCAGTTCGGCACGACGAACTCGTTCCCCCCGCGGGGGCCTCCCTGCTGATTGAATTCCGCGAACACGATGCCGTCCTGCATGAACTGCCAGCCGTCGTCCATCGGCATGGCCATGTGCATGTGGTCGTGCTGGCCCGCACCCGCGCCGGCGTCTGGTGGCGGCGGCGGGTCCTGTGCGCGCGCGCCGGCCGGCACCAACAACGTACTCATCGCAAACAACGCCAGCGCAACCTGGCGTCGGCCCAGTCTCATGAAACCTCCGCAACAAGACACACACAAATCCAACGCATCGTCACGATGCGCGTAAAAACGTCAGTTGGCGTGGTGCCTATACGCGGAGCGGGAGCGATCGAGCAGCGAGCGGCGGGGAGGGGTCCCGCAAGGCGTGCGGGTCGACGCGAACGCCGGGTTCAACCGGCGGTGCGGAGGAGAACTGGTGGCCCGGCAGCGCGGTCAACGCGAACGCGCGGTCGGTGGGCGCAAAGGTTTTCGCCGCCGTCACCACTCCGGCGTTGTGGTCGTGGCCACAGGACGCCGGCACGTTGGTAAGGCGCATTCCGCTCGAGGAGGCGTGATGACATGCGGGCGTCGTCGCGACAGCGCTCTGATGCGCGTCGCACGACTCCGAGCATCGATCGAGCATCAGCGGCAGCGCCGCGACAGTCAGCGCGAGCACGGCCGCGATCGCGGTTCTCATCCACCGGAACATCTGTCGATCCTACTCTAGCCCTTCACGTACTGCTGCGGGTTGGCGTCGAACTTCGTCTTGCAGATGGCGGCGCAGAAGTAGTACGGCTTTCCCTGGTACTCGCTCTTGCCCGCGGCCTTGTTCTCGTCGATCGTCATCTTGCAGACCGGATCCGTCACCATCAGAGCCTCCTAGAGTTGCGCCCGGCGCAGCCGGAGCGCGTTGCCGATGACCGACACCGAGCTGAGCGTCATCGCCGCGCTCGCCCAGATCGGACTAATCAGGGTACCCGTAAACGGGTAGAGCACACCACCGGCCACGGGAACGCCGACGGCGTTGTAGACGAAGGCGAGGAACAGGTTCTGCCGGATGTTCCTCATCGTCGCCCGGCTGAGGCGGCGGGCGCGGACGATGCCTCGGAGGTCGCCCCGGAGCAGGGTGATGCCGGCGCTTTCAATCGCCACATCGGTGCCGGTGCCCATGGCGATGCCGACGGCGGCTTCCGCAAGCGCGGGCGCGTCGTTCACCCCGTCTCCCGCCATCGCGACGACCCGGCCGGCGCGTTGAAGCTCCCGGATGACGTCGCGTTTTCCGTCGGGCAGCACGTCCGCGCGCACCTCGTCGATGTGCAGTGTCCTGGCGACCGCCTCGGCGGTCACACGGTTGTCGCCGGTCAGCATGACGATCCGCAGTCCCTCCGCATGGAGCGCGTCGATCGCTTCCAGCGTCGTGGGCTTGATGGGATCGGCGACGCCGAGCAGCGCGGCCAACCGGCCGTCAACCGCGAGGAACATCACCGTCTGACCCTCGCGCCGCAGCTCGTCGGCCTTCGATCGGGCGGCCGCCGTTTCGACGCCGGCCTCTTCCATCATCGCGACGTTGCCAAGCGTGGCGGCCACGCCGTTCACCTGCGCGGTGATCCCTTTGCCGGGCACCGATCTGAATTCCGCGGCGGACGGCACGTCGATGCCGCGCTCGCGAGCCCCGGCCAGGATCGCGGCCGCCAGCGGATGCTCGCTCGATCGCTCGAGCGCCGCCGCCAGCCGTACCGCGTCGGCCTCCGAATGCGTCGACAACGGCGTCACCGAGACGAGTCTCGGCTTGCCTTCAGTCAGTGTGCCGGTCTTGTCGACGACGATCGTGTCGACGCGCTCGAGGCGCTCGAGCGCTTCTGCGTTCTTCACCAGGACGCCGGCGGTCGCGCCCCGGCCGGTGCCGACCATGATCGCCATCGGCGTCGCGAGCCCCAGCGCACACGGACACGCGATGATCAGCACCGCGACCGCGCTGACCAGCCCGTGCGCCAGCCGCGGCTCCGGTCCCCAGACGCTCCAGGCGATGAACGCGAGGATGCCGATGCCGACCACGGCCGGCACGAAATAAGCGGCGATTCGATCGGCCAGCCGCTGGATCGGCGCGCGGCTGCGCTGCGCCTCGCCCACCATGCGGACGATCTGCGCGAGGAGCGTGTCGCTCCCGACGCGGTCGGCGCGGATCAACAAACTGCCGGTCGTGTTGATGGTCCCGCCGGTCACGCGCGATCCGGCGGACTTCTCCACGGGAATCGGCTCGCCCGTCACCATCGATTCGTCGACGAAGCTCTGTCCCTCGACCGCGATCCCGTCCACCGGGATCTTCTCGCCCGGCCGCACCCGGCAGATGTCCCCGACGTTCACCTCGTCGAGCGGCACGTCACGCTCTTCCGCACCCGCCACGACTCGCGCCGTCTTCGGCGCCAGACCGAGGAGCTGCCGGATCGCGGAGCCGGTCCGGCTCCGCGCGCGCAGCTCGAGCACCTGTCCGAGCAGCACGAGGACCGTGATCACCGTCGCGGTGTCGAAGTAGGTGTCCACCACGCCGTGCATCCGGAAACCGTCGGGAAAGACGCCCGGCGCCACGGTGGCGACCGCGCTGTAGCCGTAGGCCGCGCCGACGCCGAGCCCAATCAGCGTGAACATGTTCGGGCTGCGGTTGGTCAGCGACGCCCACGCCCGCTCGAAGAACGGCCAGCCGGCCCAGAACACCACCGGCGTGGCCAGCGCGAGGCCGATCCAGTTCACGAGCGTCCCGTGCTCCATGATCAGCCGTCCGCCGCCGGCCATGTCGGCCATGGTGACGATGAAAACGGGCGCCGCCAGCGCCGCGGCGATGCGAAACCGTCTCGTCATGTCGACGAGCTCCGGGTTCGGCGCGTCGAGCAACGTGACCGTGCGCGGCTCGAGCGCCATGCCGCAGATCGGACAGGATCCCGGCGCATCGCGGACGATTTCCGGATGCATGGGGCAGGTGTATTCGACTCTGGTGAGCGCCGCTGGATTCGACAGGTCCGGCTCGAGCGCCATGCCGCACTTGGGGCAGGCACCCGGCTTCGACGACTGGACCTCGGGGTCCATCGGACAGATGAACGTCGCGCCCGGCGGCGGCGGAGCCGCGGTCGTGGCGGCGGGCTCGAGAAACGCCTTCGGGTCGGCTTTGAACCGTTCGAGACAGCTCGGATGGCAGAAGTAGTAGGTCACGCCGTCGTGGCGGTGCGTGCCGACGGCGTCCGCTTCCTCGATTGTCATGCCGCAGACCGGGTCGAGGTGGGTCATCGCGGCGCCGGGTCGACGCCGTCGAGCGCCTCGATGATGGGGCATTCGAGCGTGGACCCGTCCTCGCAGCAGTGCAGCAGATGGGACAGCGCCTTTTTCATCGCCTGGAGCTCGGCGATCTTGCGTTCGATGTCCCGGACCCGCTTGCCGGCCACGCCGCGAACCCGTGCGCGATCGCGGCGTTTGTCGTTGCGGAGCTTCAGCAGCTCTTCGATCTCGTCGAGCGTGAAGCCGAGATCCTGGGCGCGCTTGACGAAGCGCACCACGCGCACCGCGTCATCCGGGAACTCCCGGTAGCCGGACGTCTTCCGCGGCGGGCGGGGCAGCAGGCCTCGCCGCTCGTAGTAGCGCAGTGTTTGTATGTTGACCCCGGCTTGTGCCGCCGCGGCGCCGATCCGCATCTCGTCCTCCCACCCTAAGTATCAACCGTATACCTGGGTATAGAGTCAAGTGATCGGGGTCGGATGAGTCCTCAAAGGCCGGCATCGAGGTCTGCATGAAATCGGTATAGAGTGTGCCCCGGATGGCGGCCGGGCGCTCGAGGCCGCCGATGAGGAGTGAATATGTGCGATCAGGATCAGTATGAGAAGGATCGACAGGAATTCGACGCGCGCGGGCTGGTGACACGGCGGCAGTTCGGCGTGCTGCTCGGCGCGGGCGTGGCCATGATGCTGCCGCGCGTCGTGAACGCCGTCGGGGTCAGCGACGCCGAGGTGACGGTGACGACGCCGGACGGGACCGCGGACTGCTATTTCGTCCATCCGTCCAGCGGCACTGCGCCGGGAGTGTTGTTGTGGCCGGACATCTTCGGCCGCCGTCCGGCGATGCAGCAGATGGCCAAGCGGCTTGCCGAGTCGGGCTACTCGGTCCTCGTCGTGAACCCGTTCTATCGCGTCAAGAAGGCGCCGACCGCGGACAACGGCGCCGCGACGCCGATTCAGCAGGTGATGCCGCTCGCCCAGGCGCTGAACGAGACGACGCACATGACCGATGCGAAGGCGTTCATCGGCTGGCTCGACCAGCAGCCCTCCGTCGCCAAGAACCGGAAGATGGGGACGCAGGGCTACTGCATGGGCGGGCCGATGGCGTTCCGCACCGCCGCTGCGATGCCCGACCGTGTCGGTGCCGTTGCCTCGTTCCACGGCGGCGGCCTCGTGACCACCGCTCCCAACAGCCCGCATCTTCAGGCCGCGAAGACGAAGGTGCAGTTCCTCGTCGCGATCGCCGCCAACGACGATCAGCGCGCGCCCACCGACAAGACGGTGTTGAAGGAGACGTTCGAGAAGGCGAGCCTGCCCGCCGAAATCGAAGTCTACACGGGAGCCGCGCACGGCTGGTGCCCGCCGGATTCGAGCGTCTACAACGAGCCGCAGGCCGAGAAGGCCTGGAGCCGTCTGCTCGCGCTCTACAGCAAGGCCCTCGCCTGAGGGGATGTTTTTCAAACGGGCGATCGGATCGTATAGACCCGCTTGACACAAGGCTGAGGTTGGAGCGAGGCTTTCGACCTCAGCCAAACATCCACGCCGGGGCACAGCGGTCATGATCGAGAAGTACTTTCGAGCGGGAATCAGGTTCAAGTGGACGAAGCCCAGGGATCAGATCGGCCCGCTGGATGGCGCCATCGTCGACAGCAGGGAGGCGGCGACGCCGATGATCTATGACGGGTTGGACGGCCAGCTGATCGATCCTCACCTGATGCAAGTCAATGTGAACACGCTGGGGCTGACGATGCGGATGCCGATCCAGTACGCGTGGCTGGATTACGCGCCGGGGCGCACTGCCAGGTTGCCGATGGGACCGTATGACGTCCTGACCGGCTACATGAGCGGCTGCATCGTGACGCGGTGGTCGGACCGGGGCGTGACCTACGCCGGACATGTTGGCACGATCGACTCCCGCCCCGACGTCAACCGGCCCTTGAAGAGGACGTTCGCGTTCGCCATGACCCGGGACATGAGAGGCTTCGATCCTCTTGGCGCCTGGCCCACCCACGAGGTTGCGGCAGCCGCCAACAAGATCAAGCCAGGTCCGGTCCCGAGGATTTTCGGCCTGGTGACGACGGGCGGGGCGTTCTTTTCGGTGCTGATGCTCTCGATGCCCGGAAATGAGTGGTGCGTTGGTGGCATCAAAAGCGTTCCGCCGATCAGCCACGACACGCTGAAACTGCAGATGCTGCGGGACTGACCTGCCACGCCATCCCGGGACTCGTCACGCTTACAGGGCTCGCGGACCCCGCAGCACCCTGGCGGGAAGCGTGACGATGCCGCGCACCAGTTCCAGTACGCCGTCCACCGCAACGCCGACGATGCGGAACGGCAGCAGAACGATCCAGATGAGGGGGTAGACGACGACCGCCAGGAGGGCGAGCGGCCAGCACAGCACCAGCACGATGCACCAGAGCAAAAACGTCCGCATGTCTGGAAATACGATTTCCGTGAGGGATACGTTCAAGCGCGCGAGACTGACCTGCCTCGGCTTCCTGGCTCTCACGCTGGTTGCTGCCGCCACGGCCGCACAGATTCCCGCATCCGCCTATCCCTCCCGCCGTGGAGCCGCCCTCGCGGCGATCCGCGGCGACCTGCTGATCGTCCCCGCTCGCGCGTCGTTCCTCGCGGACGACCAGCTCGGCTTCGTCCAGACCGCCGACTTCCAATACCTCACCGGCCTTGGCGAACTGGTCGGCGCCGTGCTCGTGCTCGATGGCTCGACGTCAACGTCGACGCTGTTCGTGCAGCCGCGCAATCCGCTGCTGACCCGCGGTCAGATTGCGCCTGACGAAGAATCGGCTCGCCGACTCCAGCTGTCCGGCATCCTGCCGGTGGACAGGCTCGAATCGTGGCTGCGGCAGCGTTTCGCGCGCGGGCCCTCGACGGTGTTCGTCGCGCCGACCGACGTGCGCGGCCCCGTGGCCATGCCGCTGCCGATGGCGGGATCGGTCGCGCGATGGCAGTCATGGCTCGCCTCGCTCGGCGCCTCCACGGTCAAGCCGGCGACCGGCGTGCTGCGGCCGCTGCGCGACATCAAGGATGCGAGTGAGATCGCCGTGCTCCGCGAGGTGGGACGCACCAGCGGCGAGGCGTTCCTCGCGGGCCTGCGTGCGCTGGCGCCGCAGAAATGGCAACACGAGACCGAGCTCGCGGTCGTCAATGCCTGCCGCGCCGCGGGCGCGCGCGGCATCTCGTTCTGGCCATGGACCATGAGCGGGCCGAACGCGGACTTCCATTCGCTCTGGAACAGCTTCCTGTCATACGACCATGTCGATCGTCAGATGCAGGCAGGCGAGGTGGTCCGGGTGGACGTCGGGTGCCAGATCGATCACTACATGGGCGACGTCGGCCGGACCGCTCCTGTTTCCGGTCACTTCACCGACGGACAGCGAGAGGCCTGGGATCTGTTCATCGCCGGCTATCGCGCGGGACTCGCAACCGTCAAAGACAGGGTGAGTCCGAAGTCCGTTTACGAAGCGGCGCTCGTCGAAGTGCGCCGGCTTGCGCCTGCACTCACCACGGCGGAGGGACGGCACGCTGCGGACATGCTGCTCGGGCCGCAAGGGACCGAAGCATGGCAACTGCATGGCGTCGGGCTCGACGACGCCGAGGGACTGCCCGAAGTGCTGCGGGCGGGAATGGCCGTGGCCTACGAGCTGATGTTCACCGTCGACGGCGACGGCTTCTACCTCGAGGACATGATCGTCGTGACGAACAACGGTTACGAAGTCCTTACGTCCGGCCTCCCCTATACCGCGCGCGAAATCGAGGCGGCGATGGCGACGGGCGCGACGCGCCGCGACCGGTAGCGCACCGGCGGATGAATCGCGTAGGATTTGCCATCAGGATGTTCACCCGGTCGCGAGCTGCGATAGCGGCGTTCCTCTTCTTGACCACCCTCGGCGCCGGCTGCGCAAGCGTACCATCGCCGGCCCTGCACACCACGCCGCCAGGACTCGGCCGTCTGCCGTACACCGACGCCGACGTCGACTTCATGTCCGGCATGATTCCGCATCACGCGCAGGCGGTGATCATGGCCGGTTGGGCGCCTTCGCACGGCGCGCGCAAGGACGTCGCGATCCTCTGCGAACGCATGGTGGTGGAGCAGCGCGACGAAATTGCGATGATGCAGAACTGGCTGCGGGATCGCGGCCAGACCGTGCCGGACGCGGCCTCGACGCGTCACCGGATGAAGATGAACGGCATGGAGCACGACATGCTGATGCCGGGGATGCTGACCGACGAGGAGATGGCCGCGCTCGACGCCGCGCGCGGACCCGCGTTCGACCGGCTGTTCCTCACCGGCATGATTCAGCATCATCAAGGGGCCATCGACATGGTCGACGTGTTGTTCAAGTCGTACGGCGCGGCGCAGGACGAGACGGTGTTCAAATTCGCGACCGACGTCCACGCCGATCAATCGATCGAGATCGATCGCATGCACCAGATGCTGGAGAACCCACAGCCATGAAGTTTGCGTCCTTGCGCCCGCGTCCGTCGGCCCTGTTGACCGGCGCCTTGTTCGGTGTGTTGTTGGCGACGGCCGCGCTCGGCGTGCCTGCGTGCGCGAGCTCCTCGACCACGGGTGCGCCGGCTGCGGCGGTACCGACTACGCCTCCACCCGCGGTGGCGCCCGCTCCGGCCGCGGCGCCGGCGCCGAGCGTTCCGCCGGCGGCGGCACCGTCGCCAGCCTCTTCCTCGCCGGCGTCATCGCCGGAAATGCCGGCAACCGCCGCCGCGCCTGCCGCCGCCGGCCGCGGCACGCCTCCACCTCCGCCTCCTCCCCCGCCGGCCGTCATGCCGCGACCGGTCGAGCCGATCGTGTCGGCGACGACGCCGACGCCCGATCCACGCGTCGGGCTGAAGGCGGGCCGCTGGGACGCGGCGCAGGCCGCGTGGAACATGCGCATGCTCTCGACCACGCCGCCGACCGGGCAGGTGCTGGGCGCGACGCACTCGGATCTCGCGTTCTCGGGCAACTACGCGATCATGGGCAACTACAACGGCTTCGAGATCTTCGACATCTCCAATCCGTCCAAGCCGGTGCTGGCGCAGTCGTACATCTGTCCCGCGTCGCAGAACGACGTGTCGGTCTACAGGAACCTGCTGTTCATGTCCTCGGAGTCGACCAACAGCCGGACCGACTGCGGCTTTGGCGGCGTGCCCGATCCGGTGAGCAAGCAGCGCGTCCGCGGCATCCGTGTGTTCGACATCGCGGACGTCAAGCATCCCAAGCTCGTGACCACGGTGCAGACGTGCCGCGGATCGCACACCCACACGGTCGTGACACAGCCGGGCGACGACAACAACGTGTTCATCTACGTGTCGGGCACGGCGGGCGTGCGCTCGGCGGACGAAGTGCCGGGATGTCTGGACGCCGGGATCGACGACCCCAACAGCGCGCGGTTCCGTCTGGAGGTGATCAAGGTGCCGCTCCGTCCGCCGGCGCAGGCGGCGATCGATGAGGTGCCATTGATCCTGGTGCTCGACGAGCTGACCTACCACGTCACCCAGGTGCAGGAATGGTGGCAGCGCCTGTCACCGACGGAGAAGGCGCAGTGGGGCGCGGA
>Ga0105242_10002033_pt1 | contig 15923 bp, 13 predicted proteins | sample KBSM24metaG_FD_81521 | JGI IMG/M metagenome (GOLD analysis project Ga0105242, IMG submission 81521) | Miscanthus rhizosphere microbial communities from Kellogg Biological Station, Michigan, USA - KBS M2-4 metaG | ecosystem: Host-associated > Plants > Roots > Rhizosphere > Soil | place... | reverse complement strand
TGGGGCGAGCGGTGGCCACCCTACACGATCGCTGCGGCGTCTTCTCCGCCAAGCACTCGACGGACGATCGTGCCGTCGTCGTCACCGGCTTGGATTCGCGACTCGATTGTCGCGAGCGTCGCCGACAACCAATCGATCTTGCGATCAAGGGCATCGACGGCCGGCGTGATCAGCCCGCGATGCGCGTCGAACATCCGGTCAGGCGAGAGTGCGCGGACGGCCCGCAGGCTTTCGACGATCGCGTACGGGTCTTCCGTCGAGTGTACGGTACGTGCTCTCACGCCAAGCCAGAGATCTCCGGTGAATGCGGTTCGCGTCGACGCGTCCCAGACAATCTGATGATCCTTGGAGTGGCCCGGCGTGTGAACGCAAACGAGATCCGCGAGCTCGGGTTCGTGAATCGGCGCCGAAAGTGACGTCGGCGAGCCCCACACGACCCGGCGATAGAGCTCGAGGCGCGGAAAGGCGCGGAGAATCGCCTCGGTGTCCGTGCGCAGCAGCAACGCGGTGCCGCGTGCGGCAAGCGCGGCGACATTGCCGGCGTGGTCCTCGTGCCAGTGTGTCACGATCGCGGCGCGGACATCGAGCGCTTGCACGGCCTGCAGCAGCAGATCACGCGCCCGCACGAACCCGGTGTCGATCATGACGCCGCGAACGACGTACGCGCTCACGTCGATCCCGATCCCGCGGCCCGCAACGCTCACCATGCGCAGCCGCGTCACGTCACCGTAGCGCTCGACTCGAAGCGAAGCCAGCATCGGCTACCGTTTGCGACGGTCCTGAACGCCGAGTACCTTCTTTAAGGGTATGGCGCCCGGCCCTCCGGCCGGGCGCTCAAGTTTTGCCCCTGAGTTTTTCTCCATGACACTCGCGGTCGGCGTATGATCGAAGCACTCAAACAAAAGTTGGGGGAAGAAGTCGAGAAGCTCCAACACGAGCTCAACGTCACCCTGCCCAACGAGATCCGGAAGGCGGTGGAGCTCGGCGATCTTCGCGAGAACAGCGAGTATAAGGCCGCGCTCGAGCGGCAGCAGTTCGTCCAGGCGCGTCTGGGACAGCTCCGGCAGCGCCTCAGCAAGCTCTCCTCGATCGATCCGACCCAGATCCCGCGAGACAAGGCGGGCTTGGGCTCGAAGGTCGTCGTCGAGGACCAGAAAACCAAAGAGCGCGAGACGTACTATCTCGTCTTCGGAGACGCGCTCGAGTTCGAGGAAGGCCACGTTACGATGGCTTCGCCGATCGGGCGCGCGCTGCTCGGGCAGGGCGTGGGCGACGTCGCGTTTCTCAAGCTGCCGACGGCGGTGCGCCAGCTGAAGGTCGTCGAGCTCAAGACGCTCCACGACGTCGACGAACGCGATCTCTAAGACTCGCTAGCTCGCGATGGCGATCGCCGGCATCTTGGCCGGCAAGTTGTAATTCCGCGTACTGCGGATGAGCCGGTCAAAGCGGGACAAGAGGTCGGGATCGAACGTCCGGCCACGCTCGGCGGCCATCATCATCAGCGCTTCGTCGCGGGTAAAGCCATTCCGGTATGGACGGTCGGTCGTCAACGCGTCGAACACATCGGCGACGCAGACGATGCGAGCGCTGAGCGCGATCTCTTCGCCGGCCAGGCCGTCGGGATACCCAGAGCCGTCCCAGTGCTCGTGATGGCTACGCACCATCGGCAGGATGTCCCACGGGAAGTCGATCGTCGACAGCAGCTCGGCGCCGGCGGCGGCGTGCTGCTCCATGATCACGCGCTCCTCCGGCGTCAGGCGACCGGGCTTGTTCAAGATCTCGGAAGGCACGGCGATCTTCCCGACGTCGTGGAGCACGGCACCGATGCGGAACCAGAACATCGTCATATCGTCGAATCCGACGTCGCGCGCCAGCGCGCAGGCGTAGTCGGCCACGCGCTCGCAGTGGCCGCGAGTGTACGCATCCTTCGACTCGATGTCGCGCGCCCAGCGGGCCACGACGAGGTAGAAGCGATCCTCGAGGCGGGCGACGCGACGCTGCAGGTCGGCGAGATTACGTTCGGCGCGCAGACGGGTGAAGAGACGATGCGACAGCGAGAGCGCCTGCAGCGTCTCGCGGTTCTTCGTCAGCTTCTCGAAGAGCTCGGCCTGCTCGGTGGCCGTTTCGGCGGCGAGCAACAGGTCTTCACGGCGCAAGGCGTTTTCATAAGCTGCCTGAAGATGGTCTTCCGCGGCAGCGTTATCGCCGCGTGAGCGGCAGATCACGCCGAGGTTCTTGAACGTCTCGCCGAGGGCGCGCTGGTCGCCCGCATCGCGCGCTTCGTTCAGCACGGCCCCCGCGACGGCGGCGGCACGGTCGATCTCCCCCTGCGCGATCAACAGGCTCACCGAGCTGTTGAGCGCGAGCAGCCGGTGGGGTACGTCGCCCGCCATGCGGCAGTGCACGACCGCTTCCTCGTACGCGGCACGGGCGTCGTCGAAGCACTCCATCTGGGTGTAGACGAGTCCCATGTTGTTGAGCGTGTGCCCGATCTGCCGGTGCAGCGACTGCGCGCGGTAGATCGCCAGGCTCGATCGGTAGTAGTCGAGCGCCGCGGTGAGATCGCCGCGCACGCTGGCGATCACCCCGAGGTTCTGCGCGATCATCGCTTCGAGCTCGCGGTCTTCGACATTCACCGCCAGCGCCAACGCGCGAGCGTACATCGGCTCGGCGGTGTCGAAATCCCCGCGCATGAGGTGCGCATTGCCGATCGAGTTGACCGCATGGGCGATGTCCGCGTCGGCGCCGCGCGCTTCGGCAATCGCCAGGGCCGCGGTCAGGCAGTCGAGCGCCGTCTCGAGATGGCCTTCGTCGAGATAGGAACGGGCGACTCGGCGGATGATCGACGAGGCCACTGCGCCGTCAGAGCCGCGCAGCAGGTGCAGCGCGGTTTCGTACCGTTCGCGTGCGATCTCTCGCTGGCCGGCCGCATCCGCGCGGCCGGCTTCGTCGATCAACGTTGCGACGTCGGACGAAAGATCGCGGTTCCCCATCGCGTCAGGCGACGGAGGTCTTACCGGGGAGAGGCCGCACCATCTTTTTCGCGATCGTCGGGCGGGAGATGCCCAGCAATCGCGCCGCAGCCGCCTGATTTCCGCCCGTGAGCTTGAGGGTGAGCGCCACGGCTTCGGCGACGATGTCGTCGAGCAGCTTGCCGCCGGGCGGAATACGAATCTCACCGACCGCGTCGGGCGCCGGCGCACGCGCCGTTCGCCGCTGAATCATCAAATGCTCGGCCTTCACGAGCGCCGAATCGCCGCTCAGAATCGCCGCGCGCTCGATCACGTTCTTGAGCTCTCGAACGTTTCCGGGCCACCGGTGAACGCGCAGCGCGGCGTAGGCGTCTTGCGCGAACTCCTTGGTCTGCTGGTTCTCGCGGTTTTCCTGGCTCAGGAAGTGTCGCGCGACGACGTCGACGTCTTCGACGCGATCGCGGAGCGGGGGCAGAAAGATCGAGAAGACGTTGAGGCGGTAATAGAGGTCCTCGCGGAACTCACCGCTCGTGACGACCTGCTCGAGAATCGGGCTGGCCGCCGCGACGACACGGCACTCGATCGCAATCTCTTCGTAGCCGCCGAGGCGGCGGATCTGACGGGACTCCAGCGCGCGCAGCAGCTTCGGCTGGAGGAGCGGGGGCAGGTGATGCACCTCGTCCAGGAAGACCGTGCCGGAACCGGCCAGCTCGAGAAGTCCCTGTTTGCGAGCGTGCGCGCCGGTGAAGGCACCGCGCTCGTGACCGAACAACTCCGATTCAAGGAGCGAGTCCGGAATCGCCGCGCAGTTGATCGCGACGAAGGGTTCGTCGGCAGCGGGGCTCGCGTAGTGAATACCACGCGCGAAGAGCTCTTTTCCCGTGCCGGTTTCGCCGATCAGGAGAACTGTCGTGCGACGGGCGCCGGCCACCTGCTGCGCGAGACGCACAGCTTCGCGAAGCACCGGGCTCTCGCCGATGATGTTCTGAAACCCGAACGGCTCCGGAGCAGCTGTCTGCTCGGCAGTGTCGTTGGCCAACCGTACCTCGAGGGCGTAAGTGAAGTGCTACCGCTTACGCAGACGACGATCCTGTCCCCGAGGTATCGGTCGGCGAATCAACGCTTCTTAATTCGGCCTACTTTCGGGGCGGCAATTTATTCCCTGCCGCTGGCGACGATGTAGCCGGAGAAGTGCCAGATCGGGAAGACCGCCGTGCCGGCGGAAACGCTGACGTTCAGCAGCTCGCTGACGATGTTGTCCTTCGTCGCGTCGCTGAAGTAGCCGACGAACAGCAGCTTGGGATCGATTAAGCCAGTGCCGGCGTCGGTGCTGCTCAGCCTCTGCGTTGCGATGAGCGGAACCGGGAACTTGAGACCGTGCGGTTCGAACTCGTACGCCACGTCTTTTCCGGCCAGCGCGGTGATGGTGATGATCTGCTTCGACGACAGAGCCAACGGCGGAACGACGACCGTCAGCCCGGTGCCGGGGACGGAGATCGTACCGCCCAAGGGGCCGAGGTAGGCCGAGGCGCTGACCGGCGTCTCGAGTGACGTGGTGCGTTGGAGCGACGTCACGGTCGTCGGCTCGATCGCGATGCCTTTGAGCAGCAACGAAGGCGACGACGACACCGCCGATGGCGCAGGCGCGACAGAACTGTCGCTCGTGGAACAACTCGCGAGCAGTAAAGCCGCGAACATCGGGAGGAGAAGGCGATGGCGCATACGGCGGGTCGTGTCGGTTTGGGTGAGTGAGTGATCGAGAAGCCGTGGGTGGCCCGGGGGGGAACAGCCCACGATTCGGGATCACCTTAAGCAGCCCTCATGCCCGCGAGCCAACCCGCGTTGCGCAAACGAGTTAGTCGAAAACGCGCCGCCGTCGTGCGGCGCGAATGTCAAGAATTTTCGCTCGCCGATTTTGCACGTTGTAAAGAATCTTGCTCGTCGCTTGACCGGTTTTGGTCCGCGTGCCAACTTCCCCATACCAAGTACGGGGAGAAGCGGACATGGCCTCGGGACCGATGGACCTCCTTCAAGGCACGCTCGACGTCCTCGTGCTGCGCGCCCTCCGGCTCGGGCCCATGCACGGCTATGCCGTGTCGCGGTGGATTCGCGAGCGCACCGACGGCGTGCTGGAAATCGAAGACGCGCCGCTCTACAAGGCGCTCCATCGGCTCGAGCGCGCCGGCCACGTTGCGGCCGAGTGGGGCTTCTCCGAGAACAACCGGCGCGCCCGTTTTTACCGCCTCACGCCGGACGGGCGCCGACAACTGAAAGACGAAGAAGCCGCGTGGCGCCGCTACGCCGCGGCGGTGTTCAAAGTCCTCGAGCCGGCATAGCAGGATGAGACGCTTCTTCCAATTGCCGTGGAGAACGCGGCAGCAGATCCGCACCGACGTCGACGACGAGCTGTCGTTTCACCTCGATATGCGGATCGACGCGCTCGTCGCGTCAGGCATGGCGCGCGACGAGGCGCGCACTCAGGCCATTCGTGAATTCGGAGACATCGACGACGCGCGCCGATACATCCGCGCGGTCGACCACGATATCGAGGCCGCGCGGCGGCGGAGCGACTACATGAACGACTTGCGCAGCGACGTCATCTATGCGGTCCGCAAGCTTCGCGGCTCGCCGATGTTCACGTTGACCGCCATCCTCACGCTGGCGCTCGGCATCGGTGCAAACACCGCCATCTTCTCGGTCGTGAACGGCGTGCTCCTCAAGCCGCTGCCGTTCCCGCAGCAAGATCGCCTCGTTCGCATTCAGTTCAGGCAGCAAGGTCACGGCGACGCGTCCACGCCGCCCGACCTCGCCGACTTTCGCACCCGCGCCCGACTCTTCGAAGGGTTCGCGCACTTCGAGGGTCTGACCGCGAACCTGGTTCGCGAGCACGCCGAGCCCGAGCGGCTCGTCGGCGCGCAGGTCAGCGCGAATTGGTTCTCGCTGCTGCGAGTCCGCCCACTGCACGGGCGCTTCTTCGCCGAGGGCGAGGACACACCTACGGCGCCGCTCGTCGTCGTGCTGAGCGAACCGCTCTGGCGTCGAGATTTCGGCGCTGATCCGTCGATCGTCGGGAAACAAATCCAGATCAACGCGCAGCTCGTGACCGTCGTCGGGGTTGCCCGCGACGGCCAGGTGTACCCGATGCGCGCCGAACTGTGGATGCCGACCCGATTCTCCGTGAGAGACCTCAGCGACGCGACTCGCGGTGCGCGCTGGCTCTCGCTACTTGGGCGCGTTAAGGACGGGGTTTCGCTCGAAACGGCGAATGACGAGGCCGACCGGATCGAAAAGCAGATGGAAGGGCTGTTTCCCGAGCAGTTCAGGGAACGGCGCGCGCGATCAACCCAGCTTCAGGCGGCGATCGTCGGCGATCTCCAGCGACCGCTCTACGTGATCATGGCGGCAGTCGCCGTCGTGCTGCTCATCGCCTGCGCCAACGTCGCCAACCTCATGCTCGTCCGCGCGACGGCTCGTGAATCGGAGATGGCCATTCGCACCGCGCTCGGCGCCGGCCGGTCGCGCCTCGTGCGACAGCTGATTACCGAGAGCATGATCCTTTCGATCGTCGGCGCGGCGGCCGGCGTGATGTTCGCCAAATGGGGCATGAGCGTTCTCATCGCCATGGCGCCCGACGACCTGCCGCGCGTGAAGACCGCCGCCATTGATGGAACGGCACTCGCCGTGACGGCGAGTGCGGCGCTCCTCATCGGCTTGGTCTTCGGGGTGCTGCCCGCCGTGCAGACCAAGGCCGGAGATCTCGCCAACGCGCTCCGCGCCGGTGCGCGCGGGACCCGCACGCGCCGTCACGCCAATCGAACCAAGCGCTTCATCGTCGCCGCCGAGGTGGCGCTTGCCGTTACGCTCCTCACCGGTGCGGGTTTGCTCATTCGCAGCTTCCGCGAGCTCATGGCCGTCGATCCGGGGTTTCAGCCGGACCACATCATGACGATGCGGGTGCTGCTGCCCGGCAAGACGTACGACACGCTGCCCAAGATCGCGGACTTCGCGCGACAGCTCGAGTCCCGCGCATCCGCACTCCCCGGTGTCCGGTCGGCGGCCCTTGGCAACGCGGTCCCTCTCGACGGGACGAGCTTTTGGCTCAGCTTCGGCGTGCGAGGACGGGCGCCCGTTCGGCAGAGCGAGCAACCGTCGGCGAGCATTCGAATAGTGACGCCGAACTATTTCACGGTGTTCGGAACGCCGCTTCTGAAGGGCCGCGCGTTCACAGCCGACGATCGTGGCAACGCGCCGCGCGTTGCGATCGTGAACCAGACCTTCGTCAAGCGCTTCATGCCCAACGAAGACCCGCTCGGCAAAGTCGTCGAGATTGGATGGAAGATCGACGGCGTACGCCAGGGAGGGCAGATCGTCGGTGTCGTCGGCGACATACGCGACGACGCACTCGACGCAAACGTGGATCCCATTTTCTACCTGCCCTTTGACCAGACGCCGGTGGACGGGATCGCGATCACAGCGCGAACGGCGGCGCCTCCCGCGTCCGTGACCTCCGCATTGCGCGGCGTCGTTCGTGATCTCGACCCGACTCTGCCTGTCTACGCAGTCAAAACGATGGAGCAACAGGTTGCTACTTCGGTCAGCCGCCAGCGTTTCTACGCGACGCTACTCGGCGTGTTTGCGACAGTGGCGCTGTTGCTCGCGGCGGTCGGACTGTACGGCGTCATCGCGTACGCGGTGAGTCAGCGCACGCACGAGTTGGGAGTGCGCGTCGCGCTTGGCGCCTCCGGGACGCGCATCAGCCGCATGGTGATCGGGGAAGGCGTCATACTCACCGCGGCAGGGGTGTTCGTGGGCCTCGTGGCGTCCCTCGGCGGCGCGCGGATCATCGCCAAGCTCCTCTACAACGTGAAGAGCTCCGATCCGGTGACGTTCATCGCCGTCGCGCTCTTGCTCGGCGTCGTCGCCGCGTGCGCGAGTTACATCCCGGCCCGGCGCGCCGCGCGTGTCGATCCGTTGGTGGCGATGCGAGGCGATTGAACGGAACGACTCACTCGACGGTGAAGATTCGGCCCGCTTCGCGCTCGTAGGCATCCACGGCGGCCTTTGTTGCGCGTTCGTCCCAGCCGAGCGTCGGCGCCACCGCTCGAGCGACGCGTGGCGCGACGCTCAGCCCATGGTCTCGCGTCTCGAACGCGAGGTGCGTCCGTCGAATGAGCAGATCGCCGATCGTCTCGGCCATCTCCGACCGTGCGGAATAGCGAAGCTCGCCGACGGTGTAGGGAAGCTCCTCGACGATTCGCGTCGCGTCCGTCGCGATCTCCGACCATGCGTCGCGCCACCGCGTGCCGAACGAGGATGCCAGATGCTCGGCGAGCACGGCATCATGGGTCGTGTCGGCGATATGCCCAACGAGATCGGGGAGGGACTCGAAGTCTCCACCGGGAAGCGGACGCATTCTCGTCCTCGCCGCCTTTCGTCGAGTCGCCGAGTCGCCGAGTCGTCGAGTCGCCGAGTCGACCACGTCGCGCGCCATGACGCGGTACGTCGTGAGCTTGCCGCCGGTGATCGACACGACGCCGTGTTGGCTGGTTTGAATCGCGTGCTCGCGCGACAGCGCGCCCGCCTTCACGGCGTCATGGGCGACGAGCGGCCGAATGCCCGCCCAGGCACTGACGACATCCGCTTCGTGCAGCTCGGAGGTCGGGAAAAACCAATTGGCCGCGGCGATCAGGTAGCGGACATCTTCGCCCGAGGCGCGGACGTCGTCGGGGCGGGCGCGCGTCTCCGTTTCCGTCGTTCCGATGATGGCGAACGCGCCGGCCGGAAGCGCGAAAAGCACGCGACCATCCTCGGGCGAAACCATCGTCACGGCACTTCGGTTGCCGAGCCGCGCGCGCGGTACCGCGATGTGCGCACCCTTGCTTCCATGGACTGTCGCCGACGGATCGCCGTCGAGCGAGCGAACCTCGTCGCTCCACGGGCCGGTCGCGTTCACCACCATGTGCGCGCGAACGTCCACCTGGCCGCCGCCGAGTTCGTCGTCGACGACGGCACCGCGGGCGTGTCCGTTTTCGACGATCAACCGCGTGACGCCGGCGTGGTTCACGATCACCGCGCCGGCTTCCAGCGCGCCGAGGGCATTGGCCAGTGTGAGCCGGGCGTCATCGGTGGCGGCATCGAAATACGATGCTCCGCCCTTGAGTCCGTACGGCTGAAGCGCCGGCTCCCGCTCCAGCACCGCGTCGCGCGAGAGACGGTGGTGTCGGGCGACGTTCCGAAACAGTGCCAGCGCATCATAGGCGAACAGCCCGGCACCCAACTTCCAACGCGAGATTCGCGCGCCCTCGTACACGGGCCACGTGAACTCGAGAGGCCGCACGAGATGCGGCGCGAGGCGGAGCAGGGCATGACGCTCGGCACTCGACTCGAACACAAGGTGGATGTGGCCGTGTTCGAGGTAGCGTACGCCGCCGTGGACCAGCCGGGACGACCGGCTCGAGGTACCCCCCGCGAAATCGGCTTTGTCGACCAGCGCCACCGCGAGCCCGCGGGTGGTGGCCTCGTAGGCGATGCCGCACCCTGTAATCCCGCCGCCGATAACCAGGAGGTCGAATTGGCGGGTGCCGAGCGCTTCCAGGCGCTCCCGTCGCGTCGGAACGCGGGCTTGCATTGAAGCAAAGCTAAGCCAGTTTCCACGCATGCCACCGTTAGGCGGCCCCGGTCGCCGCGTCGCGATCGTTGCAGGCGTACGCACGCCATTCGTGCGCGCCGGCACGGCGTTCAAGCATCTGTCGGCGATCGAGCTCGGGAAGCTGTGCGTGTCCGAGCTCATACAGCGCACCGATCTCGAGGCGAAGCTCGTCGAGTCGGTCGTGTATGGCACGGTCGTTCCGTCGGTCATCGCGCCGAACATCGCTCGCGAGGTCTCGCTCCTGCCCGTGCTTCCCAAAGGGTGCGAGGCTTACACGGTGAGCCGTGCGTGCGCGTCCGCCAACCAGGCAATCACCGACGCGGCCGATCAGATCCTGCTCGGCCATCACGACGTCGTCATTGCCGGCGGTGCCGAGTCGCTGTCCAACGTGCCGATCCTGCATTCGCGAGGGATGTCCGACAAGCTCGTCGCCTTCTCGCGCGCGAGAGGGCCGGCCCAGCAACTGCGAATTCTCGGATCGATACGCCCGAAGGATCTCGTGCCGATCACGCCGGCCATCGCCGAGCCGTCGACCGGCGAGACAATGGGGCAGTCGGCCGAGAAGATGGCGAAGATCAACCACATCGCCCGCGAAGGTCAGGATCAGTTCGCCCTGCGGTCGCATCGTCTGGCGGCTGCGGGCACTGAAGACGGACGGCTCACCGCCGAGATCATGGCCGTCTACGTTCCGCCGAAGTACGAGGTGGTACTGACGAGCGACAACGGGATTCGCACCGACACGTCGATCGATCAGTTGCAGGCGCTCAAGCCGGTGTTCGACAAGCGCTATGGGACGGTGACGGCGGGAAACTCTTCTCCGCTCACCGACGGCGCGAGCGCGGTGCTGCTGATGAGCGAGGAACGTGCGCGAACACTCGGCTACGAGGTCCTCGCCTATATCCGGTCATACGCCTACGCGGCGCTCGATCCTGGCGAGCAATTGCTGATGGGTCCCGTGCTCGCCGCCCCCGTCGCGCTCCAACGTGCCGGGCTGTCGCTGGCCGACATCGATCTCATCGAGATGCACGAGGCGTTCGCCGCGCAGGTGCTGTGCAACCTCGCGGGGTTCGTATCGCGCTATTGGGCAGAGCGGGCAGGCTTCGTCAATCCTGTTGGGGAAATCGATCGGGCAAAACTCAACGTGATGGGTGGTTCGATCTCGATCGGGCATCCCTTTGGCGCGACCGGAGGGCGCATTCTGATGACGCTCACGAACGAGCTTATTCGCCGTGGCGGACAATTCGGGCTGATGACTGTTTGCGCCGCCGGAGGAATGGGGCACGCCATGGTGATCGAGCGAGCATGAGCACCGTCGCCCCTACCCCGGCGGCCGCACACGGTCAAACGCTCACGTCCGACCTCGCCGGCGAGATCCTCGTCGTCACGATCGACCAGCCGAACGAGCCGGTCAACACGCTGAGTCCCGCGCTCGCCACGGAGTTCGAGGAGATCTTCGTTCGCGTGACAGGCGATCTTCTCGTGAAGGGCCTCGTGCTCATCTCCGGCAAGCCCGACGGGTTCATCGCCGGCGCGGACATCGAGCAGTTTTCCGAGCTCCGGTCGGCCGAGGACGCCGAACGCTTCAGTCGCCTCGGTCAAGACATGCTCGATCGCCTCGAAAAGCTCCGCGTGCCGACTGTCGCGGCGATCCATGGCGCATGCCTCGGCGGAGGACTCGAGCTCACGCTGGCCTGTCGCTACCGCATTTGCACCGACCACCCGAAGACGACACTCGCGCTGCCGGAAGTGCAGCTCGGATTGATTCCGGGGATTGGCGGAACGCAGCGACTGCCGCGCCGCGTGGGCCTGCAGGCGGCGCTGGACATGATTCTCACCGGTCGGACCGTTCGTGCGCGCCGCGCCCTGCAGATCGGTCTCGTGGATGAGATGGTGCATCCGGCCGTCTTGCGGGACGTTGCGATTCAGCGGGCGCGCGCGCTTGCGGACGGCACGCTCAAGCCCGCGCGCTCGCGAACATTCCGTGCGTCGAGTCTCCTCCTCGAACACAATCCGCTCGGGCGCGGCGTCGTGTTCAAGAAGGCGCGCGAAAGCGTGATGGAGAAGACGCACGGGCAATATCCCGCGCCGCTCGCCGCGCTCCAGGCGGTGCAGGCGGGATACACGGAAGGCCCCGAGGCGGGAATGCGTCGCGAAGCGCAACTGTTCGGTGAGATGGCCATGACCGACGTGTCGCGCCAGCTCGTCTTCCTGTTCTTCGCCACGAATGCACTCAAGAAGGATACAGGCGTCGAGGGTGTTTCCCCGCGACCCCGCGCGGTCGAGCGGATCGGCGTGCTCGGCTCTGGCTTCATGGGAGCGGGCATCGCGTCGGTCGCCGTGCAACAGGGAACGCTCGTTCGCCTCAAGGACACCGACACAGCGCGCATCGGGAAAGGCCTGGCGGCGATCCGGAGCGTGGTGCAGGAGCGACTGACCAAGCGTCAGATCACACGCCAGCAGTTCGACGATTACCTCGCTCTGGTTGGCGGTGCCACGGATTACACCGGCTTCGCGTCGGCGGACCTCGTCATCGAAGCAGTCTTCGAGGATCTCGCGCTCAAGCATCGCGTGCTCGCCGAGGTCGAACCGGTGATCGATTCGTCCGCGGTGTATGCATCGAACACGAGTACGATTCCGATTGGACGAATCGCCGAGGTGGCGCACCACCCCGAGCGCGTGCTCGGAATGCACTTCTTCTCGCCGGTCCATCGAATGCCGCTGCTCGAGGTCATAGCCACCGGGCAGACTTCTCGAGAGGCGATCACGACCGCTGTGGCGTACGGAAAGCGGCTTGGAAAAACGGTGATTGTCGTGAACGATGGGCCGGGCTTCTATACGACGCGTACGCTCGCCGCCTACATGAACGAGGCCGGACGGCTCCTCGATGAAGGAGCGTCGATCGTCTCGGTCGATTCGGCGCTCGAGGGATTCGGGTTTCCGGTGGGACCGATCACGCTGTTGGATGAGGTCGGCATCGATATCGGTGGCAAGGTGGGGCTGGTCCTGGCCGAGGCCCTCGGCGCTCGAATGACGCCGTCGGAAGCGATGCGGCGCGTGGTCACCGCGGGGCGTACAGGCCGAAAGGGCGGTAGCGGGTTCTACCAGTACGACCCGACCGGCAAGAAGGGTGGCGTCGACGAATCCGTGTACGAGGTCATTGGAGTGCAGCGGCGCGAGTTGAGCCGCGAGGAGATCGTCGAGCGTTGCGTGCTCGCCATGGTCAACGAAGCCGTCCGCTGCCTGGAGGAGGGCGTGTTGCGTTCCGCCCGTGACGGAGACGTTGGCGCAGTGTTCGGAATAGGCTTTCCGCCCTTCCGGGGCGGCCCATTCCGGTACGTGGACAGCGTTGGCGCGGCCCGGATCGTAGATCGATTGGAGGACTTGAACGTTCGCTACGCCCCTCGATTCAAGCCCGCCGAGCTGCTCCTGGATATGGCCGCCCAGCGGCGGAGCTTTTACCCGGAAGCGCGGTAGCATAAAACAACGGGTCCGTCTGTGACCCTCCTTTCCCTACCCAGGTCTATCGCTTGGAAGCTGTTTCGGACGCGGTGATCGTCGAGCGTGTGTTGCACGGGAACGTCGAGGCTTTCGGCGGACTCGTGGAGCGCTACCGCGATCGGTACGCCCGGTACGCGTTGCACATGCTCGGCAACCGCGAGGACGCCGAGGAAGCGCTGCAGGACGCGTTTACCCGCGCCTATCGCTCGCTTGCCCGGTGCGACGACCCGGAGCGCTTCGGCGCCTGGTTGTTTCGCATTCTCGTCAACCGGTGTCGGACGGTCGGCGCACGCCGGGGTCGGCGGGCGAAAACGTTCGTCTTCGACGAAACGGCTCTCCTGAGTGCGTCGGAGGAGCACCCGGCCGAGCAAGGTGCGTGGCGCGAGGAGATCGATCGCGCCCTGCAAAGGCTCCGGCCGGAGCAGCGGGAAGCGTTCTTGTTGAAGTATGTGGAGGAACTGGGCTACGACGAGATGTCGCGGCTCACGGGGGTCGGGGTGTCGGCGCTCAAGATGCGTGTTATGCGCGCCTGTGATCGGCTCCGTGAGTTGCTGAGTGAGGTGCATAGTGCGTGACGATGACAACGTGAAAATCAGAGATGTCGCGCGCGCTTTGCGCGAGCCGGTTCGCGTGGATGCGTCGTTCAACGAGCGCGTCATGCATGCCGTGCGCGAGATGCCGAAGCATTCACGCCTCTCGTTCTGGCGACGCTTCGCCATGCCGCGCACCATCACCGTGCGTCCCGTCGCGGCGTCGCTCATCGCCGCGTCGCTCATCGTCTTCGCGCTCGTCGGCCTGTGGCACGTCTCGGACGATCTCGACCAGGCGGCCAAGCCGATCGCCAAGGCGATTTTCCCGCCGAAGGTGGCGCCGGACCAGCACGTCCAGTTCGTGCTCGTCGCACCGGACGCCAAGAAGGTCGCCGTCGTCGGCGACTTCAATGGGTGGGACGCGTCGCATTCCGCGTATCAAGCGCAGCATCGTGGCGGTGGGGTCTGGGCTGTGTTGGCTACCGTGCCGGTCGGCCACCATCGCTATTCGTTCGTCGTCGACGATAGCCTCTGGGTCGCCGATCCCACGGCGCCACGCGTTGTGGACAACGACTTCGGCACCACCAACTCGGCCATCGTCGTCGAAGAGCAGCGGTGACGGCCCTCAAGCGCGCCCTGGCCGGGCTACTGGCGGTTGCCGCCACGGCGCGCGCGCAGGATGCTCGTCTCGCTCAGCGACTCGACAAGCCGACATACGTCGCGGTCAATGCGATCGTCGATTCGGCGCGCGTCGCGAAGCTGCCTACGGCTCCCCTCGTCGACAAGGCACTCGAGGGCGCGGCCAAGGGGTCTGACGGTCAAAAGATCGTGCTAGCGGTTCACCAGCTCTCGATCCGCATGACCAGCGCTCGCCACGTGCTCGGCTCGTCGTCGAGTCCGGACGAAATCAAGGCTGCTGGTACCGCACTCGACGCCGGCGTCTCCGAGCGGGATCTGGAGCGGGTGAAAGCGGCGGGCGGGAAACGTTCGGTAACAATGCCGCTCACTGTGCTCACCGACCTGGTTGGACGACAGGTTCCGATCGTGACCGCGACGAGTCTTGTCGTGCAACTGTCGCGCTCCGGCGTCAAAGACCCTGACCTGGCGCTCTTCCAGCGCAACGTTCGCGCGGACATCGACCGGGGTGCGGATCCAACGGTTGCAGCCACGACGCGTGCCCGCGGCCTCGTTGGTCGCGGCGCCTCGCCCAAGACGAAGCCGGCACAGTAGCGTCCCGCCGCGCAGATCGGGTACAATTCCCGGTCTAATGCTACGGGGCCTTCATGCGTTGTGACGTCTTGTTGCTGGGCGCGCTCCTCACGGCGAGCGCCGTCGCGGCGCAGCAGCCCGTCGACAATTACTCGATTCCTTCCAAGAGCCGGTACAACCAACAGAGTTACGCCGGCAAGCGCCCGCTCACCCGCGCCGAGCGCACGAACTTCGCCGAGACGTCGCATTACGAGGACGTCGTCGCGTTCATCGACTCGCTGAAGCTGCTCGGCGCGAAGATCGCCACCGGGTCGATCGGCAAGACGATCGAGGGACGCGAGCTGCCCTATGTCATCGCATCGCGCCCCCTGATGACGACACCGGCCGAGGCGCGCCGCGCCGGCCGACCGATCGCCTACATCCAGGCGAACATCCACGCCGGTGAAGTCGAAGGAAAGGAGGCGATGCAATCGCTGCTGCGCGACCTCCTGTTCGATAAGAACAAAAATGTCCTCGACTCGATCGTGCTGATCGTGCAGCCGATCTACAACGCGGACGGCAATGAGAAGTGGGGCGCACAGGCGCGCAATCGCGGCGCGCAGAACGGGCCTGAGCTCGTCGGCACGAGACAGAACGCGTCGGGTTGGAACCTGAACCGCGATTACATCGGAGCCGACGCGCCGGAGACCAAGGGCGCGTTCGCGATGCTCAACAAGTGGGATCCGGATCTGTTCATGGATCTCCACACCACCGACGGCAGCATTCACGGTTACGCGCTCACGTACGCGCCGCCGCTCACGCCGGCTGCGGTCAACGTGCTTCCGTACACGACCAAGATGCTCGCGGATGTTCGGCAGCGAATGCTCGATCATCACGGGTTCTACGTGCAGGATTACGGCGACTTCAGTCGGCCGGGTACGGCGAGGGGTGGTGGCGGCGGTCGTCGCGGTGCCCCACCGGCCGGTGCTGCTCCCGGTGATAGCGGTGCTCGAGGAGCCCGCGGCGGCGGCGGTGGTGGTGGATTTGGCGGTGGCCGGGGGCCGTCGCTCGAACAGATGATCGGCG